>ENA-OQIY01000038-OQIY01000038.1-human-gut-metagenome-genome-assembly--contig:-NODE-38-length-13435-cov-0.845807_pt1 | contig 13435 bp, 19 predicted proteins | sample MGYA00242592_ERZ504757 | MGnify/ENA primary metagenome ERZ504757 (study PRJEB26092, sample SAMD00036366) | human gut metagenome | host: Homo sapiens | study: EMG produced TPA metagenomics assembly of... | reverse complement strand
TCAGGAAAATTCCGCTAGACGAAATCATCTTAGTCCTGAATTAATTAAAATAAAACTAAATCTAAAAAAGCTGGGCAGGAAATCTATACCGCCATCATCGCAGAACATCCCCCAGAGGTGGAATTTACTCCTTCCAAAAAATCACACGTAAATTCGACTTCTGCTCGGCATGCAAAAAAATCCCCAAAACCACAGCTTTTCCTTTTATTTTAACTCTGATTTCGAGGATTTCATATACAAGATTCATATTTTTCCCGTTTGCACGGAATTTAATTCTGCAAAGTAGAATTTACCTTTGCAAGGTGGATTTTACTTTTTTCAATTCACCCCTATTTCAACTATATATCTGAACTATCGGCTAAATTTCTTCTTTCAGATCATAAGTATCAAGGAAATGATGTTTCATCCCTTTTAACTTATATGCAACCACAGTATCCAGATTTACATTTTCGACACTCTTGAAAATATTCCCTTCCACATATGGATTTACTTTTTTCAATGTAGCGATCAATTCTTTGATTTCTTTACGCTTAGAAAGATTCTCTTCATTATTCTCACTTGTAGCGCACGCTTCCGTAAACTTACATGCACACTGAAGAAAATACAGATCATTATAATCTCTCCATGCTTTGATATCTTCTTCGCGAACCATATATAGCGGTCGGATCAGTTCCATTCCTTCAAAATTTGTACTATGCAGCTTCGGCATCATTGTCTGCACCTGCGCTGAATAAAGCATTCCCATAAGGATCGTCTCGATCACATCATCATAATGATGTCCCAACGCAATCTTATTACATCCCATCTTCTGCGCATGACTGTACAAATATCCACGACGCATTCTTGCACAGAGATAACATGGGGATTTTTCTATATTAAAAACTGATTCAAAAATATCTGACTCAAAAATCTCTATCGGAATCTCCAGACGTCTCGCATTCTCTTCTATCACCTGACGATTGACCGGACTGTACCCGGGATCCATCACAAGGAATTTCACCTCAAAATCAAATTTATTATGACGCTTCAGTTCCTGAAAAAGTTTCGCCAGTAGCATAGAATCTTTCCCCCCGGAAATGCAGACCGCAATTCTGTCTCCCGGTTTCACAAGTTCATATTCGTTGATTGCCTTTGTAAATTTGCACCATATATTCTTTCTGGAATTTTTTACGCAGACTCTGTTCTACTTCTTCGGCAAAACTTAATTCTTTCTTTGATTTACTCATCTCCTCTTCCCTGTCGTTCTTTCTTATCTCGCAACGTCCATGAATTACTTCTCACCTGCAATGATCGAGACCTGCCACTGACGGTACAAATGCCATCGCTGCCCGGAGTGGATCTGCGTTTTGCAGCTTTATATTCTACACCGTCCTGACAAACCGTCTCTGTGCTACAATTATCCGAAGTATCTTCCATTGGACGGATCGGCTCCTCTTCCGAATATACTACTTTCAGCTTCTTTACGCCGCGCTTCTTCAATTCACGGCGCATTACCTTTGCCAGCGGACACACCTTTGTCTTATAAATATCTGTTACGCGAAAAGCGCTCGCATCCAGCTTATTTCCTGCACCCATACTGCTAATGATCGGCACATCCACTTCTTTACATTTCATTACAAGCTCAATCTTAAGCTGTTACCGTATCAACTGCATCTACTACATAGTCATATTCTTCAAAAGGAAATTCTTCCGCATTTTCCGGCAGAAAGAAACAATTATGGATATTCACTTCCGCCTCGGGATTAATCTCAAGGATACGACTCTTCATCACTTCTGTTTTGTATTTGCCAACTGTATTTCTCGTCGCAATAATCTGGCGATTCAGATTACTCATGCATACTTTATCATTATCAATCAGATCAAGCTTTCCGACTCCGCTTCTCACAAGCGCTTCACATACATATCCACCGACACCACCAATACCAAACACGGCAACGCGGGCACCTTCCAGCTTGTTCATTGCTTCCTTACCTAAAAGCAGTTCTGTTCTCGAAAACTGTGTTAACATTCTCGATTCTCCTCTTCTATTCATCTTACATAAATGTTCCGCCGCCCGGACCGCCTCCCAGGCACAGTCCGCCACTGTTACAGCAAATATTGCACATCAGATTGGCAATACATAGTTTCACACACCAGCTACTATTGTAGGTTCCCGGATATCCGTACATTGTCTGCCTTGTCTGATACCAGTTTCCGCCACCTTCCAGCTGTTGAAGCAACATCTGATACTGCATATTCTGTGGTTCCAGACGAACTGCTTCTCTCGCATCTTCCAATGCAGTCACGTTATTTCCTAATCCGGAATTCGCCGATGCGCTGTAGAAATACCATCTTGCACTATGCTGGCTGATTCCGGCGAGTACGTTAAGAGCTTCTTTATAATGTCCGCTTCGTATATAATTAGCTGCCGCATTCAGATGTGCATCTTCCTCACTCATCCCGAAGTTCCGCCCGTACTTCCTGCTGAACCATATCCATAAGAACCAAAACCGCCGAATCCTCCAAACGGACCGTAACTACCATAACCTGAGCCATCACTTGAACCATACCCGGAATTATATTCTTTTTCGCGTTCATCCATAATCTGCTGATAAGCCTGCTGCACTTCCTTAAACTTCGCCTCAGCCTCATCTTTCTTCGGATTATTGATATTCGCATCTGGATGGTACTGTCGGCTCAGCTTTCGATAAGCTTTCTTCACATCTTCATCCGTAGCATTCCTGTCTACACCTAATATACTGTATGGATCTGACATCCTTCTTATTCCCTCGTTCTTTCTCTCATCCTCATTCTATAAATACCACCTGCATATCATAGCAGATGTTGCGTCTCTGGTAAATGCATCAACTCTTTTTAATAAATGTTGTTCCGCACTTCGGACAGCGAATCTCTATCTTTCCCTTTCCTTTCGGAATACGGATCTTCTGCTTGCATCCCGGGCACTTATAGATATGATATACCTTTCTCTGTGCCAAACTGTTCTTCTGCTGCTGAATATAGGTTCTGAGTTTATAAGTCTTCGCAAGATACTTCTGATTTTCTGCATACCGTTTCGATATATTTCTGGAAAAGACCCGGAAATAACAATAAATGATCAATACCCATCCAAGGAAATAAAATAGCGTCCCCACTCCTTTCCCTGTAAAAAAAGAAGACAGGAGCACTACTACCAATCCTGCAATGAGCAGCGCTTTAGAAAACTGATCCACGCCATACCTTCCCTGCATAAAACGTAAAAATTTTTCTTTCATACAAAATCCTTCTTTCTCAATAACTCTGTCTACACACATTATTTTCACGATATCTGTAACTTATCGTGTACTCTTCCGTTGAGTTTCCTACTAAAATGATATGTGCTTATATTCTGCGCATGTTTTCATTCAAAAGTCAATTAAATAAATATAAAATGTGGTAACCGTCCAGAGGAAATACAGCGAATTTTCTTCGTTTTCTCCGAACAGTTACCAGTCTTTATTGATTCAATATATTATTACAGATTTCATCTGAGATCAGGTACACAATCCTGGAATCATTAATCCTGACATATCTGTCCCCACTTCCATTTTCTCCTCCGATGTAAAGCGTCATTGTCTGATCTTCATCATCGCTTGTATAAGTAACTTCTACTGTGATTTTGGAAGTCTCATCCAGACCATACCCTGTAAGATCCGCATCATCTACAGAATAATCCGCTACCTCTGACAGCGTTGCTGCACCAAGTCCTCCGGCTACTGCCGCAACATCTTCTGCCTCGATCCTCCATTTTCGGTAATCATTAGGTTTATCGTCCCACCATTCTGTGTGATCACTTCTTTTTTCAGGTTTCCACTTCCGATACTTGGATAAGTATCCAGCTGAGCGATCTGATCCAGTTCTGTCTGGATATCATCCAATGAAGTCGCCGGAATTGTATAAACCTTTTCCGTATCGTCCACTGTCGCATAGTAATCATTTCCGGTCGCATTCCCAACCTTGATCGTTGTCACAGTTCCATCTTCATCTGTCAGTGTAACCGTATAAGTCGGGTGATCTAATCCATATTCTTCCAGTGCATCCGCATCCTCAAGTTCTCGATCCGCATTCAACTGTCCCATGGCATCAGCTACTGTCTTCGGATAACTCTGACGCAATGGAAAATCTTTATCTGCAGTATAGTACCAGGTATCTTCATCTTTCTCAAAATTCATTTCACCTGTTCCTAAGTCATATTTCACTCCGGTAATCTTTGAGGTCTTCAGGTCTGTTACTTTCACCGTTTCTTCTTCCTTGGAATCCTGCTTCTTATTCCATGTGCTTAAGACAAAATAGAGGATCAGGAGCAACACCAGAACACAGATTAAAAATCAATGGTCCTTTCTTTTTCTTCATTCTGATTTCTTCCTCCTTAGCTTTTCTTCTTCTGAACCATACGCTGAATCCGGCAATCAGAATCACTGCCGGGATTCCAAAGATTACAAGAAGGCTGAACAGACCGGCATGCTGTATCGTATTATACTCTGTTCCAAGACTCTTTGCCTCAATAGAAAGATTCTGCACTCCATCAAAGTTTGCACTTACTGCATTCATAAAGATCTGTGCATTCTCAAGTTGTGAAAATGCATCTGTAATATTCTGGTCGATCAGGCTTCCTGCGGAGATCACAGTCAGACGGGCTTCTGTTGTACTGCTTTCCTCAGAATCATCTCCCGAAGAAATTGTCTCTGTTGCGACAATTCCAAGTTCATACGTTCCTGTTTCTGTTCGGACTCTGTTACTGCATATCCATTTTCCGATGTCTCCATAAATGCACTTGTTGTTATCGTATCTCGTGTCGGATCTGTCAATGTCATTCCATGTGCATTCGTCAAAAGCACCATCTGAGAACTGATTCCGTTCGCAAGATCACCGGATACCTTCAGCTGTGGGAAGATATAATATGGCTGGTTCTGATAACATCTTGTCGGATCCGCAATATAACCATCTGCACCTTCAATTCCATACACCTTCAGCACGCTTGCCAGATTTGGGAAATCCGTCAGAGAGGTATCCCCAAGCAGACACATCACTTTTCCGCCTGCTGCCAGATAATTTGTCAGAAGTGTCACTTCGTTTTCTGAAAGGTCATTTGTCGGTGCATTCATAAGCAGAAGATCACAATCATCCGGAATGGAACCTGCCATCAGAAGGTTCAGCTCCGTCAGAGTGTAATTATTTTTACTCATCAAATCTGTAACTGTAGAGGACAGTTCCGCCTCTCCATGTCCGCTTACTTTATAGATTGTCTTCTGCACATCACTTGTCACATAATTCACCGCACTTGTCAGCTGGCCATCTCCGTCAAATTCTGAATAAGATGCATTTCCTGAATAATAATAGGAAGACATATCCATAACAAGAATCTTGTCAAAAGAAATAGTTGTTGTCTTTCCTGTTGCTTCACAAGATACAACAATTGTATTTTCGGATGCATTATACTCTGTCAATGCTGACGGATGCAGAACCGGATCGATCCATTCAACATTGATCTTGTCTGAAAGTGCTGCATATTTACTGATAAATGTCTTAATCCTGTCATCCGTGTCTTTCTTTACCGCAAGAACTTTCATATCGACTTTATCATTCAATCCGCTCAGCAGATCCTTTGTTGTATCTGAAATTTCATAAATCTTTGTACTGCTCATATCCAGATTGCGATAAGCTTCCGGAATCTGTCCGATCACCAGATTGAACACAATAACAATCGCGATTACAAGTACTGTCAGCCCCACACTGTAAGATCCGTGCTTTGTACCGGAGGTGTGGAACATCCCTTTGATCTTTCCTGTTGTTTTCTTTCTTCTATCCACTTTCATGCCCTCCTAATTCCAACGTCTCTTCTGGATTGCCTGTACTGTCAGGAACACAAAGACTACGATCAGTGAAAGATACAGCGCGATTCCTGTTATATCTACAATACTGTTCGAAGTGATATCCGTAAATACATCTGCAAGTGCCAGTCTTCCAAGCATCTTTGTCAGCAGGTTTTCATAAAGACTTGATTTCACAAAGTACACAACCACACCGGCGATCACACCAACTGCTTCGATCACACCGGCAATCACTATATTTCCTGTCATCTGATAAATATAAACAACAATCAGAGTCAGAATAATAATCACACCGACCAATCCGCTGACTGCACTGCTTGGAAGCATGGAAAGAATTCCATTCCAAAGATACAAGATAAGCAGAATACCAAATGTACTGATAAATGCGATCATCTGACTTTCCGTCAGAGCAGACAGGAACATGCCGATTGCCGCATATACACAGCCCAACAGGAAGAATACCCCGATGGATATGTAATCTACTTTCAGATATGCAGTTCCCTGTGCCTTAATGATTAATGGGAACGCACAGAAGATCACATTCGGAATTCCAATTACCGTTACCATTGCAAGATATTTTCCAAGCACAACCTTCCACAGACTGACCGGAGCTGTCAGAAGCAGCTGATCTGTCTTATTTTTACGCTCTTCTGAAAAACTGCGCATCGTGATCAGCGGAATCCCTACGATAAATACGATCAGTGTACCTGAAAGCGTATAGGAAAAGTATGGATATCCGGCTGTCAGGTTATATGCCATAAAGTAGATTCCTGTAAATGCAATAAGAAATGCAACAAACACGCATCCCACCATAGACTGAAAATAGGAGCGTACTTCTCTTTTATAAATCGCCAGCATCTTTCATGTCCTCCGTTTCCTTCTTCTTCGCCTTTTCTGCATATTCTTCTGCTGCCCTGTCGCTCTGCGTCAGTTCCATAAAGACATCTTCAAGACTTACCTGCAACGGATTCAGTTTCAGCAGCGGCTGATGATTCTGTGCAAATGCCTGAAATACTTTTTCACGTACATCTGTATTTTTCTTCTCCTGAATCTGAGCCCATGTGATCCATTTTCCAGATGCTTTGTAGAAATGCTTCGAATTCCATCTACTGTCTCAAGAATTCTTCGAACTTCGTCCGGGCTTGCTTTCGTCTCGATCTCAATCAGATCAGAATCTCCCAGATTCCGTTCCAGGTTCTCCGGTGTGTCACTTGCAACCAGTTTTCCTTTGGAAATGATCAAAATATAATCGCAGACTTCACGGACTTCCGCCAAAATATGAGAACTCAGGATCACTGTATGTTTCTTCGCAAGCTGACGGATCAGTTCACGGATCTCTATGATCTGTTTTGGATCAAGTCCGACACTTGGTTCATCAAGAATGATGATCATCCGGGAATCCAGCACCGCCTGATGCCGAGTCCGCACTCTCTGACGTGTCCGTTTAGACTAAACATTCTTGATCAGACGGTTTTTCCACTCCCGGATCTTCACCATCTTCTCTACTTCATTGATAGACTCTCCTCTTTTCTTCTTAGCGATTCCTTTCAACTCCGCTACAAATTCCAGATATTCACGAACTGTCATCTCCATATACAACGGTGGCAATTCCGGCAGATAACCAATCTGCCTTTTCGCCTCCTCCGGCTCTTTCAGAATATCATGTCCATTAATCAGCACTTCTCCTTCGGTAGCACCGAGATACCCTGTCATAATATTCATCGTTGTTGATTTTCCCGCCCCATTCGGTCCAAGAAAGCCGTAGACATGCCCTTCCTCTATTGTGAAGTTCAAATGATCTACTGCTGTATGATTTCCATACTTCTTCACAAGATTCTTTACTTCTATCAAAGTCTTACCTCCCTATATTTCTTCCAGTCTATATCTATGCAGACAAACCGTAGATTTTTGAACTTTTCAAAAGTATCAGAGTTCTGTGAATGTTTTGTGTTATAAATGTGACAGTTCTATTTCTTGTAAAAAGAACAAAGAATGTGCCTCGGCACATTCTTGCGCCTGCGGCGGTCGCTTGCGACACCTACCTTGTACGCCGCAGTGCGCATCCTGAGCGGAGCGTTTGTTGTATATTAGAAGTCCTTTCCTAATATACAACAAAGCATTCTCTGCATTGTTCCATATAAGAACCAACACAAAGAATGCCTTTTTTACTTTTCGTATTCCTTACAAACCAGATCTGCAATGATCTGCTGCCCCTGTGAATCCGGATGTACTCCATCTTTCTGCAGATGTGATGTCACAGATGACTGATACACATCCGCAACTTCATAATCGTATTTTCCCGCACGTTTTTCAATGATCGCGTTCATATTTTCAATAATGTCTTCTACAATTTTATTCAGCGTAGACGGAAGCTTCATATTCCTGCCGGATTATAAATTGTAGTCACGATCACTTTTGCATCGTCCTTTTTCAATGAATTTACTGTCTTCATCATCTGAATCCATTCTTTTTCAAAGGAATTATAATCCCAGTTGTTCAACGCGTTGATCGCACTCAGCACAAGCAGCGGATTCTTCTTTACAGACTCTTTCAAAGATGCAAGTGCCTCATCCGCACTTTTAAATTTTGTATCTGTCTTCAGGATTTCCTGAACCACACGCTTACATTCGTTGAGCAGGTCATTCGAACCAATTGTTATAAAAATAACATCTGCTTTTGCAAGATTCGTCTGCACATCCTGCTTTGACAAATACTTTTCGTTCAATCCTGCTGTATCAAGACCTGTTCTTGCATAATTGTGATAAATATATCTGCACCCTTCGCTATATGCTATTTCCTTTGCTGCCAGACTTCCATAATTCTCCATCCAGGATTTATCGCAAGTGTAACCTTTCGCAATACTGTCTCCAAGTACTGTGCAATAAAGCTGATGTGGGCGTGCCGTTTCCTCCGTATTTTCTGTTCCGAATACCGGAAGAGTCTCTGTCAGCAGCATCCCTGCGCTGAGCAGAACTGCCAACATCCTTCTTCCGTATCTTGAAATCCTTCCTTTTCTTTCTCTCATTCCATTTTGTTTCATTTTCCGCACCTGCCTGTATTCTGTCCTTCTTCGTAGCTGTCCCTATTATTGCCTTATGCTTTTAGATTTCCCATTTTGCCTGACTTCCATGCTCTGTCTTTGTAATATTTAATTTCCAGTCAATCTGCTCTTTCAATTCATTTACATGGGAAATGATTCCAACCAGTCCTTTCTCTCCTGCAAGTTCTTTGAGAATCTGAATTGCACGGTCTCTTGATGCATCATCCAGAGATCCGAATCCTTCATCTACAAACATCGTCTCCAGACTTACAGCTCCCGCCGTATTCTGGATAATATCTGCAAGTCCCAATGCCATTGATAAGGCTGCCATGAAGGATTCTCCTCCTGAGAGAGACTTCACATCTCTGACAGAATCTGTCACCAGATCATAGACATCCAGATCAAGTCCGGCCTGTCCCTGACTACTCAAATCCTGAATCTCCCTGCACTGTAAAATAAATTCATTCGATGTCATCCGCGCCAGCCTGCGGTTTGCCGCCTGAATGATCTGCCGGAAATAAGTCCGCTGTACATACGTCTCAAAATCAAGTTTCACACTGCCGCTCAAATTGCCATTTGCAGTCTTGCTCAGGTTGGAAAGTACCTCATATTCTTTTCGCAGAGCTTCCTGCGAAGAAAAATATTGTTTCAGATTCTTGTACGCATTCTGGTTACCTGTCCATCTGCTGTGAAGCTGCATCTGATGATCCTGTTTTTCTTTCAACAGATGTTCTACTTCCTTTCGCTTTTCCATCTCCTGCTGCGGATCTTCCCGCTTTTCGCCTGCAGTCTGTTCCTTCAGCGTCTCGATCTTTGCCTTTTTCTCTAACAGCTGGCGGTCATGTTCTTTCACTTCTTTGTCTTTCTCCCGCCACCCTTCGATCCACTGTTTCGCCTCACGGAATTCTTCCTGTGAAGTAAATTCCTGTCGGCTGATCTCCTCTCGGAACTCTTCCTGCTCTTTTACAAAACGCTTCTCAAGTTCTGTTTTCTGACTTCGAAGTCCCTCCAGTTTTCCTGCCTGACGTCTGCTTTCCTCCGTCATCTTACGGCACTGTTCCTGTGCCTGCTTTGTTTCATTCTTCTTCCGATCCAGTTCAACCTGCATCTTCTGAAGCTCTTCTTTCACCTGCTCTTCTTTCACAGGATTATCTCCGAGAATACGTTGTTCTGATTCAAGCTGTGCTTTACATATCTGAAACTTTTCCTGCTGCTGTATTCTTTTTTGTTCCAGCAGATCACGTCTTTGCTTCAGTTTCTCTACCGTCTCTTTATCCGGTGCTTCTCCGGAAATCTTTGCCGGATGCGGATGTTCTACTGATCGCAGACCGGACACGGCGTGCCTTCCTGTAATTCCTTTGCCAGGATTCCCGCCTGCTCCTGAAAGAATTTCGCATATGCTTCCTCATACTGAGCTGATGCTTCCTGACAATTCTGTATACAACGCTGCATTGCCCCTGTCTGATTTTCATATTCTTTCGAATACTTACGCACATTTGCGTAATGTGGAAGGAGATCCGATAACTGTGAAATTTTTTTCAGCATTTCCGGTTCTTCCTTTGCAAAAACTTCTTCCAATTCTTCCGCTTTTTCTTTAACCTCAGAAAGTTCCTTTTCCTGTTCCTTCTGCCATACAGTAATCTGCTCGATTTCTCCCTGTATCTGCCGCACGGATTTCGCTGTTCGAAGAGCCTGCACTTCCAGATGTCTCGCCTGCTCTGCCCGGTGTCCAAGCACTGCCTGAACCCGACAGGTTTCCATCTCTTCCTGTTTTGCATTAAGAATACTCAGCTGCTTCTCTTCCATTTCCAAACGGTCAAATATCTTATTTTTCTCTGCTTTCTTCTGAATCAGCATTCGAAGTGTTTCTGACTGTTTCTTAAGTTCCTCTGATTCTTTCTTTAAGACTTTTCCACAACTTTCTTCATATTCGAGAAAGTTTTTCACAGCCTCCAGAACCTTTTCCCCTTCCGGCATGGATAACTCACAGAGTTCTTTCCACTGGTCTGCCAGATCCTGCTGCTCTGTATTCTCTGGTTCCACACGCTCCATCTCACGCCGGATGTCTGATTCACTTTCCTTCAGCGCAATATACAGATCTTTTCCTTTTTCTTTCAGTGCTTCCTGAATCCGCCAGTAGATCTGTGTCTGGAAAATCTGCGAGAAGATCTTTTTACGTTCTTTCGATTCTGCATGAAGAAGCTTTAAGAAATCTCCCTGTGCGATCATGGCAATCTGCGTAAACTGCCCCGCATCAAGACCAATGATTTCCTGAATCTTCTGGTCTGTCTCTCGCTTCTTCCCCTGGTATTCCCTTCCGTCCGGAAGAAGGAGACTCACCTTCGCTGTCTCTTTCACATACCGGAGGCTTCCATCTGCTTTTCTTCTCTTCCCTACCCGGAGATATTCCGGATTACGGCACACGGTATATTCCTGTCCCCGATAAGAAAATACATATTCAACATAAGTGTCTGTGTCTTCTGATGCATACTGGCTGCGCATCATATTTCCATCTCTGCGTCCGCCACTCGTCCGGTCATACAGTGCATACATGATTGCATCAAAGATAGTTGTTTTTCCTGCACCTGTATCTCCGGTGATCAGAAATAATCCGCTGTGAATCTTTGTAAAATCTATCTCCTGGACGCCCGCATAAGATCCGAATGCGGACATCGTCAATCTCACCGGTCTCATACGTCTTCCCCTTTCACTTCACTTAGAATCTCTCTTAAGATCTTTTGTTCCTGCTCAGACATTTCCTGCCCCTGCATCTCTTTGTAAAAATCACAAAATGTTTCAAACGGAGTACCGATCCGTATCTGTTCTTCAGAAAATTCCAGCTTCTGTCTCGTCCTTTCATTATCCATCCGCACTTCGAGGATATGATGGAACTTTCTTTCCAGCTGTTCCTTCGGTTTGTACGGATCAACCTCATCTGTCAGCGTTACACTGACATAATCTTCGCTCCCGGTTCCGTCCTCCGCTTCAAGGATCTCTTCCAGAGTTCCACGCAGTTTCCGTACATCACGAAGCGGATGTAACGGCAGCTTCTGAATCTCCGGCTCGCTCCCCTTTTCTTTCAATTCGACTACATGAAGTGTCTTCTTCTGATTTGCTTCACTGACTGAATATTTCAACAATGTTCCGCAGTAACGGATCTTCTCCTGTCCGACTCTCTGTGCTCCATGTAAATGTCCAAGAGCCACATAGTCAAACTCCTGTACTACGGAAATATCTACATTATCAATGCCTCCGACAGATAATACTTCTGAATCACAAGTTACCGGAGTCTCTCCTTTTCCTGTATAAAACTGATGGGAAACCAGTACATTTCTTCTGGAGAAATCAATCTTCTCCCTCTCCAGAAGTCCTTGTACAGCTGCCGTATAACTCTCCGGCACATCTCCGCCAAAGATTTTACGCACATATCCCGGCTTCAAAAACGGAAGCAGCCAAAAATCCACTTCACCAAACTCATCCGTCAAAGTAATCTTTTTCAGACGATCTGCTTCTTCCTCCGGTGCCTGCCCCGCAATATAAATCTGATGACTTCCAAGCAAACGGCTGGCATAATCAAGCCGCTGTGCCGAATCATGATTTCCCGATATAATAAGCACCGGAATCACCGGTTCAATCTTAGCCAAAGCTGTCAGAAATTCATCAAACAAGCTGACGGCTTCTGCTGATGGCACGGATTTATCATAGATATCTCCAGCGATAACAATTGCATCCGGATGTATAGACTCTGCATATGAAAGAACCTCCGCAAGGATATGTTCCTGATCCTCCCGGAGGTTATAGTGATGTAATTGCTTTCCTATATGCAGGTCTGATAAATGAAAAAACTTCATATCATCACCTCATTACAGTAAATTTACTTCTTTCCCGGATTCTTCCAGATCCAGATTGCTGCTACAATACCAAGCATATACAGAATGTTCACAAGAACGACCGGATTATCCTTCAGTAAAGCGACAACGCTACAATTGCTGCAAGTATCGCCGCAAGCTGAAGCACCTTGAGAAGCTTCTCATTCCGGCTCTGTCTTGCTTTCTGTAAGCATTCCAGTCTGCGCTGTTCCAACGTCAGATATTCCAGCATATCCTCCGGTCGAATCTTAGAAAGAATCACTTCTTCTTCTGGAAAATTTCTTCTCCCCACTGCGGTGGAAAATACTCTTGATCTGATCGATCTTTTCCTTCCGGTTCTGCGGATCTTTAACCGCCTGCTCGTACTCTTCCTCAGCTGCACGATCCTCCACAGTCTCTTTGTAATAATCTTCCAGCTTCTGCGCCGGTTCTACCGGTGGCTGTAAGGATGTGTTGGTTCCGTATTCACCGGTGGTATCGCCTCTGTCTTCACTGGCGGAATCTCCTCCGCATCCACCGGCTGCTCGACTATTTCTGATGTATTCACTTTATCTTCTTCAGTACACTATAGTTCTCCTTTTATCTTCTCCGCATTAATCCTGAAAATGATACCTGCTCTTCATATATCAAGATGTTGGGGTCAAAAGGTATTTTGACCCCTATGATACACGGATTGCTTC
>ENA-OQIY01000037-OQIY01000037.1-human-gut-metagenome-genome-assembly--contig:-NODE-37-length-13442-cov-1.075704_pt1 | contig 13442 bp, 18 predicted proteins | sample MGYA00242592_ERZ504757 | MGnify/ENA primary metagenome ERZ504757 (study PRJEB26092, sample SAMD00036366) | human gut metagenome | host: Homo sapiens | study: EMG produced TPA metagenomics assembly of... | reverse complement strand
CCAAGCAAATTTCAAAAAAGGTATAAAATGCTTGCATTTTTAAGACTGTTTTTGAAATTTTATTTGGCGGATACGCCACACCTCCGAAATGCGTAGCATTTTGGAGGTTGGCTCTGAACAGTTACTTAAAATGTAAAATTATTGCAATTCAGCATACAACGTAAGACCGTCAGTTTATGACCACTTCGTTGTATGGCTGAACTGTTTCTAAACTTTACAAGTCTAGTCATATTATACCATGCAGGTACATTTACAGCAACATTCCACGCCTATTTTAACAAGCATTTTTCCTGTTACATGGAAATAATTCCCAATACATTTGCAATAGAACTTAATAATATAATAATCAGGAAGATTGGTGCCAGATATTTCAAAAAGAACATGTATAATTTCTTTCTCTTAAATGCAGATGACTGCTCGATCTCCCTTGCGATCTTGTCAAATCCAACTGTACGAATAATCAAGAAACATGTTGCAAGTGCCGCCAGTGGCATCATCACGGAGTTTGTCAGGAAGTCGAAGAAGTCCAGACTTGCCATACCAAAGAACTGAATGAAATCCAGTAATCCGTAACCCATGGATGATAATGTTCCAATTACGATCATAACAACTGCCATCAGAATACAACATCTAGGTCTGCTCCAATGAAGCTCATCCTGGAATGTTGATACGCTTGTCTCCAGAAGTGAGATTGCACTTGTTGCTGCTGCAAGAAGTACTAATACGAAGAACAGGATTCCTGCCACTCTTCCAACTCCCATACTTGCAAATACTTTCGGAAGTGTGATGAACATCAGAGACGGTCCTGCCTGCAGGTCATCCGGATTACCACCGGAGAATGCAAATACAGCCGGAATGATCATAAGTCCGGCGAGCATTGCGATCGCTGTATCGAAAATCTCAACCTGTGTTGTAGTCTTCTCAAGGTCAACATCTTTACCGATGTAAGAACCATATGTATACAAAATTCCCATTGCGATTGACAGAGAATAGAACATCTGTCCCATCGCTGCAACAACTGTCATTGCTGAGAAATGCTTCGGATTCGGAATCAGGAAGTATTTCACACCTTCAATCGCACCCGGTCTTGTCACAGAATAAATTGCAACGATTATCGCAAGGATAACCAGAATCGGCATCATGATCTTAGAAACACGTTCTACTCCATTCTCAACTCCTGCAAGGATAACGCAGAATACAAGAACGGCAAATACGATAAACCATGCTTCTACCTGGAAAGAATCTGAAATAAATTCTGTAAAATATCCATCCTGTGCAACGGTCTGCACATTTCCTTTCAAATACTCTACCAGATACTTAATAACCCATCCACCAATTGAACTATAATAAGGTACGATCAACATCGGGATCACTGCGTTGAGCCATCCACCGATCTTGAATGATTTCGTCTTACCGAAAGTCTGATATGCTCCGACAGGACTTTTTCTTGTCATTCGTCCAAGTGCTGTCTCTGACATGATCAAAACATATCCAAAAGTTACTGTCAAAATCAAATATACGAGAAGGAAAATTCCTCCACCATACTTTGCAGCCAAATACGGGAATCTCCAGATATTTCCCAGGCCGACTGCTGAGCCTGCAACAGCAAGCACATACCCGATCTTACCCGAGAAGCTTGCTCGCATTCCTGATTGTCCTTTGTTGCTCATAGAATTCCTCCACTCATTTAACAGCTTATGCTGTTATTTTCTCTTGTTTTCTTTATACATAACTTCCTTTCACAGGTCGTCATTGTTTCTATTCTACCATTCGACACAGTGAATAGCAACAAAAAGAGTCACGTTAATGCTTTAAAACATTAATTTTAAGCATTAACGTGACTCTTTCTTATAATTTTCCGTCTTTTTCCGCTCTCTCAAGCAACTTCTCAATCCCTTTGTTCCACGCACCGATCTTCACTCCGGCATTGATCACGCGCTCACATTTTCCCATTGTCTCAAATGCTTTCTGAAGCGTTTCTTCCCGAATCTCTTCAAAAGGTACCTCTGTGATCACCTCTGCCGCCAATAGTCTGGCCAACCGGTAATCCATGTCATTTTCATACAAAATACCTGCCGCAAACGGAATGTGTTCCTTCTGAAGCCGACGATAAACCGGGATTCCAGTTCCACCGGAAGAGATCACGAACACTTCCGGCTCACCCTCCGGCGCAGGAAGTTCAATACTTCCAAAAAGCGGGTCAAAATATCCATTATTGATTCCATACAATTCGCGAATGATTTCTTCTGTAAATACTTCTTCCGGACTTCCATAATGTGAAATCGTCTCGCCTTTGACACAGATGATCTTGTCCGAAATCTTCTGTGCCAGATCGATTTCATGAAGAGACATGATCACTGTAATCTTCTTCTGCCGCGCCATCCGTTCAAGAATAGACAACAGTTCAAGCTTATATTTCACATCCAGAAATGAAGTTGGCTCATCCAGAACGATCACATCCGGATCCTGACAGATTGCTCTCGCCAGCAGAACGCGCTGCTTCTGTCCGTCACTGATCGCATTAAAATCACGGTTGCCAAGTTCCTGCGCATGAACTGCCTGCATCGCTTCTTCCACCAGCCGTTCATCTTCCTGCGTCAGAATCCCAAGTCGTCCCGTGTAAGGATAACGTCCGGTCGCCACAATATCATGACATGTCATCAACTCTGTCTTGATCCGATCCGTCAACACGACCGCCATCTTAGACGCAAGCTCTTTGTACGGCAGTTTCAGAAGAGAAGTATCATCAAAAAACACATTCCCTCCAACGACTTTCAGCTGTCTTGTAATACTTTTCAAAATCGTTGACTTTCCCGAACCATTCGGACCGATCAAAGTCACGATCTCACCTTTATTGATCCCTATATTAATATCATGGATCAGGGAGTTTCCATTATAACCTACCGACAGGTCTTTCATTTGAAAATAATAATCTGCCATCTTATTTTCTTCCTCCCTTCGGTATCATCATATAGATAACGATCGGTGCACCCAAAATAGAAGTTACCGTACTGATATTCAGCTCTACAGGAGCCAGCGCCATTCGTGCGATCAGGTCGCAGATCATACAGAACACAGCTCCCATAAAGAATGTTCCCGGTATGACCACGATCGGTTTTGACGTTCCAAATGCTTTCCTTGCAAGAAATGGAACTGCGATTCCCACGAAGGAAATCGGTCCGGCAAATGCAGTCACACACGCAGACAGAATACTCGAAAGCAAAATCAAGATCACACGAAATGTCTTAATATTCACGCCCATGCTCTGCGCGTATGCTTCTCCCAGCTGATACGCACTGATCGGCTTAGATAAGAAAAATGTAAACAGCACCGCAAGTCCGACAACCACTGCTGCCACACGAATATTGCTCCAGCTCATTCCGGAAAAGCTTCCTTGCGACCATCCATGCAGATTCACAATATCAGAATCATCCGCAAAGGTTACAACAAAATCCGTGATAGCCGAACAGATATATCCGATCATGATTCCTCCGACAAGAAGAGATGCCATATGCTGCACTTTTTTTCGACATCAGAAGGATAAATCCCGTCGAGATCAGCGACCCGATAAATGCTGCAAGAATCAGTGTATACGAAGAAATCTTCCGATATATTTACAAAATACACGATCATTGTAAGTGCCACGACCATTTTCGCTCCGGAAGAAATTCCGAGAACGAAAGGTCCGGCAATAGGATTGGAAAAAAATGTCTGCAGCAAAAAACCTGAAAGAGACAATGCACCACCAAGGAGCGCTGCCATCAGAATTCTCGGAAGACGGATCTTCCATATAATATTGTACTCTGTCGCCGCTCCTTCTTTCAGAAAGAGAATGCGCAGAATCTTAGGTACCGGAATATGAACATTTCCGGTATTGATATTTAGCACTGTCACAACACAGAATACTGCTGCAAGAATCAGAAATACCGCTGTGTATCTTGTACGCCGTCTGAAATTTTCCTGATGAAAACTTGTCTGCTCCATTCTTCTACTCCATCTTTTCAAGAAATGTCATCTGAGATGCATCACCGTCTGTCAGCATCAGATGCATATCTTTGATCAGCTCTCCGACTGTATCTGTTGCCTGATATAAGTTCTTTCCGGTATACCAGACATTTCCGTCTTTCACCGCCTTGAATTCGGAGAACAATTCATTCTTTGCTTCCAGTTCACTGATACTATTTACCTGTCCGTCGATCGTCCCGTTGTAGATCAGATAATCTGCACCTACAGCAGTCGCATAGAATTCCTCCATCGTCAGTTTAACAGATGGTGCGTTGCTGTCCGGATTCTTCAGATCTTTGAACGCATATCTTCCACCTGCGATTTCGATCATTGACGGAATATAATCGTCAGATTTTCTCACAACGATTGAACCATCTGTACTCACATAGAAATAAGCAACCGTCTTTTCCGTGTTCTCGAATCCTTTCAGTTCCTCGATCACGTGAGCCTGCTGGTCAAAAAATGTATCCGCTTCTTCCTCTTTATTCAGAAGCGCCCCATAAAGCTTGATCCACTCGGTTCTTCCAAGCGGATGTGACTCATAACTGGAGTAGTCTACAAATACCGGAATCCCAAGATCTTCGATCATTTCCTGTACTTTCGGTGTATGAAGGATCATCGTTGATTCGATTACCAGATCACAGTCTCCGTCAACGAGAGTCTCATAATCCGGTTCGCTGTATTTTCCCGCAAATGTCATCGTTCCGGATTCCATTGCTTCCTTTGCACTCTCTACATACCAGCCCGGAAGCCTCAAGCCCGGAGAATTTCACCTTGTCAATTCCGCCGATTGCATCAAACAGAGACATGGATGCTGTCGCCGCCATATAAATATTCTCTGTCGGCTGCTGGATCACAACAATATCATCCGCCAGATTTTCCGGTTCTTCTTCACCTTCCGGAACGATCAGATATTGCTTATCTTCATGGACATCGATCAACTTATATCCATCCTTATAATAGTATACATCGAATTCTGTCGCGTAAGTCAGATCCATTGTAGCTTCATAGGTAAGCCCTTCGATCTCCGGTGCTTTTTTTGTCTTGTCGGCTGCATCTTTAGTCTTATCCTTTGTCACATCTGCACCTGCTGAATTATTACCGCTGTTTCCACCGGAGGCTGCGGTAGAACCGCAGCCTCCGAGCAGAAGTGCAGCTGAAAGCATTAACGCTGTGATTCTGCATCTTCTTATCTTCATTCTATTTTTCTCTCCTATTTCTCTGCCGCTGCTACAGCTGCATCAAACTTCTCGTTCGTCAGCTCTTCACATCCGTAGAGAACGCCGTAGACCTTGATCCACTCCTGTTTTCCAAGCTCCGTCTTTTCCTCGGAAGAACGATCAACAAAAACCGGAATACCAAGCATTGCAAGCTTTTCTGTCAGCTCTTCGAACTGTTCCGTCTTCTCTTCTACTGTCAGAGTCTCTTTGTATCTTACTGTCTTTATCTGTCTATTTGTCAATATCTTTTCGCTACATTTTCCTCAGAATCTTCTCTTGGAAGAATATCTCCTGTAAACAATGCAAGATTCACTTCACTCTTCACAAGGTTCTTCAACTTCAGCTTGTCCGCTGTTCCTGCATATGCAACTTCAGCATTCTTCTCTCCGTCTTTTGCTTTCATCTTATCAGCAATCTCGGATACTGTACAGTCTTTGCTCTTCATTCCAACTGCCGCAACATTGTCAAGAAGATCGAGATCTTTCATCGTATTCAGAATCTCATCAGACTCTGCATAAGTATGATCCACAGGTTTCTTCACAATGATCATATCCTGCTCAAGACCAACCGGAACTTCCACATCCTCCGGAACGATCAGATATTTCACAACATTTCCCTTGTAAAGCTCTGCTGCCAGTTCCTGTTCGCTTGTGCCGTTGTTATCCGAAGCTGCGGATTCCTCGGCAGAAGCATCTACTTTGCTTTCTGCATCTGAGTTCTTAGAATCTTCTGATCTATTGATCGTAACAGAAGCTACTTTCTTCTTGGAAGACTTCTCTTTATCCTCCGCGGACTTCTCATTTTCAGACTTTGTTTCCTCTGCTTTTTCCGGGTCTCTTGCTGTGTCCTTCGTCATATCGATTTCAAGAAGCACAATCCCCTGATCATAATGATAAATCTTGAAATATTCTGCATAGTCAAGCTTTGTTTCTGACTGATATTCCAAACCTATGATTTCAGGTGCTTGTTCATCCAGCTTCTGGTTACTATTTGTTGAAGCAACTGTTCCGTTTGCAGATGTTCCTCCGTTAGCCGCTGCAAGATAAATGAAAATCGTATATTCTATCTCATGTGCGACAGACATTTTGTCCGTCATTCCAATAATCTTATTGTTCTGGTTCAACGCAACCGGGATAACAGCTGTCGCTGATCCGCCGCCCTTTGTTGTGTAATACTTATTTCCGTTCGCTTTCACATACTGATAATGATCACTGCTGAACACAAGCGTTGCATAAGCCTGTCCATTCTGGATTGTCACTTTATTACAAGTAATCTGAACCTTACCTGTTCCACCTGACCAGGTAAAACGATCTGGAGTGTATACACCGTCTTTCAGTGTTGTTCCACTGTCTACATGAGAAGTAGAGCCACTTGTATCGGATTCGTATTTTGATACATTATCTGCTTTTCCGTCATTTCCATCTGTTTTTCCTGAATTAGTTCCAGATACAGAACCGCCTGGGAAAGCAGAATTGTTTGTTCCTGTATTACCTGTATTGTTGGAACCACCAGTAGTTCCGTTGTTTCCCGTATTTCCAGTGTTACCATTATTTCCTGTATTTCCGGAATTGCCTTTATTATTAGAATCTGTGGAATTAAGATCGGCAATCTTCTTCATTGTCTCTGACTGGAAAGTCAGCGCTCTGTCATACCAGATTCCTTTTTTTAATGGAATAGGCTGCTACTGCAATTTCCTTATCCAATGCTTCTACCGGAACAGTATAAGTATATTTTCCTTCTTCATTTATCTGATATGGAATCCAGGATGACTGATCTGCGCTTGCAGCCTCTTCCTTTGTTCCCATATACAGATAGCCGTAACCTGTTCCGCTTAATGTAAGCACGGCGCTCATTTTTCCGTCTTTCGCTGTCAGGATACAATCCACTACTTTGAACATAGAGGAACTGGAAGTTACGTCCATGCTGTAGATTCCGTTTGCTACTGTTGTTTCCGGAGTCGGTGTTGGAGTTGGCTCTGGATTAGGCATTGGATTCGGTGATGGAGTTGGTTCCGGTGATGGTTCTGGTGTTGATGTTTCTTCCGGAGTTGGGATATACATCCACAGATACATCGTATCATACCAAGTTTGCTTTTTTGATCTTCTCAAAGATACCGGAATTGTCTGTCCTGCCTGCGCCTGCGGCACTTTAAAAGTAAATGTCATCCCTCCATCTTCTGTCTTTGTTCCTTCAATTATGGAAGACTTCAGAAGGTCATCTTTAGAGCCAAGATAAAGTGCATCATAATGTGCTTTTTCTGTCTTGATCGTAATTTCAAGCTCACCATCTTTTTTCGTAACTGTTGACTTGCTGACCTTGAACATTGCGAACTCTTCAGCGTCTTCTTTTACTACTTTCACAGATTCTCCAGTTACAGAAGGAGCCTCCTGCAGTGGCGGAAGTTCCGGTTCCGGAGTATTCGTAGAATCGTTAGATCCGTAGAAGATTCTGATTTACCTGTCTCATCTTTTATCTGTATATCCTTATTATCAGCTTTTTCGTCCGCAACCTGATCTGAGACAGTTGTGCTGGATTTTTCCCTGTGGTTTCTGTATCTTTCTCTTCTGAGTTATTTTCTAAATTATTTTCTGAGTTATTCTCTAAATTTGGTTTTGTTTCTGCTTCGATTGAATTCTGATTATCTGATTTATCCGAAGAATTATCAACTTTCTCAGATTCCTCTGTCTGATCTTCTTTAACATTTCCTGCGTCTTCTGTCTGACTCTCATCTTGTTTCTTATCTAGATCAGCTTCTTCCATCTCAACCGTTTCCTGTAGATTTGTCTCATACTGCTGCTCATTTTCTGCCGCATATGTTCTTGTATAAGACAATGGTGAAATCATCATAGAACCTGTCAGCATAAGCGCAAGCCATCTGCTCTTATTTCTCATTTTTTCTGTCTCCTCTTAGATTGTAAATATAACACGGAAAATGGATAGAATTATCCTAACGAGATGTTTTGCTGGTCGCACACAGTGTGAACAGTAATAAATGATTCTTTCGGTACAATCAATTACTCGTGATCTGGAATCCTTATATTCCCCGCACCAGCGACCGGCAGGTTTCCTGACTTACAGATCTTCCATACAGAACTCCTTCCCGGTCTCCCAGTGGATGTGCAGATTCTCTGCACTTATCTGTATAGGAGCAATCTTCTGAAATCTATTTGGTTCTAAAACAGTTACAATGATTTCTAAGAAGACCGCATCTCTGTTCACAGTGACGAGTTCGTACAGGTCTTACACCTGTTTCCCTTTTATCCTGTTTCGATTAGGATATGTATTCAAATATCCCTGATCAAACAGCACCGAACGCTATTATTTCTGACTAACTATAACATTTCATTATATTGAAGTCAACTATTCTGCCTTCACAGCCCAGCGCATCTTCGTAGATCTTGCTCTTCCGTTCTGTGCACATTCCTGTGCTGACGGGCGTACCACATCTCTTGCATATTCGGAATAGATTCCTTCTTTATATCCTGCCTTGAGCGCTTTCTTTACAAGCTTGTCCTCTCCGGAATGGAAGGTGAGAATTGCTACTCTTCCGCCCGGTTTCAACGCTCCCGGAAGCTTCTCCATGAATTCATACAGCACTTCGAACTCATTATTGACATCGATACGAAGTGCCTGAAATGTTCTCTGACAAGTCTTCTTGATAATGTCTTTCTTTTCTTTATTATTCGGAAGAAAATCCAAAGTCTTCTCAATCACATTTCTAAGCTTTGTTGTTGTATCAATGCGATTGCCTCTGCGAATCTCATTTGTAATTGCTTTCGCCAGTTCTTCGCAGTATGGCTCATCTGAATTTTCGTAAAGCATTCCGGCGAGCTCTTCCTCGGAAATGTTATCGAGACGCTCTGCCGCGCTGATACCCTTCTCCTGATTCAGTCTTAGATCCAGCGGTCCGTCAACTTTGAAGGAAAATCCTCTCTTCGGATTGTCGATCTGCATGGAGGAAACTCCGAGGTCCGCAAGGATAAAATCAAATCCGCCAACTTCTTTTGCAATCTCATCGATCGTGCAGAAGTTCTGCAGACGGATACTTAAAATGTCTTCTCCGAATCCCTGATCTGCCAGACGTTTTCTTGTCTTCGCAGACTCTTCCGGGTCAACATCTGTTGCATAGATATGCCCCTCACCTTTCAGACATTCCAGCATTGCTTTCGTATGTCCACCGTATCCGAGTGTCGCATCGAATCCAGTCTCACCCGGCTGGATTTTCAGAAAATCCAGGATCTCATTTACCATGATAGAAATGTGCATTCCGGCAGGAGTGTTTCCCTTCTGGATTACATGCGCGATTGTGTCCTGATATTTCTCCGGCTGTAACTCTTTTATATTTCTCCTCGAATTTCTTCGGGTATTTTCCTTTGTATCTCACACGACGCTTATGCGGTGTCTGTGATTCCTGGATATTCTGATTGTTCTGTTCGCTCATTTCGCTCTCCTTGTATATTCACATATATTTTCTATATTATTTTCCAGACCTGACTGTATATTTCTAAGACGCTTCTCTGAAATATTCTCATTTGTTCTGAGAATTTCCATAATCTTATCCACCGTTCCATCCAACTTTTGTTCATCAAACCAATCGAACTGATGAAACAATTCCAATTGTCTGTCCGGACTCATTCCGTTATTTCCAAACGGCTTTGCAACATAAGAATAATCTGACGGCAGTTCAAGCATCTCTGCCCTGCACCAGAGACAGGTCCCACTGTCAAAGATTGGTGCCACTCTTGTATATTCTAATGTCTCAACATTACGGATTACACCAAAATTTCTCCAATGTCTGTCTTCATTTGCAAGAATATAATCACAGACAAACATCTTTGTAAGCATTTCTTCCGCATTTTTTAATCCAAGCTCCTGATAAACAGATAACAGAAATTGGTAGTCATTCATAGAGGATGGTTTCTTCTTATTGCAAAGCACATCATATGCTGTTATAAGTTCCTCGTTCTCGCCAAGCATATTTTTACATGCAGAATACGTTGACCTTCCTTCTTGGTGCAAAAATATGGAACATAATCTTCTTTCTCTAGAAGCTGTTGATGAAGCACCGTCGCTGCGACCTCATTCTGCACTTCCTGACGGAACAATGCAGATCCTGTCTTCAGAAGAATCCGCTCGCCATTTACAATCTTCCATTTCTTGTTCAAATCTCCTCCCAAAGTGGAGTTCGGTGACATGAGATTCGGATGTCCTGACGACTGCTGTCCGAGTGTCAGTATTCCAAGATCATCTGTAAAATTATTATCAAAAAAATTGATATCTTTCCACTGCTGTGGTGCTGCTGTATCATTGATCCAATAGCGATCTGACAAAGACAGTCCAAAGTTTTTCTCTGCATAATGCAAGAGTACTGTCGAGATCCAGACAATCCAAAACCTGTTGGATCTGATTTCTTGATGCCGGAATTGCTCTTCCCTTCCACCAGGCATTCAAGGCTTTCTTCGTCACATTTCCTTTTTGATCTACTGTTGACGGTGGCGCATACCGAGCGTCATGAACTTCCAGGATTTTCATAACCGCATGAACTTCCAGATCATAATCAAATTCTAAAACCGGTGTGTTCTTATTCATTAAAAGATATCGTGCCATTATGTTCCTCCTGTTCTTATCTTTGCAACGTATGTACAGTATACCATGAAAGTTATTCACAATATACCATGAACTTTGAAATGTTTTCTACATAAGTCTGCATATTTTTCACCTTTTCACATTTCTTTACCGGAACCTGCATGGATTCGCTATTTTATCCGGCTGCATATCTTACTGCCACGTTCATCACTCCGGCAAGTGCCATCACAACCACCGGATTCAGTTTTGTCTTACGAAGCAGTAACAGACAGATTCCAAAGATCACTACCATAGACCATTTTGTCGCCGCAAACTGCACAATTCCATCTGCCCAGAATGCAGTGTGCAGAATTGCAATTCCTGCAGATGCGATCAGTGCGACAACTGCCGGTCTTAAGGATTCCAGCACACTCTGGAACATTTTCATTTTCTTATATCTTAAATAAAACCATGCGATCAAAGTTACGATAATGCAAGACGGCAGAATGCACCCACAAGTCGCCACAACAGATCCTAACACTCCTGCGATTTTGCTGCCGACAAATGTTGCCGCATTGATTGCAATCGGCCCAGGTGTCATCTGGGAAATCGTGATCAGATCTGTGAATTCTGTCATCGTAAGCCAGCCGTGCTGTGTCACAACCTGTTCCTGGATCAGAGGCATCGCCGCATAACCGCCGCCAAAGCTGAACAGTCCAATCTGAAGGAAGCTTAAAAATAATTTCAAATAAATCATTTCTCTTCACTTCCTTTCTTCGTGATTTTTTTCTCAATTAATGCGCGGAGTACTCCGACAATTCCACAGATCAGAATCACATAGACTACATTTACCCCAAATACGCAGGAAGCTGTAAATGCCCCGGCCATAAGTACATATGACAAAGCATCTTTCTTCTTCACGAGTCCTGCACCCATGTCATATGTCACAGATGCGATCACAGCTCCTACTCCGGCCTGCATTCCTTCGAGCATTAAGCTGATGATCTGGTTATTTCGAAATGTCTGATAGCCGACAGAAAGTATTGATATAATAAGAAATGGTGGAATTACTGTCCCGGCAATTGCTGTCAGAATCCCCACAATTCCGGCCAGTTTATACCCAATCACGATTGCTCCGTTCACTGCGATTGCTCCCGGTGCTGACTGCGCGATCGCCACAAGATCCAGCATCTCCTCTTCTTCGATCCAATGATATTCGTCTACGAACTTTTTCTTCATCAGACTAACGATCACATAACCACCGCCAAATGTGAACGCACTTAAGTAAAAGGTCGACCAGAAAATCTTCCACAATTTTTTATCTTGTTTTTTCCCTTGCGTTTTTTCTTGTTGTTCTTCCATATATATTGTCCTCGTATATTATGATTATGCGAATTGCGTAGCACTAGAACTCCCGCCACACTATATGCTATTGGCAGGCAAAATTCCCTAACTATGATATTCTTTCTCTTGTAGTCTATCGCAATCAAATTGATTCTGCAATCTCCTTTGATTTTTTTCACATTATATTTTCCTTTTTGAAACCTTAATTTTATCTGAATTTCCCCTATTTGAAAAGTAATTATGATACAATGAGAACAGTAGTATTTATCATAAAGGAGATTGAACTTGAGAAAGCCATTTTTTCGATTATCTTGTGCCGTTCTCCTGTGTTGTTGCCTGACCGGATGCGGTAGTATACAGCACAAATCCCGTACGGACACAGCACAAAGTTCTAAGGCACCCCCCAAGACAGCGGATGATTTTTCTATCTCCTCAGATTCTGAAAATGAAACTGTAGATGAACCTTCTTCTGCTGATGCCGCCAACGCATCTGTTTCTGAATCTGCAACTCAGCAGGAACCACTGACCGGCGCAGCGGCTCTTTACAGCAATGGACAGGAGATCAGCTTTGATTCTTCCTGGCAGTATGCAGACTTTTTCTGCGATTAATTCTGGAACAGCTACTATTTATCTTGCAGATTCTAACCGTAAGGATATCGTCATTGGCGTGAATGCCGGACATGGAACTTCTGGTGGTTCTTCTGTAAAGACGCAGTGTCACCCAGATGGTTCTGCAAAGACAACCGGCGGAAGCACTGCTCAGGGTGCAACTTATGCGACTGCTGTTTCCGGTGGAATGACATTTAACGATGGAACTGCTGAAAGCACTGTTACACTTCAGATAGCTCAGATTCTGAAAGATAAGCTGCTTGCTCAAGGATATGATGTCCTTATGGTGAGAGATAGCGACGATGTCCAACTTGATAATGTTGCCCGCACTGTGCTCTGCAACAATGTAGCTGACTGTCACATCTCACTCCACTGGGATGGAGACGGATTGGGATATGACAAAGGCTGTTTCTACATTTCTGTACCGGATGGCCTGAAAAGTATGGAACCTGTCGCTTCCCACTGGCAGGAACATGATGCACTTGGGGCCTCTCTTGTAGAAGGACTTCGTACAGAAGGAATGACCATTTACCAAAATGGTTCTATGAATATCGATCTGACGCAGACTTCTTATAGTACGATTCCGTCTGTTGATATGGAACTTGGAAATGCAAGCTTCGTGACCACAGTGATTCCAACACTAAATATGTCTGTCTGATTCGTGTGTCTTGGACTGAATGCTTTATTTTGGAAATTAGA
>ENA-OQIY01000036-OQIY01000036.1-human-gut-metagenome-genome-assembly--contig:-NODE-36-length-13548-cov-0.931600_pt1 | contig 13548 bp, 19 predicted proteins | sample MGYA00242592_ERZ504757 | MGnify/ENA primary metagenome ERZ504757 (study PRJEB26092, sample SAMD00036366) | human gut metagenome | host: Homo sapiens | study: EMG produced TPA metagenomics assembly of... | reverse complement strand
GATTGGAAGAGTGAAATGAAAAAAGAAAACAGGATACTTTTTTTCTTAAGTTTTTTATACGTGCAACCATAGGAATGGCGTTGATTTTTATAATAAACAAATATGTTCTTCCAGCAGATTCTTCAATTAATGTCGGTTTGAATCCGATGACCTTTTTGACATCCGGAACCTTGGAATTCCTGGGGTTTGTCTTCTTTATAGCATTACATGGTATCAATTTTTGTAAGTTTTTTACAAAAACATTATATTTTTAATTTTGGTATGGACAAAACAGAAGTGCCCGTATATAATCTCACTTACCAACAGAAAATCATCTGTTGCAGCATCAGTGAATTGGGGAATTACTGATGTATCTTTTGCATCGAAGCGTTGGACCTTCGGTACAATTTCTTTATTCAGGCTGTATGATCGCAGCAAAGTTTCGAATTATGACAATTGAGCAAAGAGCAGTAAGAGGAACTGCTGAGAATTTTGTGATTTGTGATACACAAAAGAGTTATTCAGAAAATCTGTTCAGAAGATTATCTGAGAAATTATCCGGTTATTTTCAGTTTCATGTATTCCATGATATTGAGAATCTGAAAATAGCAGCCAAGAGTATGCAGGTAAATATTCTGCTGATCGGAGAAGAGTATGGAAAAGAAGACCGGGATGAGATTCCGGCAAGACAGAAGTATCTTCTGATCGGCGAGAAGATTCCGAACGAGAGAAGTCCCACAGAGATTCCATTCTTCCGGTATCAGAGTGTCAGCAGTATGCTGGAACTTTTACTTCAGGAAAAAGTTCAGGAAAATTCAGAAGTACAGACGAATCAGATCCAACTCGTCTCAGACAGATCGCAGACAGTGAAAGCAAATGTAAATGGTCTGATCGGGATCTATTCACCGGTTCATCGAATCGGGAAGACAAGGTTTGCCATGCGTATGGGACGAGTTCTTTCAGAATCGATTCCTACGTTGTATCTGAATCTGGAAGGGTATTCAGGATTAAATTATTACCTGCCGGAAGAATCCGGAATGAATCTTGGAGATCTGCTGTATTACATGAAGCAGGAAAGTATCAATCCGGTATGGAAGATCAGTACTTTGATCAGCCATATGAATGGGGTGGATTATATCGCACCGATTCGGGCAGAACAAGATTCAGAGAAGTGACAAAAGAAGAATGGAATCAACTTTTGGATCTGATTCTGGAGAAGAGTATTTACAAAGTGATCATTCTTGATCTTGGAGATACGGTAGACGGTCTGTATGATCTGTTAGGAAGATGCAGTAAAGTTTATACGCCTTACATTGAGGAAGGTGCAGCAAAAGCAAAACTCAATCAGTATGAAGAGAATCTTAGATCAGCAGGATATGGCGAGATTCTTAAGAAGACGGTAAGACGCAGAATGGGAAAGCCAAGAAATCCTGTTGCTTTAGAAGCATCTGCAAGTAAAATTACAGAATTTCCGGACAGAGAAAGGAAGTCGTAAGGATGATTAGAAAAGAGCAGCTGTATGAACAGATCCTGGAACAAATCGATCTTACGAAGGAGACGGATGATGAAGAACTGCAGGAGCTGATTCGCACAGTATTGGATGAGGCAGCAGATGAAGAATATATTTCGTTGAGTGATAAGATCAGAATCGGGCGTGAGTTATTCAACTCTTTTCGTAAACTGGATGTTCTGCAGGAGCTTCTTGAAGATGATTCGATTACAGAGATTATGGTAAATGGAATCGACCATATCTTTTATGAGAAAGAAGGAAGAATTTTCCGGTCTAAGAAGTGTTTTTTGTCTCAGGAGAGATTACTGGATGTGATTCAACAGATTGTAGGTGAATCGAACCGTTATGTAAATGAGGCCTCTCCGATTGTGGATGCAAGGCTGAAGGATGGATCTCGAGTAAATGTTGTATTGAATCCGGTTGCCGTGAATGGACCAATCCTTACAATCCGAAAGTTCCATCGGAAGCAATTACGATGGAACAGCTGATCCGTATAGGCAGCGTAACTGATGAAGCCGCTAACTTTTTGAAAAAGCTGGTAGCAGCAAAATATAATATTTTTGTCAGTGGTGGAACAGGAGCAGGAAAGACAACTTTCCTGAATGCGTTGTCGAACTATATACCAAAAGGAGAACGCCTGATCACGATTGAGGATAATGCAGAGTTACAGATTCAAGGAGTTCAGAATCTGGTGCGCTTAGAAGCACGCGGACCGAATGCAGAAGGAGAAGGGGCTGTAACCATCAGAGATTTGATTAAGTCAGCACTTCGTATGAGACCGGATCGAATTGTTGTAGGAGAAGTAAGAGGAGAAGAGACGGTAGATATGATCTCTTCAGCAATGTTGAATGGTCACAGTGGTTCAATGTCAACAGGACATGCCAATAATCCCAACAGATATGTTACACAGACTGGAAACAATGATGCTGATGGGGATTGATCTTCCGTTACAGGCAATTCAAAGACAAGTTGCATCGGCACTTGATATTATCATTCATCTTGGAAGACTTCGAGATAAGACAAGAAAGGTTTTGCAGATTGTAGAAGTGGAAGGTTATGAAGATGGAAGGATTCAGACAAAGGTTCTTTATGAATTTAAGGAGGAGGGGATGAAGAATGGAAAGATACAGGGATGCCTTATGAAGAAAAATGAAATCACGAATAAAAGAAAAACTCCTGGCTGCAGGATATCACACCGTCTGAATATACTGTCGGAATCATAAAATGTACGGTGAGATTTCTTCTGATTTTGTATTTGTTTTATGAATCAATACTTCCGGCAATTCTCCTGTTCCCGTTATGGTTCTTATACATGAAAGAGTGGATGGAAGAGAAAGCAATCGGAAAAGAACAGGAATTCAGAAGGCAGTTCAGAGATAGTATCCAGACAATGGCAGGGGCACTTAAGGCAGGATATTCTGTAGAGAATGCAATCAGGGAAACAAATCGTGATCTGATCGGAATGTATGATGCGAATACAAGGATTCGAAAAGAATATGGTCAGATGGTAAGGAGGCTGGATCTGAATCTGTCAGTTGTAACTGTATTGAATGAATTTGCGGCAGAAGTAAAGCAGGAGGATGTGACGAATTTTATTACAGTTTATGCAGCAGCTAAGGTCAGTGGTGGGGATTCCATTGCGATTATCAGAGATGCGGCCAGAACAATCGGAGAGAAGATCGATACAGAACGTGAGATACAGACCATGCTGGCTGCGAAAAAGCTGGAATTTGAAATCATGAGCGTAATCCCATTTATAATGATTCTCTACATGAAGATGACATTTGGTGAATTCTTAAGTGTCCTGTATGGTACATGGACCGGATGTATCGTAATGAGCATTTGTCTTGTGCTTTATCTTGGAGCATACAGGTTTGGATGGAGGTTGCTACAGATTGAGATTTAAAAAGAAGTGGAAAAAAGTACTTCAGCCTGACAAAGGAAAATATGAATCTATAAAAAGACAGGAATTGTTCTTTTATTGTCAATTGTAATGTTTAGTGCAGTGTATGTCACAGATAATCATCGTCAATTAGCACAGGATGAAAATGGAAACCGGATTTTGGAAAGAAAAGGACAGGGAGAAGGAAAAAAGACAGAAAACATCCAGATGGAGACAGGCGAGTGGAAAGAGAAAATAAAGGTTCAGATTTCGGAAAAGAAGTATGCAAAAGAAGAGATTGGAGAACAGCTTTCTAAGGCGGCAGAAGAACTTCCAGCTCAGATCCTTGGTGAAAACAAAAGTCTGGATGAGGTCAGGTCAGACTGAATCTTATTATGGAAATTCCACATACGGGAATCAGCGTGTCATGGGAACTTGATAACTACGAGGTTATGAACAGCAGAGGTGTTTTAAAGCAGGAGAAGCTGACGGAAGAAGGAACACTCGTCAAATTAACCGCTGTCCTTCGGTATGATGAGGAAAAAATGTCCTGTGAATTTTATGCACACCTGTTTTCCACACCGTTGTCAAAGAAGGAGGGGGTTCTGAAAAAGATATCCCAGGAAGTAGAAAAAAGCAGATCAGGAACAGCGGGAAAAGGATTACCTGATATTGCCAGATCAGGTAGATGGAAGAAAATTATCCTGGAAGCCTGTGAAGGAAATGAGAGCATTTGGAATTCTTTTACTTGGTGGAGTGATGATTGTATTCCAATTTACAGCAGAGAAACAAAAGCAGAAAGAAAAACGAAAGAAAGAAATCAGACAGATGCAGTTTGATTATCCGCAGTTGATCAATAAATTCAGTTTGTATATAGGGGCAGGAATGACAGTGAGAAGAGCCTGGATTCAAATTGTAAAAGAATATGACAAAGAGAAACACTATCTTGGAGAAAGAACAGTGTATGAAGAGATGAGATATACAATGAATGAACTGAAGAATGGAAGACCGGAAAGTGAATGCTACGAGGCATTTGGAAGGAGGTGCGAGAGTCCGGTTTATCGAAAGTTCGGAATGCTTTTAAGTCAGAATTTAAGAAAAGGAACCAGGGGACTGACGAATCTGTTACAAAGAGAGGCGCAGGAAGCTTTTGAGGAACGAAAAAAATATGGCAAAGAAACTTGGTGAAGAGGCAGGAACAAAGTTGATGATACCGTTGTTTCTTATGTTGCAGTCGTGTTCGTGATCGTGACTGTTCCAGCGTTTTTGACGATTCAGATTTGAGAAAAAAGAGAGAAAAGAAGGAGAGATACAAGATGAGAAAATTATTGGTAAGAAAAAATAAAGATAAGAAATATGTTGCTGCGATTACAACAATTGAACTGGTTTTAATTCTGGTTATATTAATTGCGCTTCTGCTGATTTTTAAAGAACAGTTGATTAGTTTGATCACTACGATTTTTGAGAAAGTGACATCAGAAAGCTCCGGCATATAGCATGCGGTCCGTAAAAGGCGAAATTACTGTATTTTTAAGTTTATCATTTACTTTGTTACTTTCATTTATCTTTGGAATTCTAGAGTCTGCTGTGATTCAAGGATCAAAAAATTTCAGCAGAATTGACACAGATCGGGCAATCTATTCCGTTTTCGGAGAATATCATCAGGAACTTATGGAACAATATCATGTTTTTGGAATTGATCTTGGTTACAGGACAGGAAATTATGAAGAAGAAAATCTGATCCAGCGTTTGCATTATTACAATTCGGGTTCTACAGATCATCAAATCAAGGGAATTCAGTATTTGACAGATCAATCCGGACAGGCATTTCGAGAACAGGTGCTGGCTTATATGGAACAAAGGTATGGAATGGATCTGGTAAAAAAGTTTACCGGGACAACAGAGAAATGGGAACAGACAGAAACAAAAGAATCTGATATGGAGAAGAAAACAGATGAAATGACAAATGCAATGGAACAGGTGAATGACAGTCTTGATGCATCCGGCAGTCAAACGGAAGGAGAAGACGTGGAAGAAAGTCCAAGTCTGCCAGATGAGGAGAATCCGTTTCGTATTATGACAAAAGATAAAAAAAGAAGGAATTCTTTCTGTTGTAATTCCGAAAGGAAAAAAAGTGTCTGAAAAGAGTGTTCATTTGTCGGGGCAGGCATCAAAGAGAACTTTGAAAAAAGGATATGGGACATTCCCAACAAGAAAAGGACTTGATCAGACAACGGAGAAACTTCTGTACAACGAATATCTTCTCAAAACATTCGGCTATGCATTTCGGCAGGATTCAGAACCATCAGAAGGAACGGATGAGAGTGGAGAGAAGGAATGGCAGTCTGACCGGTCGGATGCTTTAGCATACGAACTGGAATATATTCTTCAAGGGAAAGGATCAGATAAAGAAAATCTGGAATCCGTGTTATTTCGTCTTTTTCTTCTGAGAATATCGGGAAATTATGGCTGTCTGGCAAAGGATATGGGACGAGTGGCAGAGGCAGAAGCGCTGGCTGTGACAATATCTGCACTACTACTGATGCCTGAAGCGGTAGAAGCTTTGAAACAGATGATACTTGTTGCGTGGGCAGGAGGAGAAAGTGTTATGGATCTTCGTTGTCTTTTGGATGGAAGAAAAGTTCCACTGGTAAAAAGTGCAGATAAATGGGTTGTTTCTCTGTCACAGCTGCCACTTCTTCTGACAGATGGTGGAAGTGTAAGGGGAAATGATTCCGGAGAAGGAGTCGGATATTCCGATTATATCAGGATGTTTCTCTTTTTGAAATCAGTGCCGGAAATTACAATGCGGACTTTAGATTGTGTAGAAGAGGCATTCCATTCCAAACATATTTTATTTCAGGCAGATCAATGTGTGACTAAATTAGAAATACAGAATAAGATAATCGTTTATAAAAATCTAAGTTACCAATATCCGGTTTATTTCGGATATGAATGAAGTCAGAATTACCCCCGGTGCAGATGCCCTTTCAGACCTTCTTTTGTACACCCCAAAACGTACACTCAGAATCCTGCAATCCCTCTTGCAGGAAACCCACACACTTTAGAAAGGAAAAGCTGCGATGTCAAATAAACAGGTAAAAAATACCAGTCCAACAAGAGAAAGGGCATCTGCACCGGGGGTAAGAGCAAGTGTAACAATAGAAGCTGCATTTGCAGTTCCCCTCTTCATGTTTGCAGTATTAAGTTTGATTTTTTTAATCGAAATCCAGAGTATACGAGGCTATATCCATGCAGCAGGAAGTGATGCAGCCAAACAGGCAGCAGAGTCAACGGCTGTCCTTCCTGTATTGAATACAATCCAATTAAAATCAGATCTGGTGAATCTGATTGGAGAAGAAAGAATTGAGAGAAGTATTCTGAATGGTGGCACATCAGCGATCAGTTGCTGGAAGTCTTATTGGATTCCGGGAACAGAAGAGATAAATGTTGTTATCGAGTACAAGATAAAGATTCCGGTTCCACTACTGAAAAGTCCTTCGGTGAAGTTGAAAGATGAATTTAAAGTCAGTGCATGGAATGGTTATCAAAAGGATAGAAAGGGAAATGAAGACGGACAGATTGTCTATATCACAGAAAAAGGAACAGTGTGGCATTCAGATTATCAGTGCAGCTATCTTCAATTATCTATTCAATATGTTCAATACTCAGAATTACAAAATATGAGAAATGAAGGCGGAGGAAAATACCATAAGTGTGAGCAATGTGTTTATGGAAAGGCAATGAATGGTGTATATATTACCAGTTATGGAAACCGGTATCACAACTCATTGAATTGCAGTTCTCTGAAGAGAACAATACGTGCAGTTCATAAAAGCGAAGTAGCAGGAAGAGGAGGATGTTCTAAATGTGCAAAATAATGGATGTATTCGGACAAAATGGAAGGCAAAATCTATGGATTGTTTTTTCAAGCTGTTATAGCGGTGTATCTTGTTGATTTTGTCAGTGATAGATATTCGTTGGAAGAAAGTAAGTGTAAGAAGTCTTTTGATTTTGCTTGCGATTGCAGTTTTATGTCAGGTACTATGCAGCAAAGGAGAATTCAGGATGATGGTAGCCGGTGGATTGTGTGGAGGAGTATTTCTCTTTTTAAGTTGGTTCACACAGGAGTCGTTTGGTTATGGAGATAGCATATTGATTCTGATCCTTGGAATTTTATCTGTGGATGGAATCTTCTTTGGATTCTGTTTGCTGCATTTCTGATCGCATCTGTTTACGGAGGAATTATGATCGCACGAAAGAAGTATACAAGAAAAAATTCATTTCCGTTTATTCCATTTCTGACAGTTGCTTATCTGGGAGGCATGATTGGTGGAGTTTACTGAAAAATATACGAAAAAATACGTGAAAGGAAGTACAGTGGTAGAGATGTCTTACCTTATTCCTTTTTGCTTAATTTTATTTTTTCTGCTCATCACGATTATTTTTTACTTTCATGATAAGGCAATTTTAAACGCAGCGGCAGCGGAAACGGCTGTGACAGGAGTTGAAATGGACAGGAAAAAGATAGAAGATGTAGATCTGGATGCTTTTTTCCGAGAAAGGACGAGTGGAAAATTGATTTTTCTGGAAAATGTAACAACCAGAGTTGATCTATCAGGGAAGAAAATAGAGGTAGAAGTTTTTGCATCAAAAGGACGAATGAAGATTCACCTGATACAACGTGCAACGAAGGTGAAACCAGAAGAAAAAGTCAGATGGAAAAAATAGACTTCTGTAAAGCTGAAAAAGTGAAGGGGGAAGAAAATCAGATGAAAGAAAAAAAGATAAATCAGCAGAGCAGAGTGGCAGAGTCTGAAATCATAATAGACAGCGTACAACCGTATCGGGAGAATTATCAGATGCGGATGATTAAGAATAATCGGATTCCAGGATTATTGAGAGTAAGTGGATGTGGAATGGAAGGTGCAAGTAGATATTATTATCATACAGGACATTCACAGTCGTTGGAAACGTATTATAAAAATAAAGATATCAAAGCAGAAGAGATATTAAAACTGACAAGACAATTTCTCAGTGTTATGGAAAAAATGAAAGATTATATGTTAGAACCAAATTATCTGATGCTTTCAGAAAAATATATTTTTGAAAAGGATGAAAACTATTTTTTCTGTTTTTTCCCAGAGAATGAGAAGACCTGGCAGGTGTCTTATCATGAGCTGACGGAGTATTTTGTAAGGAAAGTTGATTATCAGGATCTGGAGAGTATTCAACTTGCCTGCATGCTTCATAAAGAAACGCTAAAAGAAACCTATGATCTGGAAAGCATACTGCAGCAGTATGAGGAAGAAGCAAAAAACAGGGAAGAAAAGTCCAAAGAAGAGAAGATCAGAGAAGAAAGTAAGAGAGAAAAAGACAGAAGAGAAATGGAAGAAAATCAAAACATTGAGGTACAGGAAAACAGCTATTATAACAAGGCGAGAGAGAATTATGCAGTGATGGAAGAAAAGAGATATGGTCCGATCAAGAAATTTGCAAAACGCTTTAAGTCTGGAAAATGGGGAGAATGGGAAGATCTGATAACAGAAGCCGATGACTATGAATGATATATAGGATGTGGTATAGTATACGCAGATTCAAAAACATATCATAGAAGTCAAAAGGGAGTCAGAAAGAATGAAAGAGAGAACCAAAAGAAATAATGACGATCACGTTGATAGGAATCAATATTCTTGGTGTTTATTGTTCTTACTATGATCGGACGGACTGAGGATGGTTATTTTATGTTGCAGCATGGAGCAATGTATGAACCATATATTATAGAAAATCAGGAATACTATCGGCTGTTTACCAGTCTTTTTTCTGCATTTTGGAATCTCACATTTGTTAAATAACATGGTGCTTTTGTGGGCTCTTGGATCGATTTTTGAAAAAGAGGTCGGTAAAATTCGATTTTTGTTCTGTTATTTTATCAGCGGAATAGGCGGTAATCTGCTGTCATTGTACTGGAATACCATGCATGACAGACAGATTGTATCTGCCGGGGCATCGGGAGCAATTTTCGGACTAATGGGAGGGTTGCTTTGGATTGTATTTGCAAACAGGGGAAGGCTCGGAACGCTGTCAGGAAGAGGTATGCTGATTATGGTTGTACTGAGTCTCTATTTTGGATTTACCAGTACAGGCGTAGATAATCTGGCTCACGTAGGAGGATTGGTTTGCGGTTTCCTGACAGCGATACTAACCTATCGAAGAAAAAGATCAAAAGATCCTAACGGAATCTGATATTAATGATATCTGATATTTTACGCAGGAAGTGTGATCGATACGATTGTTCCATTGGTATGGTCAGATGTAATGTCGATCGTTCCATTATGTGCTTCAATGATTCTTTTGGAAACTGCGAGACCAAGGCCGGTACCGTTTTCTTTTGTTGTAAAGAATGGTTCATAAAGCTTATCAACAATTTCCGTTGGAATACCACAGCCGTTATCTTGGCATTGAATCAGAATTTTATCGTCAAGTTTTCTTTGCACGAAACTGCAGACGTGGGGCATACTTACAATCGGCAAGAGCGTCTTTGGCATTTGTAAGTATGTTTAAGAAGACTTCCTCTAATTTGGTGCGATCACCATTGAATCTTTTATATTCTTATCAATACTGGAAGTCATCTCAATCTTTGATTTCTCAAAGTTGAGAGACATGGCGAACAGAACAACAGAGTTGCGAAGAACATGTCCAAGAGGAAAGGAAGCACGGTTTAACTGGTTTCCGTTGTTGAGTGCTGTCAGATCATCCAGTAAATCACACATATGTCTGGCGCCATCCATGCATTCTTCCAGACACAGGAACCTTTGGCAGTTTCAGCATAAAGAGAGCTCATTAATTGCATAGAAGAATAAAGAACCGTCATAGGGTTGCGGATCTCATGCGCAATTGTAGCAACAGCAGCATCATGGTTCTTCAGAAGCTGGGTGATAATCTCTTTTGCATCTTTGTTTGTTTCCATCAGGTGGTTCATTTTTTCAAGATCGATATTTGTTAACATAATACTTACTCCTAATAGTTAGATTTTCTTGAGTTCGCTAAGAGTGTAGCACCACCGAAAACAGCATTCAATAAAAATCATTCGACTATTTTCGACCTTTTTCGACCTGGTGTCTGAAAAATGTATTCTCTTTTTCTGAAAAATGGTCTATACTACAGATAAAATAAATGGAAAGAGGAAAGATCATGAGAGATGATAATTGTATTTTCTGTAAAATAGCAAATGGAGAGATTCCATCAGCAACATTATATGAGGATGAGGAGTTCAGAGTAATTCTGGATCTTGGACCGGCATCAAAAGGACATGCGCTGATCCTTCCGAAGAATCATTACCGCAATCTGTATGATATTGACGAGGCAACAGCTTCAAAAGCAATCTGTCTGGCGAAAAAGATGATTACAAAGATGACGGATGTACTTGGATGTGATGGTTATAATATCGTTCAGAACAACGAAGAGGCAGCTGGACAGACGGTATTCCATTTCCATATGCACTTAATCCCAAGATATAAGAATGACAATGTAGGTCTCGGATGGCATATGGGAGAACTTACAGAAGAAGATAAGAAAGAAATACTTGAAAAATTAAAGTAGTACTGGAGAAGATATGTTAACGGAAAATCGCGAATTCAATGAGATTTATGAACAATATAAAAAATCTCATTCTAAAAGCGGCATACACTTATTCAGGCAGTTATAGTGCAGCGGAAGATATTACTCAAGACACTTTTCTGAAACTGTATATGGGATATGACAGCATGAAGAAGAAAAATATTTCTTCATGGCTGTTTACAACGGCAAAAAATAGCGGCATTAAATTACAAGAAAAAGCATAGCCGGGAGATTTTCGAGATTGATGAGAATTGGGACAGTGAAGAGGATACCGAGAAATATGAAGCACAGGTAAAAAGTGCAGAGGAACAGTTTCTGGAAGATGAGCTTCAGAAACAAAGGTTAGAGCTTCATGAAAAAGATTTTCACCAATTTGATGGAAAAGAATGAAAGATGGTACGATGCCATTGTTCTTGTATATTACATGGAGATGCCTCAGGCAAAAGCAGCAGAATTAATGGGCATTCGACTCGAAGTGCTTCATAGTCTTCTGCACAGAGCAAAGAAATGGATTAAGAAAAAGTACGGAACGGAGTACGAAGAAATGAACCGGGAAGACTAAGAGCAAAACCAAATGTTTACTGTTCAATGTACAAAGAAAAAGTGTATAAGGAACAGTGGTGCCGATAGTTTCCCGGTATCTTTTTGAATACTGTAGTTTTATGAAGATGGTTGCCAGTAGATGAACTATATTATTTTGCGGCAGCTTCCTCAATGAGGCCGATAATAGTAGCAATCGGATCCTGTTGCCCAGAATTATGCATTGCATTTATGAACTGCTCACGGTTTTCGTACAGGTTATGAACTGCATCCAAAAGCGTTGCATTCGTAAGCTGTTCTTCCTCGATTACAAGACTGAATCCCTGACGTTCGAAAGAGTGTGCGTTAAGAATCTGATCGCCACGACTTGCACGGGCAGAAAGCGGAATCAGAAGATTCGGTTTTCTAAGAGCAAGCAGTTCACAGATTGCATTCGCACCGGCACGTGAGATAACAACATCTGCAAGAGCAAAGAGATCACGCAGTTCGTTTTTGATATATTCAAACTGACAGTAGCCTTTGATTTCTTTCAGAGAATCATCAACCTTTCCTTTTCCGCAGAGATGGATGATCTGGAACTCTTTCAGCAGTTCAGGAAGGGCAGCACGTACAGCCTCGTTGACAGCTACAGCACCAAGACTTCCGCCGATTACGAGAATGACAGGTTTTTCATCTGTAAAGCCACACATCTTTCTGGCGGCATCCTTATCACCAGTAAGAAGTTCCTGACGAATCGGAGAACCGGTAAGAACAGCTTTCCCTTCCGGAAGAGCATCTAACGTCTCCGGGAAGTTACAGCAGACTTTGACAGCAGATGGAATTGCAAGTTTATTTGCCAGGCCAGGTGTCATATCAGACTCATGAATAATGACCGGAACTTTGCATCGCTTTCCAGCAAGAACAACTGGAACCGAAACAAAGCCGCCTTTAGAAAAAATAACATCAGGCTTTAAGCTTTTGATTAACTTACGGGCTTCACCAAAGCCTTTGATCACACGGAATGGATCTGTGAAATTCTGCAGACTGAAATAACGGCGCAGCTTTCCAGAAGAAATTCCATGATATGGAATTCCAAAAGGTTCAATCAGTTCCTTTTCAATTCCATTGTAAGAACCTATGTATTGAATATCATAGCCTAATTCTCTAAGCTTTGGAATCAGGGCTATATTCGGAGTGACATGTCCGGCAGTACCGCCGCCGGTCAATATAATTCGCTTCATAAATTAACCTCCAGATTTAGTGTAGAGTGCTACTGTTCGAAGTAAATTGAGAACACTAGCCTTATAGCATCATATTACCCTTATTTGAAAAAATGTCAAGAAAAACGGGACACACAAACTGGAGAGAATAAGGTGAAGAAAATGAAAAAAACTGAAAAAATTATCATTGGAAAATGAAATGAAAAAAAGAAGCTGAACAGATTGAAAAAGAAAAGTCCGAGAGGATAGATCTCTGGATGACATTAAAGTGTCCGATGAGATGGAAAAAGAGCTTTTCAATAAGATTCAGGATTACGAAATACGACAAAGGGCAAGTAAAAAGCATCGACAAAAGAAAAGAAAGCAAGTAGTATACGGAGCACTGGCAGCAGTGCTGATTTTGGTGTGCGGAAGTGTGATGACCAGCGTGGGGAGTAAGTCGTATTGGAAGACGTTGTGGAATAAAGAGGCAGGGGATGAGACTTTGTCTTACGTAGATGTTGAGAATATGGAGACGATGGAGTCGGAAGATATTGATGAGGTTGGGGCATATAAAGAAATTGCCAAAGTAATGGGAAATTATTTGGTTCGACTTGAGTTATAAGCCAAAAGGTATGGCGTTAAAAAGATATACGGTAGATGGGGATCAAAGAAGGGCAACATTATTTTATAAATATGAAAACGAAATTATTCGGTACACAATGTATATGAATTCTAAAGATTCTTCCTTGGTACAGAAAGCAGTTGATAAATTGTTAGATGAGTATATTGTGATGAATGGAGAAAGAGAAATTAGTGTAAAAGAATATAGAGTGAAA
>ENA-OQIY01000035-OQIY01000035.1-human-gut-metagenome-genome-assembly--contig:-NODE-35-length-13579-cov-0.773342_pt1 | contig 13579 bp, 13 predicted proteins | sample MGYA00242592_ERZ504757 | MGnify/ENA primary metagenome ERZ504757 (study PRJEB26092, sample SAMD00036366) | human gut metagenome | host: Homo sapiens | study: EMG produced TPA metagenomics assembly of... | reverse complement strand
GCTTTGCCCTCTTTTGAATTGTAGATTAACCATGAATAAAAAAGGAAAAAATGATCACATACCATAAAGATTGCGCAATAACATATTAATCGAAATTCGTTAAAAAGTCTATAAAAAAGTGATATAAAGTAAAAATACTGTATAGATTAGATAAGAAAGCGTCTTGAGAAAAGATAAGAAAAAGTATAAAAATAGATTATAACAAAAACGAACTTTTCTAAAGGAGGAAAAGAGAATGAAAAGAAAAACATTAGCAGTTTCACTATCAGCAATCCTTGCAGCATCCGTGCTTTTTGGATGTGGAAGCAATTCCAAAAGTGGGGATACGAAGAGTTCTTCTAACAATGGTAGTGCCAGTGCCAGCGCATCTGATACATCCAACACGGGCTCAGTACTTCTGGTTCAGGTATCCAGTACGATGGAGACGATGTAACGATTACCTATTGGCATACACATGGTGATTCCGAGGAAGAGGTTCTTGTGGATACCATTATTCCTGAGTTTGAAAAACAGTATCCAAATATTCATGTTGATGCTGTAAGAATGCCATACGATGGATTGATGCAACAGATTATTACCAGCCTTTCCAGTGGAACAGGCCCGGATCTGATGCGAATGGATATTATCTGGGTTCCAGAACTTGCTGAGATGGGAGCACTTGCAGCAGTTGATGATCTGGAAGGATTTGCAGATCTGAAAGATAATCTGTACGAAGGACCGCTGAGTACTAATTATTACAATGGAAAATATTATGGATTGCCATTGAACACAAACTGTCTGTCAGGCGTTTACAGTAAGACCATGATGGAGGAACTGAATATTGACAGTATTCCGACAACTTACGATGAAGTTGTTGCATTGAAAGACAAACTTGGTTCGGATCAGTATCTGATCGCATGCGAGGGGGCAAACTCTTGGGCTATGGCTCCATTGTTTCACTCTTTGGGCGGTGTTTATACCAACGAGGATTATACAAAAGCATCTGGTTATGTCAACAGTGAAGATAGTGTAAAGGCACTGGAGACTATCGTTGAGTGGTATGATGAAGGAATTATTGGACCTTGCTTCACAGGTGGAAAGCCGGATGCAGCAAATGGTCTTTACGATGGAAATTATCTGTTTAGTTATCAGGGTCCATGGTTCTTCACAAATGATGATGAAGAAAATCTGGCAAAAGTAGAAGTAGGACTTCTGCCGGCTGGCAAAGCCGGATCTCTTACCGTTAACGGTGGCGAGGATCTGGTTATGTTTGAGAGTAGCGATAAGAAAGAAGCATCTTGGGTATTTGCAATGTTCTTAATGAGTGAATTCTCTCAGACAGCACAGGCTGTAGGCGGTGGACATCTGATCCCGACTGTAAAAACAATTGCCGAATCTGAAGAAGTACAAGCAGTACCGAATATGAGTACGTATATTGAACAGCTTGAGGGAGCTGTATCCCGTACCCCATCTCCGGCATGGGAGAAAATTTCAGATAAACTCTCTGTAGCATTCCAGAGCGCAGTTCTTCATGAGGATACGGCACAGTCCGCACTCGATAAGATTGCTCCGGAACTGGATGCATTGCTTGCAGGTGAGGCATCATAATTCAAGAAAGATGAAACAAATTTCCACAGGCTTTCTTGCCTGTGGAAATTGTTTATAGGGCGATAAAAGCAGCCGGAAAGGTATCTGTTATGAAAAAACCTTTATCAGAAAGATTTTCCAAAGGTCTGAAACAATGGTTGGCCGTTTTGCCCTTCCTTGCAGTGGGAATGACCTTATTTATTGTCTTTGTATTATATCCACAAATTAAGAATATTTATATTGCACTAACAAATTATAGCATTATGCCAGGTTCGGAAAATACATTTGTTGGAATAAGTAATTTTGCTAAAATGTTCAAAGATATTTCAACAAAAGGATCTGATGCCTATTTTTTCTGGATTGCATTTCGAAATAATATTTTAGCAGTTCTGGTTACTGTGCCAGGACAGTTGGTTCTTGGCCTGATCGTTGCCGTTTTGATTCATAACCTGAAAACAGGAAAAAATGTATTATAAAGTAACTCTTTATATATTGTCAGTTATTTGTGACTGGGTTGTTTTTCTGTAATTATCATTGATATATTTTCCAACCGGATGAAGGAAGTCTTGTAAACTACTGTCTGACTACATCGGAATCTTAAAAGAGCCGGTAGCATGGTTGAAGAATACATGGACAGGAAACTTTGTTATCTGGATCTGCTCAATCTGGAAGGGCTATGGCTGGGTTATGATCATTTACACCGCCGGTCTTCTTGGAATCCCATCAGATCAGTATGAAGCTGCAACGATGGATGGAGCCAATGCGGTTCAGAAATTCTTCCACGTTACACTTCCTGGATTAAGAGGAACTACGCTTTATCTACTGATTAATCTGATTAACGGTGCAATGAATATCTTTATTCAGGTATTCCTGTTGACAAAAGGAGATCCGCTCGGAACAACAGATGTTGTTATGGATTATATTTACCGGAGGGCGTTCAATTATTTCGATTTTGGGTATGCGGCCGCTTGTGGTATTGTCATGGGTATTGTTGTATTTGTTATTTCCATGGGACTGAAGAAATTCCTTCGCTATGGTGAAAATCTTTAAGGAGGAGAGCAGCAATGAAGAAAAAGAAAATAATTAGTCAGATCTGTATTCATGTGATTTTAGTAGCGTTGACAGCAATATGCCTTCTTCCTTTTTTGTCAATGATTTCGACTTCATTTATGAAGGTAAAAGGTGTTTTGCCGAACGAGCCAATTTTATTTCCGAATTTTCCACTTTATCTGGAAAACTATGTAAAAGCGTGGACTGCAAACCATTTTCAGACGTACTTTTTCAACACACTATACGTGTCTGTAGTGGGCCTTATCGTAAATCTGTTAATTTCGATCACGATGGCATATTCTTTCTCACGATTCCAGTTTCCAGGAAAGGAGCCTATTTTTAACTTGCTGTTGCTCACAATGATGATTCCGGCACAGCTGGCTATGATCTCCCAGTACACTGTTTTAAACGGATTGAAACTGATTGATACCTATAAAGGAATTTGGCTGCTGTGGGGAGGCACTTGTGTGGCAGGAAACACCTTCTTCTATAGAGGTTTTTTTGAAGCAGTGCCGAAAGAGCTGGAAGAGTCCATGTACCTTGATGGTGCAACCAGGTTTCAGACCTTGTTACATTGCATTATTCCGTTAAGTAAACCGGCAATTGCAACACAGGCAGTATTGGCGTTCAATGGATACTGGTCGAACCTATTTGATATTCTTACCTTTACAAAATCGACAAACAAGAGAACACTTTCCGTTGCACTGCAACTGTTCCGTGGACAGTATACGACGAACTATGGCTGATGTTTGCTGCCAGTGTTATTGTTATTATTCCGATTATTGTATTGTTTGTTATTTTTCAGAAACAGTTTATGCAGCAGGGCATTACGGACGGTTCCATAAAAGGATAATATCGGATTCTCTGCAAAATTTTAACCTAGAGGTGAAGTATGATTACAACTAGAAAAAAACAGTCGTTTGGTATTGCAGCAGTTGAACTTGGTGACCGGTTTCGACAGTTACCTTCCATTCCGGTGAATTTAAATGAATGGGAACATGCGGTGTTAATGGATACTTTTTACAGCGCAGGCGGAAGAGAGACCGTTTCAAGTACAAATCTACGGATGATGTGGGATCAGAAAAATCTGTATTTGTATCTGATTTGCTATGAAAAAGAGGCAAGGGTTTCCCGTCCGTCCGATGAAAATGTGCTGAAGAACAGAATGGAGCTTCGCAAAGATAAGATAGAAATTGCATTGAGCAGCGGAAATTTTGGAGAGCGAGACTACGCAGTATTTTGTGCAGACACAGAGAAACAGGCGGGAGCCAGGACGGAAAAGGGAATGACCTATTTCGGCGGCGATAAAGCAATTTTAAATGATTACTTTACCGAAAAAAATGATGCGGTAAAAACAGAAATCCCATCATGGAAATATACATGCAAAATCGCTGTAGAAAAAAAATGTTGGCGTGTCATGTTTGGAATTCCATGGGAGCTGTTCGGTGGATTTCCGGAAAAATATTTTAAGTTTCAGGTTTACCGGAAAAAGAATCAGACCAGTGAAGTTTTGGCTTTAAATCCGTTGGATTTAAATGCAAATTACGAGTCCAGATTTGATTTTGATCCGGAAAGCTTTATTGAGTGCACACCTGGAGGAACACCGCAGGTATCTATTCCAGCAGTGCTTGCGTGATCCTACCGGATGGAACGGTGCATTGGCAGCGGCTGGCGACACTGGAATGGCCATCTATAAATGAGCGGGCTGAGATTATGCATTTGCAGAAATCGCTGACACCGACAACACCGGATGAATTGCCAGATCGGATTATAACCGTACAAAGATGGCAGGATGTGTTAATGTTGGAAGGAATGGATTTCTTCCCAAATGCAAGATGTGAAAACTCTTTTGATAAAGTGGATCCTTGGGTACAGAGACGTCTCTGCAACGAAGCACTTCGAAAAGGAGATACTGCGACAGCCTGCAGAGAACTGGATGTCTTGATTGGCTATTTCCGAACGCTCACGGCATGGTGGTATGCAGATCACACACTTGGAGATGCAGACGAAGACAACTGGATTGGATTCACACATCTGAAATCTGTTTCAGATCAGGGGAATAAGATCGTATTAAAGTACGAATATGGTTTGAACACCTACGATGCCGTATTGATTCCACAGAATCGTGGTTTTCGCTTTTATACAAGAGAAAAAGGAGATTTTGACAGCGAAGCAGTTTCGTATACATTTTCAGAAATAGAAGGGAAAATATCAGATCAAAACAGCACATTCTGTGATTGTGATTACAGCGGGAGATGATTGGAAAATCTGTGCAGATGAAAAATTTGTATTGGATGTAGATAACTTCAAGCTCTATGATTATGCAGGAAGCAAAGGTTTCGATGTGTGCCAACCACTTCAGGAAAGAGAAATGGTGTATGGATTCGGCGAACGATTTGATGCTGTAAACCAGAGAGGTCGGGTACTTTCTTTGTGGCAAAGAGATGCATTTGAAGGTTGTAATTGTTCTATTGGAAATCAGTCCTACAAAAATGTATCATTTTTACACTCTACAAAAGGTTACTCTTTGTTTATTAACAGTTTTTACAGAATTAGAGCAGATATTGGAAGAGTCAGTAAAGGGCTTCGAATCACAACAGCAGGACCCAAAGCAGATATTTATGTTTTTACGGGAAGCGTCTTAGAAAACATGGAGGAATATACAGCCTTAACCGGAAAACCGCTGCTTCCGCCTGCGTGGGTGTTTGAACCGTGGGCCGGCGGTGGGGTAGGCAGATGGATGGACGGACCGACGCACGATGTAATCCAGGAGATGGAAGGTGTTGTGCGGAAGTTTAAAAATCTTGATATTCCACATTCCGGCCTGTATGCAGAGGGTGCTGGTTGGAAATGGGAAGACCATTACAACAAAGAAGAAATTTATAAGATTGCTACGTTTACAAAACAACAGAAGATGCGGGTTTTTTCCTGGCAATTTTCACATCTGGATATGGAGCAGGCAAAGGAACTTCTCCCGAATTGTGCGGAAGAAGATCTGCCAATTACAAGAACGCCGGGTTATCATGGAGAAAAAGTTCTTCCATGTGCTATTGATTTTTCACATCCAAGAGCAGAGGAACTTCTGGAAAATCAATGGCATGATCGAATGGATGCAGGTTTTGATGGAACTATGGTGGATTTCGGAGAAATTATTCCAGATGAAGCAGTGTTTTACGATGGTCGTACGGGAGATGAAATGCACAACGCTTACGCGCTGGATTATACAAAAGCGTATCGAAAACTCTTTGAAAAATATAAAGGAGAAGATCACGTGCTGTTTTCAAGATCTGCGGCAGCGGGTGTTCAAAAGTATTCCTGCCAGTTTGGTGGAGACCAGCTTTCAAGCTTTAGAGGCCTGACTTATGCAATGAATGGAGGTCTGACACTGGCGGCTTCCGGTTTTCCATTCTGGGGTGTTGATGCAGGAGGTTATTCAGGATTTGCAGACGAAGAAACGTATCTCCGTTGGACGGAATTTGCAGCCTTCTCACCGATTATGCGTTTTCATGGAGTGACCCCAAGAGAGCCGTGGGTTTACAGTCGATATGCAGTGTCTGTTTATAAATTTTATGCATGGCTAAGAGAAAATCTTCTGAAATATTCGGTTCATACAGCGGAAGAGGCACATAAAACAGGCATACCAATGATGAGACCGTTGCCAATGGTATTTCCTAATGATAAAGAGGCTGTCTATTGGGAAGATGAATATTTTTATGGTTCAGATCTGTTAGTTGCTCCGGTTCATCAAGAAGGGGAAAAGAGGAGAATTTATTTCCCATCAGGAAGATGGATCAATTTATTGGATTTCAGAAAGATGGTTGGTGGAAACCGAATTTTTCAGGTGGATGTTCCAATTGACAAAATTCCTGTTTATATTCGGGAAGGAGCGTGCATTCTGTCTGTTATGAATGGAGAATTGCAGCTTGGACAAAGCATGACATATGAAAAAAAGAATACAGTTCTTATGAGCCGAGCTTTAAATGAAACTTCAGGCAAACGGTATGCAGATGAAAAAGAAATTGAATACAATATTTTGGGCCAAACGGGTGAAGATTTCTTTATGCTTCGCCATGCATCTGAGACAGAATTTATTGTTCTCCTTGGTTTTGACAGAAAGCCAGAAAGTCTGGAGTTGAATGGGATTTCTCTTCCAGAAGGTGCATCCTTGAATGCGTTGAATTATGGTTCCGGTTGGTATTGGAGAGAGGATACAGCAGTTATTGTCAGTGTTCCGAAATTGGAAAAAACAGAAATTCATGTAATTCACAAAGAACAATAGTATCAAAATGACGAAGTGATCCCCGCGAAGATTCTTGAGAAAAAAGTCCCGTCTTCGGTTTAATTTCTAAGATGGGGCTTTCTCAAAAACAAACGAAACAATTTCATGGAAAGAGAGGGTGGAAGATGGAAAATACAGGGTTTTATGTAATACTAATAAAACGACAGTATGAAATTGGGAAAGAGTCCATCTGGAAATAAGAAAAACAGGGCCGACGAAAGCAAATCACGTGAAAGTTTCGTTGTTTACGTATCAGGGAGAAAATCTGAAAATGGAATGTACCCTGGAACAAGGAGTGTATATTCCACTTGCGGAAAGCATTTCAGAAAAACGGGTGGATATCTGGTAAAAATAGAATTTTTTCAAAAGACTGAAAAACTAGGGAGCTGTTACACGGCATTTGATGTTGTGAATTGCTGGACAGAAGCTCCAAGATATGGATTTCTTAGCAGTTTTTCTGAGGAAGATAAACAAAAAGAAGAGTATCAGGAAGTTTTTCAGGGAAATGCACTTGAATGTGATTCAGTTTTATGACTGGATGTACCGCCATGATGAGTTTTATCCGGAGAGTTGATATTTATACAGATATCATGGGAAGAAAAGGTTCGATGACTGCTGTTGCGAAAAAAAATCGAAGGAGTGCACGCTTGCGGTGCCAAGGCAATAGCATATGGCGCTGTTTACGGTGCAGAATCATTTCAGGAAGAACATCCGGAATGCAGCTATCGGTACGATAATGGAGAACCAATGATTTTCATTGACAAAATATGGTTGATGGATATTCACAGGGGAACGGCGTGGAGAAAACGGATTTTACAGGAATATGGAAAAGCGCTGGAAAAAGGTTTTGATGGCGTACATATGGATCAATACGGAGATCCGAAAGAGGCATTAATTTTGGAAAATGGAAAATATGTCATTCGAGATCTGGCGGATGATTTTGGCGATTTAATCAATGAAACAAAAGAAAAATACCCGGAAAAACAACTCATTTTTAATGCAGTAAATAACTGGCCGGTAGATTCGGTAAAAAAGAGTCGCGAAGATTGTATTTATATAGAGGTCTGGTCGCCGAATGATACTTATAGAGATCTATATCGTTTGATTGCGCATGCTCGGGGAACAAAGATGAAAAGAGGGTGATTCTGGCAGCGTATTTGAATCGTTTAAAACAGAACCAGAAAGAAATCTGAAGGGATCTACAGCGCAGCTTGCAATGGCAACAATTTTCGCTTCTGGCGGATACCATCTTCTATTGGGCGAGGAAGGAAGTGTTCTGACAGAGGCATATTATCCAGACAACTGCAGAATCGGGGAACAATTCGTTCCGAAAAGCATTGAAAAAATATTATGATTTTATTACCGCGTACGGCGGACTTTTATTTCCGGAAAGTTGGACGGATCTGACGATGCAGTATGCAGGAGGAATCAACTCAGAATTTATATTCGGAAATGTTGATTGGTCACCGTATCCGGAAGCAGGAAAGGTATGGATTCAAATTTATAAGAGAGGACGAGAATTTTCAATACGATGTGTGAATTTTACGGGAATTTCGGACATGAACTGGAATAGAACACATGAGGAATTCCCACAGCGTGTAGAAAAGATAAAAGTGAAGGCAAAACTTCCGGGAGAAAAGAAACAAATATACGTTGTGACACCGGACGGTGAAATTCAGGAGCCAGAAGAAGTGTATTATAAAGTAAAACTAGGGGATGATCAAAGACAGGAAATTATATTTGAATTGGACAAATTATTGGTGTTTTCTGTTATATATCTGCGTTTGGAATAGGATTCTGAGCTAGGTAAAAAAAACAGGAGGGTTTTTACATGAGATTGAAATTAGATAAAAGAACAGGACCCCTTTACTGGTGTACCTATGAGAAACAGTTTACTGAAAATACTTTTATGCCAGAAGAACGGTTCAAAGAAAATATTGATTGGGTAGCAAAGGAATTTGTTCCATATGGATACGAGATGGTATGCACAGATGGATGGATCGAGGATTCTTTCTGCATCAATGAAATGGATATCTAACTCGTCATCATGATTCATGGAAACATGATTGGAAATATTGGGCAGACTATCTGAATGAGAGAGGAATGGCTCTCGGCGTTTACTACAATCCGACCTGGATCAGCCCGGCAGCGGTAAAGAACAAAGAAATTTTGGTCAAAGGAACAAATATTCCGGTGCGAGAAATCACAGATTTGTCGTATGTTTATAATGGAGAAAATGAGAAAAAATAACGGGGGATCGTTTTTCTTATCCAAATGGAGAAGATCGAGCATTGTATTGGGTGGATGTAGATCGTTCTGGAGCAAAAGAGTATGTGCAAGGATATGTAAGTATTTTATTGACTGCCATGTAGCTTTTTTACGAATTGATTTTCTTTCCTGGTACGAAGATGGAATGGATAAAGGAAAGCAGATTGGCAGAAATCATGGATCAGCAAATTACCGAAAAGTTCTCGAATGGATCAAGGAAGCAGCAGGGGATCAGATAATGATCAGTCTTGTTATGCCGCATTTGAAAAACAATGGTGAGAATGAGTTTGGCATGGGACAGATGGCGCGTATTAACGAAGACTCCGGTACGGGAGGCTGGGATACTTTTAGTGATCGAAACAGAGGACTGCATTTTGATTATTGGTCTCAGTGCACGACAGCATTTGAAGGCTGATTTACTGGTCAAAATTTTTGCTGACCACAACATGATCATGGATGCGGATATGCTTCGCCTGAATACCTTTGCAAATGATGAGGAGTGCAAATCGGCTGTATCGCTGGAACTGATTGCGGGAGCGCCGCTGGATATCGCAGATCAGTATGATACGATCAAAGATCGGGCATGGATTTATCAGAATGAGGAACTTCTTGCGTTGAATAAAAAAGAAATTTTATCCTTCCCATTGTCAACGGATACCAAAAATCCGGACAGTACCATCTGGATTGGAAAAGAAGCAACAGGAGAGATCATTCTTTCCGTATTTAATAGAGATGCAGAAGAAAAAGAAGTAGAGATTGATTTTAAACAAGTGTTGTTGTGCAGAGCTGCCAGTGTCAGGGATCTTTGGATGCATGAAGATCTCGGAGAAATGAAGAGCTTTCATACCATGCTTCCGCCACATGGATGCCGGGTACTGAAACTTTCGGAAAGGAGTTAGTATGAATCTGGCTGCTTTTTATCACAGCGGGATGTACCCGGAAATTTATGCACCGGATCGGTTTCATCTGAGATTTTCTTTCCGGGCAGCGAGTGGGGACATAGAAACGTGTACGTTGGTTTATTTTCATAAGAATCACAGAGAAGAAACAACGAAAGAAGAAAGAATGTCAGAGCAGTACCATTTAGGAACATCGGTTGTATATACGGCAGTGGTTTCTTTTCAAAAGCCGGCGAGATATCTTCAATATTATTTTCGAGTGACGGGAAAAAACGGGGATACGCGTTGGTATAATGCGTGGGGAACAGTTGAAAAATGTCCGGATTCCGGCTTTTTCGAATATGCATATGCCAATAAGTGTACTGTAGAGTATATGCCACCCAAATGGAGTCAAGGAACGATTTACTATCAGATATTTCCAGAGCGCTTCCGCAAAGGAAATCCGTCTTATGCGCCGGAGGATTGTGTGGCGTGGGGAAGTAAACCGACAGCTTCCAACTTTATGGGCGGAAATCTGGATGGAATCCGAAAATCGCTTAGCTATCTGGCAGAGCTTGGAGTAGAATGTATTTATTTGAACCCGGTGTTTACGTCTCCTTCAAATCATAAATACGATACGACGGATTACTATAAAGTAGATCCTCATTTTGGAATCAATGAAGATCTGCGAGTTCTGGTCAAAGAAGCACATGAAAAAAACATAAGGGTTATTTTAGATGCTGTGTTTAATCATACTGGAACAGATTTTTTTGCATTTGCTGATCTTTTAAAAAATCAGGAAAAATCAGAGTATCAGAGCTGGTATCATATTACTCGTTTTCCGGTAAGGGAAGAGGCAGACTGTTATGAATGTTTTTTGGATTTGCTGGCATGCCAAAACTGAATACAGGAAACGAGAAGGTACAGGAGTATCTTTTGAATGTACTGGAATACTGGGTACGGGAAGTACAAGTGGATGGATATCGCTTTGATGTGATTGATGAAATTGATGAGAATTTTGTTCTCAAAATCAGAGACCGACTCAAACGTCTGAACCCGGAACTTGTTCTGATTGGTGAGACATGGGCAGAGGGAAAACGATTGCTGAATGGATGTGAAATGGACAGTATTATGAATTATTCTTTCCGCCAGGCAATGCTGGACTTTTTTGCAGAACGGAGTATTAACGCCGAAACATTTGGCCATCGGTTGGAAACTGCATTGTCGCGACATCCTGATGAAACGAATATGGCTATGTTTAATGCATTGGACACACATGATACCCTGCGTTTTATCAACAGTTGTAGTCATCGGTTAGATTCCTTTAAACTTGGTGTTGTTGTGCAGATGATGTTTCCGGGTTCGCCGTCTATTTATTATGGGGACGAAGCAGGAATTGACGGAGAAAATGATCCGGACTGTCGAAAGTGTATGACGTGGCAAGAAAATCCGGGAGAAAAAGAGAGTTTCCGTTTTTATCAGAGACTGATTCAGTTTCGAAAAAAACATTCCGCCATACGAAACGGTTCGTTTACAACAGTTTTGGCAGATGGACGCGTATATGGTTTTGCGCGTGAAAATGAAACGGAGATAATAGAAATTTTTGTAAATGACAGTGATGACACAGTAGAGATTACAGTCGAAAACGCTAGATCAATTTTGATTCCAAAAGGAAATTTTTACATTGTGTGCAGAAAAAATGGAGAAATAATAGAAGAAATCTGCAGTTGAAAAAACTGCAGGAAAGGAGTTCTTTATGGGGAAACTGAAATTTGGGGTTTCATCAATTGTTCTGGGAAAAGAACAGAAAACAGAGAATCTGAGATATGATTCGTGTGGAGTGGGGAGAAGCGACTACAATACAGGATTTTTCCGCGCGGGGGAAATCGTCCTCTGTTACACCAACAAGATGTAAATTTCTGTATACAGCAGAAAAACTGTTTGTTTTGTTTGAAAACATGGAAGAAAAAGCTCATCATATCTTGAAAGAGGAAAATACCGTTACAGAGTTAACAGTAAAACGAAAGATCAAGTAGAAATTGCACTTTCAGGAAAAGAGTTTTCAAGAAGAGATTTTGCGGTTTTCACAGCAAAACGGGATGGCAGCAACAGTGCTTTTGTAGAAAAAGGAATGACATATCTTAGCGGAGATCAGGCATATCTGGGAGAGGGAAAAGACCAGGGAGAAAAAACGGCGATCTCGAAAGAGCAGTATTCTGTAACAGTAGATATTCTGCAGGACAGATGGTACGCTTTATTTGCAATACCGTGGATGCTTTTTGGTGGAAAGCCGGAGAAAGAGGAGGCTTTTGATCTTCAAGTCTATCGAAAAAAACATCAGTCAAGTGAAATTCTCTGCCCAACACCATTAGATCTGAATGTGAATTATTCGGATCGATTTGAATATGATCCAGAGACTTTTCTTGAGGTATCTTTTGGAGAAAAGGGGGAAACAAAAACGGAGAACGGCATTGTATTTGTCATGCCGTCCGGAATTTGCCACTGGCAGAGACCAGGAGTGTTGGAAAAAACTAGTACGGAAGAACGGAGGGAAATTTATCAGCTACAAAAGAGTGTGGAACCAACAACGAGAGAAAATCTGATAGATAGAATCCGAATTGCACAGCGCTGGCAGGACAGTCTGACATTGGAGGGTTTTGACTTTTTCTTTAACCAGGAAGTTGCAAATCCATGGAAGCCTATGGACCCATGGGTAGAAAAGCGTTTAGTGAATGAGCGGTTAAGAGAAAACCGATGGGAGGAAGCGGCTGCTGAGCTGGATCGTTATCTTACGTTTTTAAGAACTTGCAGTGCATGGTGGTATGCGGATCACAGCTTTGGAAACCAGGATCTGGAAAAATGGACATCATGTAGTGAAATTGGACATGTTCTGGAAACAAAAGATCATGTAACGATTTGTGTTGAATCAAAAGAGAGAACATGGGAGCTCATGATTTATCCTGTGGTCGGTGGTTTCCGAATGGTCTCTGGAAAGAAAGGCTTCTTTGATGGACAGCCGGAAGCATTTTCTGTGGAAGAATCAGAGCATGCATATATAATCAGAAGCAAAGAGCATGAGATGATACTTCAGAAAGAAACACTGGAAATTTCTATTGATAGAAAAGCAATCACAAATCTGAAAAATATTTCGTTTATATTTGAAAAGGAAAGTGTTTCGGCTTCTCGAATTCGATTTTCAATTCGTGAAAACAGTGCCATTTATGGATTTGGAGAGCGTTTTGACAGCGTGAACCAGTATGGAAAAACCGTTGCACTGTGGCAGAGAGATGCTTGTGAGGGATGTCTTGCATCTATTGGAAATCAGGCGTATAAAAACATTCCATTGGTGCACACAAGTGATGGTTTCAGCTTTTTTGCAAATACTTCATATCGGATGCGGATGGATGTGGGAGATGCTGTGCAAGACTATCTTCGGTGGAAGCACTTGGAGATGTTTTTGATTTTTATATTTGGAGCGGAACATCCGTGTGAGGCGCTGACTGCGTACGGAACGCTCACAGGGCTTCCGATTTTCCCA
>ENA-OQIY01000034-OQIY01000034.1-human-gut-metagenome-genome-assembly--contig:-NODE-34-length-13594-cov-0.727259_pt1 | contig 13594 bp, 16 predicted proteins | sample MGYA00242592_ERZ504757 | MGnify/ENA primary metagenome ERZ504757 (study PRJEB26092, sample SAMD00036366) | human gut metagenome | host: Homo sapiens | study: EMG produced TPA metagenomics assembly of... | reverse complement strand
TCCAAGAATAAACCGGCATGTCTTCGGGAGAGTATTGTCAGAACTGTTAGGCCTTACTAATTCAAATACTTCTAAAGTCATCAGATCTGTGGAAGATAAAGGCTATGTAGAGCGTAATCTGGGAGATAGTGACAAACGACAGATGTATTTCTCGCTTACGGCAGAAGGAAAGAAAATTCTGAAGGAGATGGAATGCTGTAATATTGAGATTCCTGAGTTATTGAGGTCTGTTTTGTAATAGTAAACAAGATACCGTTGTAGATGAAGCCCGTTTTTATTTTTATATCATTGCTGATAATGCTCTGTCCCGCTTTCTCGCAAAGCAGGATGGAGCATTATCTTGACTCCTTGGGACTGGTGAATGTAGGCCGGATGGACCCGACATTGAAAATAGATTTGATGTATACCCGTGCCGACAATTTTACCGGGAAAGTCCTTTATGAGGATTTGCAGGAGGCTTATCTTCATCCCGAGGCCGCCAAAGCCTTATTGCAAGCGCAAAAGCGGTTGAAAGAGTTGTATCCAGGTTATTCTTTGATTATTTATGATGCCGCCCGTCCCATGTCCGTGCAGCAGAAAATGTGGAATGTGGTAAAAGGTACTTCCCAAAATATATATGTATCCAATCCGGCTCGGGGAGGAGGATTGCATAACTATGGTTTGGCGGTAGACGTAAGTATTGCAGATGAAAAAGGAAATCCTTTGTCTATGGGAACCAAGGTGGATCATTTGGGCAAGGAAGCCCATATAGATACTGAGGCGGCAATGGTACAGCAGGGAGTCATTACAGCACAGGAACGGAGAAACCGCTTGTTGTTGCGTCGGGTCATGACGGATGTGGGTTATAAACCTTTGCGCAGTGAATGGTGGCATTTTAACTTCCGCAGTCGTGAAGAGGCAAAACGGAACTATAAAGTAATTAGATAAAGGATGGAAATATCAGCAAAAACACTCCATTTCATCGAAGAGCATAGGGAGGACGATACGCGTACACTGGCTTTGCAAAGTAAGAAATATCCCGATGTAGACATGGCGGCAGCTGTCACACAAATTGCCGGACGGCAGGTAGCGGCCCGCAAGTTGCCTTCATGGCATCTGGTTTCCGCATTGTGGTATCCTCCTCATTTGTCTATGGAGCAATGTTCTTCCGAGACGGCAGCTTTGTACAAGGCCTCTTTGTTGGGAGGGGATACTTTTGCCGATTTAACCGGAGGTTTCGGTATTGATTGCAGTTTTATCTCCCGGAATTTCAAGCAAGCTGATTATGTGGAGAGGCAGACGGAGCTCTGTGAGCTGGCTTTGCATAATTTCCCTTTATTGGGGTTGGGGCATATCCGGATACATAACCGGGATGGGGTGGCTTATTTGCAGGAAATGCTTCCGGTAGATTGCCTGTATCTAGACCTGCCAGAAGGGACGGACACGGTGGCAAGACGGTTGCCATCTCTGATTGCGAGCCGGATGTAAGTGCTTTGGAGTCTTTGCTGGTTGACAAGGCAAAGAAGGTGATGGTGAAATTATCGCCTATGCTGGATATGTCATTAGCATTGAACGAGTTGAAAACAGTTCGTTCGGTGCACATTGTCGCTGTGAATAACGAGTGTAAGGAGTTATTGTTGATATTGCAAAAAGAGCCCGTTTCATCGGAAATAAGCATCCATTGTGAGCATATTGCAGGCAACGGTGAGAGCCAGCATTACACCTTTACCTTGAAGCAGGAAAAGGCATCGGCCTGTCCCTTGACTGATCAAGTCGGAACTTATTTATATGAACCGAATGTTGCTATACTGAAAGCCGGTGCTTTTCGTTCCCTTACACAAACCTATCCTGTGATGAAACTTCACCTCAGCAGCCATTTATATACCTCTGCTTCTTTGGTTCCGGATTTTCCGGGACGCCGTTTCCGGGTTGAGTCCGTATCGGGCTTTGGAAAAAAGGAATTGAAAGCGTTTTTGAAGGATATGGACAAGGCGAATATTACGATTCGTAACTTTCCATTATCGGTAGCGGAACTTCGCAAACGCTTGAAACTGAAGGAGGGAGGAGATGATTATATCTTTGCCACGACCTTGTCCGGCGGGCAGAAAGTCTTGATTAGAGGGAAGAAGTGTTAGTTTATAATCAGTTTGTAACCTATTCCCCTTACATTCACAATCCGTATACTGTTGTCTTTGGACAGTTTATGGCGTAATTTCGTAATAAATACATGCAGGCTGCGTGAATTGAAGAAACTGTCATCTCCCCATAGCTCCAACAAGATACTTTGGCTTGTTCACCACTTCATTCCGGTTCTCACACAGGCGTTTTTAAGATTTCCGATTCTCGGTGGGAGAGTTCTTGTATGTTCCCTGCAAAATCCAGTTGTTGGGTGACGGAATTGAATTGATATTCTCCGATGGTGTAAGTATTGGTTATTTCTTTTTCCACAAAAGCTTTGTGCATCAAGGCTTTGAGGCGTACAATAAGCTCCTGCATGCCGAATGGCTTTTTCAGATAGTCATTAGCTCCCAGTTCAAATCCTTTTACTACATCATTGATGGCAGACCGGGCGGTGAGGAATAATACCGGGGTTGCTTTATCCGATTGGCGGATGCGGCGTACCATTTCAAAACCATCCATACGGGGCATCATGACATCGGCCACCAATACGTCCGGTTTCTGTTCGAAAAACTTTCTTAAGCCTTCTTCACCATCTCCGGCGGTAGTAATGATAAAATCCTGTTCTTCTAGTGTGTCCTTGATAATCATGGCAAGAGTCTGTTCATCCTCTACTAATAAAACGTGTATCTTTTCCATTTGCTTATTCGGGAATTTTAAGTGTAAAGGTACTGCCTTTTCCTGTGCTGCTTTCCACGGAAACAGTTCCTTTATGCTGTTCTATCATTGTTTTTACATAATAAAGTCCTAATCCATATCCTTTTACATTATGCAGATTACCGGTCGGAACCCGATAAAACTTATCAAACAGATGTTTTTGTCTGTCGGCAGGAATACCTATTCCTTTGTCTTGTATCTTTAGCATCACATAAGCGTTACGGTCACTGTTACATGGACTGCTGCAGCGTGTTGCAGAAATGCAAATATATGCCTTTTCATCGGAATATTTTATAGCATTGTCTATCAGATTGCTGATCACGTTGTACAAGTGCAAGCGGTCTGCGTGTAGGATTATGTCTTCTTTCATAATAAGTTTGAACTCAGTCGGCTTATCAGCTTTCAGCCTATGTTGGCTTATCAGATTTTCCAACATAGGCCTCAGTTCGACAAGCTCATAGTTTAGACGGAAATTCTTCCGTTGTTCCATACTCATGGAAAGGATCTGTTCCACCAATCCGCTGAGCTGTTTCAGCTGGGCTTGGATAATCTGAAGATAGTTCTGTCGTTTTGTCAGATTCTCTGCTCCGTTGAAGTTCAGCAACGCATCGTTGGCGGCGTAAGCTACAGCTATCGGAGTTTTCAGCTCGTGAGTAATGTTATGCGTGAAGTCCTCTTTCATTTCTTCTACGCTTTTCTGCCTTAAGATGATGCGGATAAGAAACCAGAATGACAACCCCAATATAATAATGATAAAGAAAGAGGTATAAAGTATCCCTTTCATTTGTTGCAAGACGATGGTATTTGTCGGTTCTACCCATAACCGGTATGCCATTTTGTTGTACAAGTCATAATTGTAATAGTAGCTCACTGCTTCTTTGCCCGGTCTGTATTTTTGAGGTGAACTGAGTCCTTGTACGATCGTGCTGTTCTTGACGTAAATTCACTATTTCGATGCGATGAGGCAGGTAGATGATTCCGCGCATGGCAAGTGTCCTAGTAAAAAGGCTGTCGAAAGTGTGCAGGTTGATTTCCGTGAAAAGGTCCAGCTGGCTGTGGATACCCCGTTGGAAGTATTTGGTGAGCAGTTCCAGTGTACCGTTTTTGTCGATAGTAGTAGATACCGGTTCATTGATTTCCAGACCAAATCTTTTTTGCTGTTTGAAAGGTTCGGTTTCTATAACTTTGGTAATCAAAGCACTGCTGTCCAGATTAATACTGGATTCGATATAGCCATTTATGGTTTCGTTGCTTCGTTTCACGGAATCGCACCGTTCCATCATTTCATTGTAGTCACTCACCTGTAATGTTTCTATCAGGCAATTGTCCATATCCTTCTTCATCGAGGTGTATAATCCTGTCAACCAATATGCCTGATAGGCAAAGACGCCTATCAGCGAAAGGATAATCAATGCGGCTATGGCTTTAAACGGTATCTTCATGGTGAGGCAAAAATAGGCACAAAATAAGTATTTTCTTTCTTTTGATAACACTAAATAAGACTTCGTAAGCTGGTGGTAACACATACGGAACACTTTTAGCCTTTACTTTGCATAGACCTTAAAAATAAAACGACGATGAGGACAGTGATTATCTTTTGTTTATGTCTTGTTTACATTCACGGTACAGGCGCAGGACGATGTGAATTATACCTATATGGATAGTCTTTTTCAGCAGCTGCCGGAAGTGTTGGTGAAAGGTGAACGTCCTGTAGTAAAAGCAGAACGGGGAAAACTGATTTACGATTTGCCCCGAATGGTAGAACGGCTTCCGGTGAATAACGCCTACGAGGCGGTAAAGGAACTGCCCGGCATCGTGGAACAAGACGGTAATCTGACATTGGGCGGTCGCGGTATAACGGTGGTAATAAACGGAAAGGTCAGTACATTGGATAAGGAAGGATCTAACGGACAGTACTCGAAAATACCCCTGTCAGTCGTTTGGAGAAAGCGGAAATCATGTATGCTGCTCCGGCCCGTTACCGGATTCGTGGAGCCATGGTGAATGTGATTTTAAAATCGAATATCGGGCAGAAACCTGCTTTGTCCGGCGAAGTAGCGGCTATGTATGAACAGTCCCGCAGGGAGGACATTGCAGGCCGTGGAAATTTGCTTTACACTTCCCGGCGCTTTTCGGCGGATGTGATGTATTCATACGGGTTCAAACATACCACTTTCGGATTGGACAAACACTCATGGCACACTATGGTGGAGAAGTACACGAGTTGGACTTGAAAACAGAGGCTAAAGGGTATGGCGGCCGGCATAACTCCGTTTGGGGGCGGATTATGATTTCGGGAAGAAGAACTTGCTGAGTGTGGTTTACAATACACAATACCGCTATGGACAGGACTGTACAAAAATGCGTGGAACAGCCCACAGTGATAAAACGGATGACGCAGCCGCCAGTTACATAATGTGACAGCCGACTATCAATCTTCTTTCGGCCTTTCGGCAGGAATGGATTTCCTTTTCTTCTCCAGTCCGTCACAGACCTTCTTACAGAAAGATATGCAAAGTGTCCGTCAGACATTGAATTATGACAGCAACCAACGTATCAACCGCTGGTTGTTCTATGCCAACCAGCTTCATTCCTTGCAAGGTGGAACCGAGATCAATTATGGTGTAAAGTATACTACCACACACGATAACTATTGACCAGTCTATCGGGATGGTGAAACTGGAGCCTTGATTCCCGATAATTCCGAGAAACTGCTTCGAAAAGAATATACTCTGAATATGTACACCTGGTGCTCACATAGTTTTGGAAAGAAGTTTTCTGCCGAAGTTTCCTTGGCCGCAGAGCTTTATCATGCTGAGGGACGCCATAGCTGGATGCTGTATCCCACTGTAAACACAACTTATACTCCGGCAGATGGTCATACCTTGCAAATGTCCTTCACCAGTAATCGCAAATATCCCGCTTACTGGCAGTTGCAACCTATTATACAGTATGTGGACAGCTATACCGAGGCCCATGGAAATCCCGACCTGAAGCCAAGTTCCAATTATTCGCTCGACTTGAATTATCTGTATAAGAATAAATATATGATAGGGGTGAATTACAATTACACCCCCGATTACTTTGTGCAGCTTCCTTATCAATTGCCCGACCGTCTGGCGGAGATGAATCAGTTTGTGAATTATGATTTTCAGAAAAGATGGACCATACAGACTATGGCTTCTTATAAAGTGAGTACATGGTGGAACGGGCGCATTTTTGCTTTCGGTCTGTTCTCTCATGACAAGAACAGCCATTTCCATGATATTGCATTCGATCGGCATAAATTCAGCGTCATCCTGAATACCACAAACACATTCATTTTATCGAAGAAACCGAATATCATAGGTACGTTGGCTGGTTTTTACCAATCACGTGCCATACAAGGGTGTATAACTTAAGTCCTATTTGTAATATTTCGACTTCACTTCAGTGGACTTCTCCGGATGGAAAGACGAAGGTGATATTGAAAGGAAATGATATTCTTAATACATCGAACATGACCACCCGGCTGGCGTGGGGGCAGCAACGGAACCGGACAGAAATGAATTGGGACAATCGTAGCTTTACATTTTCATTCCTCTATAAATTCGGCGGATACAAAGAGAAGAAACGTACCGATGTCGATACCAAGCGGCTGGGGCGATGATTTTTAGTGGTTAGTAATCACTAACCACTAATCACTAATTTGCCATTTTTGCCTTGAAAGCCAGCGCATACATACGCATCTGTTTTACCATCGCCAACAAGCCATTGCTACGGGTGGGCGACAAATGTTCTTTCAAACCTATCTTTTCTATAAAGTATAAATCACTGCTTAATATTTCATCAGGAGTATGTCCGCTGACTACTTTAATGAGCAGGGCAATGATACCTTTTACAATCAAGCGTCACTTTCCGCCTGGAACACACTTTGCCCGTCTTCCATATCGCTTGCAGCCATACGCGGCTTTGGCAACCATCTATCAGGTTTTGTTCTGTTTTATATTCGGGGGCGAGTGGTTCCTGCTCGTTACCTAAGTCTATGAGCAGTTGATACTTGTCCATCCAGTCATCAAAATCACTGAACTCTTCTATCACTTCGTCCTGAAGTTCGTTTATTGTTTTCATTATTTTATCATTTATTTCTCATTATAAATCACATCCATCACCGTCTGTCCTACCGCTTTCAGCGTGTTACGGTCAATGTTCTCCATCGTATCATTTACCGTATGCCAGAAAGAGCCGAAAGAACTTTGCGGATTACCGGCATCATAATTAATGATATCCACACACGGGATGCGGGCCAGTTTGTTGACATAGATATGGTCGTCTACTGTTTCGCCCCCGTCTTCCTTTACAAAATATTTGCCGTATCCCAGCTCATGTGCCTTTTTCCAGATCTTCTTCATCTCGGAACGGGCGGTGCGGGCCGAGTAACCTTCATAATAGAACGTGGCATCTTTTCCGCCTACCATATCCAGCAAGATTCCATAGCGTGCATTATAGTTCTGAACATGTGGGGTACGTGCCCAGTATTGTGAACCAAGGCACCAAGTGTCTTGTTTGTATCTACCGTCATAAAATTCAGGAATTCCATAATCCTCCGAATCAAAAAACACGATATCTATGCCCAGAGCAGGTTGTTCTTTCTGTATCTGACGGGCGATTTCCAATAACACACCCACACCACTGGCGCCATCATTTACTCCTAAAATAGGAGTGTGGTGATTTTTCGGGTCGGGATCATTGTCGGCATACGGGCGGCTGTCCCAATGGGCGCAAAGCAGGATGCGTTTTTTCTTTCGGGCTTGTAAGCGCCGATAATGTTGCGTGATTTCAGTATAGTACCATCATAAGCTATCAAATCAGCATATTGATTGTATACCTTGCTCCGAATTTTTCCAATTGTCCTGCCAGATATTCCCCACATTCTTTGTGTGCCTGCGTGTTAGGGACACGGGGACCGAAATCAGCTTGTACCTGAATGTACTGGTAGGCGCTGTCCGCATTGAATTCGGGAGCCTTGATCACTTCTTTGTCTACGGTTTCTGTCCGGTCGTTTCTGCTTTTACTGTTTCCACAGGCTACAGCCGTCAATACAAGCAGCAAGACCGGGATTACTAAAACGTTTTTTATCTTCATACTTATTCCTTGTTATTTGTGCATTGTCCTTATCAAGATAGAGAGTCTGCGCCGCAAAGTTACGTTTATTTTCTTTGTACTTCTTCCATAACGCGCAGGAAGTTTCCTCCCCAGATCAGGCGGATACTTTCTCCACTATATCTTTCCAACAGCAGCCGGCGTGTAAAGTTTATCAATTCTGATGCCGAAGCGCAGCCTGTGATACCGCCGTCAACCGTCAAAATCGGTTCCTATCCCTACATGCTCTATGCCACTGACATTTACCATGTGGTTCAGATGCTCGATGGCATCCTTGATGGTAGCTTCTCCGTTCTTACGAAGGAATCCGCTATACATACATACCTGTGCCACACCCCCTTTGGCTGCCAATGCTTTCAATTGGTCATCCGTCAGATTGCGCGGATGGTCGCAAAGGGCACGGGCCGAAGAGTGAGAGGCCACGATCGGTTTTCTGCTGATTTCCAGTGCATCGTAGAAACTTTTCTCTCCGGCATGAGAAATATCTACCATCATTCCCACACGGTTCATTTCTTTTATCACCTGTTCGCCGAATGTGCTTACGCCCAGTTCTTCCTCATTATAACGGGCGGAGCCGCAGATATCATTATTTCCGTTGTGGCAAAGTGTCATGTACACCACGCCACGATGTCGGAAACGTTCTACATTCGTGATATCCTTGCCAATGGCATATCCGTTTTCAATGCCCAGCATGACAGCCTTTTTCCCTGCTTTTTTCAAACGGGACAGATCAGCGGGAGTATATGCTATATCTACGGTTGTGCAGTTTTTGGCAACCATCTCCTCTATTTCGTTCAGGATGCGGTCTGCTTTGGCAGTAGCGGCCGATAAGGCTTCATCGGTACGTTCCAATTGCTTCAGGTAAGCCACCATGATGGTTGCGTCCAGATGTCCTTCCGTCATCTTATGCAGGTCTACCAGGATTTTCTTGTCACGGGTGGCAAAATTTATTTCTTGATCGAAGAACATGGGAGTGTCGCAATGTGAATCCAGCGTTATCATGCGTCTGTGAAGTCTTTTGGCTTCTCTGAAAGAAGAAGATTCCCTTATAAACCACTCGAATAGTGGCATCATGCATGTGTTGTTTTCCAATATGAAACATTCCGGATGCCATTGCACTCCTATCATTGACTTGCATTCGGTAGACTCCATCGCTTCAATGACTCCGTCGGATGAACGGGCGGTTACCCTGAAACCCGGCGCAACCTCTTTTACCGCCTGGTGGTGAAACGAATTGACCGGCAAAACTTCTGTTTCAAACAATTTGTAAAGTAAGGAATCTTTCTCTATCCGAACCGTATGCGAGGCATACCCCCGTCCCAAATCCTGATCGTGTTTGATCCGTTTCCCTTCCATTTGTACATGAATATCCTGATACAGGCTGCCTCCAAAAGCGGCGTTCATCACCTGTATGCCGCGGCATATCCCTAAAATCGGTATCTGCCGGTCTGCGGCCAGTTTGGCAAGCAATAACTCCTGACGATCCCTCCGAGGATTGATGCTGTGTAATTCCTTTACCGGCTCTTCTCCAAGGAACAAAGGTTGATATCCGCACCTCCGGTCAGCAGTAAGCCATCCAATGCATTCAATGAGTTTATCAAACTGTCAGTGTCGTCAACTGGAGGGATGATGAAAGGAATCCCTCCTGCTTTCAGAATGGAAGTGAAATATCCTTCCAGTAAAGTACAGGCTCCCTCCTGGAAGTTTCCGGTAAGTCCGATAACAGGAGCGTCCTTGTGGCATGGAAATGTGCGGTGTATTGGGCATCAGTACTCGGCTGAATGTCAAATGTTTGAAACGTTTTCATAAGTTTAAATTATTCATAGAAACTGAGCAAAGATAGGGATAAATTCAGATTTATTTTTCATATTTGCTAAAAATCTAATGACCATGGAACCGATACAGACTTCGCCAGCTTGATAAGCCGTTTACGCTCGTTGAAAGAACGGAAACGGGTTGTGGTTGTTTGCCCTAATGACCCTCATACCGAATACGTTATAACCCGTAGTTTGCACGAAGCTTTGCCGATTTCTTATTGGTAGCGGATACGCCCCATTTATTGAATTCGGAATATATCCGGATGCAATATCCGGACCATGTGAAAGGTATACGAGGCGACAAGTCCCGGACAAAGCGGCGCAGGAAGCTGTTTCGCTGATACGTGAGGGACATGCGGACGTGTTGATGAAAGGGATTATCAATACGGATAATTTATTGCGGGCCGTGCTTAATAAGGAACATGGTATCCTGCCGAAAGGGAATGTGTTGAGTCATATCACGGTAGCACAGATTCCTACATACAAGAAACTTTTATTCTTCTCGGATGCAGCGGTCATTCCCCGTCCCACCTTGGAACAATTTGAGGCGATGTTGCTGTATGATCTGGAGGTGTGCCGGCGCATGGGGATAGAAGCTCCTCGGGTAGCCTTGATTCATTGTACGGAAAAAGTGAACGAGAAATTTCCCCATACGCTGGACTATGTGACCTTAAAGGAGCGTGCGGCTGTCGGTGCTTATGGAAACATGTACTTGGATGGTCCCATGGATGTGAAGACGGCATGTGATGCGCATAGCGGTGAGGTGAAAGGAATCAGTTCTCCTGTGGTGGGACATGCGGATCTGCTTATCTTTCCCAATATTGAGTCGGGAAATACATTCTATAAAACGGTGTCGTTGTTTGGTGACGCCAACATGGCAGGTATGTTGCGAGGTACTACTTCTCCTGTAGTGGTTCCTTCGCGTGCCGATTCCGGTAATTCGAAATATTATAGTCTGGCATTGGCCTGCGTGGCCGGATAAAACCTTTAAATTATGAAGATATTTGTGATTAATCCGGGCTCTACTTCTACCAAAATAGCCCTTTTCATCGATGAAAAGCCAGTATGGGTGGCAGGGGCCCATCATACTGCGGATGACTTGTCGGAGTTTCACCACGTCAACGAACAGTATGAGTACCGTAAGAATTTTATACTGCGACTGCTTGCCGAGGCGGATATTCCGTTGGATTTTGATGCCGTCATTGCCCGTGGCGGTTTGTTGAAGCCTACGCCCGGCGGGGTGTATGTCATTAACGAACAGATGAAACATGATTTGCTGAACGCCCGGATGGAGCACGCTTGTAACCTGGGAGCGTTGATTGCCGATGAAATTGCCCGGGAATGTCATTGTCCCGCCTACATTGCCGATCCCGAAGTGTAGACGAGCTGCAACCGGTAGCCCGTTTGACGGGAATACCGGAGATAGAGCGCATTTCCATCTTCCATGCCTTGAACAGTAAGGCGGTATCGCGTAAATATGCCGCTTCCATCGGGAAACATTATGAAGATTTGAATCTGATTGTGGTGCATCTGGGAGGTGGCATATCGGTGGGCGCCCACTGCAAAGGCCGGGTGATTGATGTCAACATGCCTTGAACGGTGAAGGCCCGTTTTCGCCCGAGCGTGCCGGAACGATTCCTGCCGACCAGTTTGCAGAGCTGTGTTTCAGCGGCAAATACACTTTGAAACAGGTTAAAAAGATGGCTGAATGGCAAAGGGGGGCTGACGGCTCATCTGGGTATGAATGATGTGGTGACTATCGCCCGGAAAGCTTCCGAAGGAGAGGAGCCTTATAAAGGGGTATTGGATGCGATGCTCTATACGGTGGCCAAACAGGTAGGGGCCATGTATGTCACTCTCCGTGGGCAGGTGGATGCCATTATTCTGACGGGAGGCATTGCTCATAGTGATTACTGTGTAGGGATCTCAAGGAACAGATTGATTATCTGGCGCCGGTTGTGTTGATGCCCGGTGAAGGAGAGATGGGTTCGCTGGCTTATAATGCGTTGGGAGCCTTGAAAGGTGAACTGCCTTTGCAGGTTTACCGGCCGGAATAAGAAGATGGTGGTACATCGGAATTAGAATAAGCGATAAAATTGTTCAAATCCCTACATGGAAGGGTATGTGTTGATATACAGAAGACTATTATGAAGGAATTATTATAAATTCCTTCATAATAGCTTCAGGGATGTTTTTACCCGGCCAATGCGACCAGTTTATACATATTTCCTGTCGTGGTATGCATCCGTTCCGCTCCCAGGGAGTTCATGATTCTTCCCATTTTGTTTATCGTGATGCCGCGCTGGCTGCCGGATATCGTTTCAGTAGGATATTGAACAAGCATACTGCCGAGTAAAAGTTTGAAGTCTTCTCCTTTCTCCGGCAGTCTGAAACAATGGAGAATCATTTCCGCTTCGGTGGGCAAGGCATAATAGGCCTGGTTGCGCAGTTTCAGCTCGGACTCCTCCTCCGCCGAGAACCAGTAACGCTTTCCCTCGTCCAGTTCTGCTTTCAGTTGGGCGAAAAGCTGTTTGTGCTCCAGTGGCGAGCAGTCTATCTTCTCTTTTACCTCGGCAAAGAAATAACGGCGGCTTCCGCTGGGGTCGGTGAGCAGCGCTTTCCGGGTTGCTGGTGCCGATGAACGAGGCCATCCGGGGCAGATGGCTGTAGGACGAGCGGTGCGACTTGCGGAAATCCAGTTTTTTCATCTGCATTCAGATTTTTCAGCAATGGCAGTTTCTGTGGTGAAAGACGGTCGTACTCATCCAGATTAATCAGTCCGAAGAAAGCCAGCTTCTGCTCACATCCTACCTGTCCGGTCAGTTCGAAGCTGTCCGTATAGTAGTCTTTCAACGAATCGGGCATCAGCAATTCGCAGAAAGTGGATTTGCATCTTCCTTGTTCGCTGCTCACCAGCATGGGAGCTACGGCGTTGGCACACCGCGCCATGTGTCCGCTCCACTGGGCAGTGACACCCAGCATCCAGCGGTGGAAACTGTTTACCCAGAAATCTTTCGTAGATATGCGTTGTGCCAGTGGCGTCACGCGGTCCGCGCCGTCCCATTCGGGAAGGGTGTTCATATAGGAAAGTAACGGATGATAGTCCGGCATCTGCTCCGAGTTCACGAACCGGCTTACATCCTTGTCCCAGCAGTTGATGTGACGTGCACGGGCTTCCAGACACAGGCTGTTCAGGGTGCGTTGGCTTATTACCTTATATATAGGTGTGTCATCGTCTTTTTTGCAATATTCCGTTTGTTCCGTCAGCACGTTGAAGCGAAAATGGTAGTGGCTCAGCAAATATTGTTCCAATTTTTGCTGTACTTGTTCCGTTTCCGGTTTCTTCTGCATTGATAATGAGGGAGATGAACTCTTCACTGTCGGACTTATCACTACATTCGAGGAAGCAAGCTTCTTCATTACTTTGTTTAATAACTTTTTATCCATTATTTGTTGTTTTAGGTTTCCGTTGGAACAAAGATACTGTGTAAAATAGCGTTTTGCAAGTGTTTTTCGTGGGGTTTTAGAGAAAAGTGACTAAGCGTAAACATCCTGAATAACAAGCTGTTTCGTCCGGTTGATTACACGATTATTCTTCCTTTTGATTTAGTTGTCACTTAGGTGATACAATATCATCACTTAAGTGAAACAATTTACTTGAAGGAAGATACAACGACTTCGACGGATGATACACCTTATTCGTCCGGTTGTTGTCATTTGATGAAATGTGAGTATTTTGCCGGACAGTCATCACCTCGGGATGCGTTTTTGGAGATGGAACGGGGCTGAAAGAATATGAAGTTATTATGAAGAAATCGTAG
>ENA-OQIY01000033-OQIY01000033.1-human-gut-metagenome-genome-assembly--contig:-NODE-33-length-13620-cov-0.725413_pt1 | contig 13620 bp, 19 predicted proteins | sample MGYA00242592_ERZ504757 | MGnify/ENA primary metagenome ERZ504757 (study PRJEB26092, sample SAMD00036366) | human gut metagenome | host: Homo sapiens | study: EMG produced TPA metagenomics assembly of... | reverse complement strand
TTTATTTTTTAGACAAAAATCACGCAAGAAAAAACCTCCTAGATAAATGATTTTAAAAATATGTTTAAACTATATAATTATACTATTTTTTATATTTCTCTACAATCAAGATATAGTATAGATATCTAAAATGATTTTTTCCTGAAAGAATAATATAAGATAGCGAAGATTTTTTTGATTTTTGCTGTAAGATTGTACTAGATGTGTTAAGATTAATAATTGATAAATAAAGGGAGATGAAATTTTGACAAATTTATTATTGATATTAACAGGTGTATTGTTAAATGCAGCTGCTCAATTGGTTTTAAAAAAAGGAATGTCGCAGATAGGAAGCATACAAGTAGATATTAATTCTATATTGACCATGGTTTTAAAAGCTAGCACAAATATTTATGTATGGTCTGGGCTTATTTTCTATGTGATAAGTTTTGTTGTTTGGCTTATGGTACTTTCGCGAGTAGAAGTAAGTTATGCTTATCCATTTTTAAGCATAGGTTATATCATAGCTGCTTTTGTGGGTTATTTTTATTTTGGCGAGTCAATGACTTTGAATAAAATAGGTGGTATCATCATCATTTGCTTGGGAGTATTTTTATTATATCGTTCTTGATAAAATTATATTATTAATTTGAACATAGAAGGATTTTATGATGAAAGCTAAAAATTATGTAAAAGTAGGATTAGTAATATCTATCGTTTTGCATGTAGGGATTTTTGCTCTAGGTGGATATGTTATGAATAATATAACAAAAGAATTAAACGAAAAATCAATGCTACAATCCTCTGCTGATGAAGATATTACGTATGTAGATATTGGAATAACTCAAGAGGACGAGTCAAATGATATAGTAGTTGAAGAGGCAGAAGACATCAATGCTCAATCGGAAATAGTTGTTGATGAAGAAGAATTAGAAAAACAAAAACCACCAATAGAAACAATTAATCCACCAGAAGAAAAAAAGCCAGAACCTGTAGTAAAAAAAAGAACCTAGACACAAATTTCGCACATATAAAGATACAAAAATCGTAGTTAAAGAGATATCAAAAGAAAATCTTGTATTGAATTTTAGCGATGTAAAAGATTCTAAGGATTTAATGCCAACTTATAAACATAAAGAAAAAACCTGTTTATGATTATAATTTAGTACCAGAAGGCGAAGCTATTATCATAGTAGTGGAATATATCATGGACGAACAGGGCAAAATAATACAGGCTTATCCTGTGTTACCTGCTGAAAAATCTGATTTAGGTTTAAGTGAAGAAGAATATCAAGATTTAAATACAGCATGTATACAAGCTTTAGAAAAATATGAAATTATTCCACCTAAGGATAAAAGAGGAAATATTCCTCAACAGGAAAAATTTATCTTAACTCATGATGGTGCAAGTAGAAAAATTTGAGTTTTAAATAAAAAATAGCATGTTAAAGGTTATGTTGAATTTCGTAATCTTTAACATGCTTTTTTATTTAGTTATGAGTGATAATTAAATATTTATTAGTTTCAAAGTAAATAACAGCATTTTCATCATTTAATTCAGTTAAACATTCTTGTTTATATTTTTGAGGAACGACTAATATCGCATGAGGATTTTGTTGCCATGTGGATAAAAATTCTTCTTTGTTAAAGAACCAGCCCTGTCCGCTATCGTGCTTAGAGCCAAATTCTAATTCACCTAGATAATCATAAATGGCAATGCGTGATTTTGTATAAAATGGTAAATCTTGAAGATAATCTTTATAGGAGATTATTAGCGTATCTTTTGTTTTTAAAGTATTTACTACTTGAGCAATTTCTTTTCCTGTGCGATGTTGAGCTACTTGTGTGATTACAGGTTGTAAAGAAAAGCTAAATAAAATAGCAGATATAGCATAAATTGCGATTATTTGTGAGAAATTTTTATATTTATACCAAGATATAAATATTATTAGATTAGAGATAAATAGTACTAAAATGATGAAACTGCCAGAAAAAATAAATTCCTCTAAACTGATAAAATCGCTTTTAATAGCTGTTACGATTAAAGCAACAATGATGAGCAGGGAAATAAAAGCGTTAATGAATAGAGCGATTTTTATTTTAGTTGTCTGATAAGAAATGTGATTTAAATGACGACTAATCAATATAGACAATAGGCATCAAACAAGGAACTATATAAGGTACGAGTTTAGAGTCAGACATGGAGTAAAAAACAAAAATTATACTAAACCATAGACATAAATAAATATATTTATGTCTATGAGGATTAGTTATAAATTTATACCATGTTCTTTTTGGTGTATTTGGATAATAAAGAGGAGATAAAAATCCAAGTCCATGGAAAAATTCCTAAAATGATACAAGGTATGAAGAAATAAAAAAGGTTGATAACGGTCATGAACTTTGGTTAAATAGCGTAAGAAATGTTCATGGAATAAAAAGAAATAGAAGAAGTCTGGATTATCTTTGCAAACTAAATAAAACCATGGCACACAAATCACGAGAAAAATTAATATACCGATAAGAGAAATACTTTTCAATAGTAGTTTTAAATTTTTAGTAAGCAAACAATAACAAAATATAATGGCAACGGTTAAAACAATAGCGATTAGACCTTTTGTTAAAGTACCAAAAGCCATAGAAGCGTAAAATATATATAGATATTTTGATTTTAATGTAGTACTAAATTGATAATAACTCACCATAGATAGGGTGATGAAAAAAGATATTGCCATATCTAAGATATTTAAAGAGCCTATAATTAAATAAAGAAAGGAACTGCCAATTATAATACTAGCTAGAAAACCTGTTTGGCGATTAAACATCTTAGTAGCTAAATATCCTGTTAAATATATACCCCCTAAAGCACATAGAGCAGGAAATAAACGCACGGCAAATTCATTTTCGCCAAATATATACATAAAAAAAGCTGTAATCCAGTATTGAAGAGCTGGCTTTTCAAAATACTCTACGCCATTTAAATATGGAGTAATGAAATTTTTATTAACAAGCATTTCGCGAGGAATTTCAGCATATCTGCCTTCGTCAGGGTTTATCAAGGGGTATAGACCAAGATGCCAGAGGTATAAAATTATGAAGATTATAGCTATAGTAAAAATAGAAGTTTTGTCGAGATTTTTAAAGTCGAATAATTGAGATGAAGTTTGCTGCGATTTCATAAAAATAACTCCTTTATGATTAATTTAAGAAAATCATAAAGGAGCATTCTGAAAAAAAGCTGAAGTGAAAATAAAAAGTACAATATTAATTTTTAGAGATTATTAAAGTAAAACAAGAACCTTTTTCTTTATTATTTTCAACGAGAATATTACTGTGATTTTTTTGAGCGAGTATTTGGGCTATTGATAAACCAAGACCATTACCATAATAAGTGCGAGTATTATTAGCACGATAAAATGGCTTAAATATATGCGGTAAGTCTTCAATGGATATGCCAGGACCACTATCTTTGATGGCAATTTTTATGCATTGTTTATCTTCTGTTATAGTGATAAAAATAGAACTATTTTCATCACTGTATTTAATAGCATTATCCACTAAGATGGCTAATATTTGTTCAATATGAGACATATCAGCTGTTATAAAAATATCTGGAGGGTTAGAAATTTTGAGGGTTATTTGTTTATTTTTAGCTAATAAAGAAAATTTAGTGTAGATTTTATTGATGAGATTATTGAGGTTAAATTTAGTGCTATGCACAGTTAATGTATTATTAGTATTTCTTGCAGATAATAATAAATTGTCAATGAGCTTTTTCATCTTTAAGCTTTCATCATTAATATCATCAATAGTATCTATGGAAAATTTAGAGAGATTATTTTCATCATCTGTTTTTAATACAGTTAGTCCAGACATTATAATGCTTAAAGGTGTTCGTAATTCATGAGAGGCATTGGCAATAAACTGTTTTTGTTGTTCAAATGATTGAACGACAGGTTGCATAGCTTTATTTGCCATTTTATAAGCGACATAGCGCACAAAAAATAAGGATAGAGAAATAATTATTAATAAAATGAAGAATATGCGAATTTGTTCACGCACCCAATGAGTTATTTCTATGCCAACATAAACTTCACTAAAATATATTATTTCTAGAGTGATAGCGCATATAAATTAAATATTTCAAATGGCGATTATCAACTAAATTAAAATCAAAATATACCTTATGAAAAGAAAGTGAATTATCATTAATAATTTTAGTGATAGATTTTTCAGACCATTCCATATTATTATGTTCAAATACTAATTGATGGTCTTTAGTATATCCATAGATGAAAATTTTATTGAAATAATTATCTTCTTCAGGTGAGTTATCATCATCTTTAGGAAATTTTTTAAATCCTTAGTATTGATTTTATAAAATAAGTCTTCACTTTCTTCAATAGCGAGCATTTTTATATGAGATAATTGGCTTTTATACGATATAGAAAAACCTACAATATATAAAGAAAATGATACAAATAATAATAGTAATATAGTAAGATAGCAATAATCTTTAACGATTTTTTCTTTGAATTTTGTAAACATATTATATATCCATTTCAAATTTATAACCGATACCACGAATGGTATGGATACAATCACTTAATGATAATTTAGTTAATTTTTGACGTAGAGATTTTATTGTTACATCTAAAGTATTGGAATTTATATTAGTATCGTATCCCCAGATTTTATCAATAATTTGTTCACGAGGTAGAATTTGATGTATATTTCTAATTAATAGTTCCATGAGTTGATTTTCTCTAGGGCTTAAAGATACTTCTATTTGTTTATAAGTCAAAATAGCATTACAACAATTTAATTTTAGATTTTTATATTCAATGATATCATTATAAAATGTTTTGTTGATGCGACGAGATAGAGCTCTTATTCTAGCTAGTAGCTCTGGAAATTCAAATGGTTTGGCTAAATAGTCATCGGCTCCACTATCTAGACCATCGATTTTATCTTCAAGAGAATCCCTAGCTGTCAGCATTAAAATAGCAGTTTGATTATTTTTGGCTCGCAGATATCTACATACTTCGATACCGGATTTTAAAGGCATCATCCAATCTAAAATGATGATATCATAGTCGGATAAATTAGCATAATCAATAGCATCTTGTCCATTATATACACAATCTACAATGTAATTTTCTTTTTTTAGAAGAAAATCAATCATTTTAGATAGTCTTTTATCATCTTCAGCAAATAATATTCGCATAGAAACACCTACTTTTCTAATTTAATATTATGAAGTATATGATATTTAATATTTTATAGTATTGGCATATAAAAATAAATATAGCGTGAAATTTTACTTTTATTTTATTTAAATATATTTTGTTACATATTTTTTACATATCTTTAATATGGTTTTTACAAACTATTAATTTTGATTTAAAAAAATCTTTTTATAATAGTAACCGTTTTGAAATATTTCTCTGAAAAATTAATCGGAGTTATTTTGAGCAAATTTGTTTTTACTTTTTTTAGGTAAAGTATATTAATCATTTTTGGAGGAATATTTAATGTTTAAGAAAAAGCTTATTACAAGTGCAATCACCGCAAGTTTAATGATGGGAATAGCAAGTACATCTTTTGCAGCAACTAATCCATTTAGTGATGTGCCAGCTGATAGTTGGGCATATGATGCAGTTACTACACTTGCTAATGATGGCGTGATTGATGGCTATCCAGATGGTACATATCAAGGTCAAAATACTATGACTCGTTATGAAATGGCACAGATCGTAGCACGAGCTATGGCAAGAACTGATCTTGAAAAAGCAGACAAAGCAATTGTTGATAAATTGGCTGTTGAATTTGCTGATGAATTGGATAATTTAGGTGTGCGCGTTGCAGATTTAGAGAAAAAATCCGACAATATGAAATGGAAAGGCGAATTAAAATATAAATATTCGCAGGAAAATCATGATGAAGGAAAAGATAAAACGCTCTAATAAATTAGAAATTTAAACTTGAACCAAAAGCTTATATTGGTGATAGTGATTGGACTGCTAATGCTAAAATTGAATATACAATGTATCCAGAAACAGATAGCAATGCAGATGGTGTAAAAGTAAGTAAGGCATATGTAGAAGGACCTTTATTTGGTGCAACAGTAACAGCTGGTAGAACTTCTTTAGATATTTGTCAGGGCATGATTTTTGATGATGAAATTTCTGGTATGACAGCAAATTTTGGTAGTGATGTATTTAATACAAATATAGCTATTGGTCGCTACAGTGAAAATGATCATGATGGTGAAATCCCTGATGGTAAAACAGCAAAAGATATCACTGCTGATTACTATGGTGTACAATTTGATTACACACCAAACGATAATTTAGCACTCAATGCAGGTTATATTTTATTGAGTGGATTAGATAAAGATGTTGAATTAGATTTAGACGTTGATGATAATAAAGCTAATTTATGGTATGTCGGCGGTAAATATAATTTTGATAAAAATGTTGCATTAGCTGGACAGTATTTACAAAATGCTGATGCTAATAGCTATGATAAAGCAGGTAGTGTAGAAATACAGTATAAAGGCGCAAGTGCGAAAGATGCAGGTTCTTGGGGAGCATATATAGGATATCGTCATCTTGGAGAAAATGTAACTATTGAGACTGCTTATGATGATGCTGCAGAAGGTCAAAAAGGTCTTGTAGCTGGTGTAGAATATGTATTTACTCAAAATGTAATAGGTTCACTTTTATATTTTGACGGTAAGGATTTAAAGACAGATACAGATGCTAATACTGTATATACTAGCTTAAAATTTAAATTTTAACCTTATAGAGCAAGAAACTTTCACTTGTAGTTCTTAGCGAAAGTGGTGGAAGTATATCACTTAAAGAGAATATTATTTATTAGAGATTTGGAGCAATGAGAATGTTTTATTTAAAAAAAAGAAGAAAGCAAATGATTGCACTTTGTTTAAGTGCAGCTTTAAGTGTAGGCTCTTTAACAGCTTATGCGGCAACAGAATATTGGAATGATGCTTCTACAAAACCAATGGTAGAAACTAAAACACCTATTTCTGATAATACTAATTGGGAACAGTGGAAAGCTGGCTGGGATAATTTAAAAAACAAATTATGAACAGGTAGCACTTACACCAGGCGCTGATTTTTCTAAATTAAATTTTGGTTGGTATTCTAAAGAAAAAGCAAATGAAGCTGTAGTGCGTATTGCTGATAATAAAGATATGAAAAACGCTAAAGAATTTAAAGGTACTTGTACAGAAGGTACTGTAATCAATGGTGTGCAGTATTATAGCAATAAAGTAACAGCTGATGGCTTTGAACCAAATACTACATATTATTATCAGGTAAAATTAAATGGTAAATGGCAACAAGCTCATGAATATAAAACAGGCGATCCACATAATTTCTCATTTATGTATGTAGGTGACCCACAGATTGGTGCTTCTAAAGGTCAAGTTCCAAATGAAAGTGCTGTAGAACAAAGTGAAGATGTTGCAGCTAGAAATGATGCTTATAACTGGAATAAAACATTAAATAGTGCTTTAGCACAACATCCAGAAATTAACTTCTTAGTATCTCCTGGTGACCAAATTAATGAACCAGCTGGTAATAACGCTGAAAAACATTTATTACAGGAATATGAATACTCCGGATATTTATCTGCAACAGCTTTCCGCAATTTACCACAAGCAGTAGCTATTGGTAACCATGATTGCTTGACTACTAGCTATCAAAATCACTTCAATGTGCCAAATCCATTTACAGCAGAAACTAATTCTACAGTTGCAGGTCATGGATATTATTATACTTATGGCAGTGCTTTATTCATTGTCATCAATGCTAATAACTATAATGCAGCTGACCATAAAGCTTTAGTAGAAAAAGCAGTAAAAGAAAATCCAAATGCAAAATGGCGTATTGTTGTAATGCACCAAGATATCTACGGTTCAGGCTTAGACCACTCTGACTCTGATGGTATTATTTTACGTAACCAATTAACACCTATTTTTGATGCAAATGATATCGACGTAGTATTACAAGGTCATGACCATACTTATGCTCGTACTTATCAGCTTACAAGTGATGGTAAACAATATGATGATTTTGCAGAATATAAAGTAGGTCAACATGGACAAGACCATAAAGTACTTGATAATAAATTAAAATCTGACAGTGCATTCAAAGAATACTATACTTCTCAAAATCGTTGCTACACTATTGCTGATATGAAACAAGGCACTTTAGTAAATCCAGAAGGTGTATTCTACATGACTTCTAACTCTGCAACTGGTTCTAAATTCTATAATTTAATTGAACAGCAACAAGATTATGTAGCTGCTCGTAGCCAGACTTGGAGACCAACATATTCTGTAATCAATATTACTGATGATAAATTTACTATTAACACATATGATGCTCAAACAGGCACACCAATTGATGAAGCTTATAGCATTATTAAGAGATAATAAGTAAGATTTAATTTTTCTCTAACTGCGGTAAAGTATATGCTTTACCGCAAGTTTTTACATTAAAGAAATTAATATAATGATAATTAAGAGAGGAATTTTTTATGAATTTGTTAAAAAATATTTGGGTTCGCGGGATTATAATTATTTGTATATTAGTAGGTGGTTTTTTTCTTTTTACAATCGTATAATCAGGTAGAAAAACCAACTTTAGTAAATACACAAGGGCGCGCTTTTGAAAAAGCAACAGTAGTGGAAGTTTTAAAAGATAATATACAAGAAGATGGCTCTCGTGTGGGCGACCAAGTTGTATTATTACAGATGGAAACTGGACCACAAAAAGGCAGATTTTGGAGGCAAATAGTCCTAATGGATTATTATTTGGAACAGCATGTAAGCCAGGCTTAGAAGTAATCACCATTTCTAGTGTAGTGGGGCAATTACATGTTACTACTGTATATAATGTAGACCGTTCTATGCCAATATATATTTTATAGCTTATTTTCTTGATTTCACTTTGTATTTATCGGTGGAAAAAAAGGTGTAAATCGGCTATTTGCACTTTATTTTATGTTTCATTTGTTTTGTATTTGTATTTTTCCCTATGATAATGAAGGGAACTTCTCCATCTTTAGCTGCTATTTTTACAGCGACAATTGTTACAGCTATGACTATTTGCTTGATTAATGGTTTTACGATAAAAGCTTTATCTGCTATTTTGGCAACTTTTTTTGGTTTATTGATTGCAGGTTTAACAGCAGATATTTTTGGCTATTTCACATCACTTTCAGGTTATAATGTATCCAATATTGAAGCGTTATTATTTATTGGACAGAATACTTTAATTTGATGTAGGTCAATTACTTTTTGCTGGTGTTTTATTTGCAAGTTTAGGTGCTGTAATGGATATAGCAATGGACGTATCTTCAGCAGTGCAAGAATTGCATGTTAAAAATCCTGCATTAACACCTAAAGAATTATTTAAAAGCGGTATGAATGTTGGACGAGATATTATGGGTACAATGTCAACAACACTTATTTTAGCTTTCTTTGGTGGCTCTCTTGGTGTATGGGTATTAGATTATGTATATGATTTACCATATTTGCAATTGATAAATTCAAATTCTATTGGTATAGAAATCATGCAAGGGATATCTGGTAGCTTTGGCGTTATTTTAACAGTGCCAATAGTAGCATTATTTTCTGCATGGCTTCCTCATTATTTAGAAAACAAAAAATAAGAATGTATATTGTTTTGAGAATAAAAAAGAGATTATGGTTTGAATAATAAACCATAATCTCTTTTAGTTTTTAGAATTATTTTATTCAAGGACTTTATAAATAGCACAACAATCTTCTGCACCATAACCTTGTTCAGAAGCTTTTTGATAAAGTTCACGGGATTTTTGACTAAATATAGGAGTATAATTAAAATCTTTAGCCATATTACAACCAAGAGTTAAATCTTTTAAAGTTAAATCAACAGCAAAGCGATTGCTAAAATCATTGTTAGCTATGGCTGGACCTCTGCGACTTAATTGATTAGAATCTCCTCCTGTTTGTGCTAATAATGTTAAAAATTGTTCAATATCTATATTAGCTTTTTGTGCTAGATGAATACCTTCAGCAAGTATTGCAAGATTAGTCATACCAATCATGTTACTGATTATTTTGAAAGCATAAGCCTGAACTACACCACCTAAGTAATGAACAGGAGAACCAATTAAGTTTAAAATAGGCATTATTTTTGTAAATATTTCTTTATTGCCACCAACAAATAATGGTTCAGAAGCTGTTTCAGCTTGTGCAGGACCTAATCCTAAAGTACAAGCTATATAATGGACATTATGATGAATAGCATATTGTTCTATTTCTATAGCAGTACTAGGGTCGATAGTACTAGTATCAATATAGATAGAGCCAGGTTTTAATTGACTGAGTAAGCCATTATTTTCTATCATGATTGATTTTACTGTTTGTGGAAGTGGCAAACATGTAAAAATAATATCGCAAATAGCTAAATCGTTAATATTTTTTACAGCTTTTCCTGTAGTGCCAGCACTTAATACTTTATTTATATGCTGTTGATTTCTGCCATAAATATAAACTTCTTTGCCGACACGAATAAGATTTCGAGCTAAAGGACCACCCATTAAACCAATACCAATAAAACCTATTTTCATGAAAAAAACCTCTCTTTTGCCTTATAAGTAATATATGATAAAATATATCTAATATATTCAACATATATTAGATTATATATAAAGTCAATATTGAGAAATAGGATGAATATTAGGAGGTTTTTACATGAACAGTCATGAGTTTCATGAACTTACACATTATGTAATGGATTCACCTGCGAGTCCACCTGCTAGTTTATTTGCTGGCGGTTTTGATGATTGGAGAAGTAGAGCACGTCTAGCTCATTTTTTGGCAATGCCAGAATTGAAAAAACATGATGAAGCAATAGAGTTGTTTCGTTCTGTTGTTGAAGTAGAAATAGATGAAGAAAATCCTGAACAGGTAGAAGAAAAAGTTTATGCTTTGCAAAGATTATCTTCTTGCCTTCGTGAAGATAAAAAATATGATGATGCTCTTCACTATATAAATCTAGCTGTGCAATTAGTAGAGTCTACAGATTATTTATATAAATATATTCTACGTGGAGAAGTTTGGGCTGACCGCTGGAATTTATTATATAATAAGCAAGATATTGAAACAGCTGAAAACGAAATCGATGAAAAAATTCGCGTATTTGAAAATTTAGACGTGAAACATAATAGTTATTTATATTATGGTTATCGTTTTAAAGCTCAATTAATGGCTACCGGTTTGATGAAAGAGGAAGCTTTAAATTATATGAGAAAGGCTTTATCTTTTATGGATATTCCTGAAAAATATACGCCTGCTATAGAAAAAGCTTTTAGTGCTACTCATAATAATGTCGCATGGATTTTAAATACGATTGACCATGCATGCCCTTCACCAGAAAAAATTCATTGGGATATTTAAGTTTGCAAAAAATACATATATGACATTAAGTATTAGTTATATATGTATTTTTGTACATATATATATTTGGACAAAGATAGTATAGATAATAAGAGGAGGATTTTTATGGCGAAGGAAAAACATGTAGAAGGAGAAGCAGACCATTATATTAAGACATTGATAGGTGCTGTATTAGGATACGCAGCTGATGGTCTGGATATGTTTTTATTATCATTTATTTTAGTTTTTATTATTAAAGATTTTGGACTTACTACAGCAGAAGCTGGGAATTTAACTTTAGCAACAACTATTGGTATGTGGATTGGTTCATATATTTTTGGATTGTTAGCAGATAAATATGGACGTACAAAGATATTATCTTTTTCGATAATTTTTATTTGCGGTAGCCACATTCTTGATGTATTTTGTTGATAATTATACAGTGTTACTTGTTTTACGCTTTATCATTGGTCTTGGTATCGGTGGTGAATTCGGTATTGGTATGGCAATTGTTACTGAAACATGGGCACCTGATATGCGAGCAAGAGCTACTTCATGGGTAGCACTTGGTTGGCAAGGCGGTGTATTATTAGCAGCAGTTATACCGGCTATAATTGTGCCAATGTTTGGCTGGCGTGCAGTATTTCTTGTAGGCTTAGTCCCTGCACTCATCGCAATTTATGTACGTATGCATCTTAAAGAACCGATTTTATGGCAACGTAAAAAACAGCGTCAGCAAGAATTGATTGCTAAAAAAGAAAATGGAACTATCACTGAAAAAGAACAAAAAGAATATTATTATTTGGCAGGTATGCCACTTAAAAAATTATTCACTACAAAGAGAATAACAGCGACAACAATAGGGCTTACAGTGATGTGTTTAGTGCAAAACTTTGGCTATTATGCGATATTTAGCTGGATGCCAACAATTTTATCTCAAAAATATGGCTATAGTTTAGCACAGACAAGTGGTTGGATGGTAATATCTATTGCTGGTATGGTTTTAGGTATAATCTTATTTGGTATTTTGGCAGATAAAATTGGACGTAAAAAGACTTTTGCACTTTGGTATATTGGTGGAACAATTTACTGTGTAATTTATTTCTTTTTTCTTTACAAGTCAAGCAAGTTTATTATGGGGAAGTTTCTTATTAGTTTTTACTGTAAATGGTATGATGGGTGGTTATGGTGCAGTTATTGCTGAAAATTATCCATCTGAAGCACGTTCTACTGCAGAAAATATAATTTTTGGTACAGGTCGTGGTTTATCTGGTTTTGGCCCTGCTATAATTGGTTATTTGGCAACAGGCGGAAGTTTGATAGGAGCAATGAGTCTTGTATTTGTTATTTATCCAATAGCACTTATTTTTATGTGGTTCACTGTTCCAGAAACAAAAGGTATAGAAATCGATTAATAAAAAAGGTTATGCTTTTGCATAACCTTTTTTGTTTATAATTCATCAATAGAGGATAGAAGCTCTGTATAATTGTGGAGATAAAAATCAGCTTGTGCTTTTATTGCCTCTGTATCAGCATCAGAATATTTGTCATAAATAGCAATGGTTTCAATACCAGCTTTTTTAGTAGCTTCAATACCGATTAATGAATCTTCAAAGATGATACATTCTTCTGGTTTGGCATTAAATTTTTGCATAGCTTTTTGATAAACTTCAGGGTCTGGTTTGATTTTGCTGACATCTTCACGTGTGTAGATTAAATCAAAATATTCATCAAGTGGAGCTTTGGCGTTGATATTTTTATTTAAAGTGCGATATATATCCATATTTGTGCGTTTTGTAGTTGTTGTTATAGCAAGTGTAAAATTCTTTGCTTTTAATTTTTTGATGACTAAATCGGCTTGTGGTTTATAATCGATTATATTTTGGAGAAAATCTTGAGCTATTTCATAACGCAATTTGATGATTTCTTCAGCTGAAATTTGAGCTGAATATTTATCCTTGAGATATTGGCAATAACATAAATAAGGATTTGGTTGTGCATTGAATTTTTTTTAATTGTGTATCACGGTCATTTTGCACAGTTGTTTCATCAATTGTTTTATTGGCTAATTTTTCAATGAGTTTTGGTCGATTTGGTTCCAGATGCCAACAGAGTCAATTAAAGTGCCGTCCATATCAAAAAAAGACAAATTTTTTATTTTTTAGCAATGACAAAATTCCTTTTCT
>ENA-OQIY01000032-OQIY01000032.1-human-gut-metagenome-genome-assembly--contig:-NODE-32-length-13647-cov-0.715902_pt1 | contig 13647 bp, 22 predicted proteins | sample MGYA00242592_ERZ504757 | MGnify/ENA primary metagenome ERZ504757 (study PRJEB26092, sample SAMD00036366) | human gut metagenome | host: Homo sapiens | study: EMG produced TPA metagenomics assembly of... | reverse complement strand
GGCGTTGAATGGCAATATTATTGATAAAGTAGGCAATGCTCAACCTTACCAATTGTTTTGGCGCAGTGCAGCGAAACCTTTTCAATTATTACAGTTCGTAAAATTAGGTGGCGTTGAACAATATAATTTAACACAACAAGAATTAGCAATACTTGCTTCTTCTCATAGCGGTGAAGATATTCATGTAGAAACAGTAAAATCTATTTTGCATAAATTAGGTTTAACTGAAGAAGTATTAAACTGTGGTTCTGCTCGTCCTATGAGTGGAAAAGCTTTCAAAGAATTAGTAAAAAATAATTTAAAAACCATCAGCATTGCATAATCCTTGTTCTGGTAAACATTCAGCAATCATAGCTCTTTGTCAGTTGTTGAATATACCAGTGGAAGATTATATAAAACCAGACCATGAAGCTCAAAAAATCATTCATCAAATAGTAGCTATGTCAGCTGGTATTCCTGAAGATGAATTGGATATTGGTATTGATGGTTGTGGTGTGCCTGTATTTTATTTACCACTTGATAAAATGGCATATGCTTATGCTCGTTTGATGAATGCAGAGGAAGGAAATTGGGGCGAATACACAGAAGCTGCAATAAAAATTCGTGATGCTATGTGTGCATATCCGCAGATGGTTTCTGGAACAGGTAGAATTGATAAAGCAGTAGCAGAAGTAACAAATGGACGAGTATTGGCTAAAATTGGTGCAGATGCAGTATATTGCGTAGCTTCTCGTGAATTAAAATCTGGTATGGCTTTTAAAATCGAAGATGGAAGCTAATGCAGCAGTAACTCCAATGGTAATTGCAATGCTCAAACATTTTAATTATATTAATGAAGAAGAATATAATAAATTATTGTCAATGTATCCACCTGTATTGAAAAATCATCGTGGTGATATCATTGGTGAAATTAAAGCTGTTTTTTAAATAGTATTTTAAGTTAATTTGAAATCACTATTATTGTATATTCAATCGATAATAGTGATTTCTTTATTTTATGTAAAAGGAATGTTGAAATGGAAAAGGCAGAGAATTTTTATTGGAAATTATTTAAATCCACATTTATTATCAGTGCTTTTACTGTGGGTGGCGGTTTTGTAATCATACCGCTATTGAAGGCAAAATATGTCGATGAATATAAATGGATAAAAGAAAAAGATGCCTTAGACTTAGTAGCTATAGCTCAATCTATGCCAGGGGTAGTGGCGATTAATTCTGCTGTAATTTTAGGATATAAAATGCGTGGCGTAAAAGGAACTTTGACAGCTTTACTAGCTACTGTATTGCCACCGCTTATCACTTTATCTTTAATTTGTATTTTTTATAATTTATTTGCTACAAATCCATATGTGAAATTGCTATTAAAAGGTATGCAATGTGGTGCTACAGCATTGATTATCAATGTAGCCTACGATTTATTGAAAAAAGAATTAAAGAAAAAATATATATTATCCTTATTTATTATTTGTTTTACCTTTGGCATGAGTTTTTTTTACGGATATAAATGTAATGTATTTAATCGTTATTGATGGAATTATTGGTTTAATTTTAATGAGGGATAAAAAATATAATTAAAATAATTAATTTAGTGATAGAAAAATAGCAAAGGATTTTTACCATGATTTATTTAGAATTATTTTGGAGCTTTGTTCAAGTAGGTTTATTTTGTGTTGGTGGTGGATATGCTTCCATGCCATTAATCCAAGCACAAGTAATAGATGTACATGGCTGGCTTAGCATGAGTGAATTTATAGATATTTTTACAATTTCTCAGATGACTCCTGGCCCTATTGGTATTAATGCAGCGACTTTTGTCGGCATGAAAGTAGCAGGGTTTTTAGGTGCTATTGTGGCAACATTGGGATTTGTAACGCCATCGTTTATTTTAGGTATTATTTTAGCAAAATTATTTTTTAAATATGGAAATATTGGGGTGATTAAAGGTATATTAAATGGCTTAAGACCAGCTGTTGTAGCATTAATTTGTTCTGCTGGTATGAGTTTTATATTTTTAGCTTTGTTCAATACAGAAAAAATGCCAATAAATGTAGCGGATATTGATTATTTAGGTTTATTTGTATTAATTGTAGCTTTTATTGCTGTTAGAAAAAAAGTGGGAATTATAAAAATTTTGGCTGGTTCTGGTGTATTAGGACTTATTTTAGGACTAATTGGAAAATTTTAGGGGGATTTTTTAGCATAATATATTGAATTTATCAATGGTATATATTATGATTATAAATAAGATATATACATATGAAAGAGGCGAAATGAATTGGCAGCAAAAGTATTTACCGAAGAACAAAGAAAAAATTCTCAGTAAAAACCCTAATGTAGAGTCAGTAGAAAAAACAAGAATTATTTATACAGAAGCATTTAAATCTTATTATGTAAAAAATTATTTAGCAGGGAAAAAACCTACAGAAAATTTTTATTGAAGCAGGTTTTGTACCCATCAATTTTAGGCAATAAACGCATAGAAAGAGCTTCAGCAAGATGGAGAAAATTATATGCTGATGGTCAATTAATCATAGATACTAAAGAAAATATATCAGTAGAAACAAAGGAAGAAAAAATAATGAATAGTGAACCAACAAAAAAAAGAAGAGGTCGTCCTCGTAAAAATCCTGTGGTAGAAACAGTAGCAGAAACAAAAAAAGAAGAATATACAGTGGATATGCCAAAGAAAAAACGCGGTCGTCCTCGTAAAAATCCAGAAGTTGTATCACAAGTAGAAGCTACAGAAAATAAAGCAAAAACAGTTAAAAAACGTGTAAATAAAATTGCTGCTATGGCGCAAAATATAAAATTAGCTGAACCTGTGGTTAAAAAAGAAGTAAAAGAAGAAGAAGCACCACAGAAAAAAAAGAAGAGGCCGTCCACCAAAAAAATGCACAAAAAGCAGTAGAAAACAAAAGTGGAAACTAAGGTAGAAAAAGTAGAAACACAAGTAAAAACAAATGAACAAGTAGCAAAGAAAAAGAAGAGGTCGTCCTCGTAAAATTGTACAAAATGTAGATGAAACACCAGTACAGAAAAAAGAAAATATCGAAGTAAAACCAGTAGTTAAAGCAAAAGAAAGAAAGCATTTCTAAAGTAGAAAAAGTGGAAAAAGTAGAAACTGTAGAACAAGCAAATCCAGTAGCTGCTTTAGTAAAAGCTATCAATAGACTTACACGTGAAGTAAATTCTTTAAAACGTTTAGTCGCTGGTAAAAAAAGAATAAATTATTAAGATGTAAATATCTTTTTATCTCTGTAGAATATATGGGGATAAAAAGATATTTTTTGGTCAAAATAGAAAAATTATTATAAAAGCTTTTTATTGACCTTTAACCTTTATATTGTTATTATAAATATATTGTAAATGTGAATGTCGTTCATAATTACTTATACATATATTGAATATATAAATATTTGCTTGTATAAACTAGAATTAAAATAAGGAATAGGTGAAATAACTTGATAAGCGTAACGAAATTATTATTTGCAACAGAATATTTTGGAGACTCTCTTCGTTATACAGATAATGCTCATAAAGCAAGAAATGGCGTAAGAGAAGGCATGGGACCAGTAGTAGTTTGGAACTCTACACGTACATGTAATTTAAAATGTCGCCATTGTTATATGAGTTCTGATGCTAAAAATATCAAAATGAATTGACTACAGCAGAAGCAAAACAATTCATTGATGATTTAGCAGATTTCAATGTGCCAGTATTATTATTTTCTGGTGGAGAACCATTAATTCGTCCAGATTTCTTTGAACTTGCAGACTATGCAGCGAAAAAAGGTGTACGTCCTACATTATCTACTAATGGTACTTTGATTACACCAGAAGTAGCTCGCAAAATCAAAGATATTGGTGTAGGTTATGTGGGCATTTCTTTAGATGGTCTTCGTGAAGTAAATGATAAATTTCGCGGAAAAGCTGGAGCTTTTGAAGCTGCTATGAATGGTATTAAAAACTGTGTAGCAGTTGACCAACGCGTAGGGCTTCGCTTCACTATCAATCATCACAATATCCAAGAATTAGAAAATATCTTTGATTTCATTGAAGAAGAAAATATTAATCGTGTTTGCTTCTATCATTTAGTATATTCTGGTCGTGGCAATCAAATGATGGATGAAGATGTAACAGCTGAAGAATCTCGCCGTGCTATGGATATAATCATTCGTCGCACTCGTGATTTTGAAGAACGTGGTTTGAAAAAAAGAAATCTTGACTGTAGATAATCATTGCGATGGTGTATATATGTATTTAAAAGCACTTCAAGAAGGCAAAGATGAACTTGCTCAGCAGATTAAAAAATATATTTCCATGAATGGTGGTAACCGTTCTGGTATGGCTTTTGCCGAAGTTGACCCACTTGGATATGTACATCCTGACCAATTTACACAACACCATACTTTTGGCAATGTTCGTGAACGTAAATTTGGTGATATTTGGCAAGATACAACAAATCCTATTATGGCAGGATTGAAAGATAGAAAACCATTATTAAAAGGTCGTTGCAGTAAATGCAAATTCTTAGATAATTGTAATGGTAATTTTAGAACACGTGCTGAAGCTCGCACTGGAGATTTTTGGGAATCAGACCCTTCTTGTTATTTAACTGATGAAGAAATTGGTATTACAGGAGCTGAAAAATAATGATTATTTCATGGAATACAACAAATGCTTGTAATATGTTTTGCGACCATTGTTATCGTGATGCTGGTTGTAAAGCAGATGAAGAATTAAATACGCAAGAAGCGAAAACGCTTTTAGAGCAGATTGCAAAAGCTGGCTTTAAAATCATGATTTTTCTGGTGGAGAGCCACTTATGCGTCCAGATATCGTAGAACTTGTGGAATACGCTACAAAATTAGGTCTTCGCTCTGTATTTGGTACAAATGGCACGCTTATCACAGAAGAAATGGCTTTAAAATTAAAAAATGCTGGCGCTATGGGCATGGGAATTTCTCTTGACTCCATGGACGCAGAAAAACATAATAATTTCCGTAAATTTCCTAATGCTTGGGAAGGCGCTGTTCGTGGTATGAGAAATTGTCGTAAAGTAGGGTTGCCATTTCAAATTCATACAACAGTGATGGATTGGAACCAACATGAATTGGAAGCTTTAACAGATTTTGCCGTTAAAGAAGGCGCTGTGGCTCACCATATTTTCTTTTTAGTGCCAACAGGTAGAGGAAAAAATATCGAAGCAGAAACACTTCGCGCTAAAGAATATGAAGATGTTATCACAAGAATTATGAAAAAACAGCAAGAAGTAGATATCGAATTAAAACCTACTTGCGCACCTCAATTTATGCGTATAGCTGACCAAATGGGCATGAAACTTCGTTTCCGTCGTGGTTGCTTGGCTGGTACATCTTATTGCATTATTAGCCCTCGCGGAAAAGTACAGCCATGTGCTTATTTAAATATGGAACTTGGCGATGTTCGCAAAACTCCATTTGATGAAATCTGGAAAAACAGTGAAGTATTGAATAAATTGCGTACTTTTGAATTTGAAGGCAATTGTGGTAAATGTAAATATAAATTCAGCTGTGGTGGCTGTAGAGCTAGAGCTGCTTATTATAATGATGGCAATTATATGGCAGAAGAACATGGTGTTATATAGTCATAAATAATAAAAGTGTTGTATATGGTCTAGGCTATATACAACACTTTTTTTAGTTGATTTTAATTTAAAATTGTATGCTCATCATTGAATTTTATAATGCGACTATGAGGTAGGGATAATAATTCTTGTTCATGCGTAGAAATCAAAATAGTCTTATTAGCTTTGATAAAATCTATGAGAAAATCTTTAAACCATTGTCTAGTCTTATTATCAAGCCCATTTAAAGGCTCATCAATCATAAGTATATCTGGATTTAGAGCTAAGATTGCAGCAAGAGCCACTTTTTTCTGTTCGCCACCACTTAGATGATAAGGTGGTCTATCTTGTAAATGTTGTATATTTAAATAAATTAAAAGTTCATTTACACGTTGATGAATAATTTCTTCATCTAAATTCATTTGCCTTGGACCGAAGGCGATTTCATCATATACTGTAGCATTGAATAATTGACACATCTGGATTTTGAAAAATATAACCAATGCGTTTATGAAAGTTTTTAGCAAATATATTGTCTTGCAAAGTATTTTTATCGATTTTCTTATTATCAAAGTAATATTCACCTTTAGTAGGAAAGATTAGACCATTTAAAAGTTTAAATAAAGTGGATTTACCACAACCATTAGGACCCGTAAAAAAGATTAATTCTCCAGCATAAATTTCAAGAGAGATATCATTTAAAGCAGAAACTTCTTCATAGTTATAGCTTATATGAGATAGATTTATAATTGGTGTCATAGAAAATATCCTTCACTGAAAAAATAAAATAATAGATAGATGATAATTACGATAGTATGCCAAATTATATTTTAATTTAAATTTATGTTTAATAACTGGCGTGTAATTTTCATCAAAACAACGACATATCATAGCATGATAAGTTTCTTTAGTATAAATCTGTGATTTTTAGAAATGTAGTGCCTGATATAGAGGCTAGACTTTGATATTTAAAATTATTTTTACCGATAGAGCGTAATTTCAGAGAAATTAATAAATTGGTAAGGGTATCTCCTAAAATCACGATATATTTTAATGTTAAATCTAAGGTTAAAATAAATATCGCAGGAATATGAAATAGGCGAAGAATTTTACTTAGTCTATAAAAAGGGATAGTTTGAGCGATATAAACTAAAAGAAGAACAGTTATAAAAATTTTAAAGGCAGATAGAAAAGGCGAGTATTATTTAGTAATAGAGAAGGTAAAATTATTATTAAAGAAAATAAAGTTGATATCAAAGTCGGTTTTAATATAGAAATGATGAGTTTAGTATTTAAAGTCGATAAATAAATTAGACTAAAAGCTAAGAGAATTAAAGGAAAAAATATTTTTTGTGCAGAATTTATTAAAATTATGGTGAGAAAAATGAGTAATAATTTTTCACTGGGATTTAGCCAACTGTTTTTATGGGGATAATTATGATGGCGAAGAAAAATTAATTTAGTAGTAATGGAAAATAAAGTTTTTTGCCAAAATTTATCTTTATCTTTGGGGGTGTGTACTCATCTGTAGTTAAAAGCCATTTAGGAATTTTAGCAGAATTATCAAAGTGATTGTTTTTTTGCATAAATAATACTTCCAAGTATTTTAAAGATAATGATTAAAAGAGCGACACCAATAATAGCTGAAGCTATATAAGCTAAAATATCAGTTGTCCCACTCATAGTATAATCAGGGAAAAAAGCTTCATAATTAAATCCATTTAATAATTTTTCTGGAATAAATCCAAGAGAAACCCCTGAAGAAGTATCATTTAAAATTTCTTCTGGAGCCCATTCACCCCATGCAGTACCTTCAGCTATGAGTCCAATTGGAGAAATGATAATTAAAAAATGACTAAATAAAGAAAAAATAGAAATTTAATTTTTATTTGTTGGCTGTCATAAATTATATTTGGAGATGTCTTGAGGATAAAAAGATATAAAGATAAAGTAAATAAACCTTCTGCTATGCCGGCAATTGTCAAATGAGATAAAGCCATGGCAGGTATGGATATCCAAAGAGGATACGGACAATAAAGCGGTTGAGCTAAATTATCTACAAATAATAATGGCTGAATAACCAAGTTCTAAAGCATGTGAAAAAAGCAGCTAAATTTATACTGATATAGGCAGATAGAAAAATAGTGCATTTATGATAAAACGGAGATAAATGAATTTTATTTAAAATTTTATAAATAAAAAAGCCTGTGAAAGGTAAAATAAATGCTATATTAAAACAATTAGCCCCAAAAGATAAAATACCACCATCACCAAAGATTATAGCTTGAATGAAAAGTGCTACACTGATAGCTATACAGGCAGCATAGGGTCCTAGCAGTAAAGCAATGAGTGTTCCACCGACAGCGTGGGCTGTAGTGCCATCAGGAATGGGCAGATTAAACATCATTAAAATAAAAGCAAATAGCGCCACCTATACCAATTAAAGGGATTTTATCAGCAGATAAAGTTTTATTTATCTTGCGGATAGAATAGTACCAGATAGGTGTCATAGCTACAAATAAAGTAGCACAAGTGGAAGGGCTTAAATAATTATCAGGAATATGCATGATGAAATCCTCCTTATAAATAATATTATTTGCCATCATTATATTATTTATAAATGATAAATATAAGCTATGTATAGGATAGAAATAAAAATTAAAATAAAATCATGGATATCAAAGCATTAAGCTATAATTTAGGAAAGTAAAAATATTTTTATATGGGGGTATGGGGGAATATGATAATTAAAAATGAAAGAGGTGTATTTTATGAAATACGATTTAGAAAATATTAATGCTCGCTTTGGCATTGGCAGTCAAAAATGGCAGGAAATGAAAAAATAATCCTTTAGTAGATGAAAAAGTAATTCCTTTTTCTGTAGCTGATATGGAATTTAAACTTGCCCCAGAAATCACAGAAGGATTAAAGAAATTTATAGATGATAATATCTTAGGCTATGCAGGCACGAATAAAAAATATCGTGAAAACGTTTGTAAATGGCAACAAAAACATCATGATTTTACAGTTGAATGAAAAATGGCTTGTAGAAACACATAGTGTAGTTAAATGCTTTTTTCACTGCTGTAAAAGCATTTACGCAAAAAGGCGATGGTGTGATGTTATTTACACCTGTTTATTATCCTATGTATAAAGCTATAGAAATCAATCAAAGAAAATTAGTGGAAATACCTTTGATTAATAATGGTATGACATATGATATTGATTGGGACTTATTTACAAAAAAAGCTAAAGCAATAGATACAAAAATGTTGATACTTTGTAGTCCACATAATCCTTGCGGTCGTATTTGGACAAGAGAAGAATTAACTAAAATCAGTGAAATTTGTTTAGTAAATGATATTTTAGTAGTAGCAGATGAAATTCATGCAGATTTAATCATGCCAGGATTTAAACATGTTTCCTATGGTACGATTTCTAAAGAAGCATTAGAACATTCAATTATTTGCACAGCACCAAGTAAGACTTTTAATCTAGCAGGCATGCAACTTTCTAATGTATTTATAGCTAATGAAAATTATCGCAATCTATTTAAAGCAGAACAAGCAACTGATGCAGATTTTGCTTGTAGTATTTTAAGTTATGAAGCTTGTCGCTTAGCTTATGAATATGGCGAAGAATGGTTGACAGAGGTCATAAATATCATTGATACAAATAAAAAAATAATTATGGATTTTATGCAAGAGTATTTTCCACAAGTGAAAATAACACAGCTTCAAGCGACATATTTATTATGGTTGATTTTAGAGCATTTAATTTAACTAATGAAGAATTAGAAATGCGTAATCGCCAAAAAGCGTGCCTTTATTTTGATGAAGGTTATATATTTGGTAAAGCAGGTAGTGGGTTTGAGCGTTGGAATTTGGCTTGTCCAACAAAATATATTTATTGGGCATTAGAGCGTTTATATCAGGCTTATAAAGAGTTTGCTGTGAAATAAATTTATAGATAAAAAAAGAAAAACCTTCTATGTTAGGGCTATACATAGAAGGTTTTTCTTATGCAGTTTGAAGAGTTGTTATCATCAGTTTATCCAAATTAGGAATAATTTTGTTGATAACATGAAAAAGAAGGTGTTCATCACAGCTTACGCCGATGATGTCTGCTACTTGTTTAAGGTTTTGCGTAGCATTTTGAGCAGCAATGCCGTAGTCGGCAAAGAGAAGCATTTCTATATCATTGTTAAATCACCAACAGCGATAAATATTTTATCCTTGTACATAGGCATTTTGCGTAAATTATCCAACATAATACCTTTAGAAGCATTTTTAGGAATTAATTCAAAATAACTAGACCAAGAAGTAAAATATTTGGCAATTTTATCCATCTCCATAGATTTGGCGAAATTATGGAGCCATGATATCGTATGAGTATTTGTTGTATAGAATTGGACTTTTAAGATATCTAAATCATAAAGGTCATCTAGATTACTTCTGATATAAGATAAATTTTCACGTTTGATAACAGGGTCATCAAATTCTTCTTTAGTGATGATGTAAAAAGTATCTTTAGTATGAAGTTCTATACAAGTGTTAGGACAATGAATTAAACATTGTTTGAGAAAATTGAAAAGAATTTTTGTTTGCAGTGATAATGTTTTTAAGACTACATTATTATTCGTATCTTGCAAGATTGTGCCATTATAAAATATGCTAGGTGCATTTATAGGAAGCTCTGGAATATATTGTTTACAACTGTGGAGGGTTCTTCCAGTAGCTACTGCAAATGTACCACCGGCTTTAGTGAATTCATTTAAAGCATATTTGTTAATAGTGGAAATTTGCGATTTAGAATTAATTAATGTGCCATCCATATCACTGATTAAGAAAACATTACTAAAATCTGTCATAATTATTACCTCAAAATGGAGTTAATTTTGTAGAAGATAGAAGCTACCACGCATAGCAAGTCTTCTTCTTCTATAAATGTATCTAATAACCAGAGGTGCTATTTCCTAACTGATATGCTTTTATTATAAATGGTATATTTTAAAGGATAATGAAGTAAATGTAAAAAAATAATAAAAATTTCTAAAAAATATTGATATTTTATAGAAGTGTTGATGCAGTATTAATGGATAAAGATTATTGATTAATAAAAATTACAAAGAAAGTGTTATTTATGAGAAGTATTACAAAACTTGATTTACAGTATGCACATCGTTTTTATGGTTTCAAGGGCGAAGCTCAATATCTTCATGGGCATACAGGTGTTCTTACTATTGAAGTAGAAGGTTCTATTAATTCTGGCGTAAATATGGTATTCCCTTGTAATGAAATTCAAAAAACTGCATGGGAAGTTTTTTGAATTTTGATCATGCTTTAATTTTGCGTGAAGATGATCCATTACTTATAGCCAAAAAGTAGTCAATCTAAAAATATATTAAATTTCCCCTTTCCGTTTAATATATTTTAGTTGACTACTTTTTCTTTTTATCTACATAATTATTTTAAATTTTATATCTAAGACATTATATTAATTCTTGTAAACAATTCATTATTTTAACATGAGGAAATTTTGCAAAATCTGCTTTAATATTATTTCCTGTTAATACCCCTGCAAAATCCACCTGCGCATTTTGAGCAGCTTGAGCATCTACAATATTATCACCAATGTAAATTACATCTTTTTTATCTACATTTAAACGCTTAACAGCTTCTAAAATTCCATCTGGAGCAGGTTTATACGCATATTTATCCTCACTACCGATAATAAACTCTACCAAATCATCTATTTTATCCCTAGTCAAAGTCTGCATAATACGACGACGTGTTTTACTAGAGATAATTGCTATTTTAGCCCCACGTTCTTTTTAAAGTCTTCAATACCATTTTTGTATCATTATATAAATATGTATTCTCTGTCATATATAAATCAGCAAAAACAGTATATTTATCTTTTAATTCCTGTATTTTTGCTTCATCAACCTCTCCAGTCAATATAGACAAAGCCTCACTCATAGGCAGACCAATAGTCTTTTTATCTCATCTTTAGGACGAAGTGGATACCCCTCCTGCTCCATAAGCAACTCAAAACACTTCACAATACCAACTTCTGAATTTGCCAAAGTGTAATCAAAATCAAATAAATAAACCTTATAGGACATAAAAATTTCTCCTCAATATGTGCAATGTTTGTCTTCTTTTAAATAAAAAATGTAAAAAAAGAAAATCGCCCTATGATACTGATTTTACTCTGATAAAAACAATTTTTTATTGCTGTAAAATCCACTAATAGGTACAACATTTCACATAATTTTTCTTATTCATAAACTAATATAAACATTAATTACAATTAAATAATACGTATTTTTATTTCCCGCATTATAAAATTTTAAAGGTAACCGCAAGGTTATTGAAAATAATTATCGCTGAATACGGTTTTAGTCTGAATGTTTGAGCGTAGCGAGTTTCTAAGCGTTGTATAAGCGATAATTATTTTCAAAATTAAATTTTATCTGCGGTGATTTCTTTGGTTCGTTTCTTTGTCATCAAAGAAATGACAAAAACTTACGATAATAATACCATATATATTGGAATTGTAATTATAGATAATAATGTAGTCGCAGAAACTACTAATGTTGCATATTCTGTATCTGTATTATAAAGACTAGATAATACTACTGTTTGAATCATCGCAGGTAATGACGCCATGATTACAAATACTTTAAACATCAATTCTGGTATAGGGAAGATAAAAGACAATAAGTACATGCTAAGCGGTGCAATTATAAATCTACCTAAACATATACCTATTAAACCTAAATCAAAACGAATTTTTTTCAAACCCATGGAATAAAGTGTTACACCTATAAAAATCAAAGCAAGTGGTGTTGTTAAATTCCCCATATATTGAGCTGTATCCATAAAAAATTTAGGTAAAGGAATGTCTAAAATTAAAATAATCAATGAAGCTAAAAACCCTAAAATCGGTGGAGAAAAAATTCTTCTCAATGTTTTTAAAGTAAACATTTGCTGATAAGAAAATTCTTTTGAATCAGCCTGAATACAAGCATTTCCTAAAGTCCAAAAGAATGTAGTATTAGCAAAAAAATACAATAAAGTATAAGGTATTGCTTCCTCACCAAATAATGCCATAGTTACTGGTAAACCTACAAAAATAGTATTTGAAGTTGTAAATGTAGATTGAAAAATTCCTCTATGACCTTTTTTAGACATAAATCTTGCCAAAAACACACTTAAAATAAAACATACACCAATAGAAATAAATGGCACGATAGAACCAGTTATTAAATGCAATAATTGGTCATGACTAAAAGCATGTGTAATATTATAGATAAAAAACAAAGGCAATGATATATTTGTTACCAATTTCGGCAATAGAGCTTTATTATCTTTGTTTATCCAACCAATCTTAGCTAGATAGCAACCTATCAGCCCCATAAAAATCAAAGTCAAAACACCACTGATAGCGTGTAGTAATGCTTGCATATTATCATTCCCTTCATTTATTAAGTTTTATCTTTATCAACTAAAAAATAATTTGTGTAAAAATCCTAACAGATTAAACCCTTCTGTTACTTCTTCTGTCGTTACCATATCTACACTACCAACAACATTTCCCTGATATAATAAATCAACTGTTCCCACTTTAGCACCTTGTTTTAATGGAGCATCTATATATGCTGGTAAATTCATTTTCCAGGAAAAATCATCTACATTATCTGTATCCATGACTAAATAAGTAAAAGGCTGTATAGGTTTTACTGTAGTCTTATAATTAGTGCTATTATGCGTATATATACTAGAAATTAATTTCTGTTCATCAACAGTTTTCATTTCTTTTATATGTTTAAATCCATAATCCAATAAAGCTCTGCCTTCAACAAAACGAGCTCTACTATCTGATGTTTTCAATACTACGGCAATAAGTGTAACACCATTTTTTTGTGCAGAAGCTACTAAACAGCCACCAGCAGCATCAGTATATCCTGTTTTTATACCAGTTACATCATCATAATTCCACAATAAACGATTTGTACTACCATAGATAATCTTTCGA
>ENA-OQIY01000030-OQIY01000030.1-human-gut-metagenome-genome-assembly--contig:-NODE-30-length-13736-cov-0.476229_pt1 | contig 13736 bp, 21 predicted proteins | sample MGYA00242592_ERZ504757 | MGnify/ENA primary metagenome ERZ504757 (study PRJEB26092, sample SAMD00036366) | human gut metagenome | host: Homo sapiens | study: EMG produced TPA metagenomics assembly of... | reverse complement strand
AGGAAAAAATTCGTTTTTTTTCTTAGGATTTCATCAAATTAATTTATTGATAATATTAATTCTATGTGAAAAATTCAATGTTTTTCAATTACAAACGGAAAAAAACAATTTTAATGTTTGTTGATGTAATTGGTGCGGTTTTTGTAGTATTTATTTTAAGGGAAATTACATTAAAATTACAAAGGATTATTAAACAATTGTTATACAAAAAAGAGATATAATAAATCTGGTATTAGCTGTTTTATAGGAATATTTTGTATGATACCAATCAACATAAAACTATAAATGAACAAATTTAAAAATATTGTGCGCCTTGTAAAGATGTTTTTGTGCGTTTTCCGCGTATACTTATTTATTAGGTCATAGTTTCAATGCTGAGGGATAATATCATGATTTGATGCAGAATTATTTATATTTAGAATATGGAAACATAAAAATTATGATACAAAATATGACGTTTATTATTATGATTAGAGGAATAGATTAACTAATGTGTAATTTAGGAGTATTGTTATTAGAGTGTTAGGAGATTTTTTTATGTATCAAATTATAAAGTACAAAGTAAATATAAAAGTGCTTTGTATTTCAATAATATTTGCAATGATTTCATTTTTTACAGATAACTTCATATTTGATAAAATTCAGATTCAAAGGCAACATTATTTGACTCTTAAATTGATATATGTGATATTGATTGTCTGCATCGGACAGTTGATTTGTAAATTAGTTTATGCAATAAAAAGAAGTGAGAGTGTCAGAACGGCCGTTAAGTTTGCAGGGATTTGTTTTGGAATTTTAATGGTATTCTTATTTCTTACATATCCTGGAATATGGCTGTGGGATAATATGGAAATGTTAAGCATGGCATCTACAATGAAACTAAGTGGGTGGCATGGATATTACATGCAGTGTTTTTTTGTATTTGTCATTAATGGCAATTCCATTTCCAGTGGGAGTGAATATCTGTCAGATTATCATTATTGCCTCTGTTATGGGGAGAATCTTTATATTGTATCTGGTGGATTAAAAATAAAAAGAAGGCATATTTATTAATTTTGTTTTTATTATTGCCGGCAAATCTATATTGGTCGTTGATGGCATACAGAACGGCTTTCTTTGGTTTCTTTTATGGTACTGGCTGTGCTGGAATTTATAAATCTATGGAAAAACAAGGATTGTAATCTGATTTATTTTGTCCTTTTATATGGATTTATTTGGAATATCCGTTCTGAAGGTTATGGGTTATTGTTATTTATTCCTTTAATTGCATTTAAATTATTTCATTCTGAACAGAAAAAAAAATGCAGTCACTTTTTTGATTGGTAGTTTGATTATGGCGGGAGTTGTCTCAATGCCGATTCCTAGTGACCGGAATTATTTGGCATCAGCTATCATGAATCCTTTGGAATGTATGAATGAAATCAGAACTGAGTTTCAGATAAATTACAAAGAGATTTAGGGAAATATAGATAAAGTATTTAGTGTTGACACTTTAAAAAATTCAGAAGCGTCACCTATATCTGCAAGTGTAGAAGGAGCAGCATGGTTTAAGGAAGGATTTTGGGATAACATTTACTGTTCTCAGGAAGATTGGAATAATATGCTAAAAGCATACTGTAATTTAGTATATTTTAACCCGCAGCTTTTCTTGAAATTCAGAGCGGAAACAATGTTGGCGTCTATCAATTATAATAAATCTACAATTAATGAAATAGAGTCGCTTGTTAATGGGGCAGAAGGTCAGTTTGGCTTTGAGTCTTTTAATGGTACAAAACCAATCAATGAGGGAATGCGTCAATTTGTTCAGAAATTGATTGGTTATGAGTGGGGAGGAAGTTTTGTTTACAAGGTTGGCATAATGCTTGGAAGTGCAATTGTTCCATTAGCAATGGTTTTTGTATTGTTTGTATATGGCGTGTATTGCAGGCGAAAAGAATTGTGGTTATCCAGTATTGTTGTTTTTGCGACGATCTTCATTGTTTTTCTGACGGCACCAGCGGCAAATTCAATGTATTACTATTCACTGTATAATAGTATGTACTTATTGCTGGTCATATGGGGAATCATAAAAACAGATGGATTAAAAATTCCGTATAAGAAAATAAATGACAAGATTGTAGTACAAAATAATGATGGCGGCAGGATTGAGTGGTTAGATGCTGTTAAAGGAATAGGCATGTTATTAGTAATATTCCCACATACGGGGCTGCTAAATGAAAACATTGCCAAGTGGATTTATTCCTTTCACATGCCATTATTTTTTATCCTTAGTGGATATACATTTACAAGATATAAATTATCCTGTAAAGATTTTTTTTACAAGCTTCAGAAAAGTGGTGAGGGTAGAATTTCTGATTTTTTACGAGTACATTACGCTGGTAAATACATAACAGATTTGCTTGCATCTTGTTTGAATGCTTCACCGATTAAGTTTTTAGGTTCGCCACTGAAAAGTAAATAGCTACCTTCGTTGATGATATCAGTAACGATAACAATAGACATTGCATAACCTTCTGCAGTGCATACACGAGCCATTTCAGCTAAGATTTCATCTTGCATAGCCATTCTTGGTCTGTATCCATAACGGATAACTGGCTGATGAGCATTGGATAGTTACCAATCTGGAATTCTTTGGAGTCATTTTTAACGATTTGAGCAGGAGTCATATCGCCGATATCTGCACCAGCTTTGAGCATTGCCATACCATATTCTTTATAATCTACACCAGCGATTTTTGCTAAATATTCTACAGCATCTTTATCGGTTTGTGTGCAAGTTGGGGATTTGAATAATACTGTATCAGAAATAATAGCAGACATTAAAAGACCTGCAATTTCTTTTGGAATTTCCACGCCATATTGTTGATACATATTAGTTACGATTGTACAAGTACAACCAACTGGGCGAACATTGATAAAAATAGGATCGCTTGTTTGTAATCCACCAAAACGATGATGGTCAACAACTTCGATAATTTTTCCAGATTCAATACCTTCAACAGCTTGAGCTAATTCATTGTGGTCTGTTAAAATAATCTGTTGTTTTTCAGGCATCATGAATTTATCTTTATTTACGATACCAACTAATTTACCATTTTCTACTACTGGATAATTGCGGTATTCATTTGCTTCTAATACACCTTTGATATCACTTAACATATCAGATGGTTTGAAAGAAATTACATCTGTAGTCATAATGCTAGAAATTAGTGCACATTGGCTGATAAGACGAGCTGTGCTATAAGTGTCAAATGCAGTAGATAAAATCATTACATTTTCAGCTTTTGCTGTAGCAACTACTTCATCAGAAATAGTTGTATTTCCTGTGATAATTACACAAGCAACTTTTAAATCAATGCATTTAATAAATGCAGATTCTGGTCTATTGCCGATGATTACTACATCGCCAGCTTTGATGCTTTCTGCAACTTTTTCCATGCAAGCAGCAGCTACTTTGATTTCGCCATTGATTTTGCCTTCGTTATTGCCAGCAACTAAAACATCAGCTTCAATAACATTAGCAATATCATTGATGCAAGCACCAGAAGCAGATACGCTATCTAATGTGATTTCTTGGAAATAAGCTTTTGCTAAATCGCTAACGCTAGCCATACCAATTAATTTATTTTCATCATCAACTACAGGTATAGAACGAAGATTACATTCTTTCATAGCCATACCTAAAGTACGAAGATTATCTGTTGCTTTTACAGATTTTTGTATCTTTAACAGCAATTATCTTAACTCTTGGAATAAATATCACTTACAAGCTGAGGAGCTTCTACACCAAAATATTCTAAAGCATATTTAGTTTCTTTGTTTACGCTACCTGCACGACTGGTACAATCATTTCACAGCCCATTATTGCGTTTTAAATTTGCATATGCTATTGCAGAACAGATGGAGTCTGTATCTGGATTTCTATGACCAATAGCATAAATTACTTTTTGTTCACTCATAGGTTGAAAAACCTCCATTACAAATTAATAGCTTTGTTTTCTATTATAACAATATTACATAAAAATTTAAAAGCTATGATTGATAAAAGATATTATCTTTTGTATAATTCATTTATCCTACCTTTTATCTATTATTTATTTAAATAAAACAAACTAACTATTTATCAAATATTTAATTACAAGAAAGGATTTTTTTATGCAACCCTTACCTAAAGAATATTTAAGTCGCATAATTCGTGCAGTTGTTGAATTCCAATTAATTGAAGATAATGATAAAATCCTAATCGGTCTATCTGGTGGCAAAGATAGCCTATTTATGGCATACGCTTTAACAGAAATTAAAAAATACTTTAAAGAAAAATTTCACACTAGGAGCAATCACTATAAATCCTATGTTTACTAAAGATTTTTCTTGCGAAGCTATGCAAAAATTCTGCGATAAATTAAACATGCCTTACCATATTCATGAAGTAAATATCGCTGAAACTATCGCTAATCAAGATAATAAAAATGCTTGTTATTCCTGTGCTTTCTTCCGCCGTGGTGCAATCAATGGCTATGCCAAAGAACATGGCTATAATAAAATAGCTTATGCTCACAATCATGATGACGCCGTAGAAACATTTTTCATGAATTTATTTTATTCTGGTCAATTAAAGACTTTCATGCCATCTACTTATTTAAGCCGTTCTGATGTAACTGTAATCAGACCACTGCTTTATTTCCGTGAAGAAGAAATAAGAAATGCCATCTCACTTCATGGTCAAGAACCTTGTGCTCCACCATGTCCATTCAATGGCAATACAATGCGTCAAAAAGCTAAAAATTTAATTGAAGAATTATCTAAAGAAAATCCTCTTTTATATGAACATTTAAGTGCTGCTATGCGTACAACAGCTATTGGCGATTTATGGCCACCTATCAAAAATCGCAAAGAAATGAAACCTTATTATTATCAATTCTTTAAAAATCAACAAAAATAAAAAATCTCTATGTTTAAAAATGGAAAATTATACAAACCAATTTAAAGTACATAGAGATTTTTCTTTTCCGGAGGCACTTTTTTATTTAAAGAACGCTTATAAAAATTATGTTTAAAGATTTCTTTCATTTTATTTTGCATAGATTTTATCATAATCATTAAATTTTTAGCCATCAAATCCATTGCAGATAGTTTGCTTCCTTTAAACATAATATAATCCCTCACAATCATTATAAGTTTAAAAACTTAAAATACCATAAAATACTTATAAATTATTTTAACTAACTACATTATAAATAATCTTTGTGAAATCTAAATTTTAAAATTATAAAATTTAATTAAAAAACTCATCAAAAAAGGCTGTAATAATCTATCACGTTCAATTATTACAGCTCTTTATAAATTCATCTTATTATTTTAAAATATCTAATAAACCACTGATATCTCTAATAATATATTTCGTACCAGCATCTTGATATGCAGATACTACTTTTAAATCCATTGCATTTTTCTTATCTTCAGATAGTGCTTCATATTCTTCTTGACTTAAGCCCATCAAAGAACTGCCTTCGATGATACCTACAGTATCAATACCAGCATTAACGCCTTCTTTAATATCTGCAATAGTATCGCCAACTTTTAATACTTTATCCACAGAAATTAATTCTAAAGCTTCCATATTGCGGAAAATCATATAAGGATATGGACGGCCTTTACTATTTACCATATCAGGGCTAATCCAAAAATCAGGAGTATATCCTTGCTGTTTTGCTCTATCTGTTACGATTTTCATCATATCACTTGTATAGCCTGTAGTAGAACCAATTTTTTAAGCCTTTTATTTCTAATTTCAATAATTGTTTCTAATACATGTGGTTTTATATCTGTATATTTATCTAAAACTTCAAAGATTTTACGTTCACTGATTTCATAGATTTTTTGTACATCATCTTCTGTCCAGTCTCGATTATATTTTTCTTTCCATAAATTATTGATGCGTTCCATTTTCAGCATTGTTCTTACATGGTCAATTTTTAACATTCCCATTGGTTTTCTAATTTCTTCCATTGTAGTTCAATGCCAAAAGATTAAAAGCTTCATCAAAAGCTCATATCTGGTGCCATACAACCATAATCTACTGTAGTACCTGCCCAATCAAAAATAATACCTTCATATTTCATTAATAAAAATTCTCCTTACTTAATTAAATCTCCACTAAAATTAAAATCTCAACTACAATTATTTTTTACTATTAAGAAAATCTGTCATAATGCTAGATAATTTATACATATCTTCTGGATAAATTTCCCCAATAGTACCAATGCGGAAAGTCTGAATGTCTGTTACTTTACCTGGATAAATAGCATATCCTCTGTCTTTAATATATTGATACATTTCAGCAAAATCAAAATTACTATTTTCTGGATAATAGAATGTAGTGATGATTGGACCTTGATGAGTGCTTTCAATATATGGTTTTATACCAAGTTTTGCCATTTCTTTCGATAAGAATGCGATTATTTTCACTATAACGTTTATTTCTAGCTACAATACCGCCTTCTGCTTTTAATTCTTTAATAGCTTGAGCAAAAGCTAATACTACATGTGTAGGTGAAGTAAATCTCCATTTACCATCTTTGCTCATAGTTTCCCATTGTTCATATAAATCTAAAGAAAGACTTCTTGCTTTACCTTTAGATTGCATTAATTTTTCACGATTGCAAATGATAAAGGAAAAACCTGGCACACCTTGAATACATTTATTTGCACTACTGATGATAAAATCAATGCCTAATTTTTCAACTTCAATATCCACACCGCCAAAGCTAGACATAGCATCAACTATTAAAGTTTTTCCATATGCTTTAACTACTTTTGCTACAGCTTCAATATCATTTAAAATACCAGAAGTTGTTTCACTATGAACTATAGAAACATGTGTAATTTGTGGATTTTCTTGTTAATAATTCTTCTACAACTTTTGCATCTGGAATTTTATCAAAATCTTGTAAATACATTTTATAAGTTATTTTGGCATGTTGAGCAATTTCTGCCATACGTTTACCATAAGCGCCATTTGCACAAATTAATAAGCAATCATCTTCGCCAACAACAGAAGTAAGTACAGATTCTACACCAAAAGTTCCACTGCCCTGCATGAGAATTGCTGTATATTTTTTCTTTATCTACATGTGCTAATTCTAATAAATCATCAATAATGGATAATGTAATTTTTTTTGTAATCATCGTCCCATGTGCAATGGTCAAACATCATTTCTTTTTTCACTGTTTCAGTAGTAGTGAGTGGCCCTGGAGTTAATAATTTATAATTTTTCATTTTTATACACCTTTCTTTATAATCATGTTAACTAAAAATATCAAACTGTCCTCTACATTAAGAATTCCTAATACTAAAGATTTTCTCTTTGTATTAAGAAATTTCTTATTCTGCATATTAATTGTATTTAACTACATATACCCTAAAATAAATCATTAAAATTAAAGTTGTTTAGCTGCTTCAGATAAATCTTGATGTTTTTTCAATAAATCAACAGATAATTTTTCAGCAAAAGTTTTTGGATATGCTGATTTATTTACAGAATCAGAAGTTTCACCTTCATAAATTGGGTTTGGATAAGATTTTAATAAATCTACTCTAGCATTGTGAATAATGCATTCTGCAATTTGCATTGCAAGTGGATTTGTTTTATCGCCTTTATCTATAACTGCAATAGATTCAGTCAAAGAGAAATTACCTTCTGTTGGGTCTACAAAGTCAATAGGTAAACCTTTTAATTTATCAGCAACAGCCTGCTGTCTTAAACCAAAACCGATAGCTACTTCACCAGCACGAACTTTTTTAAGTGGTGCAGAACCAGAATTTTCAATATGTGGACCTGCATTTTTATAAATGCCACCTAAAATATTTTTAGCTTCTTCATCACCGTAAGCAGAAACTAAACCTTGAATTAATAACCAAGCTGTAGATGATGCTTTTACATCTGTTACAGAAATTTGGTCTTTATAAATAGGATTTGCTAAATCTTTGATGCTTTTTGGCATTGGAAGATTTGCTTCTTTTAATTTTTCAGTATTTACAATGATAGTGCCTTCTTGAGAAGTGATTGGTGCATAGAAATTAACTTTTTCAGTTAATGGTTTATAATACTAAAGTTAATCTGTGAACATTTTTATTTTTTTCTTGCGCACTATCTAAGTAGAAAGAACTCATAGTTACTACATCAGCTTCAATATTTTTACCTTCTACCATTAATTTACCGCCAAGTTCAGAAGTACCGAAAGTCTGGAACATATATTTATCTTTAAAACCATTATTATCTAATGCTTTTTTCATAGCATCTACTGCTTCATCATCTGCATTAGAATAAATAACTACTTTTCCATCATTTCCACTAGATGCACTATCGCTACCAGATGTACCACAACCACCAAATAGCATAGACGCACATAATGCCGTACTGCTTAATAACATTGATAAGATTTTTTTCTTTTTCATACTATAGCCTCTTCCCTTTGTTTATCATTTCTTTTTTCTCTTTTTTTCACACTGATTTTCTTTTTAGCTAATACAGTCAATAGACTTTTACAATTAAATTTGTAGCTAAAATCAGCATGGATAATACGAAGATTTCATTAAATTTACCAAAATACTGTAATTCTTTTATTTTGGCTGTAATAACCATAGTCTGAGCACCAGCTATGAAAATAACTGCACTAATAGTTACCATGGCATTGATAAAGTAATATCCTAATACTTCAAAAATAGTAGTTTTTATATTTGGTGTGATAATTCTATATAATGTTTTAAACCAACTATCACCCATCAACAAAGCTGTATTTTCCCATGATTTATTTAATTTTTCTAAAGAATTTTTAAGCATTAAATATGGTGTGGAGAAGAAGTGAATTACATTACAAATGATAATTAAAGCAAAAGTATTTTGTAGTGTAGTTCCTGAAAAGAAACATCATATAAGCAATACCAAATTACCATACCTGGAATTGTATTTGTAATCAAAGCAATCGCTTCAATGGCAAATTTCTTTTCATTGATAAAATTACTTCTAGCAGTGATTAAAGCTGCACCATAAGATACAACAAGTCCCACTACAGCAGATAAAGTAGCCACTAAATAAGGAATTTGTATATACATCAATAATGCTAGAATCATTTAAAAATTTCTACGAGATGCGCTGTTGTAAATTGCATACGATATGGCCATTCATCAATAAATGGTATCATGAAGATTACAACGAACATGGATAAAATCATCACTAAAATAACAGTAGATAATCCGCCCCAAACAAAATCACGCACTTTGTTTACTTTCAATTCCACTTGAGAAATTTTGTTATAACGCACATTGTAACGATTGTAGATAACATAATAAAGCAATACTAATAATTGATGGTAATAACATCACAATAGCTACTACAGCACCACGATTAAAATCAGGAATACTTCCCATCATTTCTTCATATAAAACTGTAGCAATTACCTGATATTTACCACCGACTGAAGCTGGAATACCATAATCTGTGAAACATAAGAAAAAGCATTGTATAAACGAAGCTGCAAGTGTTCCTAATAATGGTCTAATAAGTGTCTGTCTAAAAGTTTTAAATAAACTATCGCCCATGATTTTTGATACAATCATGAATTTCTTATCGATATATTTCATAGCATTATAAATGAGTAAAAATGCTATTGGCATGGTGTAGATTATATAACCTATCAACAAACCATTAAAACCATAAATATCAATTTGTATATTGAATACTTTTGTTAAAAAACCTTGTTTTCCTAAAGAATAAATTATTGCAAATCCATATGTAATTGTTGGCAAAAACATAGGTGCTATAGCCAATATTTGAATTAAACGCTTAGCTGTTTTATTTATATTTGTATAGTGGATAGTATAAGCTAAAATAAATGCTAATAACGTACTTAAAATCGCACTAGTTGAAGCAATTGCTATACTATTGCCAAAAGCCATAGCAAATTTATCTTCATCTAACATTGTGGCAAAATGTTTTAAACCTACACCATCACCTACTGCTATAGATTGATATAAAATCTCTATAAACGGTAGTAATAAAAATCCTGCAAAAATTATAATTACAGCTATAAAAATCATCTGTAATTCTTTTTGTTTAGTTTTTAAAATATTCATCATTAACCCACCTGAAGAATCTCTTTTCTATCTCTATTGTTACCATCCCAAAATAATTCTAAGATATTATTTCGTTTGATTTCTAACTGACGTAAGATAAATTCACTTACAAAATCATTTGCAGGTTTTTTAATGATTTCCTCTGGTGTACCAAATTGAGAAATCTGACCTTCATTTACAATCAAAACTTTATCAGATAAAGTCAATGCTTCTTCTGGGTCATGTGTAACTATGATTGTAGTCAATTTAAAATCACGAGCTATTTCTTTGATTTTCTGTTTGATAGTATTCTTTGATTAACACCATTCAAAGCAGATAATGGCTCATCTAATAATAAAATTTTAGGTTTCATCACCAAAGTTCTAGCAAGTGCAGTTCTTTGTTTCTGTCCACCAGATAATTCTTCGATTTTCTTTGTTAAATGTTTGCCTAAACCTAATAAATTGATTAAGTCTTGAACTTCTTTTGTTGTAGAAATATTTGGCTTATTTTTTAATCCGTAAACAATATTTTCATATACATTTAAATTAGGGAATAACGCATAATCCTGAAATACGATATTAAAACCACGTTTTTCCATTGGCATCTGTGTTATATCTTCACCATCAAAAATAATTCTGCCTTCACTCACTTGAGTAAGCCCTAAAATTAAATTTAATAAAGTAGTTTTACCACAACCAGAGGCCCTAAAATAGAAACGATTTCTCCTTTTTCTATTTTTTAAGTTAATATTTTTAAGAACTTCTATTCCTTCATATGATTTCCTTAATCTTTTTTAACTCTAACATTTTTTACCCTCATTCAATCAATTTTTTAATCTTAATAACATACTTAACTCAACATCATCTATTTAACCAAAATTTAATTTTTACCTCTATCATTATCTTGTAATAATTTTATGAAAATCTTGTAAATTTATATAAACTTTGTAAAAACAAGCAATATATATGCAAAAATAACGTAAAACAGATAAAAATCATGCTATAAACAGCAAAAAAATCCCCAATACAGCAAAATGCCGTATTAGGGATTTTTCTATTATTTATCTTTTATTTTTTATTTCTGTATCATAATCCATACCATCAAAGATACGAGGTCTTTGTGCATTGAATTTATCATTTACAATGCTTCTTGTAGGGTCAAATTCATCTGTTTTTATATCTGCTAAATCCATAACAGTATGAATCATATCATCTGTCATATAAGGTCTATCAGCAGCTTTTTTGATTTGCTCCCATTTTTCAGGATATTTTGCTCTGAATTTTTCTGATGCCCACATAATAACTGGTATTTCAATCATATGATGTGTAGGATTTTCTTCAATATGACCAGACATATCTTCGCCTTCATCATATACAGCTTCACCGTGGTCAGGAACATAAATAACTAAAGTTTCACTATCACGGAATTTATCAATAATACTACTTACTATATAATCATTATAATAAAGTGCATTATCATATTGAGCTACGATTTCTTTTTTACCATCTGTAATTGGTAAATTGATATCATCTTTACTAAATTTGCTAAAACTATAAGGGAAACGATTATAATATAATCCATGTCCACCCATTAAATGAACTACATAGAAAATTTTTATCTTCACTTCTATTTGCTATAGCATCATCAATAAGAGGGAATAATTCGCCATCAACGATACCATAATCCTCTCTTGAATCGCGAATACGAGTGAATGCACTCACATCACTATGAGTGCATAAATCTGAGCTACATTGCCCCAAACACCTGAAGTTTCCTGATTAGATAACCAATGTGTTTTATATCCTGCTGCATTCATTACATCAATTAAATTATTGTAATGATACCATTCCTGGTCTGATTCACGATTACAAAATGTAAATAACTTACTCAATACAGCAATTGTAGTAGAATGAGGACTTACTACATCGCGGAAAACAACTTGATTTCAACCTTTTTCATTTAAAGCATCAAGATTTGGTGTATTCGGTAAATAATAACCATAAAGATGCATATGGTTTCTATTTGTAGACTCGCCTAAAATAAATACAATATTTTTTATCTGACTATTATTTTCCGTAAGTTCCACTTTACTATTTACTTGAGAAGATAATTCTTTATATGCTTGCATATTTCTTACAGCGACAGAAGTTGAAGCATATACCCTTTGCACGGGCAAAACTTCATCATCCCAGAATAAATCTGTATATAACAGTAACATTCTTATAGTATAAAACACACTTAAAACCATCAAAGTACATACTATACCTTGATTTTGTCTTTTTGTTTTAAAGTGATTTTTTTCAGTGGATTATATTTATATAAACCTACAATTAAAGCAATTAAAACAATGACAGAAACCACTCCTGAAAAACCTATATACATAGAGAAAAATTCTGTAGCTTCTCGCATATTTGTTTCAAGTGCAGAATTTATAATACCTGTGCCAATCAAAGCCTTATAGCAATACATTGTAAAAAATTCACCAATAAATATAAGCCCTATTGGTATAACCAATACTGCTTTTACAATCTTTTGCAAAAATCGTTTTGGCAATAAATCAATAAGACAAGTTATTATCAATGAACCTAACCATACAGAAAAAATATATCCAATAGCCACATCTATTTTGTCTTCATCAAAAAGTGACCACGCTGTAGTTAAACTATTAATTATAAATAAAATCATGATAAACATAAAATGTTCATCAAAAATTCTTTGTAAATAACCTGTAAGTTTCCTATAAAACCTTTATTCAACAACACAAAACGCCCTTTCTTAAGTCTATTTATTACTGTATGTAAAATTTTTGTAAATAACTAAAATAAATATATACTATAAAAATTATTTTGGCAATAATAAATTAGTGCTAACTTCACTAAAAATAAAGATAAATAGCTGTAACAAAATGATAACTCAATTCGCTACAGCTATTTTTTATTAATCAATAAATTCTTTTGTCGGTGCTAATAGTTCTCTCAAATTTTCTTGTATACTTTTACCTGTCAAAAATAACCCTGAAGTTCCTCCTGTAAAAATTGTAGCACCCGCCTCAGCAAGCATTCTTGTTGTATTTTTATTTACATTTCCATCTGCTTGAATGCGTGTTTTAATATTATTTTGTTTTAACATATCACTCATCATCTTTATATGTTTTATTTGCTTCTTGGATTTATTTTTTGATCTGCAAATCCTGTAATTTATCAATGTAAGCTTTAAAAATCCTAATTCACATAAAGAGGCAAGTTCTATTAAATCATCTTTTGGCTCGGTATCTGCTCTATAAGCTAATACAGGTTTTGCCCCTAAGCTACGTATCTTAGCAAAAATCTCTTTAGGATTTTTCATGGCTTCATAATGAACTGCTATATATTCTACTTTTTTTTGAGCAAAAACTTCTATATAATTTTCTATATCATAAACAGCTAAATGTACTTCTATGGGCAATCTACTATTCTTTTTTAAATAATCACAAAGAATATCTCCTAATATATAACATTTATTAAATCTACCATCTACAACATCATAATGAAAAAATGCTACATCTGAGTCTTCTACTTTTTTTATACTATCCGCTAAATTTCCTAAATCCATACAAGATACAGAAGCTGAGACTGCCAGGC
>ENA-OQIY01000029-OQIY01000029.1-human-gut-metagenome-genome-assembly--contig:-NODE-29-length-13758-cov-0.791945_pt1 | contig 13758 bp, 15 predicted proteins | sample MGYA00242592_ERZ504757 | MGnify/ENA primary metagenome ERZ504757 (study PRJEB26092, sample SAMD00036366) | human gut metagenome | host: Homo sapiens | study: EMG produced TPA metagenomics assembly of... | reverse complement strand
TCAGATGCAGGATCTGATGGACAGAATACAGAACAAAGAATCGTCACTGCTCACACCGATTCCCCCAGTCAGTACCGCACGTTAATACATAATTTCTCATTCGTATCCATCTTTTCTGCCCCAAAGTACTTTGCAACCGGTACACCGAATCCGGTACAGCCATCCCATACAGAATCCAAGAACCAGAAACTGTACACTGCTGCTTGCACCGACGCTGGCGAGTGCTCCGGGCCAAGTGCCTGGCCGACAATCGCCGCATCAATGATGTTATACGTCTGCTGCAGCAGATTTCCGATAAGAAGCGGAAAGGCAAACGAGAGCATCAGCTTTACCGGATTTCCCTTTACCATAGATGTTGCCATAAAAAACGCCTCCCCTGCTTAATATGCACGTGAATTATAAACGAGCGCCGTCTTATTCAGGTTCTGGATCATGAAATAGTCGGCAACGAGCTGGCCAATTCCGCCGGTCAGGTAGCCGAGCAGCGTCCACAGAAGAATGGCGGAACCGTTTTCCTCAATCATCACACCGTAGCGGTCGTAGGATTCGCGGTACATGCGGTTCGCTTGTTTGTAACGCCAGTAAACGCCGTAAATTCCACAGGTAACCCAGGACAGAAGCAGCACGATAATGTAGTTTGGGCTGTCTTCGCCGTCACCGTAAAAGATGGTGTTCAGGTCTTCCACATAAACATACCAGAAGTAGATCGAGTAGAGTCCGCACGTCAGAAATGTGAGCAGAAGATAGAACCAGAAACTGCGGTTGTCTTTTACATTCATTTGTAAATACCCCCTTTAATTAAGATAGAACCATTGTAGCACGCGCCCGAGAGAAGGGTCAATAGAAAGGAGCGGGTCGTGGTAATAAATGCGCCAGGCATAAACGGCGAGAAGCAGCACGACAAGCACCGTAATGATCCCCTTTTTAAAACGCCGAAGTCCCGCCGTCTGTTCCGGCCCGAAGAAGAGCCATATCCTGCGGGCAGTACGGCATAGACGAGCGGATGCATCCGAAATGCCGCCTGAAAATGACCGGAGAGCATTAACAGTACCGCGCGGCTCATTCCGCAGCCGGGCAGGAAATGCCTGTGAAAAAACGGATCGGACAGCCGATGCCTGTGAGGGTGATGAAGGCGACGTAAACGCCGAGGAGCAGGCAGAAGAAAAAGAAATCGCGGCAGCGTTTCCTCAGAAAAGAAAGATACGCGCTGCCGCGGCCGGGATCACGTTTCATGGAGTTTGGTGACGGCGTATTCATATAAAGCCTCCTTGCGCTCGCTGTCGGTCGTGAGAAAATGCGAGTACAGAACGTCGATCATAACGAGAATCGGGAACTGCGGAGAGATTGCGCCGCCGTTTTTCAGATGCTCTTTGACCGCAAGCAGCAGGACTTCATCGCAGAAGGCATCGTAATCGCTGGAGCTGCGGGAAGTAAAGAGAATGGTAGAGGCTCCCTTTTCCTTTGCGGCTCCGAGCGCACGCAGCACCTCCGGTGTCTGTCCGCTGACGGTAATGCCGATTGCAGCGCAGCTCTCATTGAGCAGAACGGCATTCATTTTCATGATGTGAATGTCGGTAATTGCTTCAATATCCACGCCCGCAAGCATAAAACGCAGCTTCATTTCCTGGGCGGAAAGTCCGGAGCTTCCAAGACCGTAGACATACACCCGACGCTTCGAAGTGAGAATATGGCAGATGCGGTCAATCTGCGCGCGGTCGGCGAGCGAGTAGCTTTTATTCAGCAGCTCCTGATACGTATTCAGCACCTGTTTGATGTGATCGTCCGTACCGGGCAGTGCGGCGTTCAGACCTTCCTGGTAACGGTAGACAAATTCGCGGTAGCCGTGTAGCCGCATTTTTCGCAAAGCGGGAGAGCGAAGCCTCCGAAACATAGAGCAGTTCCGAAACGTGGCGCGCGGACAGATCCGACTCGTCGGTATTATGAATAAAAAAATCTGCTACCGTCCGTTCCAGGGGAGTGAACGAGGGATAGACAGACTCAATGACAGGAATAATTGATTTTTCAAAGTGTTCCATGGAACGTAAGTCCTCCTGGTATCTGTAAATATCTGAAAAAAATTCAGATCAGTTCTTGCTTTATTGTATCACAGGCAGAGTGGTGAATCAACTTTCAATTGTGTGTGAATTGCGACGGGAAAGCGGGCGGAAAAATGGAAAGAACTTTAATGACGTGAAAGTAATTTCTAAAATATAAAAATAGTTGAAAATAAAATCAACATAAATTATAATCAGAACAGATCAAAGAAAGAAGGCAAGACAATGATTATCAAAAACGGACGTGTATTTCAGGAAGACGGAACGTTTGCGGAAAAAGATCTTTATATAGAAGGAAAACGTTTCGTTTCCACAAAAGAAGAAGTGATCGATCAGGAAGTGATCGATGCGAAAGGCATGATGGTTCTGCCGGGACTGGTTGACGTACACAGCCACGGCGCTGCCGGACATGATTTTTCAGACGGAGACGTGGAAGGTTTAAAAGAGATCCTGCGCTACGAGAAAGCGCACGGCATTACCTCTTACTGCCCGACATCCATGACACTGCCAAAAGACGATCTGCTGAAAATCTTCGGAACCATCGAAGCAATCAAAGATGAGCCGGAAGCAGAAGTGATCGCCGGCGTCAACATGGAAGGACCGTTCATCGATCCGATCAAAAAAAGGCGCACAGGCAGAGGAGAACATCGTGACTCCGAACGCTGAGTTCTTCCGCGCATGCAATGCGGCGAGCGGCGGAAAAATCCGTCTCGTAACCCTGGCCCCGAATATGCCTGGCTCACTGGAATTTATCAAAGAGGTTTCCGATGAAGTCATGGTTTCCATCGGCCATACAACAGCAGATTATGACACCGCGCTGGCTGCCATGAAAGCAGGAGCACACCATGTCACCCATCTGTACAACGCCATGCCGCCGTTCGCACACCGTAACCCTGGTGTCATCGGCGCCGCATTCGACGATCCGGAGTGCCGCATGGAGCTGATCTGTGACGGCTATCACATTCACGGTGCGGTTGTCCGCGCGACCTTCTCCATGATGGGAAGTGAGCGCATGGTTCTCATCAGCGATTCCATGATGGCAACGGGAATGCCGAACGGAACGTATTCCCTCGGGGGACAGGCTGTCTGGATGAAAGACGGAAAAGCAACCCTGACCGACGGTGAGACCATCGCGGCTCTGCAACGAACCTGTATGACTGCATGAGAAAAGCAGTTTCGTTTGATATTCCGCTGGCAGATGCCATTTTTGCGGCAACAAGAAATCCGGCACAGAGCATCGGTATCTACGATGAAGTAGGATCCATTGCACCGGGCAAAAAAGCGCATGTACTTCTGGTGGACGACGAACTGAACCTGAAACAGGTTATTATGTAATTTATTATATAGAAGAAATTTGGAGGAAAAACAAATGGTATTAATTGAAGCAAAAGATTACAATGATATGAGCAGAAAAGCAGCAAACATCATCTCCGCGCAGGTGATCATGAAACCACACGCAGTGCTCGGCCTTGCAACCGGATCTACCCCGGTCGGCGCTTACAAACAGCTCGTTGAGTGGTACAACAAAGGCGACCTTGATTTCGCAAATGTCACCAGCGTAAACCTGGACGAGTACAAAGGACTCTCTCCGGAGAATGATCAGAGCTATCGTTACTTCATGAACACCAACCTGTTCAATCATGTCAACATCAACAAAGAGCGCACCTTCGTTCCGAACGGACTGGAGCCGGACAGCGAAAAAGCATGTGCAGCATACAACGAAATCATCCGCAGCGTCGGCGGCATTGACCTGCAGCTTCTTGGACTTGGAAACAACGGCCACATCGGATTCAACGAGCCGGGCGCAGCATTCGAGAAAGAGACACACTGCGTTGACCTGACCGAGAGCACCATTCAGGCAAATAAACGTTTCTTTGAAAAAGTAGAGGATGTTCCGACCCAGGCATACACCATGGGAATCAAGAACATCATGCAGGCAAGAAAAGTTCTGCTGATCGTCAGCGGCGAAGGAAAAGCAGAGATCCTCGACAAGGTTCTGTACGGACCGGTTACTCCGCAGGTTCCGGCTTCCATCCTGCAGCTTCACAACGATCTGACAGTTGTAGCAGATGAAGCAGCAATGTCTGTGATCAAAGCAAACCACAGATAATTGTTACGATGAATGAAAGGTCCGCCGAATGGGGAGAATATGAAAAAATCCCCGTACGGCGGGCTTTTTTGCGGTTTACAAATTGATGTAAATGTGTTAGCATAAAACCAGTGCATAAAAAACAAAAACACAGTGACGAAGAGAGTACATCTGCATGTGCGAATTTACAGAGAACACCCCCGAAAACTATTCCGGTTTGCAGGCTGAGAGGGAGGAGGAGCGGCAGATCGAACATGGCTTCCGAGAGGCGCACCGAACCGTGAGAACAACAATCTGAAACGGTAAGGCTGCGACAGGTTCCGCCTGTTACAGCGGAGAGGTATAGCACATGTACCTGCAGAGGTTTCTGCTGTGAGGCAGGGACGAAAAGAAGTGGTATCACGGGTAAACAAACCTGTCTTCTTCCGACTACAAGAGAGCGGAATAAGGCAGTTTTTTTATTTGAAAGGAGAAATGAAAGCAATGGAAAAAATCAGACCAAAATATTATATCACCACGCGATTGCCTACACATCCGGCAAGCCGCACATTGGAAACACCTACGAGATCGTACTCGCGGACAGCATCGCCCGCTTCAAACGTCAGCAGGGCTACGATGTATTCTTCCAGACCGGAACCGATGAGCACGGCCAGAAGATCGAGCTGAAAGCAGAAGAGGCAGGTATCACGCCAAAAGAATTCGTAGACAACGTATCCACCGAGATCAAGAGAATCTGGGATCTGATGAATACGTCCTACGACAAATTCATCCGTACCACCGACGCCGATCACGAGGCACAGGTACAGAAAATCTTCAAAAAACTGTACGATCAGGGAGATATCTACAAAGGATATTACGAAGGTCTTTACTGTACACCGTGTGAATCCTTCTTCACCGAGTCCCAGCTCGTAGACGGAAAATGCCCGGATTGCGGACGCCCGGTTACGCCGGCAAAAGAAGAAGCATATTTCTTCAAGATGAGCAAATATGCACCGAGACTGATCGATTATATCAACACTCATCCGGAATTCATCCAGCCGGTTTCCAGAAAGAACGAGATGATGAACAACTTCCTTCTTCCGGGACTGCAGGATCTCTGTGTATCCAGAACCTCCTTCACCTGGGGAATCCCGGTATCCTTCGACCCGAAGCACGTTACCTATGTATGGCTGGATGCACTGACCAACTACATCACTGGAATCGGTTATGACTGTGACGGAAACAGTTCCGAGCAGTTCAACAAGCTGTGGCCGGCAGACCTGCATCTGATCGGAAAAGACATCATCCGTTTCCATACCATTTACTGGCCGATCTTCCTGATGGCACTTGATCTGCCGCTGCCGAAACAGGTATTTGGTCATCCGTGGCTGCTGCAGGGCGACGGCAAGATGAGTAAATCCAAAGGAAACGTGATTTACGCAGACGATCTGGTAGACCTGTTCGGCGTAGACGCTGTCCGCTACTTCGTTCTGCACGAGATGCCGTTTGAGAACGACGGTGTCATTACCTGGGAGCTGCTGGTTGAGCGTATGAATTCCGACCTTGCCAATACTCTTGGAAACCTGGTAAACCGTACCATCTCCATGAGCAACAAATACTTCGTCGGCGTTGTGACAAAGACCGGCGCAGCAGAAGAGGTGGATGATGATCTGAAAGCAGTCGTTACCGCAACAAAAGCAAAAGTTGCTGCAAAGATGGAAGAGCTGCGTGTGGCAGATGCAATGACTGAGATCTTTGGTCTGTTCAAACGCTGCAACAAATACATCGACGAGACGATGCCGTGGGCACTGGCAAAGGATGAGGCAAAGAAAGACCGTCTGGAAGAAGTTCTGTACAACCTGGTAGAGAGCATCACCATCGGCGCATGCCTGCTCGAGTCTTTCATGCCGGAGACCACCGAGAAGATCCTGGCTCAGTTGAATGCAGAGAAACGCAGCTACGAAGAGCTGGATCAGTTCGGACTGTATACATCGGGCAATCAGGTAACCGATCAGCCGCAGATCCTGTTCCAGAGACTCGACGTCAAAGAGGTTATGGAAAAAGTAGAAGTGATCCAGGCAAAACAGAAAGCTGCTATGGCTGCTGCATCCCAGGAAGAGGAAAAAGAAGAGGAAGCAGTGATTGACCTTGAGCCGAAGGAAGAAATTACTTTCGAAGACTTCGGAAAAATGCAGTTCCAGGTAGGTGAAATCATCTCCTGCGAGCCAGTCAAGAAATCCAAAAAACTCCTCTGCTTCCAGGTCAAAGTAGGAAGCCAGGTAAGACAGATCGTCTCCGGAATCAAAGCATATTACAAACCGGAAGACACCATCGGAATGAAGGTTATGGTTCTCACCAAACCTGAAACCGGCCAAACTGGCAGGAATGATGTCCGAAGGAATGCTGCTCTGCGCCGAGGACGCCGAAGGCAACGTATGCCTCATGACCCCGGAAAAAGCAATGCCGGCGGGTGCGGAGATCTGCTAGAGCGGAAAATAGAATAGAATGAAAGTTGAAATCCCTTTCCATGCGTGATGTGTGGGGAGGGATTTTGGTGTTTAAAAAAGTTAAGGAAAACGTCATGCAAAGATTCTGACTTTTACTATATAATGAAGAAAAGTTGCAATGAATTTAAATTAGAAGTTGAAATATCTGCCGATTTGAAAAAAGGAGGATGCTTATCCAATGCGTCTTATATCCCCATAGCTAAAGCAAGGGTTTTGCGACGCATTGGATAAAATTTTTCTATTTGTTGTTTTTATACGCCTTTAGGAGTATAATTTGAAGCAGAGGTGGTAAAATGAAAAAAACAGTTTATCATGGTTCGGATCATATTATTGAACGGCCGAAATATGGTTATGGAAAAATTTATAATGATTATGGTGTTGGATTTTACTGTACAGAAAACCAAAATATGGCCAAAGAATGGGGTGTCAGTGCGGATAAAAATGGTTACGCAAATAGATATGAGATTGAATGTGATGGATTGAAAGTTCTCAATTTGAATATGCGCGACTATACAATGCTCCATTGGCTTACGATTTTGTTGGAAAATCGAAGAATTTGATGCATCCACACCGTTGGCGGCAGAAGCAAAAAGAATATTTGCTACAAAATTTTTCATCTTGATTATGAAAAGGCAGATATTATCATTGGATATCGTGCTGACGACAGCTATTTTTCTTTTTGCAGCGGATTTTATTAATGGTGCAATTTCTTACCGTCAGTTGAGTAAATGCAATGCGTCTGGGAAACATGGGCCAGCAGTTTGTTTTAAAAAGCAGAAGAGCATTTGAACGTTTGGAATTTACAGGGTATGAGATTGCAAGTGTGCAGGAATGGTATAAGAGGAAAGCATCCCGTGATCATATGGCGCGTCGGCAATATTTTGATCTGGAACGAAACCGCCGTCAGCGGGGTGATTTATATATCACCACAATTTTAGATGAGGAGATGAAACCAGATGATCCACGCTTACGATAAATTATATCTTTCTGTTGCACAAAAAAATCTTGCCTGCATGCTGGATTATATGGTCAATGATTTAAAACGGCCGTTGGAAACTGTATGGCAGTGGTTTTGTATGAGTAATACAGCGTCACGGTTTGAACGAGGTGACTGTTCTGTGGTAGCGGGAATGTCGGGAGTTGAAATTGCATATGAAGTATTACAGGAAGCAGGGGAACCAAAGCCGGAACAAGCCCCCTCTTATTCTTACGATCGCAGCCCTGAATATTGGACAGGCTGGGCGTTGGCCTATTATCAGTGGAGTACCAGTTTGTCTTTTGCGGAAATAAACCAGGCTATTCCTGTAACTGAAGTGCGAATGCTCTACACGCCATATCATGAAATGGATGTTCGTCAGTTTGTAGATAAAATGAATGAATTATATCGTGAAGCAAAACCGGAGACAAACTTGAAAGAATTGCGTACTTTTGCAAATCTAAGTCAGAGTGAACTGGCACAGCAGGCAGGTGTTTCGGTTCGGACCATTCAGCAGTATGAACAGCGAAGAAAGGATATTAACAAGGCGCAGACAGAGACCTTGTTGAAGATTGCGCGGGCATTAGTATGTACGGTAGAAGATCTGGTGGAGAAAGTTCCAACTTGATAAAATGAATAAAAAGTTTTTGTTCAAAGTTTCAGAAAACGTCATAAACTATTTCAGGCGTTTACGCTATCATGAAAATATAAAAATGGTATCATGGAACATTCATACGAGACGGGGGTGAACAAAAAAATGGTCTTTTTTCGAATGCTGCATTCCGATTTCAGCAGAATGATAAAATCGTGGAAATTTTATCTCGCAATTGCCTTTATTGCCGTACTTACCTTCCTGAGCATTTACCCTGAAGCAGCAGGATCAGGAGAAAACTGCTCGGTTTATTATCTGGTGAATGCGCGCGGCGGTGTAAGTGCGTTTCTGGTGACGAATACAATTCTTGTCGTATTGCCGTTCGCGCTCAGTTACTGGGAGGATGTGCAGAAAAAATTATATCAACTGTATTTTACCGCGGGTACATAGCAGCGTTTATAGTTTTTCCCATGTGTTAATTGACGGCTTTCGGCGGCTTTCTGGCTGTGTTTTTGGGATATTCGCTCTGCTTTGGGCTGATGGCGCTGCGGCTTCCGCTCATAACATCCGATGAGGTCAAAGCATTGACAGAAACGATGTCGTTGATGGGATATGACAGCCTGCTGCTGCATGCACCGATGCTTTACTTTGCTATGGGTAAAGAATGGGAGGGTTCCATACTAAAGATAAATTATAATGCATGGAATTGCCTTGATTTAGGGCAATTCCATATTTTATTTTAAAAGAAAAATATGAAAATAAATTCAAAGCATATTATACGTATGAAAAAGGGAAAAATTACACTTTTTTACTTATAAAAATAGAAAACGTGGATTTGTATAAAAATCAAATTAAAATATGGTGATAATTTCTCTTGCTGTAAATACAATTTTAAAATCATAATAAAAGTCACAAAAAATAACATAGAAAAAGGAATCAGTAAAGGGAAACAGATGCAAGGAATTGGTCAATTACTATGGAAATTACGAGAGAAAGAAGGAATACGACAAAAACAATTATGCCTGGGTATTTCTTCTGTGTCAAATATGCAAGAATTGAAGCAGATCAGCAGGAAATTGATTTTTTTCTGATTTGATCGAATTATGGGACGGTTGGGAAAATCGGTGGAGAGGCTCACTTATATATTGCCAAGGGACATTTACAATATCTATGAATTGCGTCAGGAGATACAACAGAAAATTTGTCAAAAAAAATGGGAAGAAGCAAAACAATGTCTGCTTGAATATGAGAAGAATAAAAGAGCAAAGGAGCCGCTGCATCAGCAGTTCATTGAGCAGGAATATGCGCAGATTGCATGGCTTCGTGGTAAATCAGTAGAGACAGTATGTGAACATTTGGAAAAGGCAATTGTACAGACAATGCCAGAAGCGGAAATACAGAGAAAGACAGGGATTTAAGTGCAGAGGAATACAAACTTCTGCTATTTCGATGGGAAGTCTGTTTTGGTACAGATCGTGAACGAGGAGAGAAAGAACTTCAGGAGTTAGTAGAGGAGATCTTTCAGAAAAACTTTGAGAGGACAGAACGAGTAAAAGTAATTCCATATGCTGCATTGTTAATGAAAAGTCTAATCCCCCAGCTATGCTGGGGAGAATAGAGTAGTCGGAAGTGGTGAGGATAACAAAATAAAGCCTCCTGTGATAGAATGAGAATGGTGTCGCAAGCCAAACTCAAAATCAAAGGAGGCGGTCCAAATGGACAATAAAAGTTTATCACATACTCGTTGGAAATGCCAGTATCACATTGTGTTTATTCCTAAATACCGAAAGAAGGTATTGTATGGGAGAATACGCAGAGATGTCCGAGAGATAATAGCAACTTTATGCCAGTATAAAAATGTAGAGATAATTGCAGGAGCGGTATGTATAGATCATGTACATTTAAGCGTAGCAATTCCACCAAAACTCAGAGTATCAGATTTTATGGGGTATCTGAAAGGAAAAAGCACATTAATGATTTATGACAGGCATCCTGAGTTGCAAAGTAAATGGGATAAAGCGTTTTGGGCTAGAGGATATTATGTTGAAACGATTGGCAATATAACAGATGAAGCAGTTCAAAAGTATATAAAAGAGCAAGCAGAAGAATCGAGACGAGAAGATTCGAGTAGTACCGCTTTATAGCGGGCCAGCAAAAGTGCTTGCGATACCGCCCTTTGGGGCGAGCAGTAACAATAGCCCTTTGGAGGGCTAATAATAAACCACCAGTTGAACAGGTGGTTGCTAACTAGAATGTAGGAAACATTGTTTTTCGGCAGAAATACATTTACGGAGCTTCATTTCCTGCTTATGATGTTTGGCATATATCCCATAGTAGCGAAGCATTTTAAAATGTTTTTCGGAGATGTGGACAATGAGTTTTTGAATGAAGTTCAAAGCAGGAATGGTTTCAGTAACAGTTTTATTGTCTTCGTGTCTGGTGTAATGAAAGGTTACATTTTTGCCGTCATAAGTATCAATACGCGATGTGGCAATAACAGGTCTGCCGAGGTATCGGCTGATGTATTTAATGGTGATATCAGGAGTGCAAAGATTTGGCTTTGCACGGACATAAAAGCCGTCAGCGTGTTTCGTGTACATTTCATTTTTGACTTTGTGAAAAGTCGGACCAATGCGGGAGGTAAGTCGTTCAAGCAGGACTTTGCGGAAAGCATTACGAAGGAAACTGTAATCAAAGTGTTTGACAGGACGCCAAGGAGTGATGTTACCAGCCCCACCCTCGGAGATGAGAGCGTGGATATGAGGATTCCATTTTAAATCACGCCCAAAAGTGTGAAGAATACAGATAAGCCCAGGAGTAAAGTTTTCGGTTTTATTCATTTTGGAAAACATGCGTAAAACAACATCACGAACAGAATGAAATAAACAATCTAAGAGAGTCTCTCTTCGAGAAAAATAAACGCGAAGTTCCGCTGGGAATAGTGAAAACACAATGGCGATGAACGCAAGAAACAAGCTTACAGGACATATGAAAAGAACGAAGCTGGTTGTATTTGTTTCCGCAGGAAGGGCAAAAACGGCTTTTACAGCGAAAGGGAACAAATTTAAGATTTCCACAGTGAGGACAGCCATACATGGCACCACCGTAAGAAGGGTCACCACAATGAATCATCTTGTTGACATTTTCAATGACAGCAGGACGAGGATGGAGTTCATAATAATCGGTAAAGATGGATTGTAATATATTCATAATAGAATTTTACAATAAAGAAGGAGATAAGAAAACCCCTTCCCCTCATGAATGAGGGGTTAGGGGAGTTGAGAGTGTCGCAGACACTTTTTTATTGTGGGAGAAGCCTTGACCGCGGTCTTTGCTGAAGATGCATTGCTGGGCAAAATCAAGGCAAGCCCTCTTGGCTGTATGGACAATTTGAGGCAGAACGATTGGTTCGGCTTTTTTGGGGAGACTGCGTTTTTACCGGCTCCCGTTACAGCTCTTCGTACTTGGGCAGCGACTTACGGTGCCGCCTTCCATGGCGCTTTCGTGGGCCAGGAGACCAACGCCGGTCCAGTAGGCCGCATCGATATCGGAGGGGAAGGGAGTTCTGTCTTCCAGAATGCTGGTAACGACTCATGGACCAGATGCGGATGGGAACCGCCATGACCGCCGCCCTGCTTGAAGGACAGATGGGGATTGACCTCGTCATAGGCCACTTCGTAGGTAAACCGGCCAATGAGTCCGGAAGCAGATGGGCATAATCGGGAACCTGAACGTATTCCTCATCGATCTTGCCGCCGCGGTTCTCGTTCTCCCAAACCAGATCCCGGCTGAACATCACATGTTTGTCGCCGTTGAGCTGATCCCACTCAAAGGACTTGTTTTCACCATAGATATTAAAGCATTCGCTGTAGCCACGGGCGACATGGTATAGGAAGCGCTCCATTTCAACGGTCGTCTCGCCATCCTCCAAGGCCACCAGAGCAGACTCAAAGGCGAAGGGGCAGCCGTACTGCTTTTCCAGTTCCGGACGGACCTTGCCGGAGCCTCTGCCGAAGACGCTGACCGGACGCTGCCCTGCCAGAGCAAAACAGGGGCCGATGGCATGGGTGGGATGTGCCAGGGGCGGGAAGCCGTCCCAGTAAGAGGGCCAGCCCTCCATATCCTGATAGTGGGCGCAGCGCATATACTGCAGCTTGCCCATTGCGCCGGATTCGTACAGCTCCTTCACATACAGATACTCGCGGGTGTAGACGGAAGTTTCCATGAACATATAGTGTTTGCCGGAAGCCTTCCGCGCCTTGATAACGTCTTCCAGCTCCTTCATGGACATACCCATGGGGATGGTGCAGGCGCAGTGCTTGCCTGCGTTGAGCACCTGAACCGACATGGGCGCATGCAGCGCGGGCGGAATGACCAGATGGACCGCATCCACATCCGGGTTCTGCAATACCGATTCAAAGTCGGTGGTGTAGTAGCTTTCGTCCAGCAGGTACATATCTGCCAGCGCCTTCAGCTGGTCCGGATTGGTATCCACCATAATGACATGCTCCACATCCGGATGCTTCAGATAGATGGGCAGGAAGCAGCTGCCGAAACCCATGCCCACGATGGCAACCGTCAACTTTCCATTTTTCATAAAATTACTCCTTTCATGCTGTGAGCGACTTGCTGTTTTCATTTTATTTTTTTTGCATTCCGTGTATGTTATTCGACGAGTGAAATACTGATACAGGCAACGCTGCGGGGTGGAAGCTTCGCCTTGATAATATCATCCTTGACATGAATCATCAGGGGATTTTCCGTAAACGGGGTACCAGGCAACAGATTTTCGGCCTGAAGTACCTTGTTTTCCAGAATTGTTCCGCATTTATTCAGAGAGTAAGTAGTTTCCTCCTGCCAGTTCAGGTTGAGCATCGTCAGGGTCAGCACATGATGATCATCGATGGTGGCAACGACTTCAAAGTCTTCTACACCATCTACCGTACACAGCTTTCCGCCGGCATGCCGGGAGAGCAGCGCAAAGGCCTGACCGGTTGCCGTCAGCTCGGTATGATCCGGATGCACCTGCATGGCGCCTTCGTTAACCGGCTCAAAGTAGCAGGCCATGGGCATGCGCTGTTTTTCGCTTCATGCATGAACATGTGCAGCATCTGCGCAGTGAAGATGCCCTCCATGGAGGAAGGATTGCGGCACCATGTTTTCCACAGATTCCATTCATCGTAGGAGATGAATGTCTTTTCCGGGAGCATGTCATGCAGCCTGCGCAGGATTCCGTAGATTGTGGATGGCATGCGGTATCATTTCGTTATAGCAGCGCTCCATGCCCTCCGGAGAGGTGAAGTCCCAATGGACTGAATTGTACGTATGCAGAGAAACGTATGGCGCAATGGGAGCCAGCTTCTTGATGGAAACATCTACACTCCTGATTCGGATAGGGGCCGGAAGAAACAAATTTCAGATCCGGCGTAACCTTCAGCATGGCACGCGCATGCGTTTCCACCAGCGATGCGTATCCATCCGCTGGTCGATTGCGCCTTCCATCGCTGGCGATACCCATTACCGTTATCCCGCTGCCCACCATTCGACATTTGCATGACTAC
>ENA-OQIY01000028-OQIY01000028.1-human-gut-metagenome-genome-assembly--contig:-NODE-28-length-13819-cov-0.685291_pt1 | contig 13819 bp, 18 predicted proteins | sample MGYA00242592_ERZ504757 | MGnify/ENA primary metagenome ERZ504757 (study PRJEB26092, sample SAMD00036366) | human gut metagenome | host: Homo sapiens | study: EMG produced TPA metagenomics assembly of... | reverse complement strand
TCAACGACATTCATAAGTTTTTAACATTTACTTTTCTTTTTCTTATGAATTATCAACATCTGTCTCTTCTTTAACTCATCTCAAAAATATACATATCAAAGCTTCTTCTTGCCGCCTTAACATCTTTTTCTCCATGCAGTGTCCATGCCGCTGCCGGCGTTTTAAAGAGAACCCTGTTCAGCCATAATCCCGGATTCTTTCTGTCCGACCACCGGTAAGAAATAAAATCCGGTCTGCACATACAGTTACTCAAAAGATATTTTACACAAAATCTCAAGAGATAATGCGTTGTTCTGTCGTTTTTCGTCAGATTCTCAGATAATTGTCCTCTTGGGATTTCATTCCGATGTTTCTTCATCCAGCGAAGTACCAGGCTGTTAAAGGATTGGATCATATATTCGCCATGATATTTTCGCAGTTCTTCATCCAATTTTCTGCAAATCTTTGTATCTGTGTTAGGAAGTTTCACCTCGATCAGAAGTGGCACCTTTCCATCTACCAGCTGCAGTACTTCTGACAATAGTGGAATCCTCTCTTTTGTCTCCGCAAGTCTGTACTTCTGCATCTCTTCATATGAAGTATCTTCCACTCTGCCCCGTCTTCCACAGATTCTTTCAAATGTATCATCAATGAAAAACCACCAGCTGTCCATCCTTTGTCAGATGAACATCCAGTTCTATTCCATCTCCGGCTTCGATTGCCGCCCGAAACGCCGGAAATGAATTTTCCGGAATCCCACGCTTCTTATCATGAAGTCCTCTATGCGCCCACTTTACGCCAAGAAACGGATGCACTCTTTTTCTGCCAGACAGTCTTGGCGCCAGCAGAAAGATTAAAAAAGCCTGCAGTCCTATTACCATACATAATATAACCACTAAAACAATCCCTACATGTCATCCTGTTTCATCACCTTTCTTCTATTCAACGATCACATTAAGTTTTTCTTTTCCAGTGAGACTTCTATCTCTTTTGATAAAAAGGAAGGTTCTCCATCTGTATGTAACGGCAGTGCACGATCTGTTACTACTTTTGCACTGCGACATTTCAATGTCGTCACACCTTTAAATCTTGTATGATTTCCTGAAAAAGCGGTTGGAAGCAAACACAAAATTTTAAACTTTGACAGATTTGCCACAACCATAATATCAAGAAATCCATCACTTCCAGAAGCCTCGGGACAGAATTTGAATCCACCACCCTCGTATGGAAGATTCATAAATGCTGCAAAATAAGTCTTTTCAAACACTTTCGTGCTTCCATCATCATTGTCAGTTCAAGCTTTACTGGCCGATCCTTTATAATACGATCCATTGCCACAACCGCATAACTCAGCTTTCCAATTTTCAGAAGATTTAACACACAGTTTCCATTTCGAAACGCATACTTCATGACAGACAGCAGCATCAAATCCAATCCCTGCACTTACTGCAAATCTTCTTCCTTTCCCTCCCCTTTTTAGCACACCGATATCCATCTTTTCAACCTTTTTGGGTGAAAGAATTGTGTCCAATGCTTCAAAAGGATCTCCCGGAATTCCTGTTCCTCTTGCAAAATCATTACTTGACCCGATCGGAATATATCCCAACGTCACCTTCTCCAATGATTTAATTCCGCTTAATACTTCATTGAGTGTACCGTCGCCTCCAAGAACAACAAACATGTGCTCCTGACCATCTTCCGTAATCTCTGATGCGATCTTTCCTGCATCCTTTTTCTTTGTTGTCAGATGAATCTGATAATCGATTCTTTTTCTGCACAACTCAGGTTCCAGCTGTTTCCACAGCATCTCGCCAAGTCCTGAACGAGCCCGCGGATTCACAATAAAGTGATAAATCATCAACTTCCTCCAGTGTACTGTCCAGATATCGCCTTAGAGAACGACTCATGTTGCCTTCGAAATCAGCATTTCCCTCTCTCAGACACCATTCAAATACATTTCCGATCACGATCATCCGGATATCTGTTGTAAATTCGTCAATACTTTCTCTAACGTTAATAATCCCATCCTTCGCAGCCTGCTCTACATAAGCCTGTACTGTCACGATCGGATATGGACGTTCTGTTCTTATCGCCGGATTCAATGCCTGATTCTTTGTATCATAATACCCTGCCATAAATTCTACACCAAGCTCACGGCAATAAGCTACATAATTCAAATAAACACGGACAATTCCGTCCTTTACATCTTCCAGACTTTTCGGTGTCTCCAGCAGATCCGGTCCCATCGTAGGCTGATCTTCTATATAATAAGACAGCAAATCATCTTTTGTCTTAAAATGATGATAGAACTTCCGTTCGACACACCTGCTTCTTCACAGATATTCTTGATCGACAATTTTTCATATCCACTCTTCCGAAGAATCTTCTTCGCTGCCTGAAAGATTTTTTCCTTTGTTTCCTGTGATTTTTTCTGCTGCTTCGATAATTCTGTTTTTGTACTCATTTCTGCTAAAACTCTCCCGTATGCATTTTAAACTATAAGAGATATTATAACATTATTTCGCCTTTTTTTCAACAAAACAGAGTGGGCTCTATTTTTATTTTCAGCTACCACAATATTCTCATCCTCTTCATTTATAAATATGCAGAAAATGCACTCGGAATTGCATAATTTTTCTCCAGGTCCTTCTTTCCTGCAAATATGATCTCAGGATTCTGAAATTCTTTTTCCAACTCATCCACCAAAATCTCATATCCGGTCATATGCCATTCCACATGACTGAAAATGTGCTTCGCCTTTGGCAGCTTCTTCACGCGCACCGGCGTAAGACCTGACTCTTTTGCATATTCTATAACTTCTTTTTGTGTCAAATGCCCTCTACTATTAGGAAATTCATACAATCCTGCAAGGAGTCCTTTTCCCGGTCTTTTGCGAATCGCAATTTCCTCATTATCACAGAATCTTAGAATCGTTCTTTTCTCGATCCTTCGCTCTTTCGCCTTTTTCTTGACCGGATAATCCATCTGGCATTCATCCTGATATGCAAGACAAAATTCCCTTATCGGACAGCTCTCACACTTTGGTTCTCCATTCGGCAGACAGACGATTGCCCCAAGTTCGATCAATCCTTGATTAAAATCTCCCGGTGCCTCTGCCGGAATCACCTGTTCAAGCATACGTTCTATCTTTGTCCTTGTACTTGCTTTCATAATGTCATCACTGTCTTCCAGAAGCCTTGTAACCACACGAAAGACATTGCCATCTACCGCTGGTTTCTGCTGATGATAAACAAACGAGCTGATCGCACCGGCTGTATAACTGCCAATTCCCTTCAACTTTTTTATCTCTTCAAATGTATCCGGGAATACACCATTATATTCTTCCATCACCTGTTGTGCTGCTACCTTTAAATTCCTCGCCCTGTTGTAGTAGCCAAGTCCTTCCCACAGCTTAAGCAGTCTGTCTTCCGGCACTTCAGCCAACGCTTTGATATCCGGCAGTTCTTCCAGGAATCGTGTGTAATAAGATTTAACAGCTTCCACTCTCGTCTGCTGCAGCATAATCTCTGAAATCCAGACCCGATACGCATTCACATGCTTCCGCCATGGAAGATCTCTCTGATTCTCCCGAAACCATTCGACAAGAGGTTCTACCATATCATGTAATCTCTCACATTCCCCAAATTCTACTTTGCAATTTTCCTTTTCATTACATTTCATTCAATACGTATTTCCTTATATATAAAAATATCTGTTTAATATTGTAACACAATACCAAACAGATATTCTATAGATAAAATATTTTTCTTTTAAAGAATCTTTGAAAGGAACTCTTGAATCTTGGAATCTTTCGGATGTTCAAAGAATTCTGCCGGGGCAGCTTCTTCCTTAATCTGACCGTCATCAATGAAAAGAACTCTTGAAGCAACCTCACGGGCGAATCCCATCTCATGAGTAACAACAACCATTGTCATTCCCTCTTTTGCCAGATCTTTCATCAGCTCAAGAACTTCCCCTACCATTTCCGGATCAAGTGCTGAAGTTGGACTCATCAAAAAGAATCACGTCAGGATTCATAGCCATGGAACGGATAATCGCAACACGCTGTTTCTGTCCACCGGAAAGTGTAGACGGATACACATCCGCTTTGTCTTCCAGGCCGATTCTCTTCAAAAGAGCCATTGCCTGCTCTTTTACTTCTTTCTTAATTCTGATCCTTTGTCTCAGTGATTGGAATTAACTCTTCCTTCTTGTCACTTCCACGGAACAGATTTTAAATTTGATCATACGGTTCTTTTTCTTCGCCTTGTCGATGTCCTTACATCTTAAATAAGCAGGTGCCATCATGACATTCTGAAGAACCGTTTTATTATTATAAAGATTAAAATGCTGGAAAACCATTCCCATATGACGGCGGTGTACATTAATATCAACCTTCATATCTGCGATATCAACACCATTGAAAATAATACTTCCGCCTGTCGGGTCTTCCATACAGTTCAGGCATCGCAGAAATGTACTTTTACCGGAGCCGGATGGTCCGAGCACCGCAACGATATCGCCTTTATTGATCGTAACATTGATTCCCTTCAGAATCTCTTTGTCCCCAAAGCTTTTTTGCAGATTAATTACGTCTATCACTCTTCTTCAGGCTCCTTTCTAATAATTTAACAAGTAATGTGATCACAAGCACAAGTGCAATGTAAATCAACGCCATAACAAAGATATGGCACCATGAATTCGTAGCTGTTACTTCCGATAAAGTTGAAGCAACATAAAGATCTGCTGCACCGACAAAACTTACTACTGAAGTTTCCTTAATCAAGGAAATAAACTCATTTCCAAGTGTTGGAAGAATATTCTTAACCGCCTGCGGAATCACAATCTTCATCATACTTGTTCCAAAGCTGAGTCCAACCGCTCTTCCGGCTTCCATCTGTCCCTGGTCAACAGACTGAATTCCACTTCGCATAATTTCAGAAATGTATGCACCACTATTCAAACCAAATACAACCATAGAAACCTGCACTCCGGTAATCTTTACTCCAAAGATCGGAAGGATACATAGTAAAAAATAAGGAGCTGAACTACGATAGGAGTTCCTCTGAATAATGCAACGTAAAAGCTGCAAATATGATTCAATACTCTCGGAAGAGTTTTATATTTCGGAATCACACGGACTGTAGCGATCAAAGTACCGATCACAATACCGATGATCAGACCGGTGATTGCGATCAAAAGAGTGTTCTGCAGACCTTGAACTACTTTCACATAGCCATTCTGATTCAGAAATATATCAATAAATTTGTCTACTTTCTGACTAAAATTACCCATTTGTTTCCTTTCCCCAAAAAGAGGAAAATGCATGCATTATCTTCTGCCTGTATTTTCCTCGTAAATAAATTCTGTTATTTTAGCTGCTGTCTATCGAAATCTTCGCGAACATTTACTGTACTGCGTTGATTGCTGTTGTGATCGCTGCTGCCGGTGCTGCATCAATGATTACATACTGAATATTTCCGTTGAGCATATCCTGAACTGCAAGAGATCCACTCTTGTATGTTACACATTTTGCAGGAAGTCCCGGGAATCCCCAATCTTCGCTTCCTTCAATGTAGTACTGACCTGTTGTTCCCTGCTGAACACCAATCTGGTCAGATGATTTTGTCTCAGCAAGCTTAGCTGCAACGTCATCTGCTGTCTTGCAGTCGTCGAATGTTGTAACGTTGCTTGGAACGATTAGACGCTGAGATGCTGAGTAGTAAGAATCTGTAAATGTAACATATCCTTCTCTCTCTTCATTAATTGTAAGTCCTGCCATAGCGATATCACATTTCTGCTGACTTACTGACAGACAAACCGCATCGAAATCCATGTTCTGGATTACAAGCTCTTTACCAAGTTCATCCGCAAGAAGCTGTGCGATCTCCATGTCGATTCCGTAATAATCATCACCTTTTGTATACTCGAATGGCTCGAATGCTGCATTTGTAGCTACAACCAACTGATCCTTAGATGTATCAAGTGTTGCTGATTTTACTGCTTCCGGCTCTCCGTCTGAGAAATACTTTTTGCAGATCTCATCAAGTGTTCCATCTGATTTAATCTTTGCAATGAATTCATTTGTCTTCTCAAGAAGCTCCGGCTGATTCTTGTCCACACCAAATGCATATTCTTCATTTGTAAGGTCAATATCAATTACCTTAGCTGTTACTGTCTCTCCTTTACTTCCGCATCCTGCCAGCATGCTGACTGCCAGTGCTGCAGTGAGGAATACTGATAAAAACTTCTTCATATTAAGACCCTCCTGTTTTATCTTGTTTTGCATAAAAATTCATAACATGTTTATAATTATAACATGCTTTTTATAAAATGCAAGAGGTAATTATGCACTATTTCTTGCACAAATACAAAATTTTACTGTTCACAATACACTGTGAACAGTAAAGAAAAGCTATAATATGCATATTATTTGAATAAAGCCTGAATACCAAAGAATAAAAATACAATAATACCAAGTACGATTCTGTAATATCCAAATGCTTTGAAGTCATGGTTCTTGATATATTTCATCAGGAACTTGATCGCTATAACAGATACTGCAAAGGATACGATCATTCCAAGAAGAAGCAGGAATACCTGCATTGGGGTAAATGCCAAACCGAATTTAAACAACTTCAGTGCACTTGCTCCGAACATAACCGGAATTGCCAGGAAGAATGTAAATTCTGCTGCCACACCTCTTGAAACCCCAAGTGCCAGTGCTCCTACGATTGTTGCTCCGGATCTGGATGTCCCAGGGATCATCGCCATCATTTGGAAGACTCCGATCAGAAGAACTGTCTTCACAGAAAGCTGGGAGAGTCTTTTTACTTTCGGTTCTCTTGTCTCATTACGTTTTTCAATTATAATGAATAAAATACCATAAACGATCAGCATCAATGCAACAACATATGCATTACTCAGTTTTGATTCAATCAGGTCGTTCAGCAACACTCCTCCGATCAGTGCCGGAATTGTTCCGATCACTACTTTATCCATAACTGAATTGTCATCTTCTTTTGTTTCTCCGTCTTCGTCGGTGAAAATGGATTCAGCTTATGGAAATAAATTACTACGACCGCATAATAGATCCGAACTGGATCACCACATTGAACATGTTCGTAAATGCCTCGCTCTGTTTCAGCTGAATAAGCTGTTCCACCAGAATCAAATGACCTGTGCTACTGATTGGAAGCCACTCTGTGATTCCTTGCACAATTCCTAAAATGATAACCTTTAATACCTCTAACATAATTCCCCTCCTCGTTTCAGAACAAACTTCTCGATAGCCTTTGCGGCTCCCTCATCATTATTGCTCTCTGTAATATAATCAGCTACAGCTTTGACCTTTTCTTCGGCATTCGCATGGCAACCCCAAATCCAACTTCTTTGAGCATTGCGATATCATTATCGCCATCCCCACACGCCATGATCTCTTCCCGCCTGATTCCAAGCATCTTGCCAAGATTCACAAGTCCGGTTCCTTTATTCACACCAACTGCATTGATTTCTATATTATATTGAAGAGAGCCAACCAGTTCAAAGACGCCTTCTCGCTCCAGCTCTTTCCACGCCTCTTCTCTCTCTTCCATATCTGCAAACAACATCTGTACTTTGTCGAGATCCCCTTCTTTTTCATCCAGCAGATCTTCCAGTCTGTCTACCGCTATTCGTGTTCTCAGAAAATAATCCCACATGTTCGGATTCTTATGATACTTTCTCACTTGCGCGATCTCATCTTTTTGAGCATATCCCTGCCCATCAAAATAAACTTCCAACAGAGTATCATATTTTCTTCCGATTGCAATTGCTTTTTTTGCTGCTTCTTTGGATAACAGATGTTCTTCCAGTACCTTTCCGGTTCTCGTCTCAATAATCCTTGCCCCATTAGCAGTCAGTGCATAATCCATCCCCGGAAGCTCACGTAATTCCTCTGGAACTCCTGTCCATGGTCTTCCGGTTGCAACAAGAACAACTGTACCATTCTTCAGCGCCTCTTTGATCACATTCTTCGTATAAGGAAGAAGTTCTTTCTTATCTGTAAGAAGTGTTCCATCGAGATCTAATCCAACAATCTTAATTTCCTTTTTTTTCCATACTTTTTTCCTTATCTTCTGTATTTTCTATCCGTCAATTGTTACAAAAAGCAACATCTTTTTAATCTTTTCGTAAAACAATCATAAAATATTCCGTGCCAATTTGATTAATTCTCTGTTTTATAGTATAATAGGTTTTCGACAACTATGCAATGTCATTTAAAGAAAGGATATTGAGATTATGGCATTTTACAAAAAAAGCAAGTTACATACGGGCACTGCGCTCATTTGTTCCCTTGCAATTGTATTTTCTGCACTTCCAGTCTATGCTACAGACACGATAGACAATCTGCAAAACCAGACCTCTGCCCTTGAGAACGAATTAAAAGGCATCAACCAGGATATCCTCACCTTGAGCGAGAAGATATCTGATACTGAAATGCAGGTTGAGATCCTCAACAGTGATATAGACAAAACACAGGATGATCTTGAGAAAGCGCAGAAAAATGAAGATCAGCAGTATGAAGATATGAAAAGCCGTATCAAATATATGTACGAGCACGGAAGTGCTACAATGCTCGAGATGCTTTTCTCAGCAGAAAATATGTCAGATTTTCTAAACAAAGCTGATTTTATTGAAAATTTAAGTAACTACGACCGCAAAGCGCTGAACAATCTGAAAGATGTTCACCAGCAGATTGCTGATCAGAAAGCAGACCTGGAAGCACAACAGGATTCCATGAAAGATTTACAGAACCAATTGCAGACACAGCAGACACAATTACAGGCAAAAGCTGCTGCAACTTCTACTAATTTGAATGAGGTGAATGCAAAACTACAGAAAGCCAAAGAAGAAGAGGCAGCTCGTCAGGCAGAAGAAGCCAGGAAACAGGCGGAAGCTGCTGCGAAAGCTGAAGCTGCTGCAAAAGCTGAGGCTGCTGCCAGCACGAACAAAACGAATACTTCCAGTTCCTCTGGGAACTCCGGTAATTCAGGTTTCTCATCCTCCGGAAGTTCAAGTTCTTCTGGTGGCTCCAATAGTTCCGGATCTGCCATTGCGTCTGATGACCTTACACTTCTTGCAGCAATTCTGCAATGTGAGGCCCACTATGATTACGATTCTATGCTTGCAGTTGCTACAGTCATTATGAATCGTGTATATAGCAGCCGCTTTCCGAATTCTATTCATGATGTCATCTATGCCAAAGGACAGTTTGCTCCTGTATGGACAGGTTCCTTAGACCGTGTATTAAAGCAAGGTCCACGAAGTCTTTCTATCCAGGTTGCACAGGATGCGATCAACGGAGCTCGTCTTGCCTCTGTAGCCGACTGTTATTACTTCCTGTACGCACCATCGACAACCAGAACCGGTGTTGTAATTGGCGATAACGTTTTCTTTACGAGTTGGTAAATAATAAAAAGACTAAGAAGCACCGGAAGATTTCATTTTGATCTTCCAGTGCTTCTTTTTTTAGAAACAACTCTATTTTCTACTGATAATCAACAACATCAATCCATCTCATCAGGAAATCTTTCTCAAGTTCATTTTCTTTAGACAACTGTGCTGCTGCAACAATCGGAAGCCACTGCTGCACATACTGCATTGCTGTATCGCTCTTCTTGCAGAACAGTTTTAAGTAAAGTCTGCTACTTTCTGATCCTTCAGTGCAAAGAGAAGATATGTCATTGCTGCATCTGCACTTGCATTTCCTGTGTTGCATGAGCCCAGTCAACCACTGTCATCTTTCCATTCTTTCCTACGATCACATTACTCGGATTAAAGTCTCCATGGCATACTTTATTATGCTTTGGCATACTCTCAAGTCTTGTCATAAGCTCATAACGTGTAGTCGCATCAAGATCTTTCAATCCATTGATCTGACGAGCTAATTTATCTTTCATTCCTTTCAGAAGCGGTGATTTCTTACTCTGAACCTGTAACTGGAGATCAACAAAGTCTTCCATATATTTTTCCAGATTCTTCCTATCAGATTCCATCATGTCCTCAAGTGTCTTACCTGCTTTGTACTCGATCGCAATTGCCCACTTTCCATCAATCTGAGTTACTTCTTTTACCTTCGGAATGTCCAAACCTGTCTCTTCTACTCTTGCAGTATTCAGAGCCTCATTAAATACATCTGACTTCGGATGTCCTTCATTAAAAACCTTCACAATGTAGTCATCACATTTGTAAACTGATTTGTAAGCACGTTTCACGATGAGATTTTTTTTCTTCTAACTTCATAATATAGACCTCCTTATATCTTGAACACACCTGCTTGTCTGCTCTTATTTTATCTCAGCTCTGCGGGGCTGTTCCTCTTGCCTTACGGCTCTTACTTTGTTTTGATGATGTCATTATATCTCACAATTTTTAAAATAAAACCCCTTCAGCGCAAGTTTGTGCAGTTTTTAACAAGTTTTTTCACCCGCTATATATTGTCTATTTCTTAACAATTACAAACTCTGGCTCGTTGCTCGCGTATACTTGGAAAACTCAAAAACTCTATTTTCCAAGTTATCGCGGCAGTCGCCAAGGTCTTGTGCAAGCACAGACTTTGGCTCGTTGCTCGCGTAAAAAAGAGATAGAACAATGCTTTTCAACATCATTCTATCTCTCTCGTATATTTTAGATTCTAACGGTCATATGCCTGCTTATGCAATGCAATTTATTTTCCGTAGTAGCATTTCAGGTACAGATCTTTGATCTCCTGGATGAGTGGGTATCGTTGGGTTAGCTCCTGTACACTCGATCGTTGAATGCCTGCTCTGACATTTCATCAAGTGTATCAAGGAAGTACTTCTCATCGATACCGTAATCTTTGATTGTCTTCTTGATCCCAATCTTCTCTTTGAGTTCTTCAAGCTTAGCAATGAAGTTCTCAAATACTTCTTTATCATCTTTACCTGTGCATCCTGCGGGAAACGTCCGAGTTCTGCGTATCTTGCAAGTGCATGTGGGTACTGATACTGTGAGAATGTTCCCATCTTTGTCGGAACTTCTGCTGCGTTGTATCTCATAACCTCTGTAAGGATTACTGCGTTAGCAACACCGTGTGGCAGGTGGTGGAAAGCACCAAGCTTATGAGCCATGGAGTGGTTAACACCAAGGAATGCATTTGCGAATGCCATACCAGCCATACAGGAAGCATTTGCCATTTCTTCACGAGCCTTCGGATCGTTTGCTCCGTTCTCATATGCAGATGGAAGGTTTTCAAATACCATCTTCACTGCTTTCATAGCAAGACCATCTGTGTAATCTGTAGCCATGATAGATACATATGCCTCAATTGCATGTGTCATAACGTCGATACCTGAAGCACTTGTCAGTCCCTTCGGCTGTGTCATCATGTTGTCTACGTCTACGATTGCCATGTTTGGAAGCAGAGCGTAGTCAGCGATTGGCCATTTAACACCTGTGTCAGCGTCTGTGATGATTGCAAATGGTGTTACCTCAGAACCTGTTCCTGAAGATGTTGGGATAGCTACGAAGTAAGCTTTCTCTCCCATCTTAGGGAATGTAAATACTCTCTTACGGATGTCCATGAAGTCCATAGCCATATCTTCGAAGTTTGCTTCCGGATGCTCATACATGATCCACATGATCTTAGCAGCGTCCATTGCAGATCCACCACCAAGAGCAATGATTGTATCTGGCTCGAACTGTCTCATCTGGTCAACACCCTTGCGTGCACACTGAAGTGTCGGGTCTGGTGCTACCTCGAAGAAGCATGTATGCTGGATTCCCATCTGATCTAATTTATCTTCGATCGGTTTTACATATCCGTTCTTGTAAAGGAAAGAGTCAGTTACGATAAATGCTTTCTTCTTGTGCATTACTGTTCCAAGCTCATCCAGTGCAACCGGCATAGAACCTTTCTTGAAGTAAACTTTCTCAGGTGTTCTGAACCACAGCATATTTTCTCTCCTCTCTGCAACTGTCTTGATGTTAAGCAGATGTTTTACTCCTACGTTCTCTGATACAGAGTTTCCACCCCATGATCCACATCCAAGTGTAAGGGACGGAGCCATCTTGAAGTTATAAAGGTCTCCGATTCCACCGTGAGAAGAAGGTGTGTTGATCAGTACACGACAAGTCTTCATTGCTGCTGCATGTTTTGCAATCTTCTCTGTCTCTGCCGGATGTACGTAGAGGGAAGATGTATGTCCATATCCACCGTCTGCTACAAGCTGAGCTGCTTTCTCAAGCGCCTCATCAAATGTTTTGGCTTTGTACATACCAAGTACCGGTGATAATTTCTCATGTGCAAATTCTTCTGAGATATCTACAGATTCAACTTCTCCGATCAGGATCTTTGTATTCTTCGGTACATCAACGCCTGCCATCTGAGCGATTTCATAAGCTGATTTTCCTGGGATCTTACTGTTCAGTGCACCGTTGATGATGATTGTCTTACGAACTTTGTCAAGCTCCTCACCTGGTTTCAGGAAGTAGCATCCTCTATACTGGAATTCTTTCTTTGCTTCTTCATATACGCTTTCAAGTACTGTTACAGACTGCTCAGAAGCACAGATCATACCATTGTCAAATGTCTTAGAGTGGATGATTGAGTTAACTGCCATTCTTACATCTGCTGTGTCGTCGATGATAACCGGTGTGTTACCAGCTCCAACTCCGAGTGCCGGCTTTCCTGAAGAGTAAGCTGCTTTAACCATTCCAGGACCACCTGTTGCAAGGATGATGTCTGCATCTCTCATTACTGTGTTTGTAAGTTCCAGTGACGGAGCATCGATCCATCCGATGATTCCTTCCGGAGCTCCTGCCTTAACTGCTGCATCAAGAACAACTTTAGCTGCTGCGATTGTAGATGCCTTAGCAGCCGGGTGTGGGCTGATGATGATTGCATTTCTCGTCTTTAAGCAGATCAGTGTTTTGAAGATTGCTGTTGATGTAGGGTTTGTTGTAGGGATAACTGCTGCAACAAGTCCGATTGGCTCTGCAATCTTTTTGATTCCGAAAGCCTTATCTTCTTCTACAACACCACATGTCTTTGTATCTTTGTATGCGTTGTAAATATACTCTGCTGCGTAATGGTTTTTGATAACCTTATCCTCGAGAATACCTCTCTGAGTTTCTTCTACTGCAAGTCTTGCAAGCGGGATACGCTGCTTGTTTGCTGCCATAGCTGCTTCATAGAAGATTTTGTCAACCTGCTCCTGTGTAAATGTAGCGAAGATTTCTGTGCTTCGCGCATTTCTTTCATTTTTGTTTCAAGAGCTTCTACGTTTATCAACGAATCCGGTATTTACTGTCTTTGTCTCTACAGTTTTTGCCGCCTCTTTCTTTGCCATCTGAGTATTCCTCCTGTACTTGAATAAATCATTTTTATAGTCACTGTTTTTGTAACCTGCAAGTTTTATCCGATCGGGTTTGTTTTTATGTTTCCCGATTACAGTTAATAGTATACTGGTTTCGTTAATTAATTGTCAATGTACCTTTCGTTAAAGTTTTAACGTTATTTTTTTAACATCAGTTGTGCACTTTTTACAAAAATGATTTTTTTCTTGACAGCGAACAGTTTTGACACATCCCAAGCGGAGTGTTTTTTATATATTAGGATAGAACTTCCTAATATATAAAAACTCCCATGCAGGACATTCATCCTACATGGGAGTCTAAGTTCAGCTATAAATTCAAAATAGATTAAAACAAGCTCGATCAGAACTTCCATAGCTGCGTCACCTTTACGCTGACCAATCTTTACGATTCTTGTGTAACCACCGTTTACGATCAGCATATTTTGGAGCGATCTCATCAAGAAGTTTTGCAACCATGTCAA
>ENA-OQIY01000027-OQIY01000027.1-human-gut-metagenome-genome-assembly--contig:-NODE-27-length-13919-cov-0.730858_pt1 | contig 13919 bp, 18 predicted proteins | sample MGYA00242592_ERZ504757 | MGnify/ENA primary metagenome ERZ504757 (study PRJEB26092, sample SAMD00036366) | human gut metagenome | host: Homo sapiens | study: EMG produced TPA metagenomics assembly of... | reverse complement strand
TCATATAATAAAAGTAAAATAAAAGAAAACCAAGAATCATCTGCTTTAGGTTTAAATAACGTTGTCATATCCACACCTTCATGTTTTAATAAAGCAATTTTTTTTATCAATACCACCTGCATATCCCGTTAAACTGCCACTTGTACCAACGACACGATGACACGGAATGATAATTGAAATAGGATTATGACCTACCGCATTTCCTACGGCTTGTCCTGACATTTTTTCTTTATGAAGTTTTTTGAGCTACAACTTTAGCAATCTTTCCATAAGTTGTGACTTCACCATAAGGTATTTCACAAAGAAGTTTCCACACTTCTTGTTCTAAAAAGACTTCCTTGTTGGTTTTAAAGAAAGCTCTTTAATATCTGGTTTTTCTCCTTTAAAATAACGCTCTAACCAACTTTTGGTTTCTTGGAGTATTTTTTATTTGATCGTTAATGATGGGCTCTTCTTTTAATGTTGCTTTGAAAATATTTTTGTCCTTCAAGCCACAATCCTATTAAATTTTCTTCATCACTTACTAAATATAAAATTCCTAAGGGTGATTTATTATGTTGTTTTATAATACATAATCTTTTCTCCTAAATGTCTTTTAAATTATTTTGACGATGATTAAAAAGTTATTTTTGATAGTGTTTTGGTTTGACACTCCCCATGTCTAAAGACAGGGGATTCTTGCTACCTGCCAACATTGTTGGCTGACCAGTTCATTTCTGATAGGTCGCAGTGCAAGTTAGGGGTATGCCATTACCCTTCCTAGAGCAGAACCTATAGTTCTCTAGGCAGTATATCTGTTACCAATATACTCAGTTGAGTTGCATATATTTATAGCTCCTAGCAGATCCCTGTGTGTTTGATATCCACATCTGCACGTATAATTCCTGTCTTTTGCATGTTGGATTCTTCCACATATCGGACAAATTTGACTTGTATACGCTGGATCTACATACTCAACTTCTATGCCTGCCAGTTTTGCTTTGTATTCTATAAATGTAGCTATCTATAGAACGACCATGTATGCAGGTTATGATTTGTTTTTTCGATCTTGTTCTTGTCGTAGAGCGGATGTTTTGAAGTCGCTCTAACTTGATTACTGAGACATCATGTGCTTTTGCTGTATTTACAATTTCACGACTTAGCTTATGATCTATATCTTTCATGAGTACGTTGTTCTTTGTTGTTGATCTTAACAACTGCCTTGGGCTTCTTTGCTTTTTGAAATCTTTTTCTAAGATTATTGTAGTGTCTTCTTATATATTTGTTTTTCTACCATTTCCATAAAATTTGACACTTCCATCTGGACAATAGCTTACCGCAGGACATTTGATCCCAAGATCAACACCCATGACATTGTCATTTGAAGAAGCAGCATCTTCTTTGGCATCATAGACGATTTGTGCTACGAGGTCATATCCTTTTACAACAATACGCATCGTTCCTAATTTACTGGATGAAAAAATTGATTTCTGTCTTTCTGACATTTTTGTCTTGACTGATATACGTTTTGACTTTCCATTGATCATTACTGGAAAGCTTATACTGTCATCACTGATTCTAAAATTTTGATTGTTGATATAACAACACATTTTTTTCAAAACAGGAAGTTTTACTTGAGTATCTGAATTTCTTAAAGCCTTATTATATTTTCTTATGATGGACTTGGCATCTCGGATACATTGATTGCATAAGGCACTTGGAAGAGCAGCATTTACATCTGCTGTTGTTATTTTTGTAATAGCTCTTCCATTGATTGCATCAAGAACAAGATGATTGACTGTAGAAATATACTCTGTCATCGTTGCCTTGATTAATTCTGTCTGATATTTATTTGGATAAAGCTTGACTGTTTCTGTTAATTGCATAGATATCACCTAAACGTTTTTTTGATCTTCAATATATTGCTTGACTTACAGAAAGTGGTGCACCACCTACTGTAGATACAAAAATAGCTATTGGTCCATAGCGTTGGGATCCTTGATTTCAACCAAGGAAACTCCTGTCTCAACACTCTAGAAGAATAGCCCTTGATTCTTTTAACTGCTTTGTGAATTCCATATTGTGGATCTACTTCCATAAGCAAATGTACATGATCTGGCATGATTTCCATTTCAATGATTTCGACATTCAATTGATCACAGGTTTCTTTAATCAACTCCTTTAAGCGATCATCAACACCATCTACAAGAACGGGACGTCGATATTTTGGACAAAATACAACATGATATTTACAGGAATAGATCACATTATTATTTGATTTGTACTTCATGAGTATATTATACTACTAAAAGATATCTAATGATATATGTTATTGATAAAAACTAAAAAAAGTTCTATATCTCCACAGCTAAAGCTGGGAAGCTTTGACGGCAACTAGTTTGGTAAAATTAAAAATCATTTATCAAAATAATGTTCAAAATCAAATATCTTCGAAAATAATCATATTTAAGTTCTAATATAATCTCTTTGTTGAATAATTACCCCTTCTGAAAGTAAGATATGCATTATATCGCTATCTATATCGTCCTTATAAATACCCAACAAAAATTTTTTTTGCTCTTTCAAACACAATTTTCTCAATGGTTTCAGTAACTTTATTACTAAGTATGTTATAATTTCGAGATTTTTCTTCTAAACATATTACATTTTTCCAAATATATTCTCTTAAAGAATTTTCATTACCTATATTATCAATATCTATTGAATTGCTAACTATCAAATTTATATAAAATGGTGATTTTAATAAATCAACATACAAATTCGTTTTATACATTTTTTTTATGATCGGATATTGATTCATAATCAACACAAGTTCATTTTCCGTTATCTCATTAATTTCATAAATTTTTTATTGAAAATTTTGTTTCAAGTTTAATAAAAGCATTTTTATCACATGTTCTACAAGATGTTATTATATACACATTTTGATATTCTGCTACTATATCATATAGATACTGTAACAAATCAAATTTTGTTTTAACCGAATCCGCAATAAATTCAAGAGCATCAATAAATATTACTAATTTTTTTCCGTTAATATACTTTAAAACATCTTGAATACAACAATCCCAAATGTCATTTATATTACTTTCTTCCAAAAATCTTTCAGCTCGAGCATATAAAACTAATTTTTCATTTTCAACATAATTCTTACATAAAACAGATTTACCACTACCAGCTTCACCTTGTATTGAAATAAACCGTTCGTTATCTTTTACAATCTTTTCAATAAATTCTTTTCTATCAATTTTATATTCTCCATTGATTAAATCCTCAATATTTTTTAATCCTGAATGACTAGTATTTAATGCATGTTCAAAATCTTTAATATTAGTACTAAAATTATTGTATTCATCTTTTAATACCTTATATAATTTTTTCTGAAAATCAAGATCATTCTGTGCTTTTGTTATAATATCATTTGTAGTAATTAAATTATCTTTAATAGTAAATGAAATGCTTCCAATTTGATTATCACCACTATATTCTCTTATTTTAGGAATACTATCATTTCCTAATACGAAAAATACGAACATTATTTATAGTCGAATATTTAGCATTCTTTTTATCCCTTATTTTTCCAATGTAATTTTATTTTTGCTGGTACATCTTGAGTCGTACTTACTTGCACTAATATATCTTTATTCTCTGATATTAAATCTACATATGGATAATTTGCTGTTTCAATATTTAGATTATAAAATTCTTGACCAAACCAAATATTACATATTTCAATAGCAAATAATTCAAACATTTTAGCAGAATCAAATAATCCATTTTTATTTGCCTTTTTAATCTTTTCTTCATATGATGTCACATACTCAATTATAAAATCCATTCTTTCGTTTGAATGTAACATATACTAAAAACTCCTTATTATAATACTAATTTCTAAAACTTTAATAACTAAAAATTGTTCATATTGTATCTTCTTCTATAATACTCTATCGTTCTATACTCTAAAATATCTCTCATATTATCTACAAAAACTTTATTTTTTATAATATCATTTAGATTTTCATTTAAAGCTAATGCAAAACCTTCTTTTTCTACAAAGAAGCCTTTCCCTGAAGCTTTTAGATATTTTATCGGCATGGTTTTTGCTTTTGCTAGATGTTGTTTATCTGTTATCTTTAAATATTTATCATAAGTCATATCACTTGCAAAATCTTTCCAGTTTTTATTTTTACTGAAAAATTCTTTCCATGTGGATAAAACATCTTCATCTGTTATCGCTGATTTTATATTTCCTTGATTATAAAAAGCATACAATATCGGCATTTTATTATACTTTTTGCATATCTGTTGTTTCTATTAAATTGATAAAATCCTTGCCAATAGTTTTATATACTGCCTTTTCATCATCAGATAACTCATTTAAATCATTTAAGAAATCTAAATAATGTCTGAATGGATTTTCTTTTGCATGGCTCATACAGTATTGATAAATACTATCTTCCATATAAGTGAATAACTCCACTCTTGTTGGTCTTTGCTCTAACAATTCCTTGATACGAAAATATTTCATTTATTTATTTTTTCCTTCATGGTCAAAGTTTTCATATCCATTTGTTTAAATAAATCTATTAATTGCATATCGAAATCAAGGATACAATCATCAGGTAAATCTTTTTCTTGATATACATAAGTTCTTTTACCTTCTGTTGTACTTTCAGTCAATAGCGAAATAAATTTGCCTGCTTTTACATAATTGCCGATAAAATCCAATACATTTAAGTATTTTTTACCTTGATAAGTGCGAAGTCCTCTACCTAATTGTTGCAAGAAAATAATCGGCGATTGAGTAGGTCGCAAAAACATCACCATATCTACAGAAGGAATATCCACACCTTCATTAAACATATCTACAGAAAAAATGACTTTTATCTGCCCTTGTTTCAATTTATTTATAGCTTCTTTTCGCTCCATAGCATACTCGCCACTGCCTTCACTGTAGACCGCCACCGAAGCAATACCTCGTTTATTGAAATCTTTTGCCATCATTTCTGCATGTTGTTTAGAACAGCAAAAAGCTAAAGCTTGCTTTGAAACATATTTTTGATAATATTTATAAATCAATTCAAATCTTTTTGTATTAGCTTGATAAATATTTGTGAGTTCTTCTTCATTATATCGACCTTTCACTAAATGCAAATGTGAATAATCTGTTTCGTCATATATACCATAATAGTGAAAAGGCACTAATATTCCTTTATTTATCGCTTCTTTTAAAGTTATTTCATAAGGCACATTATAATCACATAATTCATATATATTTTTTCCATCTAAGCGCTCTGGGGTGGCAGTTAAGCCTAAAAGAAATTTTTGGTTTGAAATAATTCACTATTTTTTTTATATTGAGCAGTAACTGCATGATGAAATTCATCTATGATGATATATTCAAAATAATCTCTAGGAAAATATGCTTCATTTAAGTATTCGTCTTTAGCCAATGTCATGACAGAAGCAAAAATCATGGATTTATCTTTATCTTTTTGTCCTCCATAAAAAAGCCCATAATCTTCAGATTTACGAACATTTCTAAAAGCTTCTACTGCTTGATATAAAATTTCTTCTCTATGTGCTACAAATAATATTCTTTTATAATTAACTGAGTCAAATGCTGATAAATACGTTTTGCCAATGCCTGTGGTGCATGAATTAAAGCTTTTGTCGCTCCTTCATTTCTACTGTTATTCAAAGCGTATAAAGCTTCTATCTGTACCCCTCTTGGCTGAATTAATAGTGTGATATTTTTATTTTCTGTTTTTATATTGTTCTAAATCCTTGATTATTGCTGGTTTCCGCCAGTATTTAGCATATCTATATAATTCTTCATCAGTGATAGCAATAGCATGATTATAAAATAAATCCTCAAAAGTCATGAAAAACTGCTGAAAACTATCTTTATCCAGTAAATTATTAAATCTATAATTCCATTCAATACCTGTAGTTAAAGCACTTCTTGAGATATTTGATGAACCTATATATATTTCACTATAGTCATCATAATGAAAGAAATAAGCTTTAGGGTGAAATGAATGTGTATTATCATCATAAAATCTTAAATCTACTTGATTATTTAATTCTTGTTTTATCAAATACAACGCTGATGGCTGTGTTATATTTAAATAGTTTCCTGTCAAAATCCTTATCGGTATTTTCTTAACTACTGCTTGTTTCAAATCTTTTAGAAGTAAACGCACTCCTGACTCCATCAAAAATGAAACAATGATATCTATTCTTTTAGCCTTATCTATACTGTTTTTTTAATTGAAAATATAATTGCTTAGATTTTGTCTGTCCACCAGTTAAAACATTTGTAAAATTTATTATTTCTTCCTTAAGATTAGATTGAGCCATTTTTCATTTCCTCGCTGTGGTCTTACGTCTGCTGTTATCCATTGTTCTTCTACTTTCAAATTCTCTACATTAGCAATCAATTTAGCAAAGCTATCTTCTGTCATATCTGTGAAATATCTGCCATTTCGCTCGCCAGAAAAATCTCCATATTTAAATGATGTATAGATTATGCCTTCATCTTTTAGAGCCTTGCTCATTCGCTTAAAAACATCAACTAAATCATCTAAAGATAAATGCAATATAGAAGAACAAGCCCACTATACCATCATATTTATTTACTATAGATAATTCATTAAAATACATATGATTAACTTTTATATTTGTATATTCACTAGCGATTTTACAAAGTTCTATCGAACCATCTATTGCCTCTACATTAAAATCTTTAGCTAAAAAATACTTCGTATCTCTACCAGAACCACAGCCAAAATCTAAAATATAACCTTTAGCTGGCAATTTATTTATAAACTTATCTTGAGTAGTCTTAAAATCCACATTTAAAGTTCCCTCAACAAATTCTTTAGCATTAGTATCATAATAATTTATAGTCTTATTCAACATAAAATAAACCCTTCTTAAATATATCAATATATTATTTTATTATACACTATCTATTTAACTAAAAAATTAATAAAAAAAGGATATGACTTTATGCCATATCCTTCACTTTTTTTACATATTTTATACTAAAAACAATTTCATTCTAACTTTTTGCCGTTATCGGCAAGTTATTAACTAAAAATATCAATTATTTTTCAATTTTATTTTGCCGATAAAAATAAAAACCAATTTTAAACTACTATCAATAATTATATTATCAATCAAGCTTTAACATACGATAGCCAATCCCTATATGTGTTTGAATATATTCTGGATTAGCTGTATCTATTTCTATTTTCTTACGCAATGTTGCCATAAATACACGCAAAGAAGCTACATTATTATCCCAAGCATTACCCCATACTTCTCGTGTTATATAAGTATGCGTCAATACTTTACCTATATTTTTAGCCAATAAACATAACTAAATTTATATTCAATCGGTGTTAGATGTAATTCTTTACCTCTACAATATGCACAACCAGATACATAATCTATCTTTAACTCGCCATTAACAAATATACTATTTTCCTTATGCGGAGTTTGTACATAATTTATCCTGCGAATAGTAACTCTAAGTCTAGCTAAAAATTCTTCTACAGAAAAAGGCTTTGTTATATAATCATCTGCCCCAGCATCTAAAGCTTCAATTTTATCTCTATCTTCACATCTAGCACTAATTACAATAATTGGCATATTTGACCACGAACGAACTTTTGTTATAATTTCTACCCCATCCATATCAGGAAGCCCCAAATCCAATAGCATAATATCTGGTTGATTTGATACTGCTTCTAATAAAGCCTGTGAACCTGTAGTTGCTACGTGAAATTTATAATTTTGCATTTTTAATGTAGTAGATATTAAATTTCTAACTGCTGCATCATCTTCAACAATTAATATCATTGGCTTATTCATTAAAATTAATCTCCTCTTTTGGTAACGTAAATATAAAAACTGTTCCTTGTGGTTTATTATCTCTTACTTTTATCTCTCCACCATGTGCCATAATAATAGATTTACACAAACTAAGACCTATACCAATTCCTCTTCTACTATCAGCTACAGTAGAATTTGCTGTATAAAACATTTCAAAAAGCTTATCTTTTGCTTCATCACTAATGCCTTGACCATTATCTGCGATAGAAACTTCAATTTTATCACTTTTTATTTTGCACTAATAGTAATAGTTGAGTCTTTTGGGGTATATTTTATGGCATTATCTATTATATTTATAAATACTTGTACTAATAAACGTGCGTCAACTTTTACCATCATTATATCTTTTGTTTCTTCAAAAACTATATGATGATTTTTTCCTCGACGATATAAATGCTTTAAAGCTTCATTTATAATATCGTCTAATAACTCAGTTTGTAAGTTAATCTTCATCGTCTTATTTTCTATACGCGTAATAAATAAAATATTCTCTACTAAATTAATCAACCACATTGAATCATCATAAATATTATTATATAATTCCTGTCGTTTAACATCATCTATTTTAGCGCTATTACTTAATAAAAAGTCAGCATTACCAGAAATACTTGTAAGTGGTGTTCTTAAATCATGCGAAATTGAACGCAACAAATTTGACCTAAGCTGTTCATTTTTTGCTTGTAAATAAATTTCTTGACGCTTTTTACTATATATTTCTTTTTCTAAAGCTAATGCACATTCACCTAAAATAGATAAGACCAAATTATTTTCAAATACATCTAAATCCTCATTATCAATAGCTATACCTACAACACCATATACATTATCTTTAGAACGAATTGCCAAATAGCTGACATTTAGCATTATTTAATGTACCTGTTTTTACACCTGCTCGTTTATTATTTTTATAAACCCATTGTGCTACAGCTCTTTCATTACTATTTATCAATTGTTCTGTATGAACATCATTTTTTACATTATAAACAACAGGTGGCAATAAACCTTTTTTATCCGCACTATAATAAACTATTGTTTTGTTTAACAATTTTAAAAGTTGATGAGATGTAACTGTTGCTATAGCTGCATCACTGCCTGCTTGTTGCAATAATTGATTTGTCTCTAATAATATTTTAGTTCGATAAGCTAATTTAGCAGACTGTATAGTCTTTGTTTTTTTATTTTATTAGTAAGTACCTCCTGTAACAAAAGCTGATACAAACATTACAGAGAACGTAATAATATATACTGGGTCATATGCCGTAAAAGTATATCTAGGTTCAATAAATAAAAAATCAAATGCTAATACATTCAAAACAGATAATACTACACTATATAATCTCTTCGATGTTTTTAAGGCAGCAATTAATACACCTAAGATATATACTGTCATGATATTAGCTTCGCCTAAATTCATTGAATAAAATAACATACCAATCATACTAGTTATTATTAAAATAACTAATATAGTTATAATATCTGAAGTATTACATATCTCTCTTTCATTTACTGATTTCTTCCAAAAATTTTTATAAAATAAAGCTTTATTATCTGGAATTACATGTATATCTAAATTCGGTAATTGTTCAATTAATTTATCGGTAAAAGATTTACGCATTAAACGCATAAATCCATTTCTAGCAATACTTCTTCCTATGACTAATTTTGATACACCAGCAAGTCTTGCAAATTCTGCTATTTGAAACGGTATGTCTTCTCCTACTACCATTTCAATTTTTGCTCCTAATTGCTCTGCTAAATGAATATTTTCCTTCAATCTTTTTTTTATTTTCTAATGAAGTTTTTTCAAAACTTGATGTCTGCACAAATAAAGCTGTAAATTGAGCTTTAAAAGCATTTGCCATTCTTGCCGCTGTACGAATAATCTTAGAATTTGATGGCGATGATGATAAACATACTAAAATATGTTCATTCGTATAATAATCTTTATTATTTTCATTCTTAACCTTTAAAGATATTTTATTTACTCTATCAGCCATGCGACGAAGTGCAATTTCTCTAAGCGCTGTTAAATTTTCAACAGTAAAAAAATTGCCTAATGCCCTATCAGCTTGTTCTTTTTGGTAAATTTTTCCTTCTGATAAACGTGTTACTAAATCCGATGGTTCTATATCTACTAATTCCACTTGCTCAGCTTCATCAAAAATTCTATCTGGTATACGTTCTCTCACAATTATTTTGGTAATTGAAGCCACAATATCATTTAAACTTTCTATATGTTGTACATTAATTGTTGTATATACATCAATGCCTGCTTTTAATAATTCTTCAATATCCTGATAACGTTTGATATGACGACAACCATCTGCATTTGTATGTGCTAATTCATCAACCAAAATTAATTGTGGATTTCTTTTTATAGCTGCATCTAAATTAAATTCATTTAAAGTTATATCTTTATGATTAATCACTAATGGTGAAATTACTTCTAAACCATTAACTAAAGCTGCAGTTGCTGGTCTTGCATGAGGTTCTATATAGCCTGCTACTACATCAATTCCTTGCTTTTTGGCTTCATGTGCAGCTTCTAACATAGCATAAGTTTTACCAACACCTGCTGCATAGCCAAAAAATATTTTTAATTTTCCTCGTTTTGATTCATGTCTCTTCTATATGAATTTGTTCCAAAATTTTCTCTGGCGATTTTCGTATAATTGGCATATAAGCCCCTCCCAATTGCATATATGTTATAAACCAATATACCTCCACATCAAAATATATTTGATATATATTTGACGTGGAGGTTATCCATTTAAAATATTAAATTATCTTATCTAACATTAAATTAACTTTTAAAACATTTACTGTTTCTTCACCAAATAAGCCTAATACTTTATGATTAGTACATTTATCGATAATAGCATTTACTTCTTCTTTAGTCATATTATTTTCACGAGCTAATCTTTCTACTTGGTATTTTGCTGCAGCTACAGATATATCTGGATCTAAACCGCTACCAGAATTAGTAACCAAATCTACAGGAATAGGCTCATTACCTTTTTCTGGATTAGCTTTTCTGATTTTTTCTACACGCTGTGCTATTAATTTTTCATAATCTTCACTTGCAGGACTTAAATTTGATGGAGCTGCATATGCTAACAGATTTCCCTCAGTATCTTTATAAGTACTAACATCAATTTTTGTTATACGACCCCACGTATATCTATCACTTGTATATTGTTGACCTAATAATTCACTACCATATTTTACACCATTTACTTCGATAATTTTGCCGTTTGCAGAGTTTGGAAATAATACCTGACAAATACCTGTCATTACCATTGTATAAATAAATCCACAAAAAACAGTGAAAATAATTACTGATAGCAATGCTTTTTTGAAATTATCCATTACAAACTCACCTTTCTTAAACTAGACCTAGACCAACTAATATAACATCAATAATTTTTATACATATAAATGGCACTATAATACCGCCTAAACCATAAATCAAAAGATTTCTTTTTAACAATTCCCCTGCGGTACTTCACGATATTTTACACCTTTTAAAGCCAAAGGAATTAATGCCACAATAATAAGTGCATTATAAATTATTGCTGATAAAACTGCAGATTGAGGACTGTGTAAATTCATGATATTTAATGCCGATAATCCAGGATATAAAGATAAAAATAATAGATGGTAATTATCGACAAAATTATTTTGCTAAATCATTAGCAATACTAAATGTAGTTAAACTACCACGAGTCATTAACAATTGTTTACCAATGCGAACTACTTCAATTAATTTTGTAGGTGAAGAATCTAAATCTACCATGTTACCAGCTTCTTTAGCAGCCTGAGTGCCTGTATTCATTGCTACTGCTACATCTGCTTGAGCAAGTGCTGGAGCATCATTTGTACCATCACCAGTCATTGCTACTAAATGACCTTTAGCTTGAAAATCACGTATCATGCTAATTTGCCTTCTGGTGTAGCTTCTGCTAGAAGTCATCTACACCTGCTTCAGCGGCTATAGCTGCTGCTGTTAATGGGTTATCACCTGTAATCATAATAGTTTTTAATACCCATTTTACGAAGGTCAGCAAATTTTTCTGCTACACCATCTTTTACAATATCTTTTAAATTAATAACACCTAATATTTTATAATCTTGAGCTACAACCAATGGTGTACCACCTATTTGAGCTACACGTTTCACAGCTTCCTCACACTGTGCAGAATAAATACCACCATTTTCTATTACATAAGATTTTACTGCATCAGCAGCACCTTTTCTAATTTCATGTCCATCATAATTTACACCACTCATTCTAGTTTTAGCAGTGAACGGTATAAATTCCATATGATTTTCCTCAATATTTCTACCACGAATGCCAAATTTTTCTTTAGCCAAAATTACAATACTACGACCTTCAGGTGTTTCATCTGCTAAAGAAGATAATTGAGCTGCATTTGCCAAAGTTTTTTCATCAATTCCATCTACAGAAATAAATTCAGAAGCTTGACGATTTCCAAGTGTTATTGTGCCTGTTTTATCAAGCATTAAAATATCAACATCACCAGCAGCTTCAATAGCACGACCGCTCATTGCTAATACATTAGCTTGATTTAATCTACTCATACCAGCTATACCAATAGCTGAAAGCAAAGCACCAATTGTCGTAGGAGCTAAACACACAAGTAAAGCGACTAAAGTTGTTATTGAAGAAGGATTTTCCATACCTGCTTGTTTAGCAGAAAAATCAGAGTAAGTATATAAAGACATTGTTACTAAAATGAAAATAATAGAAAGAGCTATTAAAAAAATCTGCAAAGCCATTTCATTTGGAGTTTTCTTTCTCGCAGCGCCTTCAACCATAGAAATCATTTTGTCCAAGAAAGATTCGCCACTATCACAAGTAACACGAACTACAAGCCAATCAGAAGTAACAGTTGTACACCTGTTACAGCACTACGGTCGCCACCACTTTCTCTAATAACTGGAGCAGATTCACCTGTTATTGCTGATTCATCAACAGATGCTGCCCCTTCAATTACTTCACCATCAGCAGGAATTTGTTGACCTGCTTTAACAATAACAATGTCTCCTTTTTTTAATGAAGAAGATACTACTACCTCATAATTTTCTTTATTATTTGCATCATGAAGTTTATACGCTTCTACATCTTTTTTAGCTGCACGAAGTGCATCAGCTTGTGCCTTGCCCCTGCCTTCAGCAATAGCTTCAGCAAAATTAGCAAAAATACAAGTTAACCATAAAATTATAGCAATTGCTAAAGTATAACCAGATGAAACATCTTGTACACCACTAAGTGATGCTACCCAAAGTAAAGAAGTCAAAATTGCTGAAATATATACTAATAACATTACAGGGTTTTCAGCTTGCACTTTTGGACTTAATTTTATAAATGAATCTTTAATAGCTCTTACAACCATTTGATTATCACTGAGAGCTGATTTAGTTTTTATCATTATTTTTAGCACTCCCCTTATGAAATCATGCTGAAATATTCAGCAATAGGTCCCAAAGATAACGCTGGGAAAAAGTTTAGCGCACCTACTAAAATTACAATAAATATCAACAAGAACACAAACATTGCATTACTTGTAGATAAAGTACCTGCGGTAACTGCCACTTTTTTCTTCTGTACTAAACTACCTGCTATAGCTAAAATACCAACAATAGGTAATAAACGTGCAAAAATCATAGTTAAACCAATACTAGTATTTAAAAATGGTGTATTCGCATTAAAGCCAGCAAATGCAGAACCATTATTGCCACCAGCAGAAGAATAAGCATATAACATTTCAGAAAAACCATGAGCTCCTACATTATTTAAACTGTCTGCTACACTAGGCACTATAGCTGCAATGCCACTTGCTACTAAAATACCAATTGGTGTTGCCAAACATACAAGTACAGCCATTTCATTTCAAATGGTTCTATTTTTTTACAGAATATTATTGCTGTACGACATAACCAACATTACAACGAAACTTGAATCAATCTTGGTATAAACTGCAAATACATACATA
>ENA-OQIY01000026-OQIY01000026.1-human-gut-metagenome-genome-assembly--contig:-NODE-26-length-13953-cov-1.062636_pt1 | contig 13953 bp, 13 predicted proteins | sample MGYA00242592_ERZ504757 | MGnify/ENA primary metagenome ERZ504757 (study PRJEB26092, sample SAMD00036366) | human gut metagenome | host: Homo sapiens | study: EMG produced TPA metagenomics assembly of... | reverse complement strand
CAGATGTACACAGCCATTGACATCGGTCAGTTGGCAAAATATGGAGTAACTTATTGGCTTCCACTTGCAAGTGCAGCAAATGTAGCACAGGGTGCGGCAGCATTAGCAGTTGGAATTAAATCAAAAGATCAGAAAGTTAAATCCCTTGCACTCCCGTCATCACTTAGTGCATTTATGGGAATCACAGAGCCGGCAATCTTTGGTGTAAACTTAAGATTCTTCAAACCATTTATCGCAGGATGTATTGGTGGAGGATGTGGAGCTCTGTATGCATCACTTGTACATCTTGGAGCAAAGGGAACAGGAGTAACAGGTATCTTCGGTATTCTGCTTTGCCTGAATCAGCCGCTTCAGTACATTATCGAGATGGCAATTTCAGTAGGAGTAGCATTTGTGATCTCCTTCATGATTTACAAAGATAAAGAGCCTGCAACTCAGGCAGCCAGGACAGAGGCAGCGGTTGAGAATAAAGAAGCAGAAGCAAATGCGGAAGAGACAGAGAACTCTGCTGAAAAAACTGTTTCTGTAGAAGAAATCACAAGTCCGGTAAATGGAACTGTTGTTCCGACAGCAGAAGTCGCAGATGAGACATTTGCATCAGAGATGCTTGGAACAACTATTGCAGTTGAGCCAACAGATGGAAAGATTGTAGCACCATGTGACGGTGAAGTAATGAATATCTTCGATACAGGGCATGCAGTATGCATTGCAACAGAAGCAGGAGCAGAGCTTCTGATCCACATTGGAATTGATACAGTTTCCATGGATGGAAAAGGATTTGTAAAGAAAGTAGCAGACGGAGCAAAAGTTCGTAAGGGCGATGTGCTGATCGAAGCAGATCTGGATGCTATCAAAGCAGCAGGACATCCGGCAACTACGATGATGATACTGACGAATGCAGATGACTTCAGCAAAGTAGAGAAGACAGCAGCGGGAACAGTTACAACAGCTGATCTCGCAATGAAGATTGAGAAATAAATTGACAAGTGATTAAAAGATAACAGCCGTTTTATTCAAAGAAGAATTCTTGCAGAATAGAACAGGCTGTAAATGGAAAAAGGGAGACAAGAGCATGAATGCATTAACAAGGGATCTGATCAAACTGGTAGATATGACGGAAGAGATGATGAAAGAAAAAGAGCAGAAAGAAGGAGCGGATTATCGTGAGAAGCTGCATCTGATGCCTCCTGTTGGCTGGCTCAATGATCCGAACGGATTGTGCCAGTTGAATGGGATCTATCATGCATTTTTTCAGTATTCTCCATTTAATGCCGAAGGCGGCGTAAAGATGTGGGGGCACTATACAAGCAAAGATATGATCGACTGGGAATACCAGGGAGTAAAGTTATATCCGGATCAGCCATTTGATTGTCATGGTGTATACTCCGGATCAGCATTTATCGAAGATGACAAAATGTATGTTTACTATACAGGTAATGTAAAGTTGGAAGACGGAGATTTTGACTATATCAACACAGGACGCGAGTCAAATACGGTTCTTGTTGTCAGTGAGGATGGAAAGACATTCGGTCCGAAGAAAGAACTAATGAGAAATGTTGATTATCCGTCAGATCTGACCTGCCATGTGCGTGACCCGAAGATATGGAAAGAAGGAGATACTTACTACATGATTCAGGGTGCGCGTACAAAAGAAGATGTCGGACAGGCATTGATCTTTGAGTCAAAAGATAAAATCAACTGGAATTTCAGAAGCCGCGTGGAATCAGAAGAACCATTCGGATACATGTGGGAATGTCCGGATTATTTTGAGGTAGACGGAACAAAAATTCTCTCGGCGTCTGTGCAGGGACTTGAGGGTGGTATCTGGGACGACAGAAATGTTTATCAGTCCGGATACTTCCTAGTAGATGGGGATATTCTGGAAGACTATAAACTCTCCGAGTATCAGCTTTGGGACTATGGATTTGATTACTATGCCCCACAAAGCTTTGAGACAGAAGATGGCAGAAGAATCCATATCAGTTGGATGGGAATGCCGGATTGTGAAGAATATACCAATCCGACGATCGCAGAAGGGTGGCAGCACTGCTTCACTTTTCCGAGAGAAGTATTTGTAGAAGATGGCAAAGTTTGTCAGAGACCGGTCAGAGAATTGCAAAAGAAGAAAACTCTTGTGGATAAGTCAGCCGGAATGTTGAAAAAAGATGGATATAAAGTCTATGATGTGAATATCTCGGCATTCAGAACAATGAATTCAGGACAGTGATTGATGAAGAATTGATTCTTGAGTACAAAAATGGAAGATTCGAGATGCATTTTACAAGCCAGGATAAGAATTCAGTATCTGCCGGAAGAGGAATGCGTTATATTGCATTGGATTCTGTTACAGATGTAGAAATCTTGGTAGATCATTCTTCCGTGGAAGTGTTTGTGAATGATGGAGAAGCTGTATTTTCCACACGATTTTATCCAAAGGCAGACAGTCTTCTGGTAGAGGCAGAAGAGGCGCAGATTATGATGTATGAGATTCAATAGAGAAAAAAATGAATGAAAAAGAGGGCGTGGATTTATTCGTTGATATCACCACATATCAAATGATGAATCCGCGCCCTCTTTTTTTGAATCAGCAGGATTGGAAATGTGAAATGTCACAGAAAATGTGAAAGAGATCTAACGCTGTGAAGGGGGGCATAATGTACAAAAAGTATTGTTGAAACGCCAGAGTGTATGTATTATATGTACAGAGTAATTCATGAATGAAAAACACTGTTGATGACAGAGAATTTGTAAACAGTTGTAAACAAGTTACGTAGGAGGAATGAGGATATGAGTGAAAAGAAAAGTACTTTGATGCAAAAAGTACAGCGCTTTGGTGGAGCGATGTTCACGCCGGTGTTATTTTTTGCAGTCTTTGGAATTATTGTGGGTTTCGCAACTTTATTTAAGAATAATCTGGTATTTGGATCTTTGGCAGATCCTGAGACTACCTGGTACAAGGTCTGGGATATCATTTATAATGGAGCAAACACGGTATTTAACAGATGCCATTGATATTTGCAATTGGTCTTCCGGTATCACTTGCAAAGAAACAGCAGGCAAGAGCATGTCTTGAGATATTTGTAATCTATGCTACCTTTCTTTATCTGACAAGTTCTATTTTGCAGTACTGGGGGCCGGTTTTTGGTGTTGATTTTGAATCTGTAGAAAGAACAAGCGGACTTGCAACAATTGCCAGTGTAAGAACATTGGATATGGGAATTGTTGGAGCACTGATCATTGCAGGAATTGCAGTTTATCTTCATAATAAGTTTTTTGACATGGAAGTGCCGAAATATGTTTGAGACATTCAAAGGTTCTCCAATGGTTGTTACTAATTGGATTCTTTGTTATGATTCCTGTTTCTGTTCTTGCATGCCTGATCTGGCCACATGTACAGGATGGAATTGCCAGTGTGCAGAGCTTTCTTGCAAGCACAGGAGTCTTCGGAGTAGGGATGTATACATTCCTTGAAAGATTGATGATTCCGTTTGGACTTCATCATTTCATTTACGCTCCATTTTTATATGATTCAGCAATTGTTGACGGTGGAATCAAGGCATACTGGGTTGCGCATCTTTCAGAATTCGCTTCTATGAAAGGTTCTCTTGCAGCAATGTTCCCGGCAGGAGGATTCGCTCTTACAGGTATGAGTAAGATGTTTGCACCACTTGGAATCAGCGGAGCAATCTATGTGACAGCAAAACCAAATAAGAAAAAGAAAGTACTTGCACTTTTAATTCCGGTATTGATTACAGCAATGTTCACAGGAATTACAGAGCCACTGGAATTTACATTTCTTTTTATCGCTCCTGTTTTGTATCTGTGTCATGCAGTGCTTGCAGGATTGATGTCAGCAATCACATTTGCATGTGGAATCAGTGGAGATTTCAGTTTGGGACTGATCCAGAATGCGTCTCTGAACTGGGTACCTCTTTGGAGCACACATGGTGGAAGCTATGTACTTCAGATTGTGATTGGATTGATTTTCTCAGCCATCTATTTTGTACTGTTCCGTGCATTGATTCTTAAGATGAATCTGAAGACACCGGGAAGAGAAGCAGATGATGAAGAAAGTAAACTGTATACAAAGAAAGAATACAAAGCAAAGAAAGAAAATAGTTCAGACAACAAATATCAGATAGCAGCAGAAGTTTATATGGAAGGTCTTGGCGGAAAAGAAAATATCATCGATGTAACAAACTGTGCTACCCGTCTTCGTGTATCGGTGAAGGATGTTGATAAGGTACTGCCGGATGCATATTTCAAAGAAAATGGCGCGCATGGTGTTGTGAGAAATGGAACAGCGCTTCAGGTTATTGTTGGTCTGAGTGTTCCCAACGTAAGAGAAGAATTTGAAAAATTACTGTAGAAATAATAGAAAAAAGAGGAAAATATAATGAAAAAATTTAACATTACAATCGCCGGAGGCGGAAGTACTTATACACCAGGAATTGTATTAATGCTTGCAGAGGAGTCTTATCGATTCCCGGTAGAAGAAATTAAATTATATGACAATCTTGCGTCTCGTCAGGAGCCAATCGGAAAAGCAATGGAAATTATGATGAAAGAGCAGCATCCGGAGATTAAGTTTTCTTATACAACAGATCCGGAAGAGGCATTTACGAACATTGATTTTGTATTTGCACATATCAGAGTCGGACTTTATGCGATGCGTGAACTGGATGAAAAGATTCCGCTGAAATATGATGTTGTTGGACAGGAGACTTGCGGACCAGGAGGAATCGCATATGGAATGAGATCCATTGCAGGTGTTCTGGAGATTCTTGATTATATGGAGAAATATTCTCCAGATGCATGGATGCTGAACTATTCCAATCCGGCAGCGATTGTGGCAGAAGCGACAAGAAGACTCCGTCCGAATTCAAGAATTATCAATATCTGTGATATGCCAGTTGCACTGGAAAATATTATGGCAAATATCCTAAATCTGGAATCAAGAAAAGAAATGATAGTAAAATATTATGGATTAAACCATTTTGGATGGTGGACAAGCATTACAGATAAAGCAGGAAAGGATCTGATGCCTGAACTGAAGGCATTTGTGAAAGAAAAAGGATATGCGAAGGAGACGGAAGATTATCAGCACCGTGCCCAGAGCTGGAAAGATACTTATCTGATGGCAAAAGATGTTTACGCATTGGATCCAGAGACAGTACCGAACACGTACCTTAAATATTATCTGCTTCAGGATGAAGTTGTAGAGCATTCAAACAAAGAATATACGAGAGCAAACGAAGTAATGGATTCTCGTGAGAAAGAAGTATTTGATACGGCGAAAGGCATTATCGAAAAAGGTAGTGCGGAAGGATATACTTTTGCAGTCGGAGCACATGCAACATTTATTGTCGATCTGGCATGCGCACTTGCATTTAATACAAAAGAAAGAATGCTTCTGATTGTACCAAACAACGGAGCAATTTCCAATTTTGATCCGGAAGCAATGGTTGAGATTCCATGTCTTGTTGGAAGTAACGGACCGGAGCCACTGGCAGTAGGAAAGATTCCAGAGTTCCAGAAGGGACTTATGGAGCAGCAGGTAGCGGTTGAGAAACTTACGGTAGATGCGTGGATGGAACATTCCTATCTGAAGTTGTGGCAGGCACTTACGTTAAGTAAGACGGTACCAAGTGCAAAGATTGCAAAGAAGATTCTGGATGAGCTGATTGAGGCAAACAAAGAATACTGGCCGGAACTTTCATAATAAAATAAAAGACATAGTAGAAATACGATTGCGTCTAAAGAAAAAACTGGTGTGCAGTAGCGCGGCAGTTTTTTTCTTGTGTTAAGCAGGAAGGAGCAGGGAAGAATTGTGGAATAAATAAGAAGATTGTGATAGTATAGAAATAATAAATAATCGAGAAAATGAGGTGATGGCATGAAATTAGAGGCGTTAGTCAGCAGACATTATGATGAATTGAATCCAAATGATCTTATTATCTGGCGGTATATTACTCAAAATAAAGAACAATGTCTGAACATGACGATTGAAGCACTCGCACAGTTATGCAATGTATCTCGGAGTACGGTCATGCGTTTTGCACAGAAGATTGGCTTATCCGGCTATAGTGAATTAAAAGCCTGTCTGCGCTTTGAACTGGAAGAAGACGAAGTGCCTGTGTCACGTAATTTGGTATCCTTGATATGTGACAGCAATATCAAGGCCATACATCATTTCCAGTCACAGAACTACGATGATATCTGTCAGATTTTATATAATGCGAAAAGAATTTTTATGTATGGGACGGGGAGTCTGCAGAAATCAGTCTGCCGGGAATTTCAGAGAATGATGTTGTCGTTGAATATTCTGGTTAATGATATTCCGGCGGAGGGTGAAGTGCGCAAAGTTGTAAACTGATGAAGCGGATGATATCTTTTTTGTTGTATCAAAATCAGGAGAAAGTGATTTTATACGTAATATTATGATTCAGGCGAACAGCAAAGGTGTGACAACAATCTCTTTGACTCGATATGGGAATAATACACTGGCCAGAATGAGCACCAAAAATTTGTTTGTAAATATAGAGGAAGTCACTGTATTGGAGGAGACCAATTTTGAGTCTATGACATTGATGTTTATCATTCTTGAAATTTTATTTGCAAAGCTAGTAGAGTACAGGACGAAATTTTACATAGAGTAGTTGAAAAATTCTTGGTAGAATTAGTGATTTTAAAAGTGATAAATTATGATTGAAAAAAAAGTTGTTGCGACTTATAATAAAACTACAGATTCCCCACAGATGAAAGGTCTGTGGGGATTTTTGCGTTATGAATTCAAACAACCGGAGGATTTCCTTTATGATAAATTTTAAGAAATACGGAAAGCGCTGTCTGTCTCTTTTTCTGGCGGCATCTATGATATTAATGCCGGCAGTACAGACATTTGCTGAGGAAGAAACGGCGACAGCCACAACAGATTCAACTCAGACAGCGGAAGAAGACAGGGAGACACAGCGTCAGAACTGTTATGCGATCGTACCGGATTCAAACAGTGTGGAGAACTGGCCACAGGGACCGGCAACTTATGCGGACTCTGCAATCGTTATGGATATGAACAGTGGGGCAGTTTTATATAGCAAGCAGATTGAAAAGAAGCATTATCCGGCGAGTATTACAAAACTTCTGACAACATTGGTTGCGCTGGACAATGCAGAGCTTACAGATACGGTAGAATTTTCCCAGGACAGCATCTCCTTTCTGGAATATGGCGATGCCCATATCGGCATGACACCGGGGGAGCAGATCAGTATGGAAGATGCGCTCTATGCCGTTCTTCTGGCATCGGCAAATGAGGTCTCTTATGCAGTAGCTGAGAGTGTTGGAAGAAGATGGTGGGGTTATGACACATTTATTCAGGCGATGAATGATGAGTCAGAAAAACTTGGATGTACAGGTTCACACTGGATGAATGCGAACGGACTTCATGATGAACAACATTATACAACGGCGCATGATATGGCAAGAATTGGTGCAGCAGTTTATCAGAAGGAAGCGTTCCGGACAATTTCCCAATCGTTAAGCCATACGATTCCGGCAACGAATCTGGTGAATGAAGAACGTACTTTTCAGCAGAAGCACAAGATGCTCTGGCCACAGAATGATAATTACTATGAATACTGCAAGGGCGGTAAGACCGGCTACACAGATCAGGCAAGAACAACGCTTGTGACAATGGCAGATAACGGAGATATGCAGCTTGTTGCGGTTGTACTTTATGATTTTGGAAATGATGCTTATATAGATACTCGTGCCATGTTTGATTATGCTTACAGTAATTTTTCAAAAATATCTTTGAAGGATCAGAAGCTTCCGGAAGGTGTGAAGTCTTATGAAGACGAAGATGCTTATATCGTACTTCCGAAGAGTGCACAATTTTCTGATGTGAAAGCAGAAGTGAAGGAAGACAGCAACAAGGATGGATCCGGAACAGTAACATTTACTTATAAAGGGCAGGAAGTAGGCAGTGTGAAAGCTGCGATAGAAAAAACAGAGGAAAGCAGTGCAGCTGTTTTGGGAAAAAAGAAAGATAAGACAACTTCAACTGTCGTAACCGGGATTTCAAAGTTTATGAAAATTGTGATCGGAGTTGTAATTGCAGTTGTGATTTTATTGATCATCATTGTTGTACTTGCGAATTACCGGAAGCAGATAAGACGTCGCAGAAGAAAAAAAGGAAAAAGAAGAAATGCAAAGAGTGGTAATGTGAAAAGAAAGAAGAAACGCCGCAGATAAGAAAACAGAAAATTTGCGAAAGAACGCTGAAAACAACGTTTTTTCGCACTTTTTTTATCATAATAAACCTTGACTAGAGCCAAGAATCTCTTTATAATAAGCCGTGTGTAGAAGTTCACAGGTAAAGCGATGACGGAGACAGTAGGATTTATCCGAACGTTACAGCGAGCCGGAGATGGTGGGAGTCCGGTGCAAGTAAGAGATTTTTGAAGATCACTCCAGAGCAGCAGTTCCTGAAACAGATGCAGAAAAGAGGTTTCTGCAGAAAGAGAGAGTAAGGACTGACGCGTGTCCGGCGTTAAAGGATACCATATGCAGGTCAGAAATCAGACCTAAGTATGATGTAACAGGTGGTTTAACGAGAGAAGTTCAGGCTTTCGTCCTATTACAGGACGGAAGCCTTTCTTTTTTTAAGAATCATAAAATAAACTCAGGAAAGGATAAGAACATGTATAAGAAAGTTTTAACTGACATGAACTTTGTCAGCCGTGAAAAAGAAGTTGAAAAGTTCTGGGATGATAATGAAATCTTCCAGAAAAGTATGGATGAAAAAGAAGGATGTCCGGATTATATTTTCTATGACGGACCTCCGACAGCAAATGGTAAACCGCATATCGGACACGTTTTAACTCGTGTTATTAAGGATATGATCCCGAGATACCGTACAATGAAAGGATATATGGTTCCAAGAAAGGCCGGATGGGATACACATGGTCTTCCGGTAGAGCTTGAAGTTGAGAAGCTTCTTGGTCTTGATGGAAAAGATCAGATTGAGAAATATGGTCTTGAACCATTTATCAAGAAATGTAAAGAGAGTGTATGGAAATACAAAGGAATGTGGGAGAATTTCTCCGGTACAGTTGGATTCTGGGCTGACATGGAGCACCCATATGTAACTTATGATAACAACTTTATTGAGTCTGAATGGTGGGCTCTGAAGCAGATCTGGGATAAGGGACTCCTTTACAAAGGATTTAAGATCGTTCCTTACTGCCCGCGTTGTGGAACACCGCTTTCCGCACAAGAAGTTGCACAGGGATACAAGGATGTTAAGGAGCGTTCAGCAATCGTTCGTTTTAAAGTAAAAGATGAAGATGCATATATTCTTGCATGGACAACAACACCTTGGACACTTCCATCCAACCTTGCACTTTGTGTAAATCCGAAAGAAGATTACGCAAAGGTTAAGGCAGCAGACGGACATGTATATTATATGGCTTGCGCATTGCTTGACACAGTTCTTGGAAGACTTGCAGAAGAAGGCAAAGATGCTTATGAAATTCTTGAGACTTATAAGGGAACTGATCTGGAAGGAAAAGAGTATGAGCCGCTGTATCAGTGTGCAGCAGACGAGGCTGCAAAACAGCGCAAGAAAGCATTCTATGTTGTATGTGATGAATATGTAACTCTTACAGATGGTACAGGAGTTGTTCACATCGCACCTGCATTTGGTGAAGATGATGCGAATGTAGGAAGAAAATATGATCTTCCATTCGTACAGCTTGTAGATGAGAAGGGTGATATGGCAGAATCCACACCGTTCGCCGGTCTGTTTGTAAAGAAAGCTGATCCGGAAGTATTAAAGGATCTGGATGCAAGAGGACTTCTTTATGATGCACCGAAGTTCGAGCATAGCTATCCTCACTGCTGGAGATGTGATACTCCACTGATCTACTATGCACGTGAGTCCTGGTTCATCAAGATGACAGCAGTTCGCGACGATCTGATCAGAAATAATAACACAATTAACTGGATTCCGGAAAGCATCGGTAAGGGACGTTTCGGTGACTGGATCGAGAATGTTCAGGACTGGGGAATCAGCCGTAACCGTTACTGGGGAACACCACTGAATATCTGGCAGTGTGAGTGTGGACATATGCACTCTATCGGAAGCATTGAAGAACTGAAATCAATGTCTGATAACTGTCCGGATGATATCGAGCTTCACCGCCCATACATCGATGCTGTAACAATCAAGTGTCCGGAGTGTGGTAAAGAGATGCACAGAGTACCGGAAGTTATCGACTGCTGGTTCGACAGTGGATCCATGCCATTTGCACAGCATCATTATCCATTTGAAAATCAGGATCTGTTTGAGAGACAGTTCCCGGCAGACTTTATTTCTGAGGCTGTAGACCAGACAAGAGGATGGTTCTACTCACTGCTTGCTATTTCAACACTTCTGTTCAACAAGGCTCCATATAAGAATGTTATCGTTCTTGGACATGTTCAGGATGAGAACGGACAGAAGATGAGTAAGTCTAAAGGAAATGCGGTCGATCCGTTTGATGCACTGGAGAAATACGGTGCAGATGCGATCCGCTGGTATTTCTACATCAACAGTGCTCCGTGGCTTCCGAATCGTTTCCACGGAAAAGCCGTTCAGGAAGGACAGCGTAAGTTCATGGGAACACTTTGGAATACTTATGCATTCTTCGTGCTTTATGCGAACATTGATAATTTTGATGCAACAAAATATACTCTGGAATATGATAAACTTCCGGTTATGGATAAGTGGATCCTCTCCAAGATGAACACAATGGTAAAAGATGTAGATTATAATCTTGGCAATTACAGAATCCCAGAGGCAGCACGTGTGCTTCAAGACTTCGTAGATGATCTGAGTAACTGGTATGTAAGAAGAAGCCGTGAGCGTTTCTGGGCAAAGGGAATCCGTATTTGTAAAAATCTGCAATAAACTGTTTATCTGTTTCCGGCAGATGATCTCTGGAGCATTTTTCCTCGACAACATCCGCAATCAGCTGGTATGTCAGTTTGTATAGAAAACTCTCGATTTTTTCATGGTTCACCGAATGATAAACGTTCATAATAAACGGCTTGTTTTCCAGCACTGCCTCAAAAATCTGGCAAAACCCTCCTGCCAGGTATCGTAAGTTTTCTTATCCCGAAGGGCTTTTTTGCCGTCTTCCACACATGCCCACTCCACCAGATCATAGATATCCTTGAAATGATAGTAAAATGCCATACGGCTGATCCCGCAGTCCTCTGTCAGTCTGCGATAGTGATCTTATCAAAAGGTTTCTTTTTCAAAAGCTCTTTCAATGACGCTTCCAGTGCAATTTTGGTTGTATTCAATATCTGCTTCTCCTGTTTTTCGCTTGCTTTATGAGTTCCATTTATCTTGCGTTCTTCTGGTTTGGTAAACGCTTTCCGTGATTCTTTCATAAAAAATTTCAGAGACATTTTATAATTTTTTATTCTTGACAGAAAATGTTAGCAGACTTACAATTTTTCTGGTTTCAAATGATTCACAATTTTTGATGTACAATTTGATATTATAAATGAAAATACAGACATTTTGACACCTGAATTTTATAAAAAAGGAGTTTATCAACATGACACAGAAAAAACAAATGCCAAATCCACTTGGTACCGATAGGATTTCCACGCTGGTGGCACGTTTTGCTATTCCAAGCATTATCGCAATGCTTGTCAGCGCAGTTTACAATATCGCTGACCAGCTTTTTATCGGAAATGCAGTCGGCACGCTCGGAAATGCTGCAACCAATATCGCCTTTCCGCTCTCTATGCTCTGCACTTCGCTGGCATTGCTTTTTGGGATCGGCGGAGCAGCAAGCTTTAACCTTCATATGGGAGCAGGGCGAAAAGAGGAAGCGCCTTATTATATCGGCAACTCCATCACTATGCTGCTCTCACTCGGATTTCTTTTGCTGCTTATCACCGAACTGTTTTTAAATCCGCTGTTAGTGCTCTTTGGTTCCCCGGCAGATGTACTCCCACTGGCAGAGCAATATGTCCGCGTCACAGCGGTCGGTTTTCCATTTCTGATCTTAACCATCGGAAGCGGTCACCTGATCCGTGCGGACGGCAACCCGAAAATGGCAATGTTTGTCACGGTTTCAGGTGCTGTCATTAATATTGTCTTAGACGCACTGTTCGTATTCGGTTTCCAATGGGGAATGTACGGTGCTGCCTGGGCGACTGTCATCGGACAGATCATCTCCGCCTGCGATCGCGATCCGTTACCTCATGCATTACCGCACTGTGACATTAGAAAAACAGCATTTTATCCCTTCCGGGAAAGTTCTCGCACAGATCTGTTCCCTCGGCATGTCCTCAGGCATTAACCAGATTGCCATGATGATCGTGCAGATCGTCATGAACAACCTGTTAAAACACTACGGCGCACAGTCCGTTTATGGCGAATCCATCCCGATCGCCTGTGCCGGAATTGTCATGAAGGTAAACCAGCTTTATTTTTCTATTATTATCGGACTGTCCCAGGGAAGCCAGCCAATTGAAAGTTTAATTACGGTGCAAAGCAATACAAACGGGTGACTGACGCATTTCCTTCTCGCAGCGTCAGTCGGTGCGGTTGTATCCATTATTCCTTTTTGCTGTTCAGCTTTTCCCGAGACAGATCCTTGGTCTGTTCGGAAGCGGAAGCGAAGAATATTTTGAGTTCGGTGTCAACTATTTCCGAGCCTTCCTGTTCTTCACCTGGTTAAACTTTTTGCAGCCGATCTCCTCGATGTTTTTCAGTTCCATCGGAAAAGCGTACAAGGGAACTTTCCTCTCCCTGACCAGACAGATTCTGTTCCTGCTGCCGCTTATCGTTGCACTGCCGCATTTTTTCGGCATTATGGGCGTACTTTATGCAGGACCGATCGCCGACCTTCTGTCCTTTGCAGTCGGCCTTAGCATGGTGATCGTTGAATTCAAACATATTAATAAGCTGGAAGCTGAACTGGCTTAATATTATCCTTTACCCCAACACCTTCTCCAGCTCCTCCACAACGATCTTAAGAGCTTTGATCCGGGCATATTTCTTGTCGACAGATCTAAAATATGCACGGAGCATAGGAGGTGCTGTTCTTTTGGATCATCTCATTGACCGCTGTCTCATACGCATCCCATTTGTCACGGTTGCGCCAGTCCTCGTCTGTGATCTTCCACTGTTTTTCCGGTGTATTCTGTCTCTCATTAAAACGCTCAAGCTGCGTATCTTTGTCAATCTGCACCCAGAATTTGATGATCACAGCGCCCCAGTCGTGAAGTTCTTTTTCAAATTCGTTGATCTCATTGTAAGCACGCATCCAGTCATTTTCACTGCAAAATCCCTCCAGACGTTCTACCATAACTCTGCCATACCAGGTTCTGTCAAAAATAGCGATATGCCCATTTTTCGGAAGTCTTGTCCAGAAACGCCATAAATAATGTCTGGCCTTCTCATGTGGTTCCGGACTTGCAATTGGATGTACTTCATAACCCCGGGGATCCAGAGCTTCTGTAATACGTTTGATGCTTACCTCCTTTGCCTGCCGCATCCCAGCTTCATACGTGATGATCACAGGAATACGTCTCCTGTACAGTTTATTATTGGAGTTCCCCCAGTTTACTCTGGAGTTTGTTTCACGTTCTCCCCTGTACTCCTCGTCATCCATTGTTTTATCTCTCAGATCAATATCCGACAGATGGGGAATCTGCTCCAGAGGGAATACATTCTGCAAAATCGGAACGGAATGTGCCTGATTCTGCATGGCAACTTCAATGTTGCTTACCATAGTCTCCAGTACCTGAAGTTCCGCCCATTTTCTGTCACTGGCATCTATGATGTACATGGTGCAGAGGAAGCATTCGTGTCAGACAGATACTGAGAAAATACTTTCGCATCATTTTTTGTAATTGTTCTATTTCATTGACCATTTATCAAATCATCGA
>ENA-OQIY01000025-OQIY01000025.1-human-gut-metagenome-genome-assembly--contig:-NODE-25-length-14128-cov-1.263267_pt1 | contig 14128 bp, 19 predicted proteins | sample MGYA00242592_ERZ504757 | MGnify/ENA primary metagenome ERZ504757 (study PRJEB26092, sample SAMD00036366) | human gut metagenome | host: Homo sapiens | study: EMG produced TPA metagenomics assembly of... | reverse complement strand
CAGAGAACTGGCCCAAGCAACTGTTTAGCAAAAACACAGGTCTATGCAAAACCGAAAGGTGAGGTATATGCTGACGCCTGCCCGGTGCTGGAAGGTTAAGAGGAGATGTTAGAGCAATCGAAGCATTGAATTTAAGCCCCAGTAAACGGCGGCCGTAACTATAACGGTCCTAAGGTAGCGAAATTCCTTGTCGGGTAAGTTCCGACCGCACGAAAGGCGTAATGATTTGGGCACTGTCTCGACAATGCACCCGGTGAAATTGAAATACCAGTGAAGATGCTGGTTACCTGCGCCAGGACGGAAAGACCCCATGGAGCTTTACTCTAGCTTGATACTGGGATTCGGTACTGCATGTACAGGATAGGTGGGAGACTTTGATGACAGGACGCCAGTCTTGTCGGAGTCGCTGTTGGGATACCACCCTTGTGGTACTGGATTTCTAACCAACCTCCGTGACCCGGAGGTGGGACAATGTCAGGTGGGGAGTTTGACTGGGGCGGTCGCCTCCGAAAGGGTATCGGAGGCGCTCAAAGGTTCCCTCAGAATGGTTGGAAACCATTCGAAGAGTGCAAAGGCAGAAGGGAGCTTGACTGCGACACCGACGGGTGGAGCAGGTACGAAAGTAGGACTTAGTGATCCGGTGGTATAAAGTGGGATTGCCATCGCTCAACGGATAAAAGCTACCCTGGGGATAACAGGCTTATCACTCCCAAGAGTTCACATCGACGGAGTGGTTTGGCACCTCGATGTCGGCTCATCGCATCCTGGGGCTGAAGTAGGTCCCAAGGGTTGGGCTGTTCGCCCATTAAAGCGGTACGCGAGCTGGGTTCAGAACGTCGTGAGACAGTTCGGTCCCTATCCGGCGTGGGCGTAAGATATTTGAGAGGAGCTGTCCTTAGTACGAGAGGACCGGGATGGACTGGCCGCTGGTGTATCTGTTGTCTTACCAAAGGCATAGCAGAGTAGCCAAGCCGGGAAGGGATAAACGCTGAAGGCATCTAAGCGTGAAGCCCCCCTCAAGATGAGATATCTCATAACGTCAAGTTAGTAAGACCCCTTGAAGACGACGAGGTAGATAGGGCAGAGGTGGAAGTGTGGTAACACATGGAGCTGACTGTTACTAATAGGTCGAGGGCATAACCAAAGCAGTGATAGGTTTGGATGATGATGTTGGTTTTAACTGTATGTAGTTTTGAAGGTACATAGAATATAGACAGGAATGAGAAGCAGTGCGAAAGCGCTGTTTTTTTCTTGCAAAAAAATCAAATTTCTTGACAAAGAAAAGATTTTGCTATATGTATATATCAGATGAGGATTGTGTGTTTCGCGGCAAAAATGCCGGTGACATTCTTGACAAAAGTATATAGAAAAGATGAGATAATAAATGATCAAGGGAAGAATCATAATAGCTGATATAGAAAAAATATCATGCAATAAAGAGTGGATTCTCTCACAGATAGCACAAAGATATGTTGAAAAGTATCAGAAGCATAAGAGAGAAACGGAATAAAAAACAGGAGCTGATAGCGGGATATCTTTAAAAGAGTATTTAGGTGTAGAAAATGATGCTCAGCTTGTAATAAGTAAAAATGGGAAGCCGATGCTTGTGGATGCAAGAAAACATTTTAACCTGTCACATAGCGGTAAATATGTAGTTCTAGCGATTGCTGATCAGGAAGTGGGCATTGATATTGAACGTGTGCGTCCATATCATGAAGCAACAGCGAAGAAGATATTTTCGAATGAAATACAAAATGCAATGTCTGAACTTTGCGGGGAGGAAAAAGACCGGATATTTACTCAATTATGGACAGAACTAGAAGCGAAGCTGAAAGTAAAAGGCATTGGATTTAGTAAAGAATGGGAAAATGAAAAAGTAAAGGAATATTTTATTGAGACAAGATGTATAGATGAATATTATGTAAGCTTAGCAACAGAAGAAAAAATTTCTGTAGAAATAGAATGGTTTACAGGGAATGGAAAGGAAGTAAAAAAGTATGATTAAGCCTATTATGAGAGACATATTTTCTTAAATCAAAAATCAAGAACCGGCGACAGAAGCGGATAAACAGATAGCAATCGATCTGTTAGATACATTGAAAGCAAATGAAACAGGATGTGTAGGTATGGCAGCAAATATGAATTGGAGCAAAAAAGAGAATCATTGCAGTGAATATGGGGATGTTTAATATTGCTATGTTTAATCCGAAAATCGTGAAGCGCACAGGCGCTTATGAGACGGAAGAGGGGTGTCTGTCATTAGACGGAGTGCGAAGCTGCAGACGTTATCAGGAAATAGAAGTTGAATATCAGGATATGAATTTCAAGAAGAAAAAAGAGAAATATAGCGGATGGACGGCCCAGATCATTCAGCATGAAATAGATCATTGCGATGGGATTTTGATATAAATTTTATTTGTGCATTGAGGAGGTGCGGCGCATGGATTTCAAGTATTGCAAATTAGAAATCTTTATTCCGGAAACACATATTTCGCAGCTACAGAAAGCATTACAGTCAGTAGATGCAGGACATATAGGCAATTATGATTCATGTATGTCATGTTCACAGCTTACCAGTTACTGGAGACCGTTAGGCGGGACATCTCCTTATATTGGAAATGTAGGTGAAATCAGTTGTGAACCTGAAGTAAAAGTTGAGGTAACTGTATTTACAGAGAAAGTGGATGAAACTATTCAGGCAATCAAAGAGGTACATCCATACGAGAAACCGGTAATCAATGCATTGCCGATTTATCGGACAAGTTTTTAAGGGAAAATGAAGTCTTACGATCAGACGGAAAGGAGGTTTGATCGTAAGGCTTCTTTTGTTGAAAAACTACAGGAAACAGATGGTTTATCTTTTTCTCGTTGCGGTATCCTGGAAACAAGTATTTCTCATCAATCTGAGTTGCCCGTTCACAACAAAATGCACAAATATGCATCGCAAAATATGTTGAAAATCCTACTTGAAAGACGAACGTATGTTCTATATAATAGAGACATCAACGAAAGGAAAGGGGAATCTGCCATGAAAGAACGCACCTATATTGCAATTGACCTGAAATCTTTTTACGCTTCTGTGGAATGTGTGGAACGGGATCTGGATCCGTTGGAGGTGAATCTTGTCGTGGCAGATGTGACCCGTACAGAGAAGACTATCTGCCTGGCGGTATCTCCGGCGCTGAAGTCTTATGGGATTCCGGGAAGAGCCCGCTTGTTTGAAGTTGTACAGAAAGTAGCGGAAGTGAATGAGGCGAGACGGTATCGAAGTCCGGGTGGAAGATTTCAGGGAAGTTCGTCTGACCAGCGTGAATTAAGGAAACACCCGGAGCTTGCATTGGATTACGTGACAGCGCCACCAAGGATGGCTCTTTATATGGAGTACAGCCGCAGGATTTATGCAATCTATCTGAAATATATTGCGCCGGAAGACATACATGTTTATTCCATAGATGAAGTGTTTCTTGATGTAACTTCCTATCTGAAAACTTACGGACTCACGTCGGAAGAACTGGCGAGGAAGATGATTCGAGAGGTACTTCATGAGACTGGAATCACAGCGACTGCGGGATTGGGACGAATCTGTATCTTGCAAAGATTGCAATGGATATTATGGCGAAACATGTCGAACCTGATGAAGATGGAGTGAGAATTGCGAAGCTGAATGAACGAAGTTATCGAGAACAACTTTGGAATCACAGGCCATTGACAGATTTCTGGCGCGTGGGAAGAGGATATGCGAAGAAGCTGGAGGAGAATGGTCTGTATACAATGGGGGATATTGCCCGCTGTTCGATGGGAAGCGCACAGGAGTTTTACAATGAAGAACTATTGTATCGTTTATTTGGCGTGAATGCAGAACTCCTGATTGACCATGCCTGGGGATGGGAGCCGTGTACGATGGAGGCAATTAAGAATTACAGGCCTTCATCAAACAGTGTCGGTTCCGGTCAGGTATTGCAGTGTCCGTATTCTTATGAAAAGGCAGGTCTCATTGTTCGGGAGATGACAGAATTACTGGTATTGGATCTGGTTGATAAAGGTCTTGTGACTAACCAAATTGTACTGACAGTAGGATACGATATTGAAAATCTGAAACAATCAGAATTTCAGAAAAATTATCGAGGTGAGATAAAGACAGACCGTTATGGGAGAAAGATTCCGAAGCATGCACATGGAACAATGAATTTGGAAGAGTATACGTCTTCCACGCGAAGAATTGTGGATGCAACGGTAGAACTGTATCAAAGGATTGTGGATCCTAAATTGCTTGTACGCAGGATATCACTGGTGGCGAATCATGTGATACAGGAATGTGAGATTGCAGAGACGGACTCGTATGAACAGATGGATCTTTTTACAGATTATCAAGCGAAGGAAGAACAAAAGCAGCGGGAAAAAGAAGAACGGGAGCGTGAGAGAAGCATGCAGCAGGCAGTCCTTGAACTCAAGAAGAAATTTGGAAAGAATGCAGTGCTGAAGGGAATGAATCTGCAGGAAGGAGCGACAACTATTGAGAGAAACAGACAAATCGGCGGACACAAAGCATAAATATGATGATATTTTAGATTGTCCGCATCACGTATCTTCTGTTCATCCATCAATGCCGTTGATAGACAGAGCGGCACAGTTCGCTCCGTTCTCAGCATTGACCGGATACGAAGAGGTCGTGAAGGAAGAAGCAAGACTTACAGAACAGAGAGTAGAACTGGATGAGGAGGAACTGGAACGGTTAGATCAAAGTTTACAATATCTTAAGAAACGCTTACAGGACGAGAGGGAAACAAATCCGGATGTGAAGATTACGTATTTCTGTGCAGACCAGAAGAAGGAAGGTGGTCAATATCGAACTGTTCAGGGGAAGGTGAGAAGAATCAGACAATATGAAAAATCGGTCGAATTGGAAGATAGGACGCAATTCCAATCAAAGATATCGTGCAGATTTCACGACTATAAAGGAAAAGGGAAAGTGAGAAAGCAGAAGACGAAGAACGGCGCAGGAAGATCTTCCCTCGTATAAGCCTCTTCGGCAGCAGAAAGTTCTTTCATAAATAATATGCTCTAATCTGGTATGTTCATGTGAGTTTTATTATACAACAGATTCTGATTTCATGCATAGAATAGTTAAGAGAAAGTATCGGCAATCATGGAATAATGCTATGAGATTCTGTGAATTAAAAGAAAAAGAGGTAGTGAACATCTGTAATGGAAAGTGTCTTGGAGGTGTAGTAGATCTGCAGATAAATGAATGCTCCGGTGCGATAGAAGCATTGATTGTTCCTGGGCCGGGAAAGTTCTGTGGATTCTTTGGAACGGATAGCGAATATGTGATACCATTTGCATGTATAAAGAAGATTGGACCGGATATTATTCTTGTGGAAATTAAAGAAGAAAAGTTTTTGCAAAAATATTAGACATTGTGTATAATGAAGGCAATAAGATACGTGGAAAGGCGGAGTGGATTATATGAAGTGTCCATATTGTGGCAATCCAGATACAAGAGTGATTGATTCCAGACCAGCAGAGGATAATAGTTCTATCAGAAGAAGACGTTCTTGCGATGAATGTGGTAAGCGTTTTACAACTTATGAAAAGGTAGAGACGATCCCACTGATTGTAATTAAGAAAGATAATAACCGTGAACAGTATGAAAGAGCGAAGATAGAGAATGGAGTTCTGAATGCATGCTACAAGCGTCCGGTTCCGGCTGAAGAGATTCAAAAGACAATTGATGCGATTGAACTGTCAATTTTTAATCGTGAAGAGAAAGAAATCCCAAGCAGTGAGATTGGTGAAATTGTTATGGAGAATCTGAAGGCATTGGATCCGGTTGCATATGTCAGATTTGCATCTGTCTACAGAGAGTTCAAAGATGCGAATACATTCATGGATGAATTGAAGAAATTTCTAAAATAATAAAAATCGTTATATCTATTCGTGAGTATAACCGATTTCAATCTTTCGGAGAATGTTAGTATATTACACGGGGGCGAGAATGAGAACTTATAAATTAACAATTGCTTATGACGGAACTGCATATCAGGGATGGCAGAGACAGGCAAACACAGAGAATACTTTGCAGGGAATTCTGGAGCGAACAATTTCGTCAGTGGCAGGATATCCAGTGGAGATTGATGGTTCAGGACGAACAGATGCAGGTGTTCATGCGAATGGACAGACTGCAACAGTAGTTCTTTCTGGTCAGGTGGAGGATGGATTTTTTACAGAAAAGATAAATTCAAGATTACCCGGAGATATTCGGATTTTAGATGCAGAGCTTGTGAGGAATGGATTTCATGCGAGAAAAAGTGCAGTTGGAAAAAGATACATTTATCAGCTGGATTTGGCGGAGAAACCAGATGTATTCACAAGACGATATACATATCATTTTCCGCAGAGATTGGATTTAGATGCGATGAGAAAGGCAGCACAATTGTTGATTGGCACGTATGAGTTTGCCGGATATACGGATAAAAAGGATGAAAAGTCCACAAAAAGAACAATTTATGCTATAATGATTTGCGGACAAGGAAGCAAAGTCAGTATTCAATATGAAGGAACAGGATTTCTTTACCATATGGTAAGGATTTTGACAGGAACTTTGCTGGAAGTTGGAACCGGAGCACGAAGCATAGAGAGTGTGAAGGAACCTTTGAAATCAAAAGATAGAAGTCAGGCTGGATTTTTAGCACCTGCAAGGGGTTTATTCCTTGATGAGGTGTATTATTGATTCGGTTATGGAAAGTTGCTGATTATTCACAGAAAAGTTGGCTAATGGACGGTGAACAGCAACACTCTTGAAAGGGAGGATGCAGCAGATTGAAATTAATATCATGGAATGTAAATGGTATTCGTGCCTGTGTACAGAAAGGATTTCTTGAGTTCTTTCATGAGGCAGATGCGGATATCTTCTGTATTCAAGAGACGAAGATGCAGGAAGGACAGCTAAATCTGGAATTAGAAGGCTATCATCAGTATTGGAATTATGCTGTGAAGAAGGGGTATTCCGGAACAGCCGTGTTTACAAAGAAAGAACCATTGTCGGTGAGTTACGGAATCGGTATTGAGGAGCATGACCGGGAAGGACGTGTGATTACGTGTGAATTTGAAGAGTTTTATTTCGTCACAGTATACACACCAAATTCTCAGAATGGGCTGGCAAGGTTAGATTACAGAATGAAGTGGGAGGATGACTTCCGCACTTATCTGAAGAAGTTAGAAGAGACAAAGCCGGTGATTGTGACTGGAGATATGAATGTAGCGCACAAAGAGATTGATCTTAAGAATCCGAAGACCAACCGTAAGAATGCAGGTTTTACGGATGAGGAAAGACAGAAGTTTACTGAACTTCTGGATGCAGGATTTATTGATACATTCCGGTACTTTTATCCGGAGCAGACAGGAATCTATTCCTGGTGGTCTTATCGTTTCAGTGCCAGGGCGAAGAATGCAGGCTGGCGTATAGACTACTTCTGTGTCTCGGAAAGTTTAAAGGACAGACTGGACGATGCGAAGATACTTACAGATATTATGGGATCAGATCATTGCCCGGTTGAATTGGATTTGAAATAAATGATAGAAAAAGGAGAAGAGAAAAATGACAAAGATTGACATTATTTCAGGATTTCTTGGAGCAGGAAAGACAACTTTAATTAAGAAGCTTCTTTCTGACGCATACAAGGGAGAGCAGGTTGTATTGATTGAGAATGAATTTGGAGAGATCGGTATTGATGGTGGATTTTTGAAGGAAGCAGGAATTGAGATTCGTGAGATGAATTCAGGATGTATCTGTTGTTCACTGGTTGGAGATTTTGGAAAATCTCTTCATGAGGTCGTAGATACTTATCATCCGGATCGTATTCTGATCGAGCCATCAGGAGTTGGAAAGCTTTCTGATGTAATCAAGGCTGTACAGGATGTTCAGGGTGAAATCGATGCAGAGCTCAATAGCTTTACAACAGTTGTAGATGTAACAAAGTGTAAGATTTACCGTAAGAATTTTGGGGAATTTTTCAGCAACCAGATTGAATATGCAGGCGCAGTTATTTTAAGCCGTACAGATAAAGCGAAACCGGAGAAGATTCAGGAAAGTGTTGCGCTGTTAAGAGAACTGAATGAAAAAGCTCCAATCATCACAACACCGATCGAGCAGCTTCCGGGCGAGAAGATTCTTGAAACAATGGAATCAAGCAAATCTCTTGAAGATGAGTTACTCGCAGAAGTAGCCAAGGAAGCACATGATCATGAACATCATCACCACCACGATCACGAAGAGTGCGATCACGAGCATCATCACCACGACCATGAAGAACATGATCATGAGCATCACCATCACGACCATGAAGAACATGATCATGAGCATCACCATCACGACCATGAAGAGTGCGACCATGAGCATCATCATCACCACGATCATGAAGAGTGTGACCACGAGCATCATCATCACCACGATCATGAAGAGCATGAGCACCATCATCATGATGGAGAGTGCAGCTGCGGCTGTGGACACCATCATCACCACGATCATGAGGGTCATCATCATGCAGATGGAGGTATTCACAAGCTGGGGTAAAGAGACAATTCATACTTATACAAAGGATGAGGTCAGTGCAATTCTGAAGACTCTTGAAGAGGATGGCTCTTACGGAAATGTACTCCGTGCAAAAGGAATGGTAGCAGGAGCAGATGGAGAGTGGATCTACTTTGATATGGTTCCGGAGGAGCATGAAGTAAGAACAGGAGCACCGGAATACACAGGAAGAATCTGTGTGATCGGAGCAGAGCTTAATGAAGACAAGCTTGCAGAATTATTTAAGCTGAAATAAAAGGATAAGCAAAGCAGTACCTCATAGGGGGCTGCGTAGCATTATGTAATAACAGATGTCTTCTGCGAAAAGGAGACGGAATGGAGATAGATATGATGAAAGAGCCAGATGTTATGGTTTATCTGATGACAGGTTTTCTGGACAGTGGTAAAACTCAGTTCCTGAATTTTACACTATCTCAGGATTACTTTCAGATTGATGGAAAGACACTTCTGATTCTCTGCGAAGAGGGGGAAGAAGAGTATGATCCAATGGAAATGCTGAAGTATGGTGTCGTTATTGAGACTGTAGAAGATAAAGAAGATCTGACAGAAGAATGGCTGGAAGAGATGAATAAGAAGCATGAGCCGGAACGTGTTGTTATTGAATATAATGGTATGTGGCAGGTGAGTGAATTTGAGAAGATGAAGCTTCCGGCAGGCTGGGCTATCGAGCAGAAGATTACAACAGTAGATGCGAGTACATTCCAGATGTATCTGACAAACTTAAAACCACTGTTTGTCGAGATGGTAAAGGGAGCTGAACTTGTGCTGTTTAATCGTTGTGAAGATAAGAAACCGTTGGCAGGATACCGCAGAAGTGTTAAGGTTGTAAGTCCTCAGGCAGAAGTAATCTTTGAGGATGAGAACGGTGAGGTAGACAATATCTTTGAAGACGAAGTACCGTATGATCTCAAAGCACCTGTGATTGAGATTCCAAGAGAAGATTATGGTATCTGGTATATTGATATGCAGGAGCATCCGGAGCGCTATAAAGGAAAAGTTGTAGAATTTGTTGCAAAGGTTATGAAACCAAAAGCATTTCCGTCTAAGGTATTCTATCCGGGACGTATGGCAATGACTTGCTGTGCAGATGATACATCTTTCCTTGGATATGTTTGCAGAAGCGCTTATGCGCCGAAGCTGAATGTAGGAGACTGGGTGAAGATTCGTGCAAAAGTGCGTTATGCGAATCTGTCTGTATATGGCGGAGAAGGACCGGTGCTTGAGGCAGAGAATATTGAGCCTGCAGAACCAATTGAAGAGTTAGTATATTTTAATTAAGACAAGCAATAAGACAAAGTAATAAGACAAGAAATAGGAGGAGAACTTCATGGCAAAGAAATATGATGTAATCGCATTAGGAGAACTTCTGATTGATTTTACAATGAATGGACAAAGCGAACAGGGAAACAATATGTTTGAGGCTTGCCCGGGAGGTGCACCGTGTAATGTGCTGGCGCTTCTGAACAAGATGGGAAAGAAGACAGCATTTATAGGAAAAGTTGGAAAAGATCAGTTTGGAACGTTATTAAGAGATACGATTACGGAAGCCGGAATCGATGCCTCCAATCTGATGGTTGACGAAAATGTGAATACAACACTTGCGTTTGTACATACATTCCCAGATGGAGACAGAGAGTTCTCATTTTACCGTAATCCGGGAGCAGATATGATGCTTACAGCAGATGAAGTGAATCCAGAAGTAGTAAAAGATAACAAAAGTCTTTCATTTCGGAACACTTTCTATGACACATGAAGGTGTGCGTGAAGCGACAAAGAAAGCGGTAGAAACAGCAAAAGCAAATGGTTGCCTTGTATCCTTTGATCCAAATCTGAGACGCCACTGTGGAGTTCTCTTGATCTTGCAAAAGAGCAGATGGAGTATGGATTTGGAAAATGTGATATCCTGAAGATCTCTGATAATGAAATTCAGTTTGTATCCGGTAAGGAAGACTATGATGAGGGAATCGCATATCTGCAGGAGACATACAATATTCCGCTGATTCTTCTGACTATGGGAAAAGACGGAAGCAGAGCTTATTACAAAGGCATGCGCGTAGAGAGACCAGGATTTTCAGTGAAAGCAATTGAGACAACCGGTGCAGGAGATACTTTCTGTGGAAGTTCTTTGAATTATCTGGTTGATCATGATTTTGAGAATCTTGACAGAGGAACAGTAGGAGAGATGCTGACATTTGCGAATGCGGCAGCAGCACTTGTAACAACAAAGAAGGGCGCGATCAAAGCTATGCCTGTCAAAGAAGAAGTGCTTGAACTGATTCAGAAATAATTGACAAGAAAACAGTCAATCATTATAATGTAACACAGAAACAAGGGCGTTTCCAACTTAGGTGGAGAACGCCCTTTTATCGTATGAGTTTATGATAAAGGAGGTTGAAAATAATGCATAACTATACAAGAGATGATATTTTCACATAGTAGAGGAAGAAGATGTCGCTTTCATCAGATTGCAGTTTACAGATATTTTTGGAACGATGAAAAATATGGCGGTGACAGTAGGACAGCTTGAAAAGGCATTGGACAATCGTTGTATGTTTGATGTTTCTTCTTTGGAAGGGGTTACAGATGAAGAGGAATCAGATATGTACTTGTATCCGGATTTGAGTACATTTGAAATCTTTCCATGGAGACCACAGCAGGGAAAAGTTGCAAGACTGATCTGTGATGTGTATAAAAAAGATGGAACACCGTATGAAGGCGATCCGCGTTATGTACTCAGAAAGGCTGTTGCGGAGGCGAAAGAGATGGGATATACGATGAATGTCGGTCCGGAATGCGAGTTCTTTCTTTTCCATACAGATGATGACGGTAGACCGACAACAGTAACTCACGAGCAGGGTGGATATTTTGATGTAGGGCCGTTGGATCTTGGAGAAAATGCGAGAAGAGATATGATCTTAACATTAGAAGATATGGGGTTTGAGATTATTTCTTCACATCATGAGATTGCGCCGGCGCAACATGAAATCGACTTTCATTACGATGAGGCGATGATTACGGCAGATAATCTGATGACATTTAAGATGGTTGTCAAGACAATTGCAAAACGACATGGTCTGCATGCAACATTTATGCCAAAGCCGAAGAGTGAGACTTACGGGTCAGGAATGCACATTAATTTGTCTTTATGTAAAAACGATGGGACAAATGCATTTTATAACGCGGAGGATGAAAATGGACTCAGCCAGGAAGGATATTATTTTATTGGTGGCTTGATGAAACATATGAAGGCAATCACCTGTATTACAAATCCAACGATCAATTCGTATAAACGTTTTGTGCCGGGGTATGAAGCACCTGTTTATATGGGATGGTCAGCTAAGACAAGAGGACCTTTGATTCGTGTGTCTATGGAAAAAGAAGACAATTCAAGACTGGAACTTCGTAGTCCGGATGCTACGGCGAATCCATATCTGGCGCTTGCAGTACTTCTGAAAGCCGGGGTGGACGGAATTAAGAATCAGATTATGCCTCCGAAGAATATTGATGAAAATATTCAGAAGATGACGCAGGAAAGAAGAGATGAACTTCAAGTGGAAGAACTGCCGAGAACGCTTGGGGCTGCTACAGCAGAGCTTGAGAAAGATGAACTGCTGATCAGCGTATTAGGGAAAGAGCTTGCCGAGAAGATCATAAAAGCAAATAAGAAAGAATATAAAGAATATTGTATGCAGGTAACAGACTGGGAGATTAATCATTATCTTTACAGGCTGTAGTTCAGGTATCCTGGCATTGGGCATTTAGAGACCGCATATGTTGGTATAGAACATTTTATAGAAAACAGATTGATAGAAGAGTAGTTAGCGGAAGAGGTGAGCAGATATGAGCAACATTATTGTCGTTTTCCCAAAGAGGGAAAATGCAGTAAATATCCGTAATAGTTTGGTTCGTGCGGGTATTGAAGTATCTGCGGTGTGTTTGACAGGAGCTAAGGCTTTGCAGTATGCTGATAACTGGAGTGATGGAATTGTCGTGTGCGGTTATCGATTTCAAGATATGCAATATATAGATTTGCGAGAATCTCTTCCGGATGCGTTTGATATGCTTTTGGTGGCTTCAGCAGATAAGTGGATGGATGGACTGCCGGATGGCGTTGTAGGACTTCCACTCCCAATCAAAGTTTATGATTTGGTAAATACTGTTGAAATGATTCAGCAGACACAGAGCAGGAAGAGAAGAAAGCGCAGAGAAACGATACGAAAGAGAGACGATTCTCAGAGAAAGATAATCGATCAGGCGAAAGCGCTTCTGATAGAACGAAATAACATGTCAGAAGAGGAAGCACATCGATATTTACAGAAGAGCAGTATGGAAAGTGGGACCAATATGCTCGAAACAGCACAGATGGTGCTGACAATTATGAATGAATAAGAGGCAGCTGTTAACAGTAACGAATAAGAAGTGCTGTAAACAATAACAAATGAGAGGACTGTCAGTGATGACAGTGGAACGGAGAAGAGAATGAAATTTACAAAAATGCAGGGAATTGGAAATGATTATGTGTATGTAAACTGTTTTGAAGAGAAGGTAGAAGATCCATCAGCGTTGGCAATCCAGGTGAGTGACAGACATTTTGGAATAGGATCTGATGGACTGATCTGATCTGTCCGTCGGAAGTGGCAGATGTGAGATGGCCATGTATAATGCGGATGGCTCCAGAGGAGAAATGTGTGGAAATGGAGTTCGCTGTGTTGGAAAATATATGTATGATTACGGCCTGACTGACAAAACAGAGATTACAGTTGAGACTTTAGCAGGAATCAAAACACTTCAGCTTTTCGTAGAAAATGGAAAAGTTGCGAAGGTTCGAGTTGATATGGGAAGCCCAATCTTGACACCGGCAGAAATTCCGGTTGTGGCTGAGGGAGATAAAGCTGTAGATGAACCGATTCTTGTGGATGGAAATGAATATCATATGACTTGCGTATCTATGGGAAATCCGCACGCAGTTGTTTATGTAGATGATGTTGATAATCTTCCGATTGAAGAAATCGGACCAAAATTCGAAAACCATGAGAGATTTCCAAGACGTGTGAACACAGAGTTTGTAAAAGTACTGGATAGACATACTGTACAGATGCGTGTTTGGGAGAGAGGATCTGCGGAGACACTTGCCTGCGGAACAGGAGCATGTGCTGTAGCTGTTTCCTGTATTCTGAATGGATTGACAGAAGATGAAGTAACTGTAAAGCTTCTTGGCGGAGATTTGGAGATTCAGTGGGACCAGGAGAAGAACACGGTTTATATGACAGGACCGGCAACTGTTGTATTTGATGGAGAGCTGAAATAAAGATTTGATTAGAATGCGTTGACTAAACTTTCATTTTAAGATTTTTGGTTCAACGCATCTGTAACAACAAAGAGACTATAATCCTAATATACAAAAAAGAGATTACAAATTGTAATCTACTTAAAACATCGGAGTGACAAGATTCGAACTTGCGACCTCTACGTCCCGAACGTAGCGCTCCTACCAAACTGAAGCCACAACTACCGATAAAACTAAGGAACATTGCCCTA
>ENA-OQIY01000024-OQIY01000024.1-human-gut-metagenome-genome-assembly--contig:-NODE-24-length-14170-cov-0.896105_pt1 | contig 14170 bp, 16 predicted proteins | sample MGYA00242592_ERZ504757 | MGnify/ENA primary metagenome ERZ504757 (study PRJEB26092, sample SAMD00036366) | human gut metagenome | host: Homo sapiens | study: EMG produced TPA metagenomics assembly of... | reverse complement strand
AGCCTGCATATCTTGCGCACGTTCGGGTGATGGTTCGGTAGTATGCATTTCGAATTTCGATTTTTGTACGATGTATTATAAGTTAGAGGTTAGTACTATTTCATGGAAAGTCTTTACAATGGCCACCCAACCGTTCTGCACCTTTTGTAGACATAAATTGTTCTCCCTCTTTCAGGTAATAGAGTTTGCGGAGGAATGCCTCATACTTGGGCAACAATGCTGCGAATATCACTTTCAAGTCTACCGGCTCGTTCTCACCACGATAGAACTTGTTCAATTGATTTGGAATCATGGTGTTCAGACCATCCAAGTTTTTCACAGTATGGGTCTTCAAGATGGCGAAAAGACAATCGAGCACTTCTTCAAGTTCACGATAGCCGTGTCCGCAGAGTTCACTGAAAGTATCTTCTAGTTTCTCAAACATCACATCTTTAAGCAACTCCTCATTATATTCAAGCACGTTACTTGTATGGAAACTTTGCCCCAGGAAGGTTACCAGCATGTTTAAGAATTCCTCATTGAATGCTTGGTTGCTGTTGAGCAGTTTCTTCAAGTTGATATACTTGCCTAACTGTGTTGCGACTTTTTTGTTGAACTCCTTTTCTACCATCTTCAACAGGCTGGAACGAGAGTTTTCTGCGCTGAATGCCTGCTTTATGTTGGGGTCATTTCTCAACTGGCGCAGCAACTCAAGGATGATCTGGTCATTTTCGTTAAGAAAACCTTCATAAGGCTCGTTCATCATGTGGATGAGATGATCGAGATGATCAAACTCCTTCTCCCGCCGCTAATGCCAGCAGTACTTGGAGGCGTCAGTTCACCATCTTCTCCTTCTAATGTGATACAGCCCTGTTCTGCCAGCTGGATACGATACTTGTCGAGGTCAATCTTTTCCAAGATGTCCAGTGGCAAAGTCTCCTTAGTATAAGGCAGGTATTTGTAGTAGAGCTTGCAGAACATGTAGAAACGTTCCAAGTCAGGGTCAAGGAATTTCATTAACTGAGCAAGCAATCCGTACTGGCGGATGTAACGGTTCACTTCCTTGCGGATGAGTTCCTGTTCCTCTTCAGGTAACGGTTTTACATATTCGTTTACCAGTTGTCCTAAGATAGATGGAATGCCGGCTATCTGTTGTTCATCTCCGCAGAGCAATAAGGTTACCACCTTATCTATATCGTTCTGTGTAAAGAGTTTCCTGCGCTCGATGTCATTCTTATATTCATAGATGTTCGACGGGTTATAGTTTCCTTGCAACCAGGTCGTATCATAGTAGGGCTCGAATGCAGCCTTTATGTCTTCGTGTTTGTTTACGAAGTCGATAATCAGGGTATCTTGCTTGTCGGGATGGCAGCGGTTCAAACGACTCAGCGTTTGGATGCACTGCACACCGCCTAGCTTTCTGTCTACAAACATAGTATGGAGTAAAGGCTGGTCGAATCCGGTCTGGAACTTGTCGGCTACGACTAAGAACCTTTGATTAGGCTGTTTGAATTCAACGGCAATGCCGTTGTCTTTGATTCCGAAGCCGTTTATTTTCTCCTCTGTATATTTGTTGCCATTGATTTCTACTTCACCACTGAATGCCACAAGTGCTTTTATCTCGCCATTGTATTTCTCTTTCAACCGGCGTGTGATGGCTTGGTGGAACAATATGGCGTTGGCGCGGCTGGAAGTCACTACAATGGCTTTGGCCTGCCCTTTCATCTTTTGGGCAGAGTGCTGCATGAAGTAGTCTACCATCATATTGGCTTTGTAGTTGATGACGTATGGGTGCTGGTTCACATATTGCATCATCAAACGGAGTGCGTTCTGCTTTTCGTATTCAGGTGTGTCTTCAGGAAGGTCTATCTTGCTTACCAGCTCAAACATGGTCTGGAAGGTGGTATAGTTTTTCAGCACGTCAAGGATAAAGCCTTCCTCGATGGCTTGTTTCATGGAATAGGTGTCGAATGCCTTTCCGTTACGGCCATAGAGTGCAAAAGTCTGTGACTTTGGTGTGGCTGTGAAAGCAAAGTAACTGATATGGCCGCTATTGATGCTGCGGGCAGCTTGCAGTTCGGCCAACATTTGGTCTTGCATATTGTTCTCGGCTTCACGGCTCTCAATTCCAAACTCTTCTACTGTTTCGCGAAGTTCATTCTTGTCGGTGAGAACTTGACGCACATTGTGCGATGCTTGCTTGCCAAAGGCTGTATGCGCTTCGTCTATGATGACAGCGAAGTGTGAACCGGCAGCCTCCTTCAACTTAGGTAATGCAAAGCTGAACTTTTGTTCCGTGGAGATGATGATGCGGTGACCGCCTTCTGCTAATGCCTTTGCCAGATTACGTGAACCTTTGCGGATGTCTTTCACAGTACCGGCTACTTCTTCCATTCCCTTTATTTCATCGGCAATGTTCCGGTCGAGCACAATACGGTCGGTAATCATAATAACCGAATCGAATACCGGGGTGTTGTCTACATTCTGAAGGTTTGCCAGTTGGAAGGCCAGCCATGACATGCTCTTTGTTTTGCCTGAACCTGCTGAGTGCTGCACGAGATAGGTTTGCCCTACACCTTTCTCGCGCACGTCGCTAATGATGTTGCGTACGCAACGCAACTGGTGATAACGGGGGAATATATAGAACGGTTCACCCTTCTTAGGTGTAATGTGTTTAATGAAATGCTGAATGAGATTTAGTAAAGAATCAGCTTGCAGCACCTCTTTCCACATATAGCAGGTCGGATAATCTCCTTCTACTTGTGGATTCACCGTTTCCTTGTTGAATGGGAGGAAGCGTGTATTATCGCCGGCCAACTGGGTGGTCATCATCACCCGGTTGTTATCCATGGCGAAATGGACCAGGCAGGTGCGAAGCATACGGTTCTGCGGGTGGCGGTTGGTCTGATATTGGTGCATGGCGTTTACCACAGTCTGACCGGTAGCTTCGTTCTTCAGTTCCAGAGTAATGATAGGCAGACCGTTTAACAGAATGCAGAGGTCGAGTTCGTTATCCTTATCGAAGCCCTGCGTGCTGTACTTCATCTGGCGAACCACGCTGAAGATATTTTTCTTGTAGAGGTGGTCAGCATCATCATCATCAAGGGTCATCTTCGGTTTGAAAGCTGCCAACCGGATGCGTCGGCCTTGCAGCATGAAGCCATTCTTCAACAGTGACAGCAAACTTTCACCACGATTAATTTTCGTGTTGATAGTTTCAATCACAATGTTGAGCGCATCTTGTTCGTCTGCGAAACTTTGAGTGATAAGTTTCTGCCACATAGGTTGACCCTGCAAAGTTACTACAAAAAAAGTGAAATGCGGAAAGATATAGTGATAGAATTGAGTTACAAGGGTTTTAGTTGAAGTGGCGAAAATTCGTGAAGCCATTACAATCCCTGCCAAAGCCAAATCCTGACGCCGCAACGTTACTTGTTCGTAACCATGCCCGAAAATGCGACAAACGGGTACGGATGACGAAACAAGACGCTAAGGAATAGTGAGTTACCGACAACTCACGCGAAAAATTTGCTTACGGAAAAAGATTGCGCCGTTCCTCCCCGTTTTGCGTACCGACACCGGACTCTTCACCAACTAATTTTGAAACCAAAAAAATTAAGGACGATGAAGAGTACATTTTCAGTAATCTACTATCTCAAGCGTCAGGTAGTGAAAAAGGACGGGACGGTTCCCGTCATGGGACGCATCACGGTGGACGGCAGCCAGACGCAGTTCAGCTGCAAGCTGACTGTCGATCCGAAACTGTGGGACACCAAAGGGGGACGTGTCACGGGCAGAAGCACGGCGGCACTCGAAGCGAACCGTATGCTTGACAAAATGCGGGTACGCATCAACAGACACTATCAGGAAATCATGGAGCGTGACAACTTCGTCACGGCGGAAAAGGTGAAAAACGCCTTTCTCGGACTGGAACACCGCTATCACACGCTGATGCAGGTGTTCCGCCAGCACAACGAGGACTATGAGAAACAGGTGGAGGCAGGCATGAAAGCCAAAGGCACACTGGAAAAGTACCGTATCGTTTACAAGCACCTGCAAGAGTTCCTCGACATCCGCTACCATGTGAAGGACATCGCCCTGAAAGAGCTTACCCCGGCTTTCATCTCCGACTTCGAGATGTTCCTGCGCACGGACAAGCACTGTTGCACCAATACCGTCTGGTTGTACGTCTGCCCGCTACGGACGATGGTATTCATCGCCATCAACAACGAGTGGCTGACGCGCGACCCGTTCCGCGAGTATGAAATCAAGAAGGAGGAAACGACACGCAGTTTCCTTACCAAAGAGGAAATCCGCCTGCTGATGGAGGGCAAACTGAAAAACGCCAAACAGGAACTGTACCGCGACCTCTACCTGTTCTGCGCTTTCACCGGATTGTCATTCTCGGATATGCGCAACCTCACGGAAGAGAATATCCGCACCTATTTCGATGAACACGAGTGGATAAACATCAACCGCCAGAAAACGGGCGTGGTGTCCAACATCCGCCTGCTTGACATCGCCAACCGCATAATCGGCAAATACCGTGGACTGTGCGAGAACGGCAGGATATTCCCCGTTCCGCATTATAACACGTGCCTTGCCGGTATCCGTGCCGTCGCCAAGCGTTGCGGCATCACCAAGCATATCACGTGGCATCAGAGCCGCCACACGGCGGCCACAACGGTATTTCTCTCCAACGGCGTACCCATCGAAACGGTCAGTTCTATGCTCGGACACAAGAGCATAAAGACAACGCAGATTTACGCGAAGATAACCAAAGAAAAACTCAATCAAGACATGGAGATCCTTGCGGCAAGGTTGAACGGCATTGAGGAATTTGCAGGTTGTACCATCTAAAAAAGAGAAGCCATGAAGCGTGACATAATCATCATAGAGGACAAGGCGGTCAGCGTAACCGGTAACGAAGTGTGGATGACCGCCACCGAAATCGCCGGACTGTTCCATACGACCGTCCCGGCAGTGAACGCTGCCATCAAAGCAGTCCGCAAGTCGGACGTGCTTAACGACTACGAGTTGTGTCGCTACATGCAGCTTGAAAACGGGCTGTACGCGGACGTGTACGCGCTTGAAATCATCATCCCGGTCGCTTTCCGGCTGAACACCTACAACACCCACCTGTTCCGCACATGCTGGTGGGAAAGGCACTCTCAAAAGATAACCGGCAGGCATACGTGATGTTCATTCAGAACGGAAAGGTCGGGTACTGTTAAAAACAGATTCCCCATAAGACAAGTAAACGGGCAGCACCACAAAAGGTGTCGCCCGTTTACTTTTTCATGCAACCGCCTCACTCCAGCGGCTTGCGGTAGTTCGCTTCCAGCACCTCGCGCAGCCCGTTTCCGGGTAAAGCACCTTCCCTCCCAAAGGATAAAAGGCAACACGCGGTTGTTGCGGTATTCCTGCAAGGTGCGTCGGCTCACACGGAGCAGTTCCGCCACCTCGCCGTCCGTCAGGTAACGCTCCCCGTCCAGCGGAGGACGGTAGCTTTCCAGAAATGCGGACAGCCATTTCGAGCCTTTGCGCATATCCTGCATCACAGAGGCTATCGGCTCGTCTTCCATCGTAAAAACATCGTTGTTCTCGTTCATCATAACTTCGGATTCAGTGGGTGAATAAATCAAATCATCTGCCGTGCGGATAGAGCGTGCCGACAAGCGGTATCAGCCGCTTCACCTCCTCCGGCTTGTAATAGAACCTGCGGTTTATCTGCGAGTAGCCGATAAGCCGCCTGTCGCGCAGCGTCTGCAACGTGCGCGGGCTTATTCTCAACTGCCCGCAGACCTCCTCGCCCGTGAGCCATCTTTCCATGCGCCCCGTGTCGCTTTTGCGCCTCAGGGCGGCGACCTTCTCCGAGAGTGCGCCGAATGCCGCCACCATCATCTCGAAAGTCTTTTTCTCGATAGATACTATTTCCATATTCATGCAATTACCGGTTTGCCCGCAAAGGTAACGATGCAGCCCTTAACACGTACCGTTTTCCGCTGAAAGGCTGCCTGTTGCGCCGTTTGACCGGGTTATGGAGCCATCTTCCGTAAAAATCTTACGTGAGTCACGTAGTGAGTTGTTAAAGCCCCTTTTGTTTATTGCCGAATTTTGCCGCAGAAACAAAAAGAAAGGACTGAATATGAAAGTGATAACGATGGAAAGTTCCGTCTTCCGGTCATTGACGGAACAGATAGCGGAGATTGCGGCACACGTCCGTGCCGCCTCCGGCGACAAGAAAGCGGCATCGTCCGACAGGTTGCTCACCACACGCGAGGCGGCGCAGCTGCTTAACGTGAGTACCCGCACCCTCCAGCGTATGCGCAGCGAGCAACGCATCGGTTATGTCGTGCTTCGCGGTAAATGCCGCTACCGGCAGTCGGAAATAGACCGCCTGCTTGAAGCGTGTGCCGTCAACGAGGACGCGGCGACACCGCAGGAATTGAAACGCAACCACACGCTGCGCACTGGCGGCAAACCAAAAGGAAGGAGGACATAGGTCATGGAACTGCTCACACGAAACAACTTCGAGGGCTGGATGCAGAAGCTGATGGAACGGCTCGACCGTCAGGACGAACTGCTGCTGGCGATGAAGGCTGAGGGGAAACAGCCTACTATCACGGAAAGCATCCGCCTTTTCGACAATCAGGATTTGTGCATGCTGCTCCAGATAAGCAAGCGCACACTGCAACGCTACCGCAGTGTCGGCGCATTGCCCTACAAGACACTGGGCAAGAAAACCTATTACAGCGAGGAGGATGTGCTGACATTCCTTTCCAACCATATCAAGGACTTCAAAAAAGAAGATATAGCCTTCTACAAGGCTCGTATCCATAATTTCTTTCATAAATAACCCATTAAAACATTTTTCAAATGGCAAAGAAAAAAGACGAAAAGGACGTGCTGGTAGTCCGTGACGAGAAGACGGGCGAGATCAGCGTGGTAGCCGGGCTGAATGCAGACGACACACCCAAGCGTACCCCTGCGAAAGCTGAGAACGCGCAGAGTTTCCTGCAATTCGACCGACACGGCGACGTGCTGGACAACTTCTTCAAGAACTTCTTCCGGCAGTGCAAGGAACCCAGCCGCTTCGGTTTCTACCGCATCGCGGCAGACCAAGTGGATTCCATGCTTGGCGTGATGAAAGACCTGCTTCAGCATCCGTACCAGAACAAACAAATCCTTGCACCGCACAAAATCGACACCTTCCCTTATCAACAGCAGGTGCAGGAAGAGATGGCGGCACAAAAGACAGAGAAACAAGAACCTCAAAAACAGGAAAACATGGAACAACAGAAAGAACAGCAACAGGACAATTCCGAACAGACGCAGGGCAAACGGGGCTACCGGCCCATCGACGAGAGTAAAATCAACTGGCAGGAACTGGAGGACAGATGGGGCGTGAAGCGTGACGACCTTGAAAAGTCCGGTGACCTTACGAAGATGCTCCACTACGGCAAGTCCGACTTGGTGAAGGTCAAACCGACCTTCGGCGGCGAATCGTTCGAGCTGGACGCCCGCCTCTCCTTCAAGAAGGACGGCGAGGGGAATGTCAGCCTCGTGCCGCACTTCATCCGCAAGGAGCAGAAGTTAGATGAGTACAAGGAACACAAATTCTCCGACAATGACCGGAAGAACCTCCGCGAAACGGGCAACCTCGGCAGGGTCGTGGACATTGTGGACAGGGAAACGGGCGAAATCATCCCCTCCTACATCAGCATCGACCGCAAGACGAATGAAATCACGGACATTCCGGCAAACAAGGTGCGCATCCCGGAGCGCATCGGCAAGACGGAAATCACCAAACAGGAGCAGGACATGCTCCGCGCCGGACTGCCCGTGCGCGACAAGCTCATCGAGCGCAACGACGGCAGGAAGTTCGTCACCACCCTTCAAGTGAACGTGGAGCAGCGCGGCGTGGAGTTCGTGCCGGGAACCGGAAGGTCGCCCCGTACCGCACAGACGCAGGAAGCCAAAGGTGACACCTCGAAAAGTCAGGCGCAAGGCGGGGAAAATGCCGCACAGACCAAGAAGGAGCAACGCCGCAACACGTGGATGAACGAGGACGGCAGCATCCGCCCCATCAGCAAATGGAGCGGCGTGAACTTCACCGACAAGCAGAAAGCCGACTACGTGGCGGGTAAAGCCGTGAAACTGGAGAACGTGACCGACAAGCAGGGCTTCCATGCCACGATGTATATCAAGTTCAACCCGGAGAAGGGACGCCCATACCGCTACGACACGAACCCCGATGTCGGGCAGCAGGTCGCCCCGTCCAACGAGAGCCGCACGCAGGTGGCGGTGAACAACGAGGGCAAGACCAACGAGGCGACAAAGAACCTGAAAGAGCCTTTGCAGAAAGGTCAGACAGCCCGAAGACCGCCCGCCAGCAACAGCAGCAGGACAAACCGAAGAAAACGGGCAAGGGCATGAAAATGTAATCCCGTGTCCGCCACTGAATCCAAAATAAAATCCAAAGTATCAACAACAACAAAAGCAAGAAAACATGAAGACAATCATTGCAGAAAAGCCCTCCGTGGCACGTGAAATCGCCCGCATCGTGGGCGCGACAAAAAGAGAGGAAGGATATTTCGAAGGAGGCGGCTATGCCGTGACATGGGCATTCGGACACCTCGTTCAGCTTGCCATGCCCGACGGCTACGGCGTGCGCGGATTTGTCCGTGACAACCTCCCGATTATTCCCGACACATTCACGCTCGTCCCCCGTCAGGTCAGGACGGAGAAAGGTTACAAGCCCGACAGCGGCGTGGTGTCGCAGATAAAAGTCATCAAAAGACTGTTCGACACAAGCGAACAAATCATCGTGGCGACCGATGCCGGACGCGAGGGAGAGCTTATCTTCCGCTACCTCTACCACTATACGGGTTGCACCACTCCTTTCGTGCGTCTGTGGATCAGCTCGCTCACCGACAAGGCTATCCGTGAGGGACTGCGCAACCTCGAAGACGGCAGCAGGTACGACAACCTATACCTCGCCGCCAAAGCGCGGAGCGAATCCGACTGGCTCGTGGGCATCAACGGCACACAGGCGTTATCCATCGCCGCCGGACACGGCACGTATTCCGTGGGGCGGGTGCAGACACCAACGTTGGCTATGGTATGTGAACGCTACTGGGAGAACCGCCGCTTTACGTCCGAAGCATTCTGGCAGCTCCATATCGCAACGGACGGTTGCGACGGCGAGGTCGTGAAACTCTCATCCTCCGAGAAATGGAAGTCGAAAGAACCGGCAACGGAGCTATATAATAAGGTAAAGGCGGCAGGCAGCGCAACGGTAACGAAAGCAGAGCGTAAGGAGAAGACGGAGGAAACTCCCTTGCTGTACGACCTGACCACGCTCCAAAAAGAAGCCAACGCCAAGCACGGCTTCACGGCGGAACAGACGCTTGAAATCGCGCAGAAGCTCTACGAGAAGAAGTTGATAACCTATCCGAGAACGGGAAGCCGCTACATCCCCGAAGACGTGTTCGCTGAAATCCCCAAGCTGCTCGCCTTTATCGGCACGCAGCCCGAATGGAAAGACAAGGTGCGGGCAAAAGCCGCCCCGACACGCCGCAGCGTGGATGACGGCAAGGTAACAGACCACCATGCCCTGCTCGTCACGGGAGAGAAACCGCTCTTCCTCTCCAAAGAGGACAGCACCATTTATCAGATGATTGCCGGACGAATGATAGAGGCATTCTCCGAAAAATGCGTCAAGGACGTGACTGCTGTCACGGCAGAATGTGCCGGAGTGGAGTTCACCGTGAAAGGCAGTGTCGTGAAGCAAGCCGGATGGCGTGCCGTCTATGGCGAGGAAAAGGAGGAAACTACCATCCCCGGCTGGCAGGATGGCGACACGCTCACGCTGAAAGCCACCTCCATCACCGAAGGAAAGACCAAACCCAAGCCGCTGCATACCGAAGCCACCCTGCTCTCGGCAATGGAAACGGCGGGCAAGGAAATTGAGGACGACGCACTGCGGCAGGCGATGAAGGACTGCGGCATCGGTACTCCCGCCACACGCGCCTCCATCATCGAAACGCTTTTCAAGCGCGGTTACATGGAACGCTGCAAGAAGTCGCTTGTTCCCACCGAAAAGGGACTCGCCCTCAATTCCGTGGTGAAGACGATGCGCATCGCCGATGTAGCCATGACGGGCGAATGGGAAAAGGAACTGGCACGTATCGAGCGCGGGGAACTGCCGCCGACACTTTCCGCAAGGAGATAGAGGCGTACACACGGGAAATCACCTCCGAACTGCTCTCGTGCGACAAGCTCTTCGGCAGCCGTGACTCCGGCTGCGCGTGTCCCAAGTGCGGCACGGGCAGGATGCGGTTCTACGGCAAGGTGGTACGCTGCGACAACACGGAGTGCGGACTGCCCGTGTTCCGGCTGAAAGCGGGACGCACCCTGTCCGACGATGAAATAAAAGACCTGCTCACTGACGGGCACACCAAGCTGCTCAAAGGCTTCAAGAGCAAGCAGGGCAAGAACTTCGATGCCATAGTCGCCTTTGACGGGGAATATAACACGACGTTCGTGTTCCCGGAAAAGAAATGCAAGTCTTCCTATCCGAAAAAAAGGAAATAATCACTAACTTTTGATAAGTTAGGCTGCATCTCAACAATAGAAACAAACAAGTTTTTTTCGTATTGTCTTCGATTTGCACTAACTTTGCCACTTGTTCAGAGTAATGAATTGTTCTTCAATACCGGATTACACTCATACTTTGGATTTAGTGGTGGCACTCGGAGGGATACCGAGTGCCTTTTTCTTCCTTTTTTCAACCGATTATCCCGTTAAATATCAATCCACTAAACTCCAAAGTAATGAACAACAAGAAGAAAAACGAGGGTCAGGCCGACTTTTCCTATTACGGTCTGTACCTGCTGGACTATCTCCGCACGAACAAGTTTGAACAGGCTGATGACACTGCTTTCATACGGGAACGCGCCGACCGTGCCGCCGAAACGTATGAAAAGGCTCGGCTCGAAGGCTATCCCGCCGACGGTGCGCAGGAACTGGCTATGGACACGCTGCTGCGCGGGCTGCGTTATTCCCGTTACGACATCCTCCGCGAAGTCGTGGAGAACGAGTTTTCCGATGAAGTGCCGGAAGAGAAGCGTGAAGCCTTTGTCCTGAAACTGCTGCCGCTTGTCGGCAACGTGTTCTCCGTCTATGACCTTTCGGACGACAACTTCGCCCTGTCTTCCGATTACGACCTGCTCTACACGGAGCTGACGGGGGCAACCGTCCTTTACATCGGGGAATATGGCGTTTAACCGCAAACAGAAACTGCGGGACAACATCGAGGCGATACGGTGTAACTCGTAACTTTGCCGCATCACTTTTTCGTAACATTAAATATTTCACTTTACGAAACTATATTTATGTAGAAAATGGATGCAAAAAAGATTACAGAAGACTACCACGACTGGCATAACATTGCCGAACTTCGACTTCTTGGCTTGAGCCGTTCTCAAATAGCAAAGAAGCTGCAACTTCCTCCCGGCAGAGTCATGCGGCTTTCCCGATTAAATGTTGATGAGCTTCTTCAACATGGCAATCGTCCGCGCCCTTCTTATTCCTTGCCGTCTCGATCCTTATGAGGAGTCAGTTAAGCATTTGCTGATAACCTGTCCTTATTATTCTTCCACCCAGATTCATGAATATCTAAAGGAGAATAATCCCTCTTTTCCAAAAGTCTGTGAAAAGACTGTTTTCAATTACGTAAAAAAAATACGTAAAAGATACGATATACCTGCAAGAGTATAATTTTTTGCAGCAACAATCTTTTGTTCAGAATTCAATAAGAATCTGAACTGCATCCTTATTACCGAAATTTAAATAAAAGACATTATGAAATCCGTTATTTCAGACAATAAGATTATTCCATTCCTGCCTTGTTATAAAAGGACATCACAGTTGCATGAAACCAAAGTCAGTGATCTGAAAACTGTATATGGATGTAATGGATATGCGGTTTATGATTATATAGAAAATGAGATATTCCGTACAGGAAACCATTCATTGTATTGGTGTAAGAATATGCTTTGACAGAGTAGCGGACTTATTGGGCACTCTCTCCGGAAGAAGTGGAGAAAATCGTGGAGTATTGTATTCAGGTTGACTTGTTCAATGCTGAGTTGTATACCAAGTATCATATTCTTACATCCGCAGAAATCAGGCAACAGTATAATAATGCCGGTTTCTTCATGGCTGTCAATTCATAATCACTAATCCGAAAATACTATGTTGATAAGAATGTGAATGTTAAAAAAACTGGCAACGCTTTATAGAGGTAGCAAAGAGGAGAACCTGCCTGTAAATATCACAATGGGCAGGTCTTATACAGACTCCGGCGGTTCCAGACAAGTTGGTATTATTCTTGAATTTGACAGTTGGAACTCGAAAATCATCAATGATAAATTAGCTGACACCATCAACAGAATCTTCGAACTCGAATAAATATGAACCAAATGAATATAGAATTAAGTAAGATGCAGCTTATTCATTTAAGGAATATCTGCAAAAAAGGATGGGGTGGTTATAGTAAACCCTCTGATGATTTAGAAGAAATGGTAAAAAACGGTTTGTTGACGAAATCGGCTGGACCATTTGGTGATGTTGTTTATCGTCCAACTGATGCTGGGCGTAGTTATATTAATGACTTCAATAACGAACAGAAATGAGTCACATAGATGGCACAAGAAAATCGTATTCATCTCCATATGAGATAACGGTCTGTATGACCAAAGAGGAATGTAAGATATTGCTTCCGTTCTTTCAGAAAGCATATAAGAGTGTAAAATCAAAATACGAAAAGTATAATGATATTCACAATGGAGGGGAGGCTACGGAAAGAGAAGAAAATCTTCTTATGAAATACTCTGAGCAGTTGGAAAGACTGGAGAGTGTTTTATCATCTATTGATGAAATTTTAAAATTGGACAGATATGAGTAAAAAAAGAACAATGCAAATAGATGTAATTGAGGAAGTAAAAGGAACTCAATTCATGCAATGCAAACTGTATATAGATGGCAATGCGAGTGTTATTCTTATGAATAAAATCGATTATGAAAGGCTGTTAAGCGATAGTTTTTTTTTTTGTGCGTGATGGTAAAAATCGGGATTCAGCCGGAGTGTTGAATACTACTAACACTTTTTTAGAAAAAGATTAATATTTAAAATTAATTCGATATGAGCAAATATCAAACAGAAGCTGGGAATAGAATGTACTCCCGAAGAATGTAAGTTGATTGACTCTCATGAAACGACTTGCAAAAAAAGTGGGAAAAGGATGGTAAGCGTCTTTGGCTGTATTCAGCCAGTGGTTCGCTTCATGTAATGATGCATGGAGATACAGACAATAATCCTACACCGGAATTTACGCAATATGGAGGTAGCAATATTGAAAATAGTGTAACTACTATTGATGGCATATTAAATGATGGTGGAGATTGGTAATTGACTAATAACGATATAGGTAATGAATATAGATACTGAACTTAATGTAGGAGATAGCGTATGCTATCTGAGCGGTGATAACATTATCCATACAAGTATAAGCAAAATAATTAATCGAAATATCCTATACTATGATAGTTTTCTTATGGTTTATAAGCTGTCAGATGGACTAAGTGTGCCCAGAAACAATTATCCACAATGGGGAAAAAGACATTTTTAGAGAATAAGGATAAGTTTAATAGAGATATTTATCAGAAATCGTAACGGAACAATGGACTAACAGGCAAGTCACCGCATTGTATGCAGGCTGGTGATACAGGTTCGAATCCTGTTTGTTTCACACTGAAAAAAAATTCTTAAAACGTATAATTATGGGAAGAATTGCCAGAAAAGGCTTTGAGTACTACAGGGCCGAAACGGACCGGTTCCGTGACATCAAGATCCGCAAGCTGAGAAAGGAACACAGCTGTGCCGGTTATGCGATATACCAGTATGTCCTGAATGAGATCTACCGTGTGGAAGGCTGTTATATCCGTTTCACACAGGACGAGCTGTTCGATTGTGCGGAATACTGGAACATGAGGGAAGAGGAGGTTCTCCGGATCATCAACTATTGTACGGAAACGGGGCTGTTCAATGACCGGAATCTGGAAACAGTACGGCATTCTGACAGGCACTCACTCCAGATCCGATATGTGTCCATGTGTCGACGCG
>ENA-OQIY01000023-OQIY01000023.1-human-gut-metagenome-genome-assembly--contig:-NODE-23-length-14271-cov-0.731406_pt1 | contig 14271 bp, 20 predicted proteins | sample MGYA00242592_ERZ504757 | MGnify/ENA primary metagenome ERZ504757 (study PRJEB26092, sample SAMD00036366) | human gut metagenome | host: Homo sapiens | study: EMG produced TPA metagenomics assembly of... | reverse complement strand
CTCTGATCACAGAGGAAAGAAAAGCCAATGGCCTGTTCCTGAAAGGCGATATTACATTCAATACCACCATTGCGAATATGAATCATTATAAGAGTGGAATCGCATTATCACATGATAAGATGGTACGTGCAACAGCTGAAGAAAATCAAGATCATGCATACAAAATGTATGGGACCGGATGATATGATCGCCAACCTTTCCGGTGGTAATCAGCAGAAGGTCATCTTTGGTAAATGGCTGGAGCGTTCACCGAGCGTATTCATGATGGATGACCCGACACGAGGAATTGATGTTGGAGCAAAATATGAAATTTATGAACTGATTATCAATATGGCGAAACAGGGAAAAACAATCATCGTTGTTTCTTCCGAAATGCCGGAGATTCTTGGTATTACCAACCGAATCGGTGTTATGTCTAACGGACGTCTGGCCGGAATTGTAAATACCAAAGAAACAAACCAGGAAGAATTATTGAGACTCAGTGCTAAATACCTGTAACAGGAGGAAAATTGGAAATGGCAGAAAACAGCGTTATTATTTCGTCGGAAGAAGAAGCAAAGCTTTTGAAGCCGATCGATGAATATGTGGAAGAAATCCAGAAAAAAATCGATGCATTACGTGCAGACGGCTTTGACAAAGTGAGCGATCTGAAAAAACAGATCGCGATCGCAAAAGAAAACAAGAACTTATCCGCAACACAGAGAGATAAGATCATTGAAAACAGCAAAAAAGAGCTGGAAAATGCAAAAAAAGTAGAAGCAGACAACAAAGAAGAAATCAAAAAGCTGATCGCAGAGGCAGAAAGCTATCTGGCCGCGCATTACAAAAAGGATTATTACGACGTAGTAAACAAAAGCTGCAAAGCTGCAAAAGCAGAAGAAAACAGCAGATAATGAGAAGGTCAAAGCAGATCTAAAGAGCGAGCATCAGAAAAAGGTTGCTTCTCTGAAGGATGCAGAAGAGATTAAGGCTGAGAAATATGTGCTCAAAAATAAATTGTTTGATGCACAGATGGCTCACGAATCGAAGCTTCAGGAGATCAAGGACAGAAGACATGAAGCATTCATGCATAAATATCACCTGATCGACCTGTTGCGGGCTTCCAAATTTACATTCCCGCAGCAGAGAATACAGAAACTGGAAAATTACAGATATACCTTCGATTTATCTCAGTTCCTGTACAAAAACGGTCTGTATATCGTAATCATTCTGATCTTCATCGCACTGTGTATCATCACACCGATCGTTAAAAATACACAGCTGCTGACTGTTACCAACATCCTGAATATCTTACAGCAGGCATCCCCGCGTATGTTCCTTGCACTTGGTGTTGCCGGTCTGATCCTGTTAACAGGTACCGACCTTTCCGTGGGACGTATGGTTGGTATGGGTATGGTTACAGCAACCATCATCATGCATAACGGAATCAATACAGGTGCCGTATTCGGACATGTATTTGACTTCTCCGCTATGCCTGCTACAGCGAAAGCACTGTTTGCACTGTTAATGTGTGTGATCTTTACAACAGTATTTGCCATGATTGCCGGATTCTTCATGGAAGATTCAAAATGCATCCGTTTATCTCTACCATGGCGAACATGCTGATCATCTTCGGTCTGGTTACCTATGCGACCAAGGGTGTATCCTTCGGTGCGATTGATTCTGCCATCCCGAATACTTTCATTCCGCAGATCGGAAAATTCCCGACCATCATTCTGTGGGCTGTTGCAGCAGTTGCCATTGTATGGTTTATCTGGAACAAAACAACTTTTGGCAAAAACCTGTATGCGGTAGGTGGAAACCCGGAAGCGGCAGCAGTATCCGGTATCTCTGTATTTAAGTAACAATGGGAGCATTTATGCTGGCAGGTATCCTGTATGGCTTCGGTTCCTGGCTGGAATGTAACCGTATGGTTGGTTCCGGTAGTGCAGCTTACGGACAGGGATGGGATATGGATGCCATGCAGCCTGCGTAGTTGGTGGTGTATCCTTTACCGGTGGTATCGGTAAGATCTCCGGAGTTGTAACCGGTGTACTGATCTTTACCTCCCTGACATATGCCCTGACGATTCTGGGTATTGATACCAACCTTCAGTTCATCTTCGAAGGTATCATTATTCTGGCAGCTGTAACACTTGACTGTCTGAAATATGTACAAGAAAAAAATAATGAAAGATTCATAAACAGATAGAATATAAGACAGCCCGGTCGTCCGATGGATGACTAGGGCGGTCTTTTATTCTGTTCTGGCAAAAATTTTTGTAACTATTCATTCAGCAGAGAGCAATCTTCTGCTATAATGAAAGAACAACAACGTACTCCGGAAAACAGGGGGATAAGAATGGAACAATATAAAGTGATTCTTGTCGATGATGAAGTAGAGGTCATCGATGTTATGAAAAAAAAGATCCGCTGGAATGATCTGGGATTTGACGTAGTGGGAAGTGCCACCAACGGCGTGAAGGCTTTGGAGCTGGTGGAAAAGCTTCAGCTGATGTGGTGCTGACGGACATTAAGATGCCTTATATGGATGGACTGGAGCTGGCAAGAAAACTGAACCAGGACTATCCCAATATTTACATTATGCTTTGCACCGGTTTTGACGAATTTGAATATGCGAAAGAGGCCGTCCATCTGGAGATCAAGGAATATATGCTGAAACCCATCAGCGCCATCGAACTGTCAGAAAGCCTGATGAAGCTGAAAACCACACTGGACAGGGAACGGGAAGAAAAGTTAAATGTAAAAAAACTGGAAGACTATTTCCAGGAGGTATTACCAAAGCTGCAGTCCAATTTCTTCATTTCCCTGATTGAAGGAAGAGTCAGAGAAGAGGACTATGAACGATTCCTTTTGGATTATCAGGTGGATATGAAGGGACCTTTGTTTTGCTGCATTATCTTTCATACCTCGGAAAATGATGTGCCGGATGGGATGAATCCCTTATTATTATCCATGTCCGTGGAACGGGAGGTCAAACAGCGGCTGATGGAGAACTGTAATTGCCAGGAATTCATCTATATGGGTAATACTATTCTGATTATGGAACTCCATTCAGAAGATGAGATAGCTCAATTGACGGACAAGTGTGACCGGTTCTGCCGCTGGGCATGGAGAATTATGGGGGCGGCGGTTACCGCAGGGATCGGAACCGTCTGCAACAGTCTGTACGATATCAGTATTTCCTACGAGGGAGCCAGAGAGGCGGTATCCTACCGTGTCCTGTACGGAACGAAAAGAGCCATCAATATCGCGGAGATCGTTCCCAAAGAGTCAAAAAAGGCGGTTCCCTTAGAAGAGACAAGGATGCAGGAGCTGTTTCGTGCCATCCATGTAGGGGATCAGGAGAAGATCCGGAAAGAAGCCATCAAAGAGACAGAAAAGCTCCATAAGAATGCAGCCACCATCAGCCAGTACAATCTGGCTACCATGGAGATTGTCAGCGGCTTTTTCAAATTCTGTGCCAATAATTCCATGGATTTCAATGAAATTTCCGGAAATGTACAGAATCTTTACGAAAGAGTGACTCAGCTGGATGAAAGCTCTATGACAAACTGGATTATCAATATGTCTATGGCGATCAGCGAAAAACTGAGAAGTACCAGAAACAGTACCTCCAGACGGATCATCACCGATGCGCAGAACATTGTAAAAGACAGATATATGGAACCGGCGCTCTCGCTGGATGATGTGTGCGCAGATCTTGGTGTGTCCAATTCTTACTTTTCGTCCATTTTTAAAAAGGAAACCGGTCAGTCCTTCGTCTCCTATCTTACCGATTACCGAATGGACAGGGCAGAAGAAATGGTGCTGAACACCGATGAAAAAAGCTATAAGATCGCAGAAAAAGTGGGATATCAGGATGCGAACTACTTCAGCTATGTATTCAAAAAGAATTCGTGTTCCCTTCCAAATACAGAGCTTCCGGAAAATAGGGAACAGGTGAAAGGGAAAATACATGAAAGATAGAAAAAGAAAGCCGGATTCCCGGAAGAACATCGTATTTAACATACAGTCGATCATCCTGTCTGTCCTTATGGCGATTTCACTGGTTACGATCATTGTAATGGGATTGCTGCTTTACCATCGATTCAAGCTGGCATTGGAAAAAACAGCAGTGGACAACACGGAAGCTACTGTAGAGGCTACCGTGGACCGGTTAGATGCAGACCTGCTGGATATCCGGCAGATTATAAACGGGGCAAACTACAACGTGGTCCAGCAGTTTGATATATCCAGCGGGGAATTCTCGGAGCAGTTCAGTCTGCTCTATGAGACCAACTCCGATAAGATCCAGAGCCTGGCTTTGTATGACCCCAAAGGAAATCTGATTGCATCGGAGCCGGTGGCGGCAGAAAAGAAAAATGTGAAGGTGCAGACGCAGGAATGGTATAAAAATGCGGAAGATGCCATTGAAAATATACACTTTTCCACACCGCATATCCAGGAGCTGTTTGAGGACGGCTCTTATCGGTACCAATGGGTAGTTTCCCTGAGCAGGTATGTAGATGTCAACAAGGGAGAGACACCGGAAACCGGTATTCTTTTACTGGATATGAAATATTCTGTGATCAGGGACGTGATGAAGCAGATCAATGACTGTTCCGGCGGAATCTACTATTATCTGACCAGTCAGGACGGAGAGATGATCTATCATCCACGGGGAACGGAGTTAAACCGCGGATTATTTGAAGAAAACAGTCTGGACGCGGCAAAATACGAGGACGGAACCTACGAGATCCGTTCCGGCGGTCAGAACGAGACCGTGATCGTCGGCAGCGTAGCCTATACAGGCTGGAAGATGATCGGTGTTGTGCCAGAGAGCGTGCAGGCGGCAAACTACAAAAACTTCCGTTACTATGTATTTGCCACGATTCTGGTTCTTCTGGTCATGCTTTTGGAGGGAAATCAGCTGGTATCCCGGAAGATATCCAAACCGATCCGGGAGCTGGATGCTTCCGTCAAGGCCCATGAGGCAGGAGGAAAACCGGATATCTATATCGGCGGCTCCTCGGAGATCCGCCATCTGGGACATTCTGTGCAGAAGTCCTATGAACAGATCGAAAAACTGATGGACGAGATCATCCGGCAGCAAAATGAACGAAGAAAAAGTGAACTGGATGCCCTGCAAAGCCAGATCAACCCCCATTTCTGTATTAATACACTGGAGTCCATCACATGGATGGTGGAAGCCCAGGAAAATGAAGCAGCGGTTCGTATGATTTCCGAACTGGCAAAATTACTTCGTGTCAGTCTGTCACGGGGTAAGACCATCATTCCCATTAAGGATGAGCTGCAGCACAGCAGAAGCTATATGAATATCCAGCTGGCCCGGTACAAAGAGCGATTTAAAACAGAATTCCGGATTGAGGAAGAGATTGAAAACTACTGCATTGTAAAGCTGGTGATCCAGCCTATCCTGGAAAATGCCATCTATTATGGCGTTGGCAATATGGATGAGGATGATGGCGGCATGATCATCGTCAGCGGAAAAAAGAAAGACGAGGACATTCTGATCACCATCGAAGACAATGGGATGGGCATGCGGGAAGAAGTCCTGGAAAATATTCTGACGGATAACAGCAAGGTTCCGAAGCACGGTTCCGGTGTGGGCGTAATCAATGTGCATTCCAGAATCCGGCTGATGTTTGGCGAAGAATACGGACTTTCCATAGAAAGCGAACCGGACGAAGGAACAAGGGTTACGATCCGTATTCCGGCAATCCCATATACACCGGAAAACGCAGAAGCATTGGAATTACAAAAATACATACAAAGGAGACCGGGCAGATGAAAAAGAACAGAATGAAATTTCTTATAATTGAGTTTCTTTTGCTGCTGCTGGCAGTATTCTTTGTATGGAAAATTTTCGATCAGAACGTAGCAGAGCCCCGGATTGCGGTGATTCTTCCGGAGTCCGGTGACAAACGCTGGGATGCCCTGATCAAGGGAATGAAGCAGGCTGCGGCAGAGAACAACGTTCATATGATCATCTGCAATACGGAAGAGATCGACGGCGGAGGTGGAAAGAGAATTTATCAGGGAACAGAAGGACAACGATATTGATGGCTTTATCATATATCCGGCACCCGGTCATGAGACGGAAAATATGCTGAAAAAAGAGTGTGGAAAGAAACCGTATCTGCTGATTGCAGATGGTCTGGCGGTAAAAGAAGGGGAAACTGCCAGTCCCACGATCCAGCCGGATTACCGGGAGATCGGAAGGTGGCTGGGAGAACGGCTGAGAACAAAAAAGCAGAAGATCGGAATCATAGCCGACTGGAAAATGTCCGAGGCTGTACAGGCGGAGATTTGTGGATTGAACGAGGCGCTGGAAGGCAGCGAAAGCAAGATCAGCTGGTGTATTTACCGGAGAAAAGAACAGGACATTGTGGAGCGGATGAAGAAGGAAACAGAGGCGGATGCTCTTGTCATCCTGGATGCAGGAATATTGGAAGAGTTTGGAGAGCAGGCAGAAAATGGAACATACGAGGGCGCGGAGCTCTATGGAGTGGGTTACAGTCTGAAGACGATTGCACTTCTGGATAACGGAAACATTCAGGGGCTGGCTGTGCCGGACGGATATGAAATCGGCTATAAAAGTGTGGAAGAAATAACCAAAAGGATCGAGCACAGGTCTTATAAAATGCAAGGATATATAACCGAATATCAGGTACTTGGCAAGGAAAATTTCTCTATGGACGAAGATTTAGAAAGGTTTTTATATTCCTATGAATAAAAAGAAAAGAAGGGTGGCAGTATTATTATCTGCACGATAGGGAGTGCGGTGCTTGTGCTGTCGGGGTGTTCCGGCAAGTCGGACCAGACAGAGAAAACCCTGCGGGTCGGAGTGATAACCTACACGCAGGATGATCCTTTTATCAATGGACTGACGGATGAACTGAAGGCGCAGCTGAAAGCCATGGAAAACAAAGAACGAAGGATTATCGTATCGACAAAAAGCGGAAACGACGATCAGCAGGAACAGAACGAAAAGGTGGAAGAGATGATTGATGCCGGCTGTGATGTGCTCTGTATCAATCTTGTGGACCGGACAGCTCCGTCCCGGATCATCCGAATGGCAAGGAATGAAGACATTCCTGTGATCTTCTTTAACAGGGAACCGGTAAGAGAAGACCTGATGCAGTGGGAAAAGCTGTATTATGTGGGCTGTGATGCAGAACAGTCCGGGATCATGCAGGGTGAGATCGCAGCAGAATACATCAACAGCCATCCGGAAGTCGATAAAAACAAGGACGGAAAGATCCAATATGTGCTTCTGGAAGGAGAAGCGGGCCATCAGGATGCCATCAGCAGAACAGAGTATTCCGTAAAGACACTGATGAAGAATGATGTTATACTGGAAAAGCTAAGTTATCAGTTAGCGGACTGGAACCGGGGACAGGCGGAAAACCGCATGAACCGTCTGATCAGCCAGTACGGAAAAAAGATCGAACTTGTCATGTCCAACAACGATGAGATGGCACTTGGGGCTGTGGAGCCTATCGGAAAGCAGGCTATGTCCGTGAAGAATGGCCGGTGATCTTCGGAATTGATGGCCTGGAAGAGGCTCTGGAAGCCGTAAAGGCAGGAGAGATGCAGGGCAGCATCCTAAATGACAGAGTGGATCAGGCAAAGAAAATGGCGAAAATGGCAGTGGAGCTGTTCGAGGGAGAGGACTTTGAACAGGAAAGCCTGAAAGAAGGCCGGTACTATTTTTCGGAATATCAGAAGGTAGACGGCAGCAACATCAATGAGTACCTGAACGCAGAAGAGACGATTTCCCACTCCGGAATGTAAGCAGGAAGACTGCGTTTGCAGGCAGAAAGAGTAAGTGAAGACGTGTCTTTATTTTAAACCAATCAAGCAAGCAGCGAAACGGATTGTGAATATCCGCTTGACAGAATGAGGAAAAACAGATGGAACATACATGGACCAAAGATTTTTATCAGGAGACAGATCCGGCAAAACGGCAGCAGATCTTAAAAGAACATATCGGAGAGGAGGAAGCCTGGGAAGAAGAATACCGGGCTCGGCTCTGGACGGTCCGATACGGACAACGCAGGCTCCAGAAGGATGAATTTGTCAAATGCCTGATGGAACTGAAGTATCTGGCGGAAGGAACCTCTCTGGATCCCGGTGGCGACAGAAGGAAGATGGGAGCCAGGATCCTCTCCACGTTGTGCCTGGCAGAAGCCATGCAGTCAGAGAAGGGATACCAGAAGATTCTTGAGGATGAACTGTACAATGTATTCCTGAAATTTATTCAGGTCAGCAGGGGAGGCAGAGGATTCACCTCTCTGGTATTCGGCATGGGACAATTGTCCGAAGAAGGAATCGCGAAAAAAATCGCGGAACAGATCAGTGTGATCGCGTTCAAGGCACCACGCCTGCTTCACATGGAAAAAGAATTCACCCTGCTCCGGGAAGCCGCCCTCCGGGCATATCGGCAGGAGTATCCGAACAGGGAGCATTTTCTGAATAAATATTGAGATTATTGCAGTAATGTCTGAAAAGTGGCAGGCGGAAAGAAGAAAGGAGAATAAAATGGAATAACAGAAAATTTGACAATGTTATAGTAGCAAGGATTGACAAAGACGAGGAAATATTGGAGCAGCTGAGGGTAATTGCCATAAAGGAGAATATAAAGCTTGCCAGTGTCCAGGCTCTTGGAGCGATCAATGATTTCACAGTCGGAGTATACAAGACAGACGAAAAGAAATATTATTCAAACAGCTTCCAGGGGTATTATGAAATTACATCACTGACAGGTACAATCAATACAATGGATGGAGAATATTATGCACATCTTCATATGAGTGCCGGAAATCAGAAGGGCGAGGTGTTTGGAGGACATCTGAACAGAGCGATTGTCAGTGCAACCTGTGAGCTGGTCATCACGGTAATTGACGGAAGAGTGGACAGAGTTCATGATGAAGAAACCGGACTTAATATTTTTAAGTTTAACTGAAGCTGCAAAGCAGCTATTCGGTTATGAGCAAGTAGCGAAGCGGATTGCGAATATCCGCTTGACTTAAAAGCCTGAGAGGAAATAAGTGAGAAGCAACATCGGGATGCAGCGTAAGCGAAATCGAGATGTGATCTGAAGAGATAATACAATTACGAAAAGTGGATTTTCCACATAAATACCTGAACTGGAGGTGTATGGGTTATGATAAAAGAACATTATTCGATCCTGTTTTGCAGCTTAACGGGTAATACAAAGAAGCTGGCTGATGCAATCTATGAAACGTTGCCAAAGGACAAATGCGATTATTTTGGCACAAACGATTTCGCAGGTACCGCAATCCGACGTATGCTATATCGGATTTTGGACGGACAAAGGGAATGCAGACCAAAAGACATTAGAATTGCTGTCGAAATTAAAAATAAAAGATTTTTCTGTTTGGAACAGCTGGTTTTGGCGGAAGTGATGCCTATTTTGAAAAGATTCTCGGACAAGTCAAACAGTCGATCGATGCAAGCAATACGGTCATCGGTGAGTATATGTGCCAGGGAAAGATGCCGCAGTCTGTGCGTGAACGGTATGTGAAAATGAAAGAAAACCCGGAACATCCGGCCAATCTTGATCTGCTGATTCAAAATTTTGACCGTGCTTTGTCACACCCGGACAGCGAAGATTTGGAAAGACTGAAAAAGTCATTATAAGATAGAAAAGTATGTTGTGCTTGATAAAAATAATCAGATAAGAGCAAAATTCGCGAAATGATTGCAATGGATCGTCAAATGGAATAGAATGGAGAGAAAAAAGAAAGGTGTGGAAAAGGCAAGGGCTGGCAAAGCATATCCGGCAGATGAGGTCATGCAGAAACAAAAACAATGAAAACTACAACAAAACAAACATCATTATACAGTAACACGGATCTTCGCAAGCTTTTAATTCCGATCATCATTGAACAATTGCTTTCTTCCCTGATGGGAACTGTCGACACGATGATGGTCAGCAATGTCGGGTCTGCCGCAATTTCGGCAGTCTCGCTGGTGGATTCCATTAATATCTTAGTCATTCAGGCGCTTTCTGCGCTGGCGGCAGGAGGAGCGATTCTATGTTCGCAGTATATTGGAAGCGAAAAACGGGATGGAGCAATCCGTTCGGCACAACAGGTGCTTTTTGTTATGACAGTTTTGTCCGTCGCATTATCCGCGGGCTGTCTGATTTTCCGTGTTCCGCTGCTGCGCGTGATTTTCGGGGCAGTGGAAGCGGATGTTATGAAAAATTCACAGGTGTATTTCCTGTTTACGCTGCTGTCATTCCCGTTTATCGGTCTTTACGATGCGGCGCATCCATTCTGCGGGCGCAGAACAACAGCCGCAGTCCGATGGTGATTTCGGTGATTTCCAACTTTATGAACATCGGCGGAAATGCCATTCTTATTTTCGGCTTCCATATGGGTGTCGAAGGAGCCGCGATTTCGACTTTAATTTCGCGTATTTTCTGTGCGGTTGTCGTACTGTGGAAGCTTCGGGATGAAAGCAAACCGATTTTTGTGAAGCAGTATCTTTCCATTCGGCCGGACTTTGGTTTGATCAAGAAAATACTGTTCATCGGTATTCCATCGGGAATCGAGAACAGTATGTTCCAGTTTGGAAAGCTGGCGATTCAGTCCACTGTGTCCACACTTGGCACGGTTGCCATTGCCGCGCAGGCGATGACGAACATCCTTGAGAACCTGAACGGTGTCGCTGCGATCGGTGTCGGCATCGGACTGATGACGGTAGTCGGTCAGTGTCTCGGCGCGGGCCGGAAGGATGAAGCAATCTACTATATTAAAAAACTGTGCTGGCTGTCAGAAGTGGTTATCGCTGCAAGCTGTCTGCTGGTATTTGTGCTGACAAAACCGATTACGATGATCGGCGGTATGGAGGCAGAGAGTGCAAAGCTCTGCATGCAGATGATGATCTTTATCACGATTGTAAAGCCGCTCTGCTGGGTCATGGCGTTTGTCCCGGGATACGGCATGCGGGCTGCCGGGGATGTAAAATTCTCCATGATCACGTCCTGCTGTACGATGTGGCTGTGCCGTGTGAGTCTCTGCATTTATCTGTGCCGCGTATGGGGATTCGGCCGATCGCCGTCTGGATCGGCATGGCGGCAGACTGGAGCTGCGTTCCACTTCTCTTTACCATCCGGTTCAAATCAGGAAAATGGCTGAATCATCATTTGATAGAAGAAAAGAAACAGGAGAGCTAAACATCTTCTTCCGGTAAAAAGGAAAGCGCATATGCAAGAGAGTCGTTGAGATGAGATTTTTGACCGCGGCTGGAAGCCGTACCGGATCAATCACCTGAGCTGGTGGAAAGAGGAGCTTGCATCCGAAGAAGAGATGGAAGAGGGACGGAACAATCTTGCAGCACACGACAATCGGAATGTAGATGAAAAGAAAATCCTTTTGTATGAACAGATCATTCGGGTTGTGTAGAAACAGGAAGAAAAAACTGGATTTTTCCAGTACCGGATGATAAGATAAAACTGTGTTTCGGGATGGCTTAAACATATGGAGGTGCAGGATGGAACCAATTTATTTGTCAATCCAGCAGAAAGAAACTGGCAGCCGCATCAAATCCCTTCTTCGTGAAAGCGGATACACCGTGAGAGACATTCAGAATGCCATGGGTTTTGAAAATCCACAGGCGGTCTATAAATGGATTTCCGGCAAGTGCCTGCCAAGTCTGGACAACTTTCTCATTTTAAGCAGATTATTAAACACAAGCATCGAAGATATCCTCGTCATTGACGGGGATATTCCTCGCTTCAGGATAATTTTAAACTACACACAACGGTGGCAGGAAAGTCTCCACCGGCTCCGTTGACTTTATATGTGCAAACTGATAAGATACTCATAAGTATGTTCTTATGGGTATCTTATTTTTGTATTTCAAAAAGAAAAGGGGAAATTAAATAATGACAAAAAAGAAAATCATTGGCCTTTGCATCGGCGCTGTCGTTCTTGCCGTGGCTGCGGCCGGTGTGAAGGAAGGCAGCTGGCTGATGAAGCATCGCCGGATGCAGAATGAGTTTACGCATGAGATGAATGCATTCACGACTAAAACAAACGCTGAGCTGATCCAGCCGACGATTGTTGCGGAGGATGATATCTACGGCTGGCTTTTCCATGAGGAAGATGACGGGCTGTACATGAATCTCTATTACCGGATCAAAACGAGTCCAATCAGCACGAAATTGCATCCAGTGAATTTCCTGTGAAGATCAAAAAGGAGCTTCTTGCGGATGATAAAGTGTGGAGCAGAACGACGGGGACCGCGAAAAATCAGGTTCACGCGGAATACCTGGAAGGAGAAGATGACATGACGGTTTCGTTTGACGTCTATTACCAGTGTGAGGGTTCCTGCGGGGAATATTTTGCGGATATTACCGTGACGGATAGTGAGACCGGAAAGCTCTACTACAGCAGTGAAGCAGAAAATGAAGCGGCAGAATAGGAGGAGCGATGGCCGAAAAAGAAAGCAAAAATAAATGGCACACACCGGCGGAGCGGATTATGATGCTGGGGTTTGCTGCGGTGATTCTGCTGGGGACAATTCTTCTTTGCCTGCCGGTTTCTGCGGCGGACGGAAAAAGCGTTTACTGGCTCGACGCCCTGTTTACCGCAACGACGTCTGTCTGCGTGACGGGCCTTGTCACCGTTCCGACGGCGACGACATGGAGTACCTTTGGAAAAATTGTGATCCTCGGGTTGATTCAGTTCGGAGGTCTTGGCATCATGGCGTGCCTGACGATGGTGTTTCTGATCCTGCGCCGGAAAATCAGTCTGCAGAGCCGTAAACTGATCCAGGACACTTACAATCTGCCGGTTTTAAAGGGCAGCGTCGGTATTGTGCGGAAGCTGCTGATCGGCACGGCGGCGGTGGAGCTGGCGGGAGCCTTTTTCTACAGCTTCTGGTTTGTGCCGGAATACGGTTTCTGGAAGGGAATCGGCTACAGCCTGTTCCACTCCGTATCCGCCTTCTGCAACGCCGGAATTGACCTCGTCGGGGAATCCTCGTTCGCCCCGTTTGTGACGAACCCTCTCATCAACTTTACGACGATGGGCCTGATTTTCTTAAGCGCTTGGCTTTCCGGTCTGGTGGGAAGTTCTGGAGCGCGTGCAGGATCTTGTAAAAGGAAAACGGACCCGGAAAAACTTCGTGCGCGGCTTCACGCTCCACACCAAACTGGTTCTGACGACAACCGTCATTCTTCTGTTCGGCGGGGCGCTTCTGATCCTCGCGCTGGACTGGAACAACGCATCCTCGCTTGGCAGCTTAAAACCGGCGCAGAAGGCTATGGCGGCCTTCTTCCAGTCCGTGACGACGCGAACCGCCGGCTTTGAGACGATCCCGCAGGCAAACTTCTCGGACGGCTCCGCGATGGTAAGTATGATCCTCATGTTCATCGGCGGCTCTCCGATGGGAACGGCGGGCGGTGTCAAGACGACGACTGTTGCGATTCTGCTCGTGGTCGTCGCATCCTACATCCGCGGCGATTCCGACACCGTGGTCTGGGGACGGAAGGTCATGGAAGAAAACATCCGCACCGCGGTCGTTATTTTCTTCTTCGCACTGACGATGGCATTCACCGCGACGGTGCTTCTGATCTCTGTCACCGGAAGTCCTCTGCTGGACTGCCTGTATGAGATCGTTTCCGCTGTGGCAACCGTGGGACTGACGCGGTCGCTTACGCCGACCTTCCGGCGGCGGGAAAAATCATCGTAATTCTGGTCATGTTCATGGGACGTCTTGGACCGGTTACGCTGGCTATTGCACTGCGGCGGAGAAGCGGAAGAAAAGATGTGGATATCCAGCGCCCGGAACAGCGGGTGCTGATTGGATAAAAGAGGAGAAAAAACATGAGTAAACAATACGCAGTCATCGGACTTGGAAAATTCGGCTTCGCCGTGGCGACGACGCTGGCGCAGGCAGGAAAAGAAGTGCTCGCGGTCGATAAAGACCCGGAGCTGGTACAGGAGATCGCCGATCTCGTCACATATGCGGCGCGCGCGGACATCACCGACAGCCGTGTTTTTGCATCGCTTGGCATCAGCAACATGGATGTCGTGATCGTCGGCATCGCTGAAAATATGGAGTCGAGCATCCTCGCCACCCTGCAGGCAAAAGAGGCGGGCGTGCCGCTCGTCATCGCAAAGGGCATGAGCCAGATGCATGCCAATATTTTGAAAAAAGTCGGCGCGGACCGCGTCGTGATGGCGGAGAGTGAGACGGGCATCCGCCTCGGAAAAAGCCTGATTTCCGG
>ENA-OQIY01000022-OQIY01000022.1-human-gut-metagenome-genome-assembly--contig:-NODE-22-length-14744-cov-0.704454_pt1 | contig 14744 bp, 24 predicted proteins | sample MGYA00242592_ERZ504757 | MGnify/ENA primary metagenome ERZ504757 (study PRJEB26092, sample SAMD00036366) | human gut metagenome | host: Homo sapiens | study: EMG produced TPA metagenomics assembly of... | reverse complement strand
TATAGTGAATTAATAAATTAGATAAATTAGAAGTATAGCCATATTCGTAACGACCTCTTTTCTAAAATAATTATATACCCCTATGTTATTATCTTTACGTTCTTTAGTATACCCTATGGTATATAGTGTCAAGAATGAATATCAATAATGATTAAATTTTTATTTGACTCAGTATAAATTTTGACTAGAATTATTTAGTATAAATATTTGTATAGATTTTAAGTAAAAATTTAGTCATTGAGGAGAGATTTTAATGAAGAATGATGAAAAAATAATTTTTCGTTTAGCCAAGATAGATGATGCAGAAAAATTAGTAGAAATTTATGCTCCCTATGTAAAAAATACAAATATCACTTTTGAATATGAAGTGCCAATAATTGACGAATTTAAACAGCGTATAACAAAAATAATGTCGAAATTTCCTTATATTTTAGCTTGTATTGGTGATGAAATAGTAGGTTATACATATGCTTCTACTTTTAGGGAACGACAAGCTTATAATTGGTGTGTAGAAACTTCTATTTATATTAATGAAAAATATCAAGGTAGAAAAATAGGAGAAATTTTATATACGAAATTAGAAGCGATTTTAAAATTGCAAAATATAACTAATTTAGTAGCAAGCATAACATATCCCAATCCGCAAAGTATAGCTTTCCATGAAAAATTTAATTATAAGAAAATAGCTCATTTTACAAAATGTGGTTATAAGCAAAATTGTTGGTATGATATGGTTTTCATGGAAAAAATGATAAATAAACATGAAACATTGGCAAAAGAAATTATTTATTTGCCTGATTTAGATAAAAATTTAGTGGAAAAGATATTGCAGAAATAATAATTTGATTTGCAGTATTAATGGATAATGCCTATAATATAATATATTAAATTAAATAGAGATAGGTGCGTAAGCTTAATAAGGAAACTGGAAGAGCCAGTACGGTCCCGCCACTGTAAGGGGAGCTATTTTTAATTATGTCACTGAAATAATTTATTTTGGGAAGGCGAAAATCAGCGAGGAACCTAAGTCAGAAGACTTGCCTATTGGAAAAACACCGTGAAATTTATAGATGATATATTTTTCAGACTCACGAGAGATGGGCAGGTGGAGAATTTTTCGTAGAAATACGGGATAAGTCTATCTCCCTGCCCAAAGGGAGATTTTTTTATGCGTAAAGAAATGAAAAGTGGCTATACAACAGGTTCTTGTGCAGCTGCTGGTACAAAAGCTGCTATACTTGCTTTACAGGGAAATGTCGTTCAAGAGATTGAATTATATGCTCTAAGTGGAGAATTATTGCATATTCCCATTAAAAATGTAGAGCTTACATCAACTGGAGCAAGAGCAGAAGTCATAAAAGATGCTGGTGATGACCCAGATATCACACATGGAGCTTCTGTATTTACGGAAGTAAAAATAAATAAAGATGATGATAAAATCAATTTTTTATGCTGGCTTAGGTATTGGAAAAGTTACAGAGGCAGGTTTGTCTATTCCGCCAGGAGAGCCGGCAATAAATCCAGGACCACGAAAAATGATGACGAAAGTCGTTCGCGAATTGTTGCCAGAAGGTTATGGTTGTGATATTACGATTTCTATTCCTAAAGGAGTGGAACTAGCGAAAAAAACGCTTAATCCTATATTGGGTATAGAAGGCGGTATTTCTGTAATTGGCACTACTGGCGTGGTGCGTCCAATGTCTGAAGAAGGCTTTAAAAATTCGCTTACACCGCAGATTTCTGTAGCTAAAGCAAATGGCTTTGATGATATTATTTTTGTTCCTGGGAAAATTGGTGAAAATATCGCTAGTAAATTAAATCTTCCAGCAAAAGCTATGGTACAAACAAGTAATTTTATCGGTCATATGTTGGAATTTGCTGCTGATGAAGGAATTAAATCAGTGCTTTTATTTGGTCATTTAGGTAAATTGGTAAAAGTAGCTGGAGGAATTTTCTATACACATAGTAAAATAGCTGATGCTCGCTTGGAAATATTAGCTTCTTATGCTGCTCTTTTAGGTATGGAATAAAAAAGGCGTAGAAAGAAATTTTTAAAGTGAAGACAACAGAAGCAGCTATGCCAATCATTGAAAGATATGGATTGGTAGAAAAAGGTTTTTATGATTTATTAGCTAAAAGAGCTAGTTTTCGCAGTGAACAACATGTATTTAATGCTTTCAAAGTAGGAACTGTGATGGTTACTTTGAAAGGTGAAATTTTGGGCATGGACGATAATGCAAGAGAAATAGGTGGTAGATTAGGTTGGAACATAAAATAATTGTGGCTGGAATTGGCCCAGGGGCGAAAGAGTATGTCATTCCTATGGCTATGCAAGCTATAAATGAAGCAAAAGTTTTAGTTGGGGGAACGAGAGTATTAAATGAATTTTCCCATCAAGGTCAAAAAACTTTTGCTATAAAAGCAGATATCACTGCTGTGATGGATTTTATAAAAGTTGAATTAAACGATAATGATGTAGTAGTGATGGTATCTGGCGATCCAGGATATTATTCTTTGTTAAGTGCTTTGCGTAAGAATTTTCCTTTAAGAAATATAAAAGTAATTCCAGGGCTAAGTTCCATGCAAACAGCTTTTGCTAAGATAGCACTTCCATGGCAAGAAGCTAGTCTACTTAGTTTTCATGGACGTGTGCCAAGTGATGAAGACTTAAAATATTATCCAGGTCGCATAATCGGTATGCTCACAGATAATAAATTTAATTCTAATGCTATAGCCACATATTTGATAGCAAGAGGTTGGGATAAAAATGCAAGAGCATATATTTGTTCTAGACTTTCTTATCCTGATGAAAAGATAGTTAGCTTATCTTTAGATGAAGCACAGACAAAAGCATGTGCGAGTCATTGTGTGATGATAGTTGAAGGTTAATATAAAATAAATTATGAATAGAAAGTTGGTGCATATTTGAATTTACCAGGAATAGCAGATGAAGAATTTATTCGCGATAAAGTGCCAATGACAAAAGAAGAAATTCGCATTTTGACAATGTGCAAGGCAAAAATTCGTCCTGATAATATTATTTGGGATATTGGTGCTGGTACAGGTTCTTTATCTATTGAAGCGGCTTTACTTGCTTCTCAAGGAGAAGTTTATGCTATAGAGAAAAAAGATTTAGCTGTTGATTTATTACATCAAAATATTGCTAAATTTAAATTAGAAGATAAGGTTAAAGTCATTGCCACAGAAGCACCAAAAGGATTAGATGAATTGCCAAATTGTGATGTAGTATTCATCGGTGGCAGTGGCAAACATATGTTTGAGTATTTAGATATAATTGATAGCAAATTAAATGAAGGTGGACGCATTATCGTAAATGCGGTAACAATCCAGACAATATCTGAAATCACAACATATATGAAGCAAAAAGAAAATTACACTTATGAAGCAATTCAAGTACAAGTAAATCGCTTGAGACAAATTGGTTCATACGATATGTTCAATGCACAAAATCCAGTTTATATTGTTACTTGTAAAAAAACTAAAATAAGATGAATTAGGGAGGATATTTTTTATGGTTTATATTATTGGTGCAGGTCCTGGGGATCCTGAACTTATTACAGTTAAAGGTCAAAGATTATTAAAAGAGGCAGATGTAATTATTTATGCTGGTTCTCTTGTAAATCCTGCATTATTAGATTATGCAAAAGCAGATTGTGAAATTTATAATAGTGCTTCTATGACTTTAGGTGAAGTTATTGAAACAATTACAGCAGCAGAACAAGAAGGTAAAATGACAGTTCGACTTCATACTGGTGACCCTGCAATTTATGGTGCTATTCAAGAACAGATGGACGAATTATCTCGTCGCAATATTGAATACACTGTAATTCCAGGTGTAAGTTCTTTCTTAGCTACAGCAGCAGCATTGAAACAGGAATATACACTTCCTGAAATTTCTCAGACTGTAATCATCACACGCAATGAAGGTAGAACACCTGTTCCTGAAAAAGAAAAATTAAAATCTTTAGCAGCTCATCAAGCTACTATGTGTATTTTCTTGAGCGTGCATATGATTTCTGAAGTAGTAGAACAGTTGATTGAAGGTGGCTATGAACCATCTACACCTATTGCTATCGTGCAGAAAGCTTCTTGGCCTGAAACAAAAAATTGTACGTGGTACACTTGAAACTATTGCCGATATCGTTAAAGAAAATAATATTTCTCGTACAGCTATGATTGTTGTAAGTAAATGTTTAGATACAGAATATGCAAAATCTCGTCTTTATGCACCAGAATTTAGTCATATGTATCGTCAAGGCACAGATAAAGCTTAATGAAATATGCGATTATTACTGTAACTAAAAATGGTGCTGATTTAGCTTGTAAATTGCAAAATACCTTGAAAACTTGTGATATATATGTAAAAAAGAATAGATATGATTATTAGTTTAGTTGATCATATATATGAGTATGACAAAATGAGTGAACTGATAAAAAATATTTTTGCTGAGTATGAAGCGATTATATTTTTCACTTCGACAGGTATTGCTGTGCGAATGATAGCACCATTTATTGTGCATAAAGTCAAAGACCCAGCTGTAATAGTTTTAGATGAAAAAGCTAATTTTGCGATAAGCTTATTATCTGGTCATTTGGGTGGAGCAAATGACTTACGTTGAAGATTGCTGATATATTAAATGCTATTCCAGTTATTACTACAGCGACAGATACGAATAAAAATAATTGCTCCTGATGTGGTGGCAAGAAAATATAACTTAGTGCCTTATCCTTTAGAACATATAAAAATAATTAATTCAGCATTAATTCAACAGCAAAAAAGTTATTTATTATGTAGATAAAGATTTAAAGCAAAGTGAACAAATAATAATTGATTTGGCTAGAGATTTTAAGATTGAAGCTAAATTGATTGATGTAGAAGAACTTGATAGGCAAAATGACTTTTGTGTATTTATCACAGATAAGCGACAAGTGCGAGAAAATATATTATTTTTAACGCGAAAACAATTGATAATTGGCGTTGGTTGTCGCAAAGATGTTGAATTAAATCTTGTAGAACAGGCAATAAATGAAGCAAAAAAAATGGCAGATTGTGAAGATTTAAAAATCAAAGCATTAGTTTCTACAATCGTCAAGCAAAATGAGAAAGCTTTACATCAATGGGCAGAAAAATATAAAGTAGAAACTCGTTTTTATGATAATACAATCATGCAAAATGTGATTGATAAATATAAATTACCTGAATCTAATTTTGTGAAAAAACAAATTGGTATAGGAAATGTATGTCAAGCTGCTATATTGGCATATAATGAGAGGGCAAAAATAATTTTGCCGAAAACAAAATTTGAGAAAGTGACGGTGTCCTTAGCATGGGAATGATTAAAGTAATTGGAATTGGTCCAGGTGGTAAAGAGGATATGACTCCTCGTGCTTTAAATGCTATTTTAGAAGCTGATACAGTAGCAGGATATAACACATATATTAAATTGATAAAACATCTTTTAGATGGAAAAAATGTAATTGGCACAGGAATGATGCAAGAAGTTGACCGCTGTAAAATGGCTATTGAAGAAGCTGTAAAAGGTCATAATGTTGCAGTAGTTTCAAGTGGTGACTCTGGTGTATATGGTATGGCAGGTCTTGTCTTAGAATTATTATTGAAATTGCCAAAAGAAGAAAGACCACAAGTTCAGATTGTAGCAGGTCTTTCTGCTGTAAATGCAGCTGCTGCTGTATTAGGTGCTCCACTTATGCATGATTTTGCAATCATCAGCTTAAGTGATTTATTGACTCCATGGGAATTGATTAAAAAACGTGCAGACCTTGCAGCTCAAGGTGATTTTGTAATTGGTTTATACAATCCAAAAAGCCATAAACGTGTACAGCATATCGAAGAAATTCGTGAAATCATGTTAAAACATAAAGACCCTAAAACTCCAGTTGGCATTGTAAATAGTGCAAGCCGTGAAAATGAAACAATGGTTATTTCTGATTTAGAAAACTTCACAAAAGAAGATATCAATATGTTTTCTATGGTAATCATTGGCAATAGCAAAACTTTTGCTAAAGAAGGCTTTATGATAACACCTAGAGGCTATGAAGTATGATTTTTGTAGCTTCAGGAACGCAAGATGGTAGAGGTCTTGTAGAATATTTATTAAAGCAAAATTATAAAGTTATGGCTTCTGTAGTTACTAATTATGGTAAAGAGTTATTACCGAAAGATGAAAATTTAATTATCAATGACCATAAATTAGATGAAGAAGCTATGAAGAATTGCTTAAAAGAAAATCAGATAAAAGTTTTTGTAGATGCTACGCACCCATATGCGGTGAATGTATCCAAAACAGCTATGCAGGTTTGTGATGAATTAAATATACCTTATATTCGCTATGAAAGAGAAGTAACACCAATACCTGCTTATAATAAACTTCATTTAGTGAAAACTTATGAAGAAGCATCTGACCTTGCTATGCAATTAGGTGAAAATATCTTTTTGACAACAGGTAGCAATCGTTTAGATTTATTTGCTAATGATAGTAAAAAATACAATAAGCATATTATAGCGAGAGTACTTCCTGCTATTGCTTCTTTGCAAATCTGTGAAAACTGTGGAATATCTCCCAAAGATATAGTAGCTGTGCAAGGGCCTTTTTCGGAAAGCTTGAATATAGCTTTATATGAAAAATACAATGCAGATGTTGTTGTGATGAAAAATAGTGGTACTTTAGGTGGCACAGAAACAAAATTGACAGCTGCAATTAAATTAGGTCTAGAAATTGTCATTATTGATAGACTAGAATAGATTATAAAAATTTACTCATGATTATGATTGTGTAGGCACATTTGTTGCCAAATATGAAAAATAGGAGGGATTTTGATGGAATTTATCAAAGACCCAATGGCTATAGAAGTTCGTAGTTTTGAAATTATTAAACCATATATTGAAAAATTAAATTTAAGCGAAGAAGAAACAAAAATTTATTCTCGTATTATTCACGCTTCTGGCGATGTGGATTATGCACCAATCATTCGTATTCATAAAGATGTAGTAGCTTCTATGAAAAAAGCTTTGCTTTCTGGTTGCAAAATCTATACTGATGTAGAAATGGTTCGCACTGGTATCAATAAACGCAAATTAGCTTCTTGGGGTGGCTCTGTAGAATGTAAAATTGCAGATCCTGAAATTGCCAAATATGCTAAAGAACATGGTATCACTCGTTCTATTGCTGCTATGCGTCATTTTGGCAAAGAATTAGATGGAGCAATCGTTGCTATTGGTAATGCACCAACAGCTTTATTTGAAGTTATCCGTTTAATGAATGAAGAAAATATTCGTCCAGCTGCTATCATTGGTACACCAGTTGGTTTTGTAGGAGCTGCTGAATCAAAAGATTTATTAATTGCTGAATCAAAAGTTCCATATATTACAGTAACAGGAACAAAAGGCGGCAGCCCAATTGCTGCTTCTTGCATTAATGCAGTAATGTATATCATTGATAATACACGCATTTAATAAGGTGATTTAAATGATGAAAAAAGTAAATATTCCTCGTGTAGTTATTGCAGCCACTCAAAGTAGTTCAGGTAAGACTACAGTCGTTACAGGAATACTTCGTGCATTAAAAAATAAAGGTTTAAAAGTACAACCGTATAAAGTTGGCCCTGATTATATTGATCCTAGTTATCATGGTATGGCGGCAGGAAGAAAAGGTCATAATCTCGATACATGGCTTGTTGATGAAAGCATGATAAATGATTTATTTGTGCAAGAATCAAAAGATGCCGATATAGCGATTATCGAAGGTGTTATGGGGCTTTATGATGGCGGAAAAAATGGTGTTAGTTCTACAGCACAATTAGCGAAAAAATTAAATGCACCTGTGATTTTAGTCATCAATGTGCAATCAATGGGCGATTCAGCCGCAGCTATAGCACTTGGTTTTAAATTATATGATAGTGATGTGAATTTAGCCGGTGTAATTTTAAATAAATTAGGTTCACCAACACATAAAGCTTTGATTGAAGAAGCTATGAAGAAAATAAATGTGCCTGTTTATGGTGCAATTTTCCGTGATGATAGTGTGCATATGCCAGAGCGTCATTTAGGTTTGACACCAGCTGGAGAAAATAATGCACGTGAGGTCATCGAAAAGATTTCTGAAAAAATTGCTCAAGAAGTGTATTTAGATGAAATCATTGAACTTGCTAAAACAGCACCAGCTATCGAAGTTGAAGAATTTGAAAGCCGAAAATATTAAAAAAAGATATAACTATAGGTATTGCACAAGATAAAGCTTTTTCTTTTTACTATCCAGTTAAGTTAGCTTCAATTAGAAAATTTAGGGGCGAAGTTGAAGTTTTTTAGTCCATTAGAAGATGAAGCTATTCCTGATGATGTTGATGCTTTGATTTTTGGCGGAGGTTTTCCAGAAGTTTTTGCTCAAGAACTTATGCAAAATACTTCGATGATAAAATCCATACGCAAAGCTAATGAAGCAAAATGCCAATATATGCTGAATGTGGTGGCTTTATGTATTTAATGCAGGGAATTTATGATTTTGAGCAAAAATTTTATGAAATGGTGGGGCTTATTCCTGCGAAAGCTCAAATGAATAAAAAATTGCAGACTGTGGGTTATGTGAAAGCAAAAATTCTGCAAGATAATATTTTAGGAAAACAAAATGATGAGATAAAAGGTCATGAATTTCATTTTTCAACGCAGATTGATACACAAGATGAAAGTTTTCCATGGGCATTTGAATTTACGAAAATGCGTAATAATATGAAATACAAAGCAGGATATGCTAAAGATAATATTGTAGGTTCATATTTGCATTTACATTTTTTAGGCTCAAAGCAAAATGCTAAATATTTTGTGGAAAAAATAAGAGCTTATAAAAAATCACTAGAGATGGAGGAAAACTGATGACTAAACATATTATGTTACAAGGTACTTCTTCTCATGTAGGAAAAAGTATTTTAACTACAGCTTTATGCAGAATTTTTTATCAAGAAGGTATGTCTGTAGTGCCATTTAAAGCACAGAATATGGCACTTAATTCTTATGTAACTAAAGATGGCGATGAAATGGGCAGGGCTCAAGTAGCTCAAGCAGAAGCAGCAGGTCTTGAGCCATTTGTAGAGATGAACCCTGTATTGTTGAAGCCAACAGGAAATGCTTGTTCACAAGTTATTTTAATGGGAAAAGCTGTAGGAAATATGTCTGCACGCGAATATCATAAGGGATATTCATTAAAAGCTTTTGATACTGTAAAAGAAGCTATTCGTCGTTTAGAAGAACGCTTTGATATGATGGTAATTGAAGGTGCAGGCAGTCCAGCAGAAGTGAATTTAAAAGCAAATGATATCGTAAATATGCGTATTGCTAAATATTTAAATGCACCAGTATTGTTGATTGCTGATATTGACCGTGGCGGAGCATTAGCTTCGCTTGTAGGAACTTTAGAGCTTTTAGAACCAGATGAAAGAGCTTTAGTAAAAGGACTTATCATCAATAAATTCCGTGGCGATGTAACTATTTTACAGCTGCACTTGATTTCCTCGAAGAAAAAACGGGAAAACCAGTTTTAGGTGTAATTCCTTATTTACCTGATTTAGGTATTGAAGATGAAGACTCTGTATCTTTAGATGATAAAAAGACTCAAGCGAAAGATAAAGTAAATGCACCAATAAAAATTGCAGTAATTCAAACTCCTAAAATTTCCAATTTCACTGATTTTGATGCTTTGAGTAAAGAAGATGATATAAATCTTTATTATGTAAAAGAAGGTCAAGAAATCGGTGATGCAGATTTAATTTTACTTCCAGGTAGCAAAAACACTACAGAAGATATGCTTTATTTGCGTGATAGTGGTATGGAAAAAGCTTTAAATGAAGCTCATGAAAAAAACATTCCTATCATCGGCATCTGTGGTGGCTATCAAATGCTTGGTGAAAAAATCAGTGACCCATTGCATACTGAATCAGATAATGATAGCGTAAAAGGACTTGGCTTCTTGCCAATGGAAACTACTTTTGTAGAGAAAAAACTCACTTCACAAGTTGAAGCAAAAATGTCTTTCTTGGGAATTTTTAGGTGAAAAATTATCTATAGATGATTTATTTGGTTATGAAATTCATATGGGAACTACTAAATTTACAAAAGAAGCAAATCATCCATTCATGATCACAAAACGTGCTGATAAAGATGTACAGGTGGCAAGAAGGTATGATAAATCAAGAACAAAATGTCATGGGTGCATATATTCATGGTATTTTTGATAATGATAAATATCGCCGTAGTCTGATCAATATATTGCGTAAACGTAAAGGATTAGAAGCATTACCTGTAAGTACAAATTATGCAGCAGCGAAACAAGCAGCATTTAATCGTTTAGCAGATACTGTTCGTCAAAATATGAATATGGAAAATTAAGAGAAATCTTACAAGACGCATAAAAAATGCACCTTAAGACTTAATATAGTTTTAAGGTGCATTTTTATTTGATAATTAGTTACTTTAAAGTAACTATGTTACTAAAAGGTGCTTACTTTACAGTTTTTTTGAGTAGTTATATTATAAAAGTAATGAGAAAATAATACTTAGAAAGGCGATGGATTTATCATGGATCAAAAAGTATTAGATTATGTTGTAGAAAAAACACATGAATTAATGAATGCTCCTTCTTGTAGCAAAGAAGCAAAAACAAGCAGCACAAGATTGGATTGATGCTATTGGTACAGATAATCAATTAGCAGAAACTAAAAAATATATAGCAGAGCTTGAAGCTGATATTATGCCGATTGATGGATTAATTGCTTTTGCTAGCTCTGAAATGGGCGTTAAAGTTTTTGGTGAAGAAATGGCAAAAAATGTATTAGCTCATGCTCAGGATATTAAGGCAAAAGGTGCAAAATATTGTGATTGTCCAGCATGCAAAGCTGTAGCAGATATTTTAGCGAAAAAAGAACAAATGCTCTAATAATAAAAATGGCGATTGATGAAAATCAATCGCTTTTTTTATGATAGTCTAGAAAAATGGTCAATGGCTTTAGCAAATTCTTCAACTGTTTTTTCTGCATCACCATGTTGTATACCATCAATTACACAGTGTTTTAAATGTCCTTCTAAAATTACTTTGCCGACACTATGTAGAGCGGATTTTGCAGCATTTACCTGCATTAAAACATTTTCACAAGGAATAGTTTCATCATCAATCATTCTATCTATGGCATTTAATTGCCCAATAATTTTTTTTATACGGCGATGGAGTTTTTCTGTTTCCATACATTGTTTCATAAGATAATCCCCTTTTTATAATGATATAATCATTATATCATGAAGCTAAATATTATTAATAATGCTATTTATAATTAAAGAAAAATAATATATAAGTTATTTCGTTAATGAATGATTTTATGAAAAAGAAATATTTGTTGATTATATATTATATTTGTTATAATTTAAATTAAATATTAATTGAGAAATATTTTCAAATAAAAGTAAAGGAATAAATTTATGTTAAAAGATTATAGTAAAAAACATTCAGCAAGCGAAAGAGCTAGAGAAATTCTTCGCTATATTGGTCCAGGTCTTTTAATTACAGTTGGTTTTATTGACCCTGGTAATTGGGCATCAAATTTGGCAGCTGGTGCAGATTTTGGTTATTTATTGTTGTGGATGGTAACACTTTCAACGATAATGCTTATTTTGCTTCAACATAATGCAGCTCATTTGGGAATAGTAACAGGGCTTTGTTTATCAGAAGCATCTACTAAATATCTACCGAAGTGGCTTTCACGACCAATATTAGCAACGGCAATGATGGCATCTATTGCAACAGCTTTAGCAGAAATTTTAGGTGGAGCTATAGCACTCAATTTATTATTCAATATACCACTTGTTATAGGCTCTATAATCACAGCAGTTTTTTGTGCTATTTTATTAAAAACAAATTCTTATCCTAAAATGGAGAAAATAATCATAGCTTTTGTATCTATTATTGGTTTTTCATTTTTACTTGAATTGAATATGGTTTCAGTTGAATGGACTGAGGCTATAAGTGGCTGGGTAATACCTTCTTTTCCAGAAGGCTCAATTGTTATTATCATGAGTGTATTAGGGGCAGTAGTCATGCCACATAATTTATTTTTACATTCAGAAGTAATACAATCGCGTCAATGGAATTTGCAAGATGAAAAAATTATAAAACGACAATTGAAATATGAGTTTTTAGATACTTTATTTTCTATGGGACTTGGTTGGGCAATAAATAGTGCAATGATTATTATTGCAGCCAGTGTATTTTTCACAAATAATTTACAAGTAGATGATTTAGCACAAGCAACAGAATTATTAAGACCAATCTTAGGTGATAGTGCAGCCTTGATTTTTGCCATAGCTTTATTGTTTGCAGGGATATCTTCAACAGCGACATGCGGAATAGCAGGAGGCAGTATTTTCTCTGGTATTTTTGGTGAAGATTATAATATTAAAGATTATCATTCATGGCATGGTGTATTGATAACTTATGGTTTAGCTATATTAGTTATATTATTTATTCAAGACCCATTTGAAGGTTTGATTTATTCACAGATGTTTTTAAGTATACAATTACCAATTACTATTTTTTTATTGATATATTTAACATCTAGTAAAAAAAAATAATGGGTAAATTTGCAAATCATTTATATCAGAAAATAATTTTAATCATTGTCGGTATAATTGTAACTTGCTTAAATTTAACTTTATTATGGGAAATTTTTTATAAATAAGTGATAAAATGGATGTATAATTTTAATGCATCCATTTTTTGTAAATAATAAAAGGATATATTGATGGATTTTTAGAATATTATCTAGTAGAATATATATATTATTCAGGTAGAATATTGGAGTGGTTTTTATTGACAGGAAATAGAGAAGTAATAACAGGTAACGATTTTAAAAGAATGATAGCAGGTGCCTACAGTGCCTTTTTATTAGAATATGAAAATATCAATGCTTTAAATGCTGATTCCTTAATGGATGAAAAAGCAGGTACACATATTTTACGTACAATTGGTGCAGCTGCAATGTCTCTTCGTGATTTACAGGCAGATAGCATTGGTGGAGTATCTAAACGCGTAGGTAGTGCGGCAGTTTTAGGTGCTCATGGCAATGCAGGTGTATTGATTTCACAAATTTTACGTGGTATTGCTAAAGGTTTAGCAGGAAAATATGATGCATCATCTTCTGTTTTTGGAAAATCTTTCCAATATGGTATTTTATATGCTCAACGAGCAGTAAATGATGAAGTAGAACGTCCTTTGATTATTACAGCAAAAGCAGTGGCAAAAGGTGCTTATAATGCTGTTCGTGCAAATTTACCAATTGCTGAAATTTTAACAGAAGCTATCAAAGCAGGTGGCATTGCATTAAGTCAAGCTGAAAAGAAAAAATGGCTTTGTAGATGCAGGGGCAAAAGCTCTAATGGTATTTTTACAAGGTTGTAGAGCTGGTTTAGATGGAAATTATGTATCACCAGTATTATTATTTTCTTCTGGATTTAAAAAATCTCATGATGTACCAAATCCTAAATTCGATATTGTTTATACATATGCAGTATCATTTAGTTTAGTAAAATGTCAGTGCTAGTATCAAGTGTATTTAAGAAAAATGTTAAATCCATTAGGTAAAGTAATAGTAGTAAAATCATTAGATGATAGAATAACTGTGTATTTACACACAGATTGCCCAGGTTTAGTAGTTGGTCAGGCTGTAGATTGGGGTCAAATCGAAGACATTAAAATTCAAAATTTGGCTATACCACATGATTTGAAAAATGTAGATAAAACTATTATGGATATCGCTATTTTAGCAGTAGCTGATGATGAAAAAACAGCTCAAAGTTTAGAACAATTAGGTGCAATTGCAGTAATCACTCAAGATAAAGTAAGTGGCCCTGCTGTTGGTGATTTAATTAATTTAATTCATGGCGATATTGCTAAAAACTATATTATTTTATCTAATAATAAATCAAGCTCTTTAGTTATGGCACAAGTAAAACGCTTATTAAAAAATAATATAGAAATTCTTTATACTAATAATGTAGAAGAACAAAATAAAAAGCTTTAAAAAGCTTTTATCGATGTTGTTACAGAAAGAATTAAAGAAAGAACATCCTAAAGAATTTGCAATGGCAGAAATCTTAAATGACGCTATTGAATCTATTTATCATAAAAGATTTACTGAAGATGAAGTGGCTTATTTTGCATTACACTTTATTGTTTCAGCAAGACAAAAATAGAAGTTCACATTGAACTTCTATTTTTTTATAAATATTTACCTGTAATACTCTTTATATTATTTTTTATTTCTTCAACACTACCAGTAGCTACAATCATTCCACCATCTCGACCACCACCTGCCCATATCAATATATATCCGCATTTTCATCACATCACGATCATGTTCAATGACGACGACTGTCGCACCTTGATCTACAAGTGATTGAAAAAACTTTAACTAATATTTGAACATCTAAAGGATGTAATCCAATCGTAGGTTCATCAAAGATAAAAATTGAATCATTTTGAGACTTACTCATTTCACTTGCAAGTTTTAAACGTTGTGCCTCTCCACCAGATAAACTTGGTGTTTCCTCACCCAATGTCAAAATATCCTTAAACCTAATTTTCTAATACTTCCAGTTTTTCGATTAAACACTTTCAAATTACTTTAGTCAAAGCATCTTCATCAAAACTTTCACAAACTCCATTCCA
>ENA-OQIY01000021-OQIY01000021.1-human-gut-metagenome-genome-assembly--contig:-NODE-21-length-15183-cov-0.711411_pt1 | contig 15183 bp, 21 predicted proteins | sample MGYA00242592_ERZ504757 | MGnify/ENA primary metagenome ERZ504757 (study PRJEB26092, sample SAMD00036366) | human gut metagenome | host: Homo sapiens | study: EMG produced TPA metagenomics assembly of... | reverse complement strand
TCGAAAAAGGACAGTAACGGAGATTAACGATTGTGACCAACGATCATGTCAAACCTCGGTCTTTACAAAGCGTGTGACCGCGCCGGTATCCGGTATGAGAAGACGGCAGTCGGCGACAAATACGTGTGCGAGAACATGATGGCAAACGGCTATTCTCTCGGCGGAGAGCAGTCCGGCCACATCATTTTCAGCAAGCACGCGACGACCGGTGACGGAATCCTGACCTCCCTGATGGTGATGGAAGTGCTGATAGATAAGAAACTCCCGCTCAGCACCCTGACAGCGAGGTAGTGATTTACCCGCAGCTCTTAAAGAATGTCCGCGTGGCAAACAAAGCAGCTGCAAAGGCCAACCCGGCAGTACAGAAAGCAGTAGAAGACGTAGCAGAGGCCCTGGGCGATGACGGACGCATCCTCGTAAGAGAGAGCGGCACCGAGCCGGTGATCCGTGTCATGGGTGGAAGCACCGGACGACGCAACGTGTGCAAAATACGTAGACCAGGTTGTTTCTGTGATGCATAAAGAAGGACTTGTGACAGAATGAAAAAAAGACTGGTAATCTTTTTTCTGGCGGCGGCAATGGTGCTTGGCGGCTGTGAAAATAAAAATTCAAAGCTTTATAAAAAGGGCATCGAGGCGCTCGAACAGAAGGACTACGTAACGTCGATTGCGATGCTGGAGGGAGCCGTAAAGGCAGGCGACCGACTGGCGGAGAGCTACCGGTCGCTCGGCATCGCTTATCTGAAAAGCCAGGAGTATGACAAGGCAAAAGAGGCTTTCAAGAGCAGTCTTTCGAGCATGAAGCACAAAGACGCGGAGTTTTCGCGCGATGTCATGTATTACGAGGCGGAAACTGCGTACAGGCCGGAGATCTGGATGGAGCCATTGAGATCTGCACCAATATTCAGGAAGAAAAGGCCGATGCCGATGCGCTGTTCCTTAGGGGACGCGCGTACTTCCTGCAGAAGAATTACGAGCAGGCGAAGGTGGATTTTGATGCGGCAGTGGAGACGAAGGAGAGCTATCAGCTCTGCCTTGACATTTACGAGCTGTATCAGGAGAGCAGCATGAAGGCGGACGGAGACCGTTACCTCGAAGCGGCAGTGAAGATTGAGCCGAAAACGACCGAGGATTATTATAACATCGGCTGCGCATACTACTATCTGGAGGAGCAGGACGAGGCGGTCAAAGCGTTCTCGAAGGCAATGAAGGGACGGCAGCAGCGCGGCGATGGAGATGCTCGGCGAGGTTTACCTTTCCAATGGTCAGAACGACGAGGCGAAAGCACTGTTTTCTTCGTATCTTTCGACAGATGGCTTTGCGGCGGCAGCAAACAACGGGCTGGCGCTCTGCGCACTTGCGGAAAACGACACGGACAGTGCACTCTCGTATATCGAGGAAGGACTCAAAACGGCAGAGGATTCCGACCGGGAAAATCTGCTGTTCAACCAGATTGTATCCTATGAAAAACGGGCGGATTTTGATACCGCGAAGTCGCTGATGGCGGATTTTCTGGCAGCATACCCGGAAAACACCACGGCGCAGCGGGAAAATACGTTTCTCCAGAACCGATAACAGACGGAGGAAGTTGGATTGTTTGATTTAAGAGAAGAACAGGAGCGCGTGATTCTGGTCGGCGTACAGGAAAACGGCGGCGCAAACGCAGAAGAATCGCTCGACGAGCTGGCGGAACTGGCCAGCACCGCCGGTGCGAAGGTGGAGGGCCGCTGGTGCAGGTGCGAGAGGCCATTCATCCGGGAACGTACATCGGAAAGGAAAATTAAGAGGAATTGAAAATTCTGGTGCGCGCCTGCGATGCGACGGGCATCATCTGCGACGATGAGCTCTCCTCGATCCAGTTAAAAGGGCTGGAGGAAGCACTGGAATGCAAGATCATGGACCGTACGCTTTTAATCCTGGATATCTTTGCGGCGCGCGCCGTGAGCAGCGAGGGTAAAATCCAGGTTGAGCTGGCCCAGTTAAAGTACCGTGCGTCCCGACTTTCCGGCCTTGGCACATCGCTTTCCCGTCTCGGCGGCGGAATCGGTACGAGAGGACCGGGAGAGAAAAAGCTGGAAACCGACCGGCGCCTGATCCGCACGCGTATTACGCAGTTAAAACGTGAGCTTGAGGAAGTACGCCAGCACAGAGAGCTCCTTCGTGAAGGCAGAAAACGTTCCAAAATCCCGGTAGCGGCGCTCGTAGGCTATACGTCAGCGGGAAAGAGCAGTCTTTTAAATGCACTGACAGGATCGGAAATTCTGGCAGATGCAATGCTGTTTTCCACGCTGGATACGACGACGCGGTCACTGACCCTTCCGGATGGACAGGAAATCCTGCTGACCGATACGGTTGGATTTATCAATAAGCTGCCACATCATCTGATCGATGCATTCCGCAGTACGCTGGAGGAAGCACGGTATGCCGACTATATTCTCCACGTTGTGGATACGTCAAATCCGCAGATGGAGCTGCAGATGCAGGTCGTGTACGATACGCTGCGGGAACTGAAAGTTGAGGACAAAAAGATCGCCACCCTGCTGAACAAGCAGGATAAGCTTCTTGCCCCGATGGTTGTAAAAGATTTCCGGGCAGACGCGAGCCTTGCGGTCTCTGCCAAACAGGACAGGGACTCGAAGACCTCAAAAATTTACTCTCCTCGTGGATGATGGAGGGAAAAATCTATATCGAGCGCCTCTATCCGTACGATAAGGCGGGAACGATTTCACTGATCCGCGGATACGGAATTCTGCTCGAAGAAGAATATCTGCCGGAAGGCATCCGCGTAAAAGCCTATGTACCGAAGGATATCTATCCGAGGGTATAGAGGTATGGCAAGCGGGCTTAAAAACGGCAGTACATCCCTTTAAGCGCCGTACAGCGCCGAAAAATGGAATGGACAGAACATAAGTAAAAGTACCATATCTAGTGATGTTAGAAAATTTCACACTAGATATGGTACTTTTTTACTATTGACGGGAGAAACATGCTCTGCTATCATATGGTTCAGACACTGCAAAGAGTGGAACCTTAAAAAGGCCTTGCAGAAACGGTTGAATTAACAGGAGGGATTCCATGTTTCAGGTAGAAAAGAGAGACGGAACGATTGCAGAGTTCCAGATGAAAAAGATTACCGATGCGATTGGAAAAGCATTCGGCGCAAAAGATATGCAGTTCAGCGATGACATGCTTCAGATGCTGGCACTGCGCGTAACAGCGGACTTTCAGTCCAAGATCAAAGACGGAAAAATTTCAGTGGAGGCAATTCAGGACAGCGTGGAGAACGTGCTGATCCAGTGCGGCTACGCAGAAGTGGCAAAAGCTTACATTCTGTACCGCAAGCAGAGGGAAAAAATCCGCAACATGAAATCGACGATCGTAGACTACAAAGAGATTGTGGACAGCTACGTAAAAGTAGAGGACTGGCGTGTCAAAGAGAACTCGACCGTAACGTATTCTGTCGGCGGTCTGATCTTAAGCAATTCCGGCGCGATCACAGCCAACTACTGGTTATCAGAGATTTATGATGACGAGATCGCCGAGGCACACCGCAACGCGGATATTCACATCCACGACCTGTCGATGCTGACCGGCTACTGTGCAGGATGGTCGTTAAAACAGCTCATCAAAGAAGGACTTGGCGGCATCAACGGAAAGATTACTTCTTCTCCGGCAAGACATCTTTCGGTTCTGTGCAACCAGATGGTCAACTTCCTCGGCATTATGCAGAACGAGTGGGCAGGTGCGCAGGCATTTTCTTCATTTGATACGTATCTGGCGCCGTTCGTCAAAGTGGACAACTTAAGCTACGGCGAAGTGAAGAAGTGCATCGAGGCGTTTATCTACGGCGTCAACACACCGAGCCGCTGGGGAAGCCAGGCACCGTTCTCCAACATCACACTCGACTGGACCGTACCGGATGACCTCGCGGAGCTTCCGGCGATCGTCGGCGGTAAGGAGATGGACTTCAAGTACAAAGACTGTAAAAAAGAGATGGATATGGTCAACAAAGCGTTCATCGAGACGATGATCGAGGGAGATGCCAACGGAAGAGGCTTCCAGTACCCGATCCCGACCTACTCCATCACATCCGATTTTGACTGGTCCGATACGGAGAATAACCGTCTGCTGTTCGAAATGACTGCAAAATACGGTACCCCGTACTTCTCCAACTACATCAACAGCGATATGAAACCAAGCGACGTGCGCTCCATGTGCTGCCGTCTCCGCCTGGATCTGCGTGAGCTTCGAAAGAAAACCGGCGGATTCTTCGGTTCCGGCGAGAGCACCGGATCGGTCGGCGTTGTCACCATCAATATGCCGCGTATCGCATATCAGTCCAAAGATGAGAAAGAGTTCTACCGCCGTCTCGATCATATGATGGATATTGCCGCACGTTCGTTAAAGACGAAACGTGAGGTCATTACCCGCCTCCTGGACGAGGGACTGTATCCATATACGAAACGGTACCTTGGAACGTTTGAGAACCACTTCTCAACCATCGGTCTGATCGGTATGAACGAGGCCGGCTTAAATGCCGCATGGCTCGGAAAGGGTCTGGAGGATCCGAAGACACAGCAGTTTACGAAAGAAGTTCTGAACCATATGAGAGAGCGTCTTTCTGATTACCAGGAGGAGTACGGCGATCTGTACAACCTTGAGGCAACTCCGGCGGAGTCGACCGCATACCGTCTGGCAAAACACGACCGTGCAAAATGGCCGGATATCAAGACCGCAGGCCATGAGGGAGATACCCCGTACTACACCAACAGCTCCCATCTGCCGGTGGACTATACCGAGGATATTTTCTCTGCGCTTGATATTCAGGATGATCTGCAGACGCTGTACACCTCGGGAACTGTATTCCATGCGTTCCTTGGCGAAAAACTGCCGGACTGGAAAGCAGCAGCTTCCCTTGTGCGGAAGATTGCAGAGAACTACAAACTGCCGTACTACACGCTGTCCCCGACGTATTCTGTTTGTGCGAACGACGGCTATCTCGCCGGCGAGCACTTTACATGTCCGATCTGTGGAAAAGAGGCAGAGGTTTACAGCCGTATCACGGGATATTACCGTCCGGTCAAGAAACTGGAACGACGGAAAACGCCAGGAGTACAAGAACAGAACTGTATATGATATCATCCACTCCAAATCGCCGGAGCAGAAAATGAATCGTACGGCGCAGCAGAGAAACTGGCAGAGCAGGCCGCTGGAAAAGAAGAGCCGAAAGCCGCTGCAGCAGCAGATAAAATCGAGGAAGACGGCATGTACCTGTTCACGACAAGCACCTGCCCGAACTGCAAAATGGCAAAAGAAATGCTCGCCGAGGAGCAGTATGAGGTGATCGACGCAGAGCGTCACCCGGATCTTGCCGCACAGTACGGCATCATGCAGGCACCGACTCTTCTCGTTGTGGAGGACGGCCAGGCGCAGAAGATTGTGAATGCTTCCAATATCCAGAAATATGTGGATGAATATCTCTCCTAAATCTGTGCGCATATAGTTGCAGGAAAGAACAAACAGAGATTATAATAGGAAAAAGTGATACCCTCGCCCGGGCATCCCGGGTGGGGGTATTATTATGGCGCTGAGCACAGCAGAAATCGGCCCGGTGGACCGGTTTCACTTACAGAAGGGAGAAAAATTATGGGATACAGCCAGGACACAATCTGTGTACAGGGAGGATGGCAGCCGAAAAACGGTGAGCCGCGTGTACTTCCGATTTACCAGAGCACAACATTCAAATATGCAACCAGCGAGGAAATGGGAAAACTGTTCGATCTGGAGGAGGAGGGATATTTCTATTCCCGTCTGCAGAACCCGACGAACGACGTCGTAGCACAGAAAATCTGCGATCTGGAGGGCGGCGTGGCAGCCATGCTCACATCTTCCGGCCAGGCGGCAACGATGCTTGCTGTTACCAATATCTGTGAGGCAGGCGACCACGTTGTCTGCGCGGCAAAGGTTTACGGAGGAACCTCCAACCTGCTCGCCGTTACCTTAAAACGATTCGGCATCGAGACTACCCTCGTGGACCAGGATGCGCCGGCAGAGGAGCTGGAAAAAGCATTCCAGCCGAACACCAAAGCTGTCTTTGCCGAGACGATTTCCAACCCGGCAGGTGTTGTACTTGACATTGACAAGTTTGTTAAACTTGCACATGAGCACGGCGTTCCGATGATCTGCGACAACACCTTTGCAACCCCGATCAACTGCCGTCCGTTCGAGTTCGGTGTAGATATTGTCACCCATTCCACCACAAAATACATGGACGGCCATGCAATGGCGCTCGGCGGAGCGATTGTCGATTCCGGAAACTTCGACTGGGATGCGCATGCAGACAAATTCCCGGGCCTTACTACACCGGACGAATCGTACCACGGCGTGATTTATACGCAGAAATTCGGTAAAAAAAGCTATATCACAAAAGCAACCGCACAGCTGATGCGTGATATGGGAGCGTGCCAGTCCCCGCAGAATGCATTCCTGACGAATGTCGGTCTGGAGACCCTGCACCTGCGCGTGGAGCGTCACTGCAGAAATGCCGAGAAAGTGGCAGAGTTCCTGAAAAACCACCCGAAGGTAGCATGGGTTGAGTACGCAGGCCTTGCAGACAGCAAATACCATGCGCTGGCAGAAAAATACATGCCGAACGGAACCTGCGGCGTTCTCTGCTTCGGACCAAAGGGCGGAAGAGACGGCGCGATGCGCTTCACGAACGGCCTGAAAATGGTAGCAATTGTAACACACGTTGCCGATGCAAGAAGCTGCGTTCTGCACCCGGCAAGCCATACCCATCGCCAGCTGAACGATCAGCAGCTCATCGAAGCCGGTGTTCTGCCGGATCTGATCCGTCTGTCAGTCGGCATCGAGGATGTGAACGATATCATTGCAGACCTTGATCAGGCGCTTGCGAACGTAATAAAGATACAAAAAACAGGATGTGAAAAGGAGCGTAATTGGTAAAATGGAAAGAAATGGCAAAGAAAACGCGTAAAAGATTCTGAGACAGAGCAGTCGTATCTTCTGATGCACCGCCATATCAACGGCTATGGCCGTCTGTTCGGCGGCCAGCTGGTCGCGTGGATCGATGAGCTTGCCGGTCTGGTGGGACGCCGCCACTGCGGCCACGAAATCACCACCGCGTGCATCGACAATCTGAACTTCAAGCATCCTGCTTTTCTGAACGACACCGTCGTACTGGTCGGAAGAGTGACGTATGTCGGACGCACCTCAATGGAGGTGCGCGTCGACACGTACGTGGAAGAGCTTGCGACCGGCATTCGGAAAATGATCAACCGTGCCTACGTGGTGATGGTGGCCATCGACGAGAACGGCCGCGCACTTCCCGTCCCGGGCCTGATTCTGGAATCCCCGGAGCAGGAGGCCGAGTGGGAGGCGGAAAACGCCGCTATGAACTGCGAAAAGAGCGTCACAGAGAGGGGTTCTAAGTTGACGTTCACCCGCACATTTGCAGAATCCACCGGGGCGTTTACCGGAGCTGTCTTCGTGCATTCTGAAAATTTTATTTTAAGAAAAATCCCGCCGTGTCCCTTGACAGGCGGGATTTTCCATGTTAAGGTAAAGGCAGTTATACGACTGACGGAAGTGGAAATGACCACAGGGAGTATAGCGTGAGAAGAGGCCGACCGTCTGGGCAGAAGAATGCTTGGGGGAGTGGGTCTGTTTTTTTATCCAAAAACAGAAAATCCCATTCCAGCCACCTTGAAAAGGAGATCAGAAGATGAAAAAAGTATCACTGGAACAGGAATTAAAAGGAAATGCATATCCAGGAAGAGGAATTGTGATCGGCAGATCCAAAGACGGCACAAAAGCCGTTGCCGGATACTTTATTATGGGCAGAAGCCAGAACAGCCGCAACCGTGTCTTTGTTGAGGAGGGTGAGGGAATCCGCACACAGGCGTTTGATCCGTCGAAGCTGGAAGATGCGAGCCTGATCATCTACGCACCAGTACGCGTTCTGGGAAATGATACGATCGTAACAAACGGAGACCAGACCGATACCGTATACGAAGGACTGGAGCAGGGAAAAACGTTTGAGGTATCCCTTCGAAGCAGAGAGTTTGAGCCGGATGCACCGAACTACACTCCTCGTATTTCCGGTGTGATGCACGTAGAGAACGGAACGTACGGCTACCAGATGTCGATCTTAAAGAGCAATAACGGCGATCCGTCCCAGTGCAACCGCTACACCTTCTCCTATGATAACTGTGTAGCAGGGGAAGGCCATTTCATCCACACCTACATGCACGACGGCAATCCGCTGCCAAGCTTTGAGGGTGAGCCAAAACTGGTCGAGATTCCGGATGACATCGATGCCTTCACCGAACTGCTCTGGAGCAGCTTAAACGAGGACAACAAGGTGTCCCTCTTCACACGCTATATCGACATTGCAACCGGCAAGTATGAGACAAGAATCGTGAATAAAAATAAATAAGAAATCGAGTGTTTTGCGAAAGGAGAAAATCATGAAAGAATTAGAATTGAAATACGGATGTAACCCGAACCAGAAACCTTCCAGAATTTACATGGATGATGACAGAGATCTTCCGATCGAAGTATTAAGCGGCCGTCCGGGCTATATCAATTTTCTGGATGCCTTTAATGGCTGGCAGCTGGTACGTGAGCTGAAAGCAGCCACCGGTCTTCCGGCAGCAACTTCCTTCAAGCACGTTTCCCCGGCAGGTGCAGCCGTAGGTCTTCCGCTGGACGAGACCCTGCGTAAAATTTACTGGGTAGACGATATGGGAGAGCTTTCTCCGTTAGCATGCGCTTATGCAAGAGCCAGAGGCGCAGACCGTATGTCTTCTTTCGGCGACTTTATCGCACTTTCTGATGTCTGCGACAAAGACACCGCATCTCTGATCAAACGTGAGGTTTCTGACGGTGTCATCGCTCCGGGATTTACCGATGAAGCACTGGAAATCTTGAAAGCAAAGAAAAAAAGGTAACTACTGCGTCATCAAAATCGACGAGAATTACCGTCCGGCTCCGCTCGAGCACAAACAGGTCTTCGGCATTACCTTTGAGCAGGGCCGCCAGGAGCTGCCGATCGACGATGAGCTGCTCTCCAACGTGGTAACCGAGAACAAAGAGATTCCGGAAGCAGCAAAACGCGATCTGAAGATTGCACTGATTACCTTAAAATATACCCAGTCCAACTCCGTATGCTTCGTCAAAGACGGTCAGGCCATCGGTGTCGGCGCAGGCCAGCAGTCCCGTGTGCACTGCACCCGTCTTGCCGGACAGAAAGCCGACAATTGGTTCCTGCGTCAGTGCCGAAGGTGCTGGATCTGCAGTTCGTAGACGGCATCCGCCGCGCAGACCGTGACAATGCGATCGACGTTTACATCGGCGAGGAGTACATGGATGTTCTCGCAGACGGACGCATGGGAGAAGATCTTCAAAGTAAAACCGGAAGTCTTCACAAGAGAAGAGAAACGTGCATGGCTCGACCAGATGAAGGGCGTAACCTTAGGTTCCGATGCTTCTTCCCGTTCAGCGACAACATCGAGCGCGCACACAAGAGCGGCGTCCAGTACATCGCAGAGCCGGGCGGATCGGTTCGTGATGACGCTGTCATCGAGTGCTGCAACAAGTACAACATGGCGATGGCATTTACAGGAATCCGTCTGTTCCATCACTAAAAAGAAATGCGTTTTATATTTATATAAGAAGAAAGAATCCGGTCTCTGGGCGGCCGGATTCTTTCTTTTTTTCGCACATGTATCATCAAAGAGAGAGTAGCACTTTCTGAAGAATAAAAAAATAAGCAGGAAGAGGGCGGTACCGCCCTTTTTCTGTCGAAAACCCTGTTCTTTTTCGGAAAGTGTGATAAATACCCCATGGGCGTATCTTTTGCCCGCTGCAAAAAGGAGGATGAGGAATATGCGGCAGATGGAATTTAAAATGGAGCGACAGGGACTTCTCGAGGAAGGCCAGGAAGTCAACGTGACAGAAAGCGCACTGCCTACCTCCTATTATTATACGATTACCCGGCAGTGGCCATGAGCAGGAATTATCAGGCGTATGAGAGGCTGCAGTCCCGGAAGGGAAGTACGTAAAAGAAGGTAAAAGAAGACACCGAGAGGATTCTATACGGTAGTGGAGTTTGATGAAGATGAGCCGACCTGACGAGAACAAAAATGAGCACCCGGCGGTGCATCCGATTCCGCCGGTTTACCGCGCCGATTCCCGGATTCTGATTCTCGGCAGTTTTCCGTCCGTAAAATCCAGGGAGACCGGATTTTTTTACGGCCATCCGCAGAACCGTTTCTGGAAAGTGACGGCAGCCGTGTGCGGGGAAGAGGTGCCGCAGACCGTGGAAGAGAAGAAGGCGTTTCTGCTCCGGAATCATATCGCTGTCTGGGATGTGATCGCGTCCTGCGTCATCACAGGCTCGAGCGATGCGAGCATCCGCGATGTTGTGCCGAATCCGCTGCAGGACATTCTGGAATGCGCCGATATCCGGCAGATTTACTGCAACGGGGCGACCGCGTGGAAGTATTACCGGAAGTACCAGGAGAAGCAGCTGGGACGGGAAGCGGTTCGCCTTCCGTCGACGAGTCCCGCGAACGCCGCATGGTCTGTGGAGCGGCTGCTTGGCGAGTGGAGCCAGTGCGGAGAAGTCTTACGAAACGGAGAGTGACAGGATGAAAAAAGAGTACGAGACCGTCTGGGAGATTTTAATGAGTGTGCCAATAATCAGATTGCGGGACGTCTTTTCGACGAGATCGAGACGGATGACCCGGAGGCGTATATCCGTCAGAAATTTCCGGACAAAAACTTAAAATATGAAAAAACGGTGGAAGCGGACGGATCTCTGGTCTTTGACATTGAGACCTCCGGCATCCGCCAGCGGTTTACGTTTACAGAAATCTGAATCGCGCAGAAAATACCAGAAAAGCGGAGAAAAAAAACGATGAGTGAAAGAAAAACACACGCATGTGCATGTGCTGGAAGACGGCACCGTGATCGAGCATTCCACGATCACGCCACGGCACACTCATACAATACAAAAGCAGTCTTAAACCGCCTCTCCCGCGCGATCGGACACATGGAGTCGATCAAGCGATGGTAGAGGAAGGCCGGGACTGCACTGAGGTTCTGATCCAGCTGTCTGCCGTGAAGGCGGCCATTAACAATACAGGAAAAATTATCCTGGAGGATCACATTGAACATTGCATCGTCGATGCAGTCGAGCATGGGGACACAAAAGCGATTCAGGAGCTGAATAAGGCGATCGACCGCTTTGTCAAATAAGCAAGAAAAACAAGAAAAGAGGAAAGAAACATGGCAAAAGAATGCAGCAATTCGAGCTGTTCCAAAGAAAGCTGCGAAGGATGTCCAAGCAAAGCAGGACAGGGCAAACCGGATTTTCATATTGATCTGAATGCCGATTCTTCGATCAAACATGTCATTGGCGTTGTCAGCGGCAAGGGCGGTGTTGGTAAATCATGGTAACCGCATCTCTGGCAAACCAGAAAGCAAAAGAGGGCTACAAGGTTGGTATCCTCGATGCCGATATCACAGGACCGTCCATCCCGAAAATGTATGGCCTGAAAGGACCTGCAAACGTAGATGACAAGGGCGTTTACCCGGCAGTTGCAGCAAACGGCGTAAAGGTAATGTCCATCAACCTCCTGCTTCCGGGCGAGGAAGAGCCGGTCATCTGGAGAGGACCTGTCATCGCAGGAACCGTAAAACAGTTCTGGACCGACGTCATCTGGGGCGACCTGGACTATCTCTTCGTCGATATGCCGCCAGGAACCGGTGATGTTCCGCTGACCGTTTTCCAGTCTCTTCCGGTAGACGGCGTAGTGATCGTATCTTCCCCGCAGGATCTGGTGCGCATGATCGTCATGAAAGCCTACAAGATGGCACAGATGATGAGCGTTCCGGTGCTCGGTATCGTAGAGAACTACAGCTACCTCGTATGTCCGGACTGCGGCAAAAAGCTGTCCATTTTCGGCGAAAGCCACATCGACGAGATCGCAGCCGAGATCGGCGTGCCGGTTCTCGCAAAATGCCGATTCATCCGGAGTTTGCCGAGCTGGTGGACGAAGGAAGATTTGCAGAAGTGGATAACACCGATATTGCAAAGATCAACATCTAATCATTAAATATAGAAGCAAGTAATGGCATGAAAAAACTCGTTTTTCCTTGATTTTACAAGGAAAAGCGGGTTTTTTTGACAAGATTTTTACGTTTCTTTTGGCAAAAACTATTTTATTTTAAACGGATTTTGTGTAACCGGTTACACACGACTGCGCAAATGAGACAAAAAGCGACAAATATGAAGGGTTAAATGAGAAAAACTTGCATAAAAAACATGCATAATATGGCAAAAACAAGGAAATAAATTCAATATTGACATTTAAAGAGAAAAAGTGCATAATCTACCTCAACGATAGGAAAACAAACAGCTATTGATTAAGAAAGAGGTGAATCGTATGTCACACTGCGTAGTAAGACTCAATGGAACTGAGGAAGTAGAGGAGTTTGTAAAAGCAGCTTCCAAATGTGATTTTGATATTGACATTTTTTACAACCGCGTTATTATTGATGCAAAATCCATTCTTGCATCCTCAGCATGGATCTGAACCGTGATCTCACCGTACACTGCTATGGTGACAGTCCGGCATTCAATAAAACCCTGCAGAAATTTGCTGTAGCATAAATTTTATTAAGGGAAACGAAAAAAATTCAGCCTGCGCCGCCAGCGAGAGTAGAGACAGAATTTGCGCAGGGGACTTTCTGAAGAAAAACTAATCACACGAGACACATAACTTCAGAGAGAAAAAAGGAGACTGTTGCGGCAGTCTCCTTTTTTCTGTATAATGATAACTATTCAGAGCCATGCGAATTCCAGAAAAGGACACGAATCATGCTTGCATGAATGAGCGTTCTTTTCTGGAATTTCATATGGCGAGAAGCCACATCGAGATGCAGCGCAGCGGAATCGAGATGGGGCTCTGAATAGTCTGGTTAGAAAAGGAGCGGGCTAGTGGAAGAGAAGAAGAAAGAGATCCGGATTTCCGTGCGGAATCTGGTGGAGTTTATTCTGCGCAGCGGGGATCTGGACAACTCGTCGGGAGGTTTTGGCGAGCGCGATGCCATGCAGGCGGGAACGCGGGTGCATCAGCAGATTCAGAAAAAACGGGGCGCCGATTACCGTGCGGAGGTTCCGCTGGTTCACGAAAAAGAATATGAGCATTTCATCCTGCGCGTCGAGGGAAGAGCAGACGGCATGTACGAGGACGGAACCACGACCGTGATCGAGGAGATCAAGGGAACGTACCGTGACCTCGAAACGATGGAAGAGCCGGTTCCGGTACATCTGGCACAGGCGAAGTGCTACGCTTACATCTACGGCCTTCGAACCGCAAAGAGGAGATGGGCGCTGCTGATGACGTACACCCTGCTCCTCCTCCGAGGAGGAAGGCCTTCTGCGCCCGCTCACCAAAGAAGAGGTAAAGCCGGAGCACTCTAACTGGCGCATCCGCCATTTTCTGCAGACGTACAAGCTCCCGGAACTGGAGCAGTGGTTCGATGAGCTACTCGACGCCTGGTTTATCTGGGCGGAATTCCAGTACCAGTGGCAGAAAGCGCGAGATGCCTCAATGCAGCACCTCGAATTCCCCTTCCCGTACCGGAAAGGCCAGCGGGAACTGGTGAGCGGCGTCTACCGTACCATTCTGCGGAAAAAAGAACTCTTCGTCCAGGCGCCGACCGGCATCGGAAAAACAATGTCCACGGTCTTTCCGGCCATCCGCGCGATCGGAGAGGGCTGCGGCGACCGTCTTTTTTATCTGACTGCGAAAACCATCACCCGTACCGTGGCAGAGGAGGCGGTCTCCATTCTAAAAGAGAAGGGACTGCAGTTCAAAGCAATCACGCTGACCGCAAAAGAAAAAATGTGTATCCTCGATGAGCCCGAATGCGATCCGATCCACTGCCCGCGCGCGAAAGGCCATTTTGACCGGATCAACGCGGCGGTGTACGAGATGCTGACGGAATGTGATTCCTACACAAGAGAGGAAGTCCTGCGCCAGGCGGAAAAATGGAACGTCTGCCCGCACGAGTTCCAGTTTGATGTGGCTTCGTGGGTGGACGGCGTGATCTGCGATTACAACTATGCGTTTGATCCGACCTCGAAATTAAAACGCTTTTTCGCAGAAGGAACGAAGGGTGACTACATCTTTCTGATCGACGAGGCGCATAACCTGGTCGAGCGGGGCCGCGATATGTTCAGTGCCACGCTCGTCAAAGAGGAGATTTTAAAGGTCCGCCAGCTCCTCCGCCCGTATGCACCGGGCAAAAAGCTCGAGAAGGCGCTGAATCGCTGCAATCACCAGATGCTCGTCTACAAAAGAGAGTGCGATTCCTGCACGGAGCTGGAAAGCGTATCGACGTTTTCTTATGATGGTCAATCAGCTGCTGGAAGAACTGGCGGGCTGGCTGGAAGCGCATAAGACAAGCGAAATCCGGAAGCAGGTTCTGGAATTTTACTTTAACTTGCGAAATTTTTCCGAGATTTACAATTTAGTGGATGAAAATTATCTGATCTACACGAGTTATCTCGATAACGGCGATTTTGCACTGCGCCTGTTCTGCGTCAACCCGGCGGAGAATCTGCAGCAGTGTATCAACCAGGGGCGGTCGGCCGTCTTCTTTTCCGCGACGCTGCTGCCGGTGCAGTATTATAAGAAGATGTTCAGCACGAATACGGACGATTACGCGATTTACGTGGAGTCCCCGTTTGATCCCACGAAGCGGTGTCTGGCGATCGGAAGCGAGGTCAGCACGAAGTATCAGCGGAGAAACCGCGCAGAGTTTGAGAAGATCGCTGCCTATCTGAACGAGATGATCCAGAGCCGGAAGGGCAACTATATGGCGTTCTTCCCGTCATACCGCCTGATGCAGGATGTCTATGCGGTCTATGAGGAACTGTATGCAGATGAAAACGTGACCTGCCTGATCCAGGAGTCGGCGATGCGGGAGCAGGAGAGAGAAGCGTTTCTGGAAGCGTTTGCGAAAGACAACGAGGAAAACGCTGGTGGGTATTCTGGATTATCGATGGGGAAGGCTATTTCTCGGAGGGAATTTGGAATCGTGGGACGGGGTAAAGCTGGATCGGGACGCCGGCGTGTGGGAGCCGGAA
>ENA-OQIY01000020-OQIY01000020.1-human-gut-metagenome-genome-assembly--contig:-NODE-20-length-15329-cov-0.861926_pt1 | contig 15329 bp, 13 predicted proteins | sample MGYA00242592_ERZ504757 | MGnify/ENA primary metagenome ERZ504757 (study PRJEB26092, sample SAMD00036366) | human gut metagenome | host: Homo sapiens | study: EMG produced TPA metagenomics assembly of... | reverse complement strand
TTCCGTCTTTGGCAGCCAGATAACCTGTGCGTGACATCCGGCGGAACCATCGATTTGTGTACGATGGAACGGGTCTCCTGTGTCTCTGCAATGATTGCGCCGCCCATCAGCTCTTCGCCTTCTGAAACAGTTACATGGACATCCCATTTTTTCTCTGTACCCAGAGAATCTACGGTAAGACCGCGGCTGATATATTTACCGGACTGCTTTGCAATCTCGGACAGCGGACGCTCAATACCGTCAAAAATGTTGTTCAGGATTCCAGGTCCCAGTGTAACAGAGAGGGCATCTCCGGATGCGGTAACTGTTTCGCCTGGTTTCAGTCCTGTGGTTTCCTCGAAAACCTGTACTGTAGTGGTATCCTTTGTCAGGGCAATAACCTCGCCGACCAGACGTTCTTTACCAACGTAAACCATCTCGGACATTTTAAATCCGGTGTTTCCTTTCAGATATACGACCGGACCGTTGATTCCATAGATAACTCCGGTTTTATTCATGCTCTACACCTCCGTGAAAGATGAAATTCTCCCGCTCTTCGTTCAGAAGGGTCTCGAAGGAATTATCGATCAGAATATTTTTCTCCGGAATGACCGCGCGCACGCCGCCAAGGAACGGCATGGCCGAAATGGTAAGGGTTACGGAGAGTTTCTGCTCCAGGGAAGCCTTATGAGCTTCGTCTGACGGATCCAGATATAAGGTCAGTTTGTCATTTCCGGCAAACGTAACGGCTTCGCGGATTTTGCGCTCCAGATACTCCTCATAGGATGGATCCTTTTTATAAGCGGTAAGTTTTTTCACGAACTTCTTTAAACAGTTTTTCTTTTAATTCCAGATTTTTACGGGACAGCTTCCGTCTGATATGAAGCTGATCCGCTGACAGTGTCTTATTGACATCACGTTTTGCTTTCTCGGTCTCGGCAGCAATTTCTTCTTCTGCCTGACGTCTTGCAGTTGCTTTATGCTCCTCGAAGATCTTATCCAGAGCTTTCTGGTGATCGCCGATCACACGTTCTGCTTCACGGTTTGCACTGTCCAGGGAATGATTATAAAAATTCTGAAGTTTCTCCTCAGTAGTCAATTGTGTCACCTCCAGGGCATTCTTACAGTTTTAATCCAATAGATTCATTTACAAAGGAAGTGATAAAGTCCGGCGCTCTTCCGGTACCGTGACGGTCCGGAATTTCAATGAGCAGCGGAAGCTTATGGTTGAGGCGGACATCCTCCAGAATGTCCGGGAATTCCTTCCCGAACTTTTCTGTAAGGAGAATAATTCCGATCTCTTTGTCTGCCAGTGTTTTCTGCAGTGTATCATAAAGCTCCTCGCGCTCATGAACGACAACGCCTTCCACTCCGGCCAGGCGCATGCCCGTCTGAGTGTCTACGTTATCACTGATCAAGAACATTTTCATTTATGATTCCTCCAACTTAAGGTGAAGATCAATACCTTCCGGTTTTGGAATCAAAGTTTACCAAGAATCATGAAGGAGATGATCAGACCATACAGAGCGATACCTTCGGCCATAGCTACGAAGATCATGGATTTACCAAAGATGCTGCCGTCTTCGCTGATTGCTCCAAGAGCTGCGCTTGCGGAAGATGCAACGGCGATACCGGAACCAATACCGGAAAGACCTGTAACAAGAGCTGCACCGATGTAACCAAGACCGGTTGCAAGACCAGCGCCTGCTTCTGTTGCAGCAGATGCAGTTGTTGCGCCTGCGAAGGAAACAACGGTTGCGATCAGCAGAAGGCCGAAGAAGCCGCTTACATTGGCTGCCAGAGATTTTTTGTAACGATTTTTGTTGTGCTCACCTTTGAAGTAATAAGTCATAGGAACAACGATGGTTAATACCATTGCGATTGCAGTAAGTACCTGTACAAATGCTGAGTTCATAATAGTTTTCCTCCTGAAGTTAATTCATTAAATTTACTCTTTGCTGCGATCCGGAGCCATTTTCACTTTTTCCCGATACAGCTTCCCGCCATATTCACTTCCATTTCGCATGGCTCTGAATCCTCTTTTATTTCTCGCCTTTTTTCAAAAACGGAACAAACGGTTTTCCGTCTCCTTCATAGAACCGGCTGAACATCTCGTAATACTCCAGACGCAGTACCTGGATCGCTACCAGCAGTGCCTCAAGGCAGGCAACGAAGACATTTCCGAGAACAATAACCGGCCAGCTGATGCTGCCGCCGCCTGTTGCTCCGCCGAGCATCAGGACAACCTCCATCATAGCCGCATGGCTGACTGCATATGCGCCGACACGGACAAAGGAATTGTGTTGGAGAAGTAGCTCAAAAGCACATCGAAGAGTTCGAAGAATGCCTGTACAAAGAACATTCCCTTTCCGGTCTCCGGAAATGCATTGCCCTTCTTCTCTACCATACGCTCCAGTGGCTCTTTTAAGAAGATCGCAAGAAGCGGAATACCGAACATGACTACCATCACGCCGACAGCCGGAGCTTTATGGCCGCTGAACAGGAGAACGAGTGTAACGGCAAGGGCTCCGTAGAAAATGAAGCCTGCCAGGGAGTTCTGGCTGAACAGAAGCTCGCCGAGCTTATGGTTTCTTGCTGCATTAATCATATGCAGAACCATTCCTGTCAGAATCATGAACATACCAAATGCAACCGCTGCGACAAATACGGTGTTCATCGAACCGATGAACGGAAGCGTTGTCATCGCTTCCTTCGGATGCAGCCAGAGGGCCGGTATGACATTCTCAAATCCGAAGAAGCTGCCGAACAAAAATCCGAAGATCACAGAGAATACCGCGCAGGTACTCATGATCGCTGCCAGATCCATCTTCTTGTAGTGGTACAGCAGTGCGCCGCCAATCAGCAGACACAATCCCTGTCCTACATCGGCAAACATGATTCCGAAAATAAAGGCATAGGTGAGTCCTACGATAATCGTAGGGTCAATTTCATTGTAATTTGGCAGTCCGTACATCTTCACGTACATCTCAAACGGACGGAAGATTTTCGGGTTTTTCAGCTTTGTCGGCGGCTGACGCAGAACGTTGTTTGCATCATCCTCGATAGAGCAGAGAGATTTGTGTCGTTTTCGATGTCCTTCTGGAAGGAAGCGGCATCTTTTTCCGACATCCAGCCGCACAGAATATAGAAGGTTTCCTTCTTGGATTTCGTGCAGGCTGCCAGGCGACGGACATCAAAGTTGCCGGAGAGCTGCTCTAACTGCTCTTTTGCTGCAACCAGATCCTCTGCGGAATCCGAAAGGTATTTTGCCAGTTTCCGTGAGCACTCGCTGAGTGCATCGTCTGTCTTTTTGATTTCTGCCTGAAGTGCTGCGTAAGCATCCTCCGGCGTTCCGCTGTACTCGTCCGGAACGTAGATTCTTTCGAAGTGCAGGGATGAGAATACGGCGTCCACTTTCGTGACCTGATCTCTCGGGCAGAAGTAAATGCCCCATACATACTGCTCATCGGAATGGCAGCGGTAGAATACCGTATCGCTGTTCTCATAGCAGTAGCTCTCAAATTTGTTGTAATACTCTTTTGTGATCTTTCCGAATCTGAATTTAATAAAGTGGAAATCCAGAATGGAGGAAAGATTGCAGTGCAGATCCTGGAACGGCTCGATTTTCTGTGCTTTTTCCATCAAGTCTTTCTTTTTTGCTTCCAGTTCTGTACGCTCCTGGTTCAACTGGCCAAGGGTGTGATCCAAACCATGGACACAGTTGATGGCATCTTCCAGGGAAAGTCTTTTCGTGGTGGTACGCTTCTCTTCCGGCAGAAGTGCTGTAAAATCTTCCGCCTGTTTTAAGGTCTCTTTGTATGGGTTGATCTGGATATACGGTGTGATATTCTGCATCGTAGACAGCTCCGTCAGAGCGTTTTCCAGATGTATCTCATATTTTGAGAGATAAGTGTTGACCACACGGTCAATGTCGGCTTTCGGCCCGGTGATGCTCAAAAATTTCATCTTGACAATCAATGAGTACACCTCCCCGTGTATTAAGTTTTTGCGATATGCTGCATTGCCTCGTCAGCGCTGATACGGTAACGTACGCACTCGAGTGCAATAATAAGCCGGTTTACCTCGTGCTCATTTGTGATAGAGGTATGAGTATATTGTGGCAACGGAATAAGGATCCTGTCTGGATTCACTGGAAAGTATGTGCTTCATAATGGCTGCATACATGGATTCCAGCGTATCGACCTTGAAGGAATCATACCGTTTCGCATAATAGGTTTGTTCCAGCAGCTGGGAAAATGCACTCATATTCTCGGCTTCTACCAGTGCCTTTACCACATCCTTTTTCAGCCGGTGATGAACCGGAATCAGCAGGGCGTAGATTTGTGCGCTGGTCATGTGATAATAGCGTTTGGAACGGTAGATCCACTGAAGGTTCAGCATGTCAAACTTGCTTCCCCATGCAGCGGTCAGCTCTTCCAGATCCCGCTTTGTCACTACTTTTGATCTGTCTTTCCACATCTGTGCAAAGTAATACAGATCCAGGGTCATCTCATAGTCGAACAGGGTCGGACGCTCGATATCCGCGAGCTGCGACAACGGGGCATAATATTCTGTCCCTTTCAGGTTCGCAATCAGTTCTTCGATCGTCCTGGAGGACGCCAGAAGATTGATGTCCAGCTGGGAATGCTTGTTAAAGAACTCGTCGAATATGGACAGGTTCAATACCACATCACGGTGATCAAATACCGTGTTCAGGCATTCTTTGATAACGGACACTTCGTATCGTTTAAAGTAGAGCGCAAGGAACTTTCTCTGCTCCACATTTGCAAAACGGTACAGCTTGGAAAAATCCCGGTATACCGTCAGGCGCAGCATTTTCTCGATCTGACCTCGGTGAAGGTCAGCTTCGTTGTGGCCCTCAAACAGATCCTCATAGCCTTTATGCTGCTTGAGGTAAGAAACTGCCTGCGGTACACTCTCCAGTTCCACGATTTCCCGAAAATTCTGGTCGTTTAAAAGATGGCTCTGCATGGCTCTTATCTTTGTGGTAAGGCCGCTGTAGGATAATAGACCGCTCATCGTTTCACTTCCTTATAATGTTTTCGTAAATCTGCGTGGACAGTGTTCCGTGATTCTGTTCGTAATAAGCGTCCAGTGAAGATAGAAGTTCGGCGGCAGAGTCCCGCTGCTTTTTCTGATCCGCATCTGTAGTAGAATGAAGTTTTGTTGTGATCTCTTCAATCCGCTTTGCCGTTTCCGCTTCCAGATCTGCATCGAATTTTGCAATCCGCTCTTCCTGCTGCTCATCCTGGAGCTTCTTCTGATTCTCGGCAGCTGCATAATCTTAGTTAGCAGCCGTTTCGATCTCTGCAAGTTTGTTAATTACAGATTCCATAGCATCGCTTCCCTCCTTATTTATTTAAAAGACAACAAAGACGAGGAAAACTCCCCGCATCTTTGCTGTTAGTATTCTACACCTTTTTTTCCAAAGTTGACATATTGAAATCGTAAAAAAAAAGTGGGATTTCGATCGACTTTTTGATTAAAAATAGACAATGGGTCATATTTTTTCTTCCAATCTCAATAGCCAAAAGATGGTCCCTCATATGATTTCGATATGGTTCCAATCCGATTGTCATATTGCTGATAAGAAATGCTATGTGCAGGTTGATATTGTATATAGTATTTTGAAAACTTCGAAAATTTGAAAACGGGATTTTTCTGTTTTGCTTTTTCGGGAGCTATGATATACTGGATATGATTGGCTTTTATTCTAATATTTATCACTTAAGAAAGGAATTTTACGCATATGCGCCTTAGAAATATCAGAGGATCAAAAGATGTGATTGCTTCCTGTCCGTTCGTTGTGCAGGAGCCGGAGAGCTGCCGGGGACGGTGGGCTGAAATTTTTGGAAATGAAAATCCGATTCATATTGAGGTCGGTATGGGAAAGGGCCGCTTTTTGATGGATATGGCGGTTCTGCATCCGGAAATCAACTACGTCGGCATTGAAATGTACGACAGCGTGCTGCTCCGCGCAGTACAGAAACGGGAAAAACTGGAGACGGAAATCAAAAACCTGTTTTTCATCCGCATGGATGCACGCCAGCTTCCGGAAGTGTTTGCTGAGGGCGAGGTAGACCGCATTTACCTCAACTTCTCCGATCCGTGGCCGAAGGACCGCCATGCGAAGCGGAGACTGACGTCACATGAGTTTCTTGCACGGTACGAGAAGATTTTAAAGAAGGACGGAACACTGGAATTCAAAACCGATAATAAAGATCTGTTTGACTTCTCTCTTGAAGAGATGAAAAATGCAGAGGGATGGGAACTCACTGCATTCACATACGATCTGCACCACGATGTGGTTCTCTCAGAAGGAAATGTAATGACGGAATATGAGGAGAAGTTTTCCTCAATTGGAAACCCGATCTGTAAGATGGAGGCACGGTTTCTGTAGCGGAATGCTTTCGCAAATGATTTGATTCCCATCCAAAATACAAACCGCAGCAGAACGGTCTCTTGAAAAGTAAGACCGCTCCGCTGCCGGTTTTTCTCTGTTTCTATCGCAATGTAAAAAAGTTGATACACAGACTTTTGGTATTTTGCTTGTAAAACAAGAAAAACACCGTCCCCGCAGCTCTCAGGTCTGCAAAAACAGTGCTTTCGATGCGCCTTCAGGGACTCGAACCCTGGACAAATAGATTAAGAGTCTACTGCTCTACCAACTGAGCTAAAGGTCGCTTACTTTTTGTTTTTCTGTGTTTCATTGGATGATCCACTCGCTGAACACAAATAAGATTATAAAGGATTCTGCCGAAAAAAGCAACCTTTTTTTCACTGTTTCTTTACTTTTGTTAAAAACAGCGAAAACAGGTCTTATAATTCTATTAAATTTCACAATTTTTTCGTATATTTCCGTTTGTTTCGATGACGGCTCCAATGGCAGCCGAACCTACTTCCGTTTCTTATCTTTCTTTTTCAAAAGCTTCTCCAGCTCCTGCATGGATTTCTGGATTTTATAAAGACAGCCGCTGCCGGCATATTTATTCTGATAGCAGAAATCCTGGAGTTTCTGCTGAAGGAAACATGATTTTCTGATCAAACTTCTTCTCCGCTTTCCGGCGTACCGGACACGGGCACCGGAAAAGTTCTTTTTCTTCTATATTATACAGGGAATGTCAACATTGACCAGAAAATAGCTTGTTTTAGCCATTGTTTTCCCATTTTCTTTCCGCCTATAATACAGCAAAAACTACTATTTATACTTTGGGGGAATTTTTATGAAAACACGAATGAATTTTAAGGATGAATTTTACCAGAAACTAAAACTCCTCGTCCTTCCGATTGCGATCCAGAATTTTATGCTGGCTCTCGTCAGCGCAACGGATGCGATCATGCTGGGCTGGATTGATCAGACTTCGTTGTCTGCTGTTTCACTGGCCGGACAGGTGCAGTTTGTTTTGAGCCTTTTTATCTCAGGCATCGCGGCGGGCGCCGGTATTATGGCAGCGCAGTACTGGGGGAAACAGGATGCCGCTTCGATCGAAAAAGTGATTCCGATCGCACTTCGCACCAACCTGCTGTTCTCCGGCCTGTTTACCATCCTTGCCGGTTTCTGTCCCGAAATGCTGATGCGCATCTTTACAAATGATGCGGCCCTGGTTGCAAGCGGAAGCCAGTATTTACGCGCTGTTGCACTCTCCTACGTACTCTGCGGTATTTCGCAGGTCTATCTGATCCTGCTGAAAAACACCGGTCATGCAGCAGTCAGCTCCCGCATCAGTTCCACTGCGGTTGTACTGAACATCATTTTAAATGCCATCCTCATCTACGGTCTTTGCGGTGCTCCGGCACTTGGGATCCGCGGAGCAGCTTATGCAACGGTAGCTGCCCGCGTTGTGGAACTGATCTGGGCTTATCTCGAGACAAAGAAACCGGAGCGTGTACGGATTCTCTGGAACCGCCTCTTCTCTTCCGCAGGGAAAATACTTTCAGAAGACTTCTGGCGCTACACGCTTCCCGTGCTTGCGGCCTCCCTCGTCTGGGGAATTGCTACGTTCTGTACTCCGTTATCATGGGACATATGGGAAGCGATGCCGTTGCGGCAAACTCCATCACCTCGATTGCCAAGAGCCTTCTCTCCTGCCTGATCCGCGGTGTGAGCGGTGGTGCCGGGGTTCTGATCGGAAATCTGCTCGGCGCGAACGAGCTGGAAAAAGCCCGCGAGTATGGAGGACGTTTAAGCCATCTCTCCATTGCCATCGGCATTGTGACCGGCGGCCTGCTGATGCTCATTTCCCCAGCCATCGTTCATTTTGCCCCACTTTCCGATACCGCAGCCGAATACCTGCAGTACATGCTTCTCTTCTGCGGTCTGAACCTGATGGCACAATCGGTCAACACCACCGTTCTCGACGGTATCTTTTGTGCCGGAGGCGATGCGAAATTTGATATGCAGGGAAACATCGGCGCTATGTGGTGCTTTTCTGTACCGCTTGGCTTTCTTGCCGCATTCTGGCTGAAGCTTCCGGTTATGGTGGTTTACTGCATTGTAAATCTCGATGAAATTGTAAAGCTTCCTGCCGTTTATCATCATTATAAAAAGTACATCTGGGTTCGCAATATTACCCGCGATGTCGAAGATTAATTCTCACATCATCTGCAGTCCCTGCCGCCGGCAGCTTCCACCGGATGCCAAATACCCAAAAAGCCTCTGAGGAAAGTCCACATTCACACCGGAACTTTTTCTCAGAGGCTTTTTGATTATTCCATTGATTATTTCATGGATGATTACATGGATTTTCTCTCTGCAATTTCCGCCATCTTTGCTTCATTCAGACGTGTGTCGCCATGGACACGGCTGTAGGAAAGATATCCGTTCATACGGTCGATCTTTGTCAGGTTCTTGGAACCGCAGACCGGGCAGACATCCATGTCGAGTTCCTGGTGGCCGCAGTCATCGCAGTAAGCCAGGGACAGGTTGACGCCCTCGTAGTAGCCAAGCTCCATCGCACGCTCGATCAGTGTCTTGATCGCGCCTTTGTTGTAGCCGACCGGATAGCGCACGTACTGGATTTTTCCGCCGTTGCAGAGCTCCCAGAAACGTCCCTCGAGATCCTGTTTCTGGATCGGGGTGATGTCCTCGGTTACGTGGCAGTGGAAACTGTTGCTCACATACGGGCGGTCCGAAACGTTGCGGACGATGCCGTACTGTTTGCGGAACTGCTCTATCTGCAGGCCGCACAGGGATTCTGCCGGTGTGCCGTAGATCGCATAGAGGATGCCGTCCTCTTTCTTAAACTCGGCAACCTTGTCGTTGATATATTTCAGCGTGTCGAGTGCGAACTGTCCGTCCTCAACAAGAGATTTTCCGTTGTAAAGCTCCTGCAGCTCGTTCAGCGCCGTGATACCGAACGATGCGGTCATCGGCTTTAACAGCGGGCGGATCTTGTCGGACGGTTTTAAGTGGCCGCCGTAGAAACCTCCCTCGCAGTAAGCCAGCGGGTTCGTGGATGCACGCATCTCGCCGAGGTAATCGTAGGTCCGTTTGTGCAGATCGCGGATCATCTCGAGGTAGAAATCAAGCACTTCGTGGAAATCGCGGTTCTCGGAACGGGATTTTGCCAGGATCATCGGAAGATGAAGGGAAACGGCTCCGATGTTGAAACGTCCGACAAAGACCGGTTTGTCGTTCTCATCTGCCGGCTCCATGCCTCCGCGCTCGTACCACGGGCTAAGGAAAGCACGGCATCCCATCGGGCTGATGACTCTCTTGTATTTCTTGTACATCTCGGCGATGTAGCCCTCGCCGCTCATCGACAGCCAGTCCGGATACATCGTCTTGGAAGAACAGTCAAGTCCTGCCTCGAAGACATCTTCTGCGATGCCGCCCTCTCCGTGAATTGCCTTGTCATATAAGAAGACGATTTTCGGGAAGAGCACCGGCTTTTTGTGGCCTTTCTTGCCCTGTCCGTTTTTGTGGACCTCGAGAAGGGAGATGGAAATCATCTTCTCGAACATGCTCGTTCCAAGGCCGAGGGTCACGGTAACGAACGGATAATCACCGCGGGAAGATCCAACAGTGTTCAGTTTATACTCAATTCCCTGCCATCCCTGATCGCACTCTCTTCTTACTTTGTCGATCGCATACTCGATGGCTTTCTCCTGTGCACCCTCCCAGGATGCGTCGGTATATTTCAGGAACTCTTTTACGTAGTAATCGTAGCTCTTCTGTGCGTACGGAGCAAGGATCTTGTCCACCTCCGGCACGGTAAAGCCGCCGTACTGCTGTGCAGCGGTGCTGAGGACGATATCGCCCATGACATCAAATGCGGTGTCGAGTGTCTTCGGCTCGTTGTACCAGACATTTCCCATCTCGAAGCCGCCTTTTAAAACGTTTCCGACATCGAACAGACAGCAGTTCATGGTATCGAGACGTGCGGACTGGTCGTGGATGTAGATGTAGCCGTCCTTACAGGCCTGCAGCTCGTTGCGGTTCATGAAGAACTTGCGGTACAGCTCTTTGTTCAGCTCGTTGAAAATCAGGCTTCGCTTCGTTGCAACGAGGGCGCTGTCGGTGTTGGCATTGCTCTTGTCGCCGATGTAGCGGATGGACTGGCTCTTCGTGTAGACCTCGTCCATCATATGGATAAAATCAGTTTTGTAATTGCGGTAATCGCGGTAGCTTTTTGCCACAGCCGGGTTTACTTTTTCGAGTGCTCCCTCCACGATATTGTGCATATCGCTGATCGGAATTTCGGTCTTTCCAAGAGAATATACATGCTCAGTTGCGAACTTACAGATAAAGTCAATCTCCTGCTGTGAGAAGGTATACAGGATTCTCTGTGCGGATTTATTTACGGCACGGACGATCTTCTGCGCGTCGAATTCTTCTTTGGTGCCGTCCTTTTTGATAATATAAACCATTGTGGTGTCCTCCAAATCAAACACTATATCTTGTGTGTCCCCCACTCTTTTCTTGTAGCGGGTACCACATATTGTAGCATGTTTCTTTTGAAAAGAAAAGGCATTTCCTGTAAGTTTTTATTTTCAGAATATTGCATACTGCTCTTTCGTGCAGACAGAAATCTGCATTTTTCAAATTCGTTCTGCAAGCGTTCCTTCAAAAACGGTCTCGGCCGGGCCGGTCAGAAGGACCTTATTTTCGTCCGGTCCCATGTAACGAAAAGCCTGCCGCCGCGCAGTTCTACGGCAGTTTCTCCCTCCGAAACACAGCCGGAAAGCATCGCCGCGACGGCTGCCGCACACGCTCCCGTTCCGCAGGACAGCGTTTCACCGCTCCCACGTTCCCAGACTCTCATTTTTATTGTGTGTTGATCTAAAGTCTGGATAAACTCTGTATTGATACGGTCTGGGAAGCAGGAAAGGTGTTCAAAAGCGGAACCGGTCTTTGCAATGGATATTTTTTCCACATCTTCCACCGGAATCACCGCATGCGGATTTCCCATCGAAAGGCAGGTCATCGTATAATTTTCCCCGCACACGGTAATTTTATGCTCCAGCACATATTCCCCCAGAGAAACAACGGGAATCTGTGCGGCGCGGAATTCCGGCGTTCCCATCTCCACTGTCACCTGACAGATCTCATTCGGATTCTCCCCCGTCTGCAGATGAATCACACGGTTTCCGCTGCCGGTTTCGATAGTCAGCGTCGTTTTTCTCGTCAGCCCATGCTCGTACACGTATTTTCCCACACAGCGGATGCCGTTGCCGCACATCGCGCCCTTCGAGCCGTCGGCGTTGTACATTTCCATCGAAAAATCTGCTGTTTTGGATGCCCCCGATCAGAATCAGCCCGTCCGCGCCGATGCCGAAATGGCGGTCACTTACCGCTTTTGCCAGCCGTCCCGGACTCTCCATCCGCTCCTCCATGGCATTTACATAGATATAATCATTTCCGCAGCCCTGCATTTTTGTAAAACGCATACACAGCCTCCTCCCAGACTTCTGCCCTTTCCAGTTCCTTACTAAATATGTATTCCGTACCGCGCTTTTGAAAAACCATTTTTCTCAAATCCGCTTCAGACATTGGAAAACGAAGCGGAATGTGATAGAATAGGGGGAACTGATATCGTTACTTACATGAAGTAACTCTCAAATATTTTTAACCATTTATTATGAGGAGGTTTTGATGAAAAAATACCGTTGGGTTTAACAGCAGTATTTGCCGCTTTCCTCGTGGGAACGAGCGGCTGCGGAAAGAAAACAGAAACGATTCCGATCACAACCATCAGTCAGAGTACCGACGATGACGACCCCAAAGACAATCTGGCGGCCTCCGGCGATTCCGATGAGATTCCGGAATACGATGTGGATCTCTCGAAGAACCTGAACAGTTTTCAGCTTGCCATCTGGGGCGATACATACGAAATTCCGGAATCCTACGCGGATTTTACAGCGCTTGGCTGGGTCTACAGCGGCGACGACACAAAGGAAATCCAGCCGGAATCCTTCTCAGAGGGCGAAAGCTTTGAAAAGGACGGAAACCAGATTACCGTCGATATTGCCAATCCGGACACCACGCAAAGCCAGTGGCGGAATGCCTGATCGGAGGCATTCACATCGATACCTCGACCGCTGAGGGTCAGAATATCTATGTCGGCCTGCCGAACGGCGTCACCCTGCAGCAGTCGCTGATGGAGGATGTGGAAAGCATCTACGGTGCGCCAAAGGACCGTTATGAGGCCGATACCTCTGTGCAGTTCACGTATGAGTACGGGCTGTACCAGACGATCACGCTCGGCTTCGATAAAGAAACGGGAATTCTGTATTCCTCGATATGCAGAACTTTACGACCACGGCTGATGCAGAAGCGCTCGATGGTGTCAGCGATGCCACAACACCGGAAGTGGAGGCCTACCAGGCACCGGAAGCCGACAGCAGTGAAATCAACGACTGGACCGTCCGCTTTGACGATGTACTCTATCATCTTCCCGTTCCGGTCAGTGAACTTCTGGACCACGACTGGACCGTCAATACGAAAGAGTCCGATACGGCCGTTTTAAACGGAAAATACGGCTACGTCACGCTGGAAAAGGGCGGTCAGAAACTTTACTGCACCGTACATAATTACGGCGCGGAGGCGACGACAGTGCGCAACTGTTTCGTTACTTCGCTGTACGGCGATCTCGATACGACAAAGATTCCGATTTCAATCACAAACGGCATCACGCTCGGCACTTCCGAGAGCGATTTTCTGGCGAAGGCAGGGGATGCCAAATCAGAAAAAGCGGAAAAAGAGGATAGTAACCTGACACTCTACACATTCTATAGTGATGACGAAAAGCTGGACTACAACTGAAATCGGCATCGACAACGATCTGAAGCTGGTACGCAGCATCAAGGTGGTTCACAACCAGCCGGAAGCGCCGGAAGAAGAAGCTGAAAAAACTTCCGCGGAAGATTCATCTTACCGTTTCCGACAGTCAGGAACCGTCCGAAACACCGGCTTCGTAACGATACTTTCAGAAAAATGGCTGCATGGCAGCTTACTACAGACGAAAACGAGGATTTTTATGGAAAACTTATACGATGTTATCATCATCGGCTCCGGCCCGGCGGGTCTTTCTGCCGCGATTTATGCGAAACGCGCAAAGCTCTCCTCTCTTACGATTGAGGCAAACTTTGCAAGCGGCGGCCAGGTGCTGAATACCTATGAAGTAGACAACTATCCCGGCCTCCGGGCATCAGCGGCATGGATCTCGGAAGCACGCTGCGCGCACACGCTGAAAAAATGGGCGCGGAATTTTCCCGTGAGCGTGTGAAGGAGCTTGTTCTTGACGAAGAGATCAAGATTGTCCGCACGAGAAAAAATGAGTATCATGCCAAAACGGTCATTCTTGCAACCGGTGCGGAGCACCGCGCGTTAAATGTACCTGGTGAAAAGGAGCTCTCCGGCATGGGCGTCTCTTACTGTGCAACGTGTGACGGCGCATTTTTCAAAGACAAAACCGTTGCCGTTATCGGCGGCGGCGATGTCGCCGTGGAGGATGCGATTTTCCTTGCCAGAACGTGCAAAAAGGTTTACGTGATCCACCGCCGCGATGAACTGCGGGCAGCCGGTGTTCTCCAGGATGCACTGCTGGCACTGCCGAATGTGGAAATGGTGTGGGATACGGTTGTGGATTCCATCGAAGGAAACGAGATGGTGTCCGGCGTGAAGGTAACGGAACAAAAAGGCAGGGGAAGTCGGTGAGATCGCGGTGGACGGCGTGTTTATTGCCGTCGGCATCGTTCCGGTCTCCGCACTGATCGCAGGCACCGTAGAAACCGATGAGACTGGCTACATCAAAGCCGGCGAGGACGGTGTGACGAGCGTGCCGGGCGTGTTCGCCGCAGGCGATGTCCGCACGAAGCAGCTCCGTCAGATCATCACTGCAGCCGCCGACGGCGCGAACTGTGTGACTTCGGTAGAGAAATATCTGATCAGCCACTGATGGCTTCTTTCGAATAGAATACGGCAAAAGCAGGCATTCTTCGTATTGTACGGAGAACTGCCTGCTTTTTTCTGTTTTTCCGTAGTTTCTGAAATCTGAAAAACCTTTCATGTCAGTCGTGTAAAACTTTAAAACCTCTTTTTGTCGAAATTGCACAAAGAAACCGGTTTTTTCCCACACGGGCCAATTTTATAAACATCTCGTCCACAAGTTATCCACATAGTTAACCACCGAAAACATGCCTAAAAACAAGTTATACACCGAGTTATCCACATTATCCACAAAAAACGGTGTGGAAAGCATGTGTTTAAATCTTGCGAAATCAGAACGCGTGTTTTGGTTATAACAGAGAAAACCGTTATTTCGCCAAAAGATTTTACAAAGCACTTGACTTTTTAAGTTGTCAATCTCTGTTGGTTTTTGACTTGAATTGTGTGAATTTTTCGTACAATTTAATATTACATTTTTTGTGTTCTTTTGCTGTTTTTACAATGGCTGCAAAAAGAAAATCTCCTGTTCGGAAAACGATTGTTTCGTTCCCAGACAGGAGATTTTGATTGGATTTTTCTTTGTTTTACTCTGCCAGCTTTCCAAGCCGCTTTGCCTCTGCCCTCAGCTCCTCGATCCGGCGGTTGCACATGCCCACCGGGACGCCGGTGTCGATGACACGTTCACAGCTCTTCATCAGCTCGCAGGCGCGGGCAAATGCCTCGTCGCCGATCTCCTGAAACGGTGCTTCGGTTACCGTCTCCATCGCCAGAATGCGGGCGAGCTGGTAATCGATATCGTTCGTATACAGGACGCCTGCCGCAAACGGGACATTTTCCTTCTGCAGTTCCGGAACACCGGATTCCCGTTCCGCCGCCTGCGAGACAAGACGCGCGGTGTCCTCCGGCCGCGCGTAGCTCCGATCGCCTTCGAAGCACGGGA
>ENA-OQIY01000019-OQIY01000019.1-human-gut-metagenome-genome-assembly--contig:-NODE-19-length-15341-cov-1.361772_pt1 | contig 15341 bp, 17 predicted proteins | sample MGYA00242592_ERZ504757 | MGnify/ENA primary metagenome ERZ504757 (study PRJEB26092, sample SAMD00036366) | human gut metagenome | host: Homo sapiens | study: EMG produced TPA metagenomics assembly of... | reverse complement strand
TATGTAATTACTTAATACAATTAAGTAAAAAAGTGTATAATAAATTAATTATAAAAGTATGCAATTATTTAATTTATTATTTATATATTTGCGCACATACTTAAAAACGTACATTATGGGACAAATATTACCAGGAGTAGTCGTAGCTTTTGAGAATCCCAAGGGCGGGGTAGGGAAGTCTACGCTGACAGCTTTGTTTGCAGGTTATATTCATTCGCAGTCAAACGAAGAGGGGGGCTTATCCATTGCCGTGGTGGATATCGACGACATGCAGAACACTATCGGAAAATTACGTGAGGACGAAGCCGAGGACGGAATCATGAAAAAGGAAGAAGAATATGAGGTTATCAATATCTCTTCCTCAGAGTTCATCAACCAACTGGATTTCCTTCAGGACAATTACGACATTATACTTGTCGATTTTCCGGGTAACCTGAAACAAAACGGTGTAGTTGAAACGCTGCACTTCGTTGACGTGATCATCATTCCCTTCGAACCGAACCAGACCGATTTAAGACCTACATTGACCTTTTACTATAACATCTATGAAGGGATTATCGAAAGCCGTCGAAAGATTGGTAAAAAGACTACCGTGCGTGGTGTTATGAACCGTGTTCTTCCGAATGTGCTGGAGTTCAAAGAAATTTTGAAAAATAAAAAAAACCTTGCCTTTCGAGTTGATGCAAAACTACATCAAGGATTCAAGGGTTGACTATCAACGCAATTTAAGTACGCTGAGTAAAGCGTACCATCATCCCTGTGATGCTTTCTGTGAAGAGGTATTGGAATTAATCTGTAACCATATAGGAGAATAAAGCTATGGCAACCAACAAAGAAAGGACATCATCAGCCGCCATGAGAAAACTCTTGCTGCAAAGCGCCAGTAAGAAAGAGCAGGAAATCCAGCAGATCGGAAGTGTTGCGGAAAGCACTATCCCCCAACCTGCGATTGAGCACCCCATCCATGAAGAGGTGAAAGAATCGGCTCCAGTCAAAGAAACCGTCCAAGAACCTCAGCCGGAACAAATGGAAAAGCCGGAATCCAAACCTTCCGTGCAGTCTTCTCCAAAAACAGAAGAAAGCAAAGTCTGCGGAAAAAAATTCTCGGAATATCTGGAAGAGCGAAAATTAAAGAACACCGAAGTAATCCGGATATCCAGCGAAACCCACAGAAAGCTGAAGCAGATTGCTATGGCCACTGGATTAGGAATGCACAACATCGCAAACAACATTCTTGAAGACATATTGACCAGCCATAACAAGGAGATTCAAGCGATACTGAAGAAGTATATGAGCATCTGATTCTACTTTCGGAAAAATATATACGCCTGTTCGACTGCATCCGTCGGGCAGGCGTTATTTTTGCACACCGTTTTAGTGAAGGCCGGCATTGAACCGGGACACTTTTACACAACTGCGGAAAAATCCCTTTGCCTATTATCCTGGACAATATGTTAAAGAATTCAAACCTCTACTTGTTTCCACCTCAAAATTTTTTCCGAAAGTAAGAATACGGTAACAAAATCATTTCTTCGTTTTATTTAGGTTTTTAGGGATTTAAGTATTTGTGGGACACTTTTACACAACTAATAAGGGAGGTTTTCCGTATAATCAACTATATTATTGCAAGTTAGCACTTACTGGCATCTTCTCGTAACCGGGACACTTCTGCACAACTAACCGACTATTCGGGACACTTCTGCACAACTGAACAGGAAAGTCGGGATACTTTTACACAACTAGAATCTGCATTCGGGACACTTTTACACAACTAAATCAGGAATCCGGGACACTTCTGCACAACTAAACCGGCCATTCGGGACACTTTTACACAACTGGGGGATCGGAAACAGCCGTAGTCGGGACACTTTTACACAACTAAATCAAGAAACAGCACGAAAAAAATGCTTTGGAATCTTCATTTATAGGGAGTTAGATTCACTATCTCCGTAAAAAAACGTATCTTTGCATCAGTAAACAACAAGTGTCCGCCTATGAAGGAAAGTAATACACAAAAAGAGTTGAGCAGAGTCCCCAGGACTCTCAGCGAGTCTTCCAACACGAAAGTATTGGAAGTTCTATTTGATGCAGGCGGCACTGTCATGTCTGACATTATCATTTACGTGGCATCTTCACAAATGAAAGATCTGTTCGGCGACTGCTGGTTCTCCATCAACGATTTTTGTGAGGTCATGGGGTATGAACGAACCAAGTTGCAACGAAAACTGACCGAGAAGCAGCTTGATTTCCTGTTCAGCAACCAACGTCCGGTATATATCACCGAACAGAACGGCCAAAGATAGAGCATCCGATAGAGAACACCTTTGAAGCGGCGTTATACCGTTTAGGGACATCCAACCTCAGTGTAGCATACGCCATGAACGGCAAGACGCAATATAAGTTCATTCAAATACTGGACCGCTTTGAGATAAAGGATAACTTCGGCACGAAAAAGCGCACCAAGCGGAATTACAACGTGCATCTGAGCAAAGATCTGATGAATACTTTGCTTACCGAATACAATCTGCTGGAACTGAAAGACTACCGTAACCTGCCCAACCGCAAAGGCTACCGCAAGTTTTATCTGAACCTGGCGAAAATGATTTACCTGATCAAGTATAAGATTGACCAAGGACAAGCACCTTATTTCACCGTTACGGTTGACCAACTTGCCAAGGAATTTGATGTAACGGTAAAGGACAACCATGACCGGAAGAAGAAGGTGACCAGCATCTTAAACGGTATCAACAAAAAGCTGGAGAGAACCAAATTCCAATACCAGTACATCAAAGGAAAAGGGGAGAAGTGGCCCTACACCGTACAGTTTTTCTTTGACCAGGAAACATTGGAATATTTCGACGAAAAGATAAAGGCGATACTGACCTCGCAATATCACGATGCGCTTAAATCATGCTTCTTGTTAAACAAGAAAGGCATTCCCGTGAGCAGACATTATCAATATAAGGATTTCTTTAAATTGGGAACCGGCGAATATTATCATGAATTTACCGCATGGCTTTATTCTGAAGAGGACAAGGAGATTAAGGAGAACATCTACCGGGATATCTATATAAAGGTAGTAGGCATTCGTCCAGAAGACCTTGCCGTCAACTTAAATCCCTAAAAGTTGGAACAAAAACCATAAAATAGTATCTTTGCAGCGGATTGTCAGAAAATTGGCAGCCCGCTTTTTACATACGTCCGTCTGTCTAACAAAAGAGTGGCATCTATCGTTAAGGAATTAACAACAACAGGCGCATGCCTGTACCAGTATGAAACTGGTACGGGGTGTGCCTTTGTTGTTGGAACGCCACGTCCATGTTAGAGGGTACGTTTCCGTACCCTTATATAAACATAAAACAAATTCAATGGTTCAAACAATTGCCACCCTGATAGATGAGACGCTCATGGTAATGGGCGCCCATCTTCACGTGCGGATGACAGACGAAGAAAAGGCGTATCTTGATGCTCATTTCGAGCTTATCCATATCAAAAAGGGAGAACACCTCGTCACCAGGGGCGAGGAAGTATGCTACCTCTATTATCTGGAATCCGGCATCGTCCGGTTATGGTTTCCGGACAAAGAGAATAGAGAGATTTCAGCACGGTTTATCCAAGCCAAAGAGTTCATCAATTTTTTCCTTTCACATGAAGAACACCATGCCCACTACAATATCAAGGCATTGGAGCCATGCAAGATCTGGAGATTGCCCAAAAAAGATCTTCATCAGCTATATGAGTTATCCATCAATTTCAACAAGCTGGCCAGAATACATTTGGTAAGATCCATCAACCGCAAAATAATAAGGGAAGAGGAGTTTTACACACTGGATGCCGAAGCGCGTTACAAAGCGCTTTTGGCCAATGAAAAATGGCTGTTACGTTCAATACCCTTAAAAGACATAGCAAGTTATATCGGCATCACGCCACAAGCATTGAGCAACATCCGAAAGCGCATATAAACCAAACCCTATAAGCCGGGCAGGACAGTTTTACACAACTAATCCTATCCGGCTTTTTTCTGTAGAATTATTCCACACCTGCCGGTTTACGGCACATGTATTTTTTAATGCACATTAAATAAACACGAAAGGCCCTTTAAAAGCCCTTCATAAAATTTGTCCTCCCGTATATAATCTATATGTTTGGAGCGAAAACAACGCGATAAGCACCTTGATTCGGTTCTGCCGACAGGAATCCGCGTAAATTGGAAACACCGTATGAGACAAATAGAAAAATATATAACATTAATAACCTAAAGAGTAATTCCCATGGAACACATCAGACTGACTGCTATCAGCCTTAGCCTGCTGTTATGCACCGTAAGCGCTTTTGCGCAACGCCATTATGAGAACATCCCGGCACTTGAATTGAACTACGGCACTAACCTGTTCGGCAATGCAGGCAACTATTACAACCTGTCCTTTTCCAGATACATCAACCGGACAAGCTATTGGAAAGCCGGGTTTAGCTATTTTGAGAAACCTTACGAATATACAGCCAACCTACCGCAAGTCTCTACCTTGAACCCGGAAGAAACGATTCCCGAAACGATACATGACAAGGGTAAGGACTTTTTTGTGGACGGCGGTTATTACAGAACCCTGGCCTGCAACCTGAAATCCGTTTACTGGGGCATCGGCCTGGAGGATTCATCGGTACAGAATACGTCCGCCACCCCGATAAGGAATACAACTTCATCATCGGCCCGAAACTGGAAACGGAACTGGAAGTATTCATCCTGCCCCGAACGGCATTGCTTGCCCGCATACAACAACATTGGAATCCCCTATCCATTGACAAGTGGAACACTGTCTGGAACGTAGGAATAAAGATACTGCTCTACTAACCGACAAATCATATCACCATGCTTATTATCATATTGTTAGCCGATACAAATGTATCCGGCTGATCTCCTTATACCGTGAAATAGGCGCCATGCTGATAGGGGTAGGCTTTCTATGTGCCGGACTAGCGGTACTTAAAAAGCTGATAAGCAACCACGAGCGCACCAAAGAGGCCATCATCACCTATATCACGGCATTGGTCACTTGGCTCATTATCTGGCAACTCTTATGAACGTAGTGGATTTGATACTGGTTGCCATACTCGCCTGTGTCACGCTTCACTTTTACTTTCGGAAAAAGAAGAAAGCACTTTCTTCCGGAAAGGAGAAAGAGAAGCCGATAAGGGAGGCGGTGCGCAAGGAAGGGCAGGAGAGAGCCTGTCCGGTCATCTGCGTGGTATTTCAGCCTGAGCTGGAAGAAGAGGAATTGGCTGCCGAGATAGCCGATATGTACCTGCATGGAAGAGCCTACTACTACTCAGGCAAACCACTGCCGGAACAGCCGAAAGAAGAAGCCCATATCCATCAAGTATAAGGATGTGCAATGGGAGAGACTGAAAACGATTCATGTTTAATTAAAAATAGGAACAAAATGAAAGCAATCGAAAATGTAAGAGAAAAAGCGAACCAAGTCATTAACCGCTATGGAAAGGTTATCTTCACCTTTCTCATATTCTTCACGCTGTTGGGAACGGCACAAGTGGCGGAGGCACAAAGCGGCCTGAAGATTAACAGCCTATCCGAAGTGACAGACAAAGCCAAAGAGGGTGCGGACACCATTCTGGACGTAGCCAAATACATTTTGGCGGCGGTACTCGGCATCGCTCTGGTCTTTGTCATCTATTCGCTTGCCACGAACAATCCCCATGCCAAGGAATACCTGCTCGGCTGGATCATCGCGTGGTAGTCATCATGGTAGCCTTCCTGATTATCTAAAAACGAAGAGCCATGAGAACCATGCGTAAAATCAACAAGCCGATCAAGTTCTTCGGTCTGTCATCGGGACAGTTCGCCATCTTCATGCTGCTGACGGCCATCATCATCATCGTGAGCATATTCAAGCAGCTGCACCCGATACTCATCATCGGAATCATTTCCGCCATTCTGTTTCTATCCGGTCTGCTGTTCCAAACCTTGAAAAAGGAACACAAGGCCGGTAACCCGGACTACCTGACCGGCCTCCGGATCAAGAACGCCACCCCCCGGCAGATAACGGACAAACGGCAGATTTTCAAATTCATCCTAAAACAGCAACCATGATAGGAATCATCATACTCATATCCCTGCTAATCTGTGCGCTGTGCCTGCTGATTGCTCTGCTGTATATCCGGCAGACAGAGATAGAGGTGAAGGACAAATCCGTGGATCTGGAAAGTGTCTTGCCTATCCAGACCATCACGGAGAACGCCGTCATCAACGGGAACGGTGACATCACCGTCGGCTACCGGCTGCTTCTGCCCGAAGTGTTCACCTTGTCGGAAAGCGAGGCGCAATACATCCATGAGCGGTTGGAGGCTCTTTTGAAGCTGCTTCCGGCAGGCACGGTCATCCATCAGCAGAATTTCTACTATACGGGGCGATACCATCATGCAGAATACTCTTCCAATGCCCTGATAGCGGAGAACAACCGTCATTTCAACGGCAAGGAGATACTGAACAGTTACACCAACCTGTATGTGACGTTCACGAACGGCAGCCGAAACGGTAAGATACGCAAAAGCGCATCGGGCACCTCGCTGATGCGAAAGCTGCACTACCCGTTCAAGCAACCTTATAAGGAATATCAGCAACGGCTGACAGAAATGGAAGCCTTTCTGATGAACTTTGAGAACGGTTTGTCGTCCATCCAGCAGTTTGAGATACGCAAGATGGATGATACGGAACTGAACAACGCCATCTACGACTACGTCAACCTCTCTTACGAGACACCGGAAAACGATGCCACGCAGAAGAGCGTCAACCCTATGGCTGTCAGTGAAAGCGGAAGCATGAAAATAGGGCAGCAGCACGTTTCCATCCTTTCGCTGACCAACGAAGGCGAGCATCTTCAGGAACTGGCCGTGCCGCACACCGGCAAGTCGAAGGCATACGGGGGAAACATAGAGATACCGGACAGCATACGGAGCAAATGCTCGATGCTGTACCCCGTAGGACTTGGCCTGCCGTTCAACCACATCGTAAACATCGTGATAGAGATAACCGATCCAGATGCCACCGTAACGGCCATCGGTGCGGAGAAAGACGCGCTGAACTACATCACCAACTTCTACCCTCCGGCGGCAGAGAAGCAACGCGAGCAGGCAGCCTTCTGCGATGAGATTACCCAGTTCGACTACCAGACCGCCTATACCGCCTTCAATGTCGTGCTGAACGATACAGACCGCACCTCGCTCATGCGGAAAACCGCACTGGTACAGCAAGGCTTCAGCTTTATGAACCAAAGTTCGTGCTATGTGGAGAACGCCGAGCTGTGCAACCTGTTCTTCTGCAACATACCCGGCAATGCCAGGGCCAATTACCGGGGCTTCGTCAACACGACCAAGCAGGCCATCTGCTATCTGCAAAAGAGGGGATGTACCTTTCGGACGAGAAAGGGCATATCTACCATGACCGTTTCGGTACTCCCGCCAAGATAAACCTCTGGATTATCCGGCGCTGAACAACAAGAACCGCATCGTTATCGGCCCGTCCGGTTCCGGTAAATCTTTCTGGCTGAACAATTACATCCTGCAAAGCTATGAGCTGGGCCGGGATGTGATGATCATTGACATCGGCGGCTCTTACCGCTCGATGATAGCCTTGAACCGGGGCAAATACTTCGACTCTACCGAGCAGAAGAAATTTGCGTTCAACCCCTTCTTGTGTGACCGTGACAAGAACGGCAAATACCTGTACATCGACACCACGGATGCCGAGTCTGCCGATGACCAGATAAAGACCATCGTCGCCATTATCAGCTACATTTGGAAGGTACGTGAACCCATGCTGCCTGCCGAAAACGCCATTCTCAGGAAATCCGTCATCGGATTTTACGACTATGTGAACAATTCTTCAATAGGAGAGAAGCATGAGCGTATCTTCCCGACGCTGATAACTTACCGGGCTTATCTGAAGGAAGTGTTCAGCAAACGGATGACCGAGTTTGAGAAACAGAAATTCGAGATAGAGGAGCTGTTGCTTTTACTGGAACCCTATACGGACGGAGAGCTGTCATTCCTGCTGAACGCTACCGAGAACGTGGATATCGTGCATGACCGGCTGATAGCCTTCGATATGGAAGATGCCTCTAAGAAAGAGTACTTTCCACTCGTTGCCATCATCACCCTGCAAATGATCGTGGATAAAATCAAGAAACGCCAGGGGTTTGCCAAAGAGCTAATCATCGACGAAGCACTCGACTTCCTGCAAGACGAGAAATTCGGAGACTTCATCGCCTACCTGTACCGAACCTTCCGTAAAAAGGAGGGAAGCATCACGCTGGCCGCACAGAACATCCTGTTTTTGAAAAACATGCCGTCCAGTATCAAGGACTCCATCATCATCAACTGCGCGACCAAGATTATCCTCGACCATTCAGAACACCGGCAGAACCTGCCGGAAGTGAAAGCCGTGCTTTCCATCACGGACGAAGAGGCCTATATGATCGAGTCGTTGCAGCGCACGGAACGCTGGAGAGAGTTTTTCATCAAGATGTCGAACGATGCCTTCATCTTCCGCAACGAGGTGTCCGACTTCGCCGCCGTAGCCTTCGATTCGCGCCAGGCGACAGTAGTACGACTGAAGCAGTTGTTCAACGAAAGCGGCTCGACCTATACGGCCATCAACCGCTATCTGGAGGAAAGGAGGAAAAAGTATGGATGACGCCACCCAAGGGCTGACCGCCCTTCTAGCTGGTCAACCGACTTCAACGGCAGCGCATACAATCTTGCCGGAAGCATTGCCGCCGCACTTTTGGGCGTTGCGCTCATTTTCGTGGTATGGGCACTCGCCACGAAAAAGGAAAATGCCAAGAGCTATCTGAACAGCCTGGCTGGTATGTGTCATATTCACCCTATTATTCATCACCAACAAATAACCGTCATGAAAAGAATCATTCTCATACTCGGACTTGCCGCCTCGATAGGGCTGATGGGAACCGGCAGTGTTCATGCCCAGTTCGTCGTGCATGATCCCGGCCACACCCTGCTGAACTCAACGGAATGGATCGCCAATGTCAAGAAATGGGTTACACAAATCAATGAAATGATCGATGCCCAGGAACTGCGGCTCGGCCTGCAAAAGATCGACCAGTTGAAGGAACTCAAATCATTGAAAGAGCTTGCCGACCTGCTGGACGACGTAGCCTGCCTGAGCAGCGACTACAGCTTTTACCTGAACGTAGGATCGAATTACCACTGCCTGAAATTTCTCAACTTTCAGCGTGTGACCGTCAATCTGAGCCTGAGTACCGACCTGCTGTTCAAGGTGGCCACCGTGACCAGTTACTTCTCGATGAACTCGGAAGGGCGCATGTCCTTTATCGAGCAGGTGAAGGAATCGGTGGAAAAAGCCGCCGAAGAGATGCGTGAGTTTAACGAATCCGTGCGTTCCACGGTCATTTACAAATCCATGAAGGGGCATAACCGGAAGACCTATTACCAGGGACGGTTGGCCGCTTTCACACGACACACCAATTAAAGCGTTATGAATCAAGATAATTTTCTCTGGGGACTTCAGATCACGGACGGTCTGACGATGGAACTCGTTTCGCAAATGACAGTCATCGCCTTCGGTGTTGGTGTCATCTGCTTTATCTGCAACCTAGCATACAACTATCTCTATCACGGAGCCAGCCAGCTGTTAAGCCCGAATGAGGACAAATTTCCCGACATGATGGAAATCGCCCGTTGCCTGGTACTGTTCTTCTGCCTAAGCATATACACCCCCATCGCCCAAACCATCGTAGGCACGATGGAAGTAATCAACGAAGCCACCTCGCTGACCTCCGAGCGTGCGCAGGAATTGCCCAGTTCATGCACAATCAGCCATCGAACAAGGAGAGATGATTGCCGAATACGACAAACACAGCCTCCAGTCGGAGGTAGCAGCCGGAGAAGACAGCACCGGCGCCATGCAGCACGAACTGGATAAAAAGATGGAAGAGGACGAAATGACCGGTGTACGCTCCAGCGTGGAGAAGATTGTGCAGCTGCTCAACCCCGCCAACCTCGCCACCCTTGTGCTTCATGGCATTTCCGCCCTATTGGTAGGAATCATACAAGTAGTCATCTTGGGTATCGGCGTGGTCATTGTCAAGCTACTGGTCATTCTCGGCCCGTTTGTCTTTGCCGTAAGCATGTTGCCGGTCTTTCAGAAACAGTTGAGTATCTGGTTCGGTACGCTCTGCTCCGCCTGTATGGTATTCACCGTCATCAATATTCTGAACCAAATCATATGGCAGACCTTCAAGGCCATCTATACGGAAAGTGCCGACATGGTGGACGCAGCTACGCAGCAGATACAATATTTAGGAATGGATCTCGCCCTGATTGGTGCTTATTGCAGCTGTTTCTGGCTATCCTCCAAAATCGTAGGACACAGCGATGCCGGGAAAATCATTTCGAAAACCGTGTCAATCGTCACCACGGCGGCCACCATCGCCCTGATGGGAGGCGCAGCGGCAGGCGGCAAGCTGACCAACGTAGGCGGTGCCGCTCTATCGGGGCAAGTTTCATAAACGACAACAATAAAAAATAGAAACTATGAATCTGATGAAATTCAAAGGAGCAGATGATGCGGTCAAGCTGACTATCCGGCTTTCAGCCGGGTACTGCATCATTCTGACTATCGCTTTTGCCAGCAGTATCATCTTCCTTATCAACAAAATAGAAAAAGCATACGGCCAGGCTCTCGTCATCGACAGGCAGGGAGAAGTCTATGAGGCAAGCAGCCTGTCTGCCAGCGATATGCGGCAATACGAATACATGAACCATGTAAAGACCTTCGTAACCCACTGGTATGCCTTTGACGAGAGCAGCTACGAGAAGAACATTTCGCTTGCGCTCAACCTCATAGGCAACAAGGGGAAGGAGCTGTTGAACGAGTACAACGATGTGAATATGCTGAACTCACTCATACAAAAGAATATCCGTTACGGGGTACGCATCAAGGATGTAGAGATTAACACACAAACGATACCCGTTTCCGGAAAGATAATCTTCACGCAGACCGGGTACCGGGCACGGGGAAGCATCTCACGTAATATCGAAGCGGAGTTCACCATCTATGATATGCTGTCCCGCAGCGAGGAAAATGCGCACGGAGCCAAGATAGAAGATTGGATTGTCCGCTATTCCGAACCCGTGGAAAGCAACGGCACCAACACATCGCAGGCAGCTTCTCCGGGCAAGAATGAAAACCAGTCAGAAACCTCTAAACCAACCGACCATGGAACCGAATAAACTTATCAAAGACAAGAACAAGCTGTTGATGGCCATCCCGGTAATCCTGGGCATCCTCTTCCTTTATGTATTCTTCATCCGTGAGGACGGGAACGTGCCGTCAGGGAGTGACAGACAGGCCGCCTCGCAAGCCTTTTTTGGAACCATAGTCGGAAATGGCCGACAAGGTGAACGACAAGATGGAAGCCTATAAGCAGGACAAACTGGAAGAGCAGGAGAAGGCACGCATCCTGAAAGAGTCTCAGGTCAAAGGATCTGATTTTTACTTCGAGCTGCAAAACCAGCAGGAGCGGTATGACCGTGCCACACTGGAGCGCATCCGCCGTATGCAGAACGATCCGTACAGCGAAGTCATGGCAGAATACGGAGGTGGCCGGAACGGACGCTTCTCTCATCAGCTGGAAAGCCAACTGGACGGACTGGAGGACGAGCAGGCGCTCAACGAGATTATCCGGGAAGCCAAGAAGAACTCACGCATCCGCAAGGAACTGGAAGAATCCGACAAATACCGCAAGCGCATGTATGAACGGATTGTCAATTATGACCAAGAGGGAAAAACGGAGAAAGCCGCTGCCAACCCTTCCGGCCATCCATCCGCCGACAGCCTGATGCAAAAAGGCCCGATCTACCATGCCGAAAACGGCAAGCGGGTACGCCGCCAACCGACCTCCGCACCGGGAAACAGCAACCTCTTCAGGGCTTGCATCCACGGCGACCAGACCGTAGTCACGGGCAGTACGGTACGGATGCGGTTGCTTCAGGACGTAACCCTATCCGGCATGAAGATACCGGCCAACACGCTGTTTTACGGTATCGCCACTTTGGGAGCCAACCGCCTCGATGTGGTAGTCAGCAACCTGAAGGTAGGAGACAACCTCAATCCCGTATCGGTGGTTGTCTTCGACAATGATGCCATGGAAGGTTTGAACCTGCCCAATAACCTGAAAGCCAGTGCAGCCAAGCGTATGGAACAAGGTCTTGTACAGAACATTGACATGCCGCTCTCTTCCATCGGCACGATGGCCAGCGAAGTGACCAGCGTAGTCAACGCCACCACCCAGGTAGCCAAGCAAATCTTGAACATGAGCCTCTCACAAGTGAAGGTACATCTCAAGTCCAACTACGAAATGTATATCCAAGAAGAGAGTCAGGAATCGAAGTTGCGTAGGCAAGCCGTGCAAGCGGAGTTACAGAAGCTCTATGAGCAAATGGAACAAGAGAAAACGAACAAGAAAAATCATCCCCTTCAAACATTGATAGACAAATTATGATAGACATTCTCAATTACCTGCTTGCGCTGTCAGCGGTCTTTTTCGGCTATCGGATCTACGTATCACGCCGGAACGGACGAGCCTTTAAAGAAATCCGTCCGCTGACCGTTTCTTTCGGCATTACCCTGCTTCTTCTATGGGCATTACCGTATTCACCGCCTTTTTTTCAAGAACCGTTTAACATATCGACAACATGAAGAAATATATTTATCTACTGTTTTACTGCTTTGTGTGCAGTCTGCCGCTCTTCGCTCAGGAAAACGGCACTCCCCGGAAACAAGCCATCAGCCAAAAAGACATCTTTATCTCTTTCGACTGTGTGAAACACCTGGTATTTCCTGTGCAAGTATCTGATATCGCCATCGGCGAACAGGAGCTTGTCATGGCCAGCCGGGTAGAAGAGGCGCCCCATATCGTCAGGCTCTCGGCGCAAGCGGAAGGATTCACCGAAGAGACCAACCTGACCGTAGTCTGCATCGACGGAAGCGTTTACACCTATCACATCCGCTACCTTCCCGAAGGCGGCACGGATTCGTACCCGAACATTTACGAGGACAACGGGAAATGGCAGCACCATGACTATCAGGCAGAAGTCAGCGACCTCCATCTGCCGAGTTCTTCTTTCCGGAGACATCGCTTACGGAACGCCCGGCAACGAGGTGTCCTTCACTCTGGCCGCCTACAACAACCAGTTGAAAGTATCAACGCCAAAGATGCCGTGGCATATTCCAACCTGTTTGTGGTGGATAAGGCCATGAACACTTACCACATCACCATCAAACGGGGCAATACCTCCGTATTCACCTACAATTTTGATGACCAGCGCAAATATACCGCCCATGTGGATGTGAACAGCGAGGAAATGGAAAGATGCATCCAAGAGCTGCGCACCAAGAAGCGCAACATCTACAGCCTGGGGGTCATCGAGAACAAGTTTGAGTTGTCAATGGCCAATCTGTATGTGCATGAGGACTTCATGTTTTTCATCTTTGACCTGAAAAACAAATCATACATCGACTACGACATCGAGTTTGTCAAATGTTTCCAGCGTGACCAAAAGAAGAGCAAGAACGCCATCCAGCAAGAAACGACCATCGAACCTATCTATCAGAAAGATTTTGATACGAAAATCAAGGGCAAGAGCCGGAACCGGCTGATACTTGGTTTCGACAAATTCACGATACCCGATGATAAGGTATTCGAGATCGAGATTTACGAGCGAAACGGCGGGCGGCACATCAAGCTGGCCGTGTTGAACGAATACATCCTTTCCGCAGAACCCTTATACAAGCCACAGCCATGAAACTGAGAGAAGCATTAGACACCTATATGTTCGACAACGTGGGACAGTTCGGCGGCATCGCCGAATCACTGGGCTATCAGACCGAATACCGGGACGGATATTTCCGGTTCCGCAAAGACGGGGAAGAGCTGAGCATGAGCGTAAGCGAAATCAGGGAAAAAGCCGGAGCAAAGTACGATGAAAGCCTTCGTGACCAATCAAAAGAACGTGTATCCGCCCTTTTTGACAAGGAACGTGCCAATGATCCTAAATATGTCGCCGAGCTGGAGAAGGATGGCATCAGCATCAAGCGGTGGGAGAACCTGAAGGGACATGACAAGGACGGCTTTACCGTCATCGACCATCGCCTGAAGGTATGCTACACCGGACAGTCGCTCTATGAATACGCCTACAAGCAAGGGAACATCCTCGACGGGAAAGGCACCAAGCTGGAAAAGGGTGTCATGTCTGATTTGATGGAGATACACGGCAAACCGGGGAAGCTACCGTTTCAACGATGACGGAATCTCCGTATTCTACCGCAAAGAGGCGTTGGTTATCCCGGACAAGGTGCTGGGAAAGAAGTTGGGCAAGAAAGAGAAAGAACAGCTGCTTGCCGGTGACATCGTACCCATCACCGTAAATAAGAAGGACATCCTGCTGCAAGTTGACCGGGATCTGAACTCCGTCATCCTGCGCACCAACCAGGAAATCAAGATTCCCGACATCATCGGGCAGACCAGCGAATATGGCGGCTACAAGTTAACCAAAGCCGACAAATACCTGCTCGCCAACGGCCATGCACTGGAGAACAAGCTGCTGCACAGTCCGGAAGCTACTTCATTGCCGACATCCAACTGACGGATGACAGGAAAGGAGTCATGATACAGAACATACAGAGTATCACTCCCGGCAAGGCACAAGAGCTGATCAAGCCATGACCCCCAAACTGGAAGCCCATGCGGCCAACATAGAAGCTGCAAAAGAGCAAAAACACGAAGAGGGGCGCAATATGGAAGCCGAGTTTAAGGAAGCGGTGGGCAAACATGACTTTGAAAAAATCGGGAAGCTCAAAGAGGAAGGATATAAACCCAGTGAAGAGTTTATCAAAGGAATCGGTAAGGAACACGGTCTGGATGAAAGGCAAACCCATGAAGTCATCCAGCTGTTCGGCACCAAGCCGGAAGAACAGGGCGAACATGAAAGGCAGGCCGCACGTCTGTTGGATGCCGCACAGACCGACAACTTTCATGTCATCCAAGAGATACAGAAAGAAGGGTACCGGCTCACTCAAGAAGACCTTACCCGGATGCGTGAAACGGGTGTGCAAGCCAACACACTGATAGCCGTACAAAAGATTTTCGGGATGGAAGGCAGCACAAAGACACTGGGAGACTGTCAAAGCTGGCCAGCACACCCAAACCCGACAACAGCAAGGAAAGGCCCCGACCGATCAGCCACGACCACCCAGTACCAACGGCTTACATGGACCTTCATTAACA
>ENA-OQIY01000018-OQIY01000018.1-human-gut-metagenome-genome-assembly--contig:-NODE-18-length-15360-cov-0.920436_pt1 | contig 15360 bp, 18 predicted proteins | sample MGYA00242592_ERZ504757 | MGnify/ENA primary metagenome ERZ504757 (study PRJEB26092, sample SAMD00036366) | human gut metagenome | host: Homo sapiens | study: EMG produced TPA metagenomics assembly of... | reverse complement strand
TCAATCAGGAGTATGGTGGAAAGAATGGTCGCTCTTAGTCCATTGGATTATGGATGATCAGCGTTGATCTTGTTCAAGATCTTGCATGTACATTTCCCGGAAGATGGACAGATGGAGATAGGTTGGAAAGAATTGTTTTCAGCATTTTTGATTGCGATATCTGTTTTTGCTGTCAGTAATATTAGCTATCTTACAATCAATACTCCATTTTCCGGAAAATATTCATTTGAGATAGCAAATATTCGTACAATCGTGGATTTGGCCGGAATTGCGATTCTGTACGCACATCTCATGCAATGCTGTGAGATGCGGGCAAGAAAAGAGCTTGAGGCAGTTCAGAATGTACTTCAGAATCAGTATGCACAGTATGTGCAGTCAAAAGAAAGTATTGAACTGATCAATTACAAATATCATGATCTGAAACATCAGATTGCGGTGTTGAGAAGTGAGGAAGATCCTCAGAAAAGAGAAGCATTTTTGGATGAGATGGAGGCGGAGATCCGTCAGTATGAAGCACAGAATAAAACCGGAAATAAAGTTCTCGATACTGTGCTGACGAGCAAAAGTCTGTATTGTAATAAGAATGGGATTACATTTACCTGTGTGGCAGACGGAACACTGTTAGACTTTATGGATGTTATGGATATCTGCAGTATCTTTGGCAATGCACTCGATAATGCGATTGAATGTGAGATGAAGATACAGGACAAGGAAAAGAGACTGATTCATGTGACAGTGTCCAGACAGAAGGCATTTTTGATTCTTAAGTTCGAGAATTACTGTGAAGAAAAATTGCAGTACCAGGATGGAAACATTGCGACAACAAAGAAAGACAAAAAGTATCATGGATACGGAATGAAGAGTATCGTTATACAGTGAATAAATACGGCGGAGCAGTTACGATCGATACAAAAGAAAACTGGTTTGACCTGAAGATATTAATTCCGATTAAAGAAGAACAAGGAAATTAAGCTTGCAGTTTATGCAGAAAAAGTGCAGGTTATGTAAGTGAGAAAGATGGGAAAGCAATCTATGTTAGGATATAGATACAAAGTCCGGGGAGGACAAGAGAATCTAGAATCTTAGAAGAATGGAGAGCGTAGAATGAATAAGTCAAACAACATATGGAACCGTTTTGCCGAGAAACATCCGAGTGCTTCAAAATGGATAAGAGAAGGCGGATTGTTCGTAATCGTAAGTAATCTGATTACTGTACTTAAATATGTAATGCTGCTGTTTTTGCCACTTGCGTTTGCAGGACTTCCGAATATTGATTTCGGTTTCCCGGGAATCGACATTACAGTATTCGGTGAGACATTTAAATGGAATATCATCGGATATGATGCGGCGCATGGCGGACTGCCGTACTTCTGTGCATACATGATCGCAATGCTCATTGGCGAGTGCATCAACTTCCCAATCCAGAGAAGCTTTGTATTCCGCAGTAAAGGAAAGATCTGGTATCAGGCGTTCTGGTATCTGATTGCATTCTGTATTGTTACATGTATTGTAAACTCAATTAACTGTATCTGGGTTGCAGTAGCAGGAATGTTCGTACCTGGATGGCTTTACAATATCGGAACAACCGTGCTCAACGGAGGAGTGTCGATGGTGGTATTCTTCTTCGTGAATAAAATTATTTTCCCGGAGGGAGAAGCAAAGTAGAATAGAGAAAAGAAGAACAGGGCAGTGCGCGTTAGCGTGTTGTCCTGTTCTTTTAACATGAAAATCATTTTCAAATTCACCTTGACAATAAAATTTTTTGCGTTAAAATAAAAAAATGATTTTGATAGATTCGAGATGGAAGTAAAGTAATGTTGGAATTTGTAAAACAAAGCAAGAAAAGAAAGTTATATTGTATCCTTGGCATATTGTATCTGCTGTGTATTATCTTTGTTGCAAATGATGCATGGTTGTATAGCACACCCATTGCAAAACTGACAAAGGTCGAAACCAGTGTCTCAGGAGAAGAGACCGGAACCAGAGGAACGAAGGAGAAAAAATATAAGCAGAACATCCAGGGAGTAATCCTAAATGGGGAAAACAAGGGAAAGACAATAAGTTTTACGAATGAGTACACGTATACCGGAATGATGAAACAGCCATATCATAAGGGAGATAAGGTACTGCTCAATGGAACAAGCAAGAGAATGGGTTCTGGAATTCGTGGACTGAAACGAGATACAGAGCTTATGATACTCATAGGATTTCTGATGTTTATATTAATTATCGTTGCAGGAAGACAGGGTGCGCTTACGATATTGACCGTTATTTTTAATGTTACTGTTTTTTCAATTGGTTTTTGGAAAGCGGGAGATACATCAAATGTGCTGGAAATGTGCAGCAGGCTGGTGATTCTTTTTGCGGTTATTACATTGGTTGGATTAAACGGGATTCATAAAAAGACATGGGCAGCACTTTTTACAACATTGATTGTTCTTGTAATGATCATGGGAATCTTTGATGTTGTAATCCATCATGCAGAAGATCTTGATTATTCGACCATGGAGTATCTTGGAAGTATTGAAAATCCGGATGAAATTTTCCATGCAGAAATCCTGATCTCAGGACTGGGAGCAATCATGGATGTGGCGGTCGCCATTGCTGCATCCTTAAGTGAAATTGTTGAAAAGAAGTCGGAAGTGACATTTTTGGAATTATTTAAATCAGGAAGAGAAATTGGATATGACATTATGGGAACGATGATAAATGTGCTGTTGTTTGTCTTTGGCTGTGGACTGATCCCAATGTGTCTGATTCGGATGAATTAATGATGTGAGTTTAATTACTATTATAAAATTGCACATTCCATGTGAATTGTGCAGATTCCTGGTGGAAAGTATAGGAATTGTTCTGGCAATACCGATTTCTATTTTGGTTACTTCTGTGATGATAAAGGTCCCAAGAATGTTTCGTAGACAGAAGAAAGCAAGAAAGGTGCAGGGAGAAAGAAAATGCTGATAACACTTGGATTGATTTTACTGATTTTAATTATGGTCGTCGGTGGAGACAGAGGTGTCGTTTCGCTTATTGCTTTGTGTGGAAATCTGTTGATCTTAAGTCTTGCAATCTGGCTTATGGCATCAGGAGTTCCTATTCTTCTCGTTACGGTTTGTGTCGGCGTTGTCATTTCCTGTATTACGTTGTTCTATCAAAATGGTAGAAATGGAAAGACATGGAGTGCATTTCTGGCAACTATGATCACAATGCTGTTGCTGTTTTTCTTCATATATATCGTTGTATGGAGAAGTGAGGCGGGAGGTCTTAACGAGATACAACAGGTTGGAGAAGATGTATTTTATTATAATATGAACCTGAATATCAGTATGAGAAATGTTGCTGTCTCTGTTATACTTCTCAGTACTCTTGGAGCTGTTCTTGATATGGCACTGACAGTTACCACATCTGTTTATGAAGTGAAAAGCCATAAAGAAGATATGACTTTTAAAGAACTGATTCACAGCGGAATGCAGATAGGAAAAGAAGTGACCGGAACAACGGTGAATACACTTCTGTTTGCATATTTAGGAGAATCACTTCTGCTTTTTTCCTATCTGCGGATGCAGGGATATTCGTTTGAACTACTGTTGAATTCTAAAATCATGTTTGAAAATTGTGCCTCAATGATCTTCGGAGCAATCGCCTGCGGGGTTGTAATGCCGGTGGCAGCGGTTGCAGGGGCTATTTTTTCGATTTAAATAAACATAAAATCCAACGTTCAACATAATTCCAACTGCTGTAGAAACCGGTGCAGCAAGACCGATCTTTGTCAGGCTGGCGTTTGGCTGGATACTCATGATGTATGCCATTGGCAAACGAACCAGAAGTGTCTGAATCAGACCTTGTGTCATAACCCAAAGAGTCCTATCATTTCCATTAAAATACCCTACCATACTGAAAAGAACGGCTGTTACAATTGTTTCCGGTGCGAATCCTCTCAGGTAAGCAAAACCATTCTGAATAACAGCTGCATCGGTAGAGAAGAATCCGGCCAGCACATCTCCCTTAAGAAATACAAGAGTGAAGACGAAACATCCCACAACCAGACCGACACCGATTCCGGTGAACATAGATTTCTTTGCACGCTTTGCTTTTCCGGCACCGACATTCTGAGAGACGAAAGAAGCCATGGACTGCATGAGTGCGCTAGGTACCAGCATTGCAAAGTTTACGATTTTGCAGGCAACGCCGTAACCAGAAGAAGCCTCCAGTCCGAGTCGATTTACAAAAGCGCAGAGTGCGAGGAATGACATCTGTGTCAGGAATTCCTGGAGTGCAAGAGGGAGTCCAATAATGAGGAATTTCTTGCACTGTGGATTCAGACAGAAGTCTTTCTTTCTAATCTTGAATGGTAGTTCTTTTTTGATAAGGAGAACTACTGCGAAGACAACACTGATTGCCTGGGCGAAAACAGTTGCAATCGCAGCACCGGCTGCGTTCATGTGGAAACCTGCAACAAGTATCAAGTCACCGAAAACATTTATGATGCATGCGACAAGTACAAAAAGCAGAGGGGACTTGCTGTCTCCAAGTCCACGGAAAATCGCAGAAAGCAGGTTGTAAGCGACGATAAAAAAGATTCCACTTCCGCAGATACGGATGTAAACAGCAGTCAATTCTATAGCTTCAGCAGGTGCCTGCATCAGGATTGCGATTGGGTGTGCAAAACAAACCATGACGATGAACAATCCAACGGAAATCGTTGTAAATACAATTGCAGCACCGCCAATGACGGAGCCAATCTGTTCCGGTCTTTTTTCGCCGAGATAACGTGCAATCAGAACCGTGATACCAATAGCAAACTGGACAACTACGAAAGTGACCAGATTCAGAACCTGGCTTCCGGTAGAAACAGCAGAAAGCCCGGAAGTAGAACCAAATCTTCCAACGACCAGAAGGTCAACCGCTCCATATGCTGCCTGAAGGATTAGTGCACCAAGCACAGGCATCATAAATGCCACCAGTTTCTTTAAAATACTTCCTTGTGTAAAATCAGCAGTTTTATCTGTCATTTTGAATGCTCCTTTCACACATGATGTTGTAAAATTTCTGAATTGTCCGGATCATACAGTCGGCTTCAGTGTCAGATATAGCATCAAGGTAAGGAAGTAGCTCATTAAAATAATTTTCATTATACTTTTCAGATAGCTCCTTGCCATGTTCGGTCAAAGACAAGTATGTGACACGTCCGTCATCCGGAGAGGAGATCTTTTGAACTAATCCTTTCTTCTCCATTTCTTTTATTGTCCTTGTGACACCCGGTCGCGGGATATTCAGAACGTCACTTAGATCAGAAACTCTTACATGGACTTTCTGTTTCTGAAGCTCCTGGATCATATCCATATAGCGGATGTGAGATGACACGATACCTTCCGGAAGCGGAGGGAGCATCTCACGAATTCGTTTTGCCTGATAACATGCATCGAGCATGCGTTTGATTTTTTTATTTGTCATAATAAAACTCCTATATAGTTACCAAAGTTAATTACCATAGATAATTATATGAAAATTCAAAGGATTGTCAAGAGAAAATGATGATTGTAATGATAATTTGAGGAACTTGCAGAGAGAAGTCTTGATATGTTCGCAAATTAATAAAAGACAAGAAAACGTACAAGATAACACGTAAGTTATGGTAAAACAAATAAAAATTAGATATAATATAGTAAGAAAACATATAAGATAACAAGTAAGTTACAAGAAATTAAATAAAAATATGCAAGGAGGTGACAGCACAGATGGGAAGTTATTTGAATCCGGGAAACAGCGGTTTTTCGAATATGAGAAATGACGTTTATGTCGATAAAACAGAAATGATAAGTCTGATTAATCAAACAATCAATACGCCACGGAATCTGACATGTATTAGCAGACCACGGCGCTTTGGGAAATCTTTTGCTGCCAAAATGTTGTGTGCATATTATGATAAGACTTGTGATTCCAAGGAATTGTTTGATGATCTTAAAATTGCAAAAGATGATGAATATTTAAAATATTTGAATCAGTATGATGTGATCTATCTGGATATGGCGAGTGTTCTTGGTGTTGAGATCATCGGAAGATGCAAGTCTCCTATGTGAAACGAAATATAACAGAAGAAGTTTTAGATATTTATTCGGAAGTGAAAGAAGCAGAAGCACTGTTTGATACATTAGCGAATCTGGTGACTTATACAGGAAATAAAATCATTATGATTATCGATGAGTGGGATGCACCGATTCGTGAGAATGGTGGAAATGCAAGAATCCAGAGAGAGTATCTATTATTTTTACGGTCATTATTTAAAAATAGTGGAAACAACGGATAAGATTTTCGCAGCAGTTTATATGACAGGAATCCTGCCGATTAAAAAAGATGGTTCACAGTCTGCAATTTCTGACTTCGAAGAATTTACAATGGTAAAACCAAGAAAGTTTGCGCCATATGTAGGTTTTACAGAACAGGAAGTAAAGAACCTGTGCAGCGAATATCAAATAGATTTTTCGAAGATGAAGCTATGGTATGATGGATATTCATTCCCAAATGCAAATTCAATTTATAATCCGAACTCTGTAATGAAAGCACTTAGAAATGATGATTTCGATTCCTACTGGACGCAGACATCGGCAGCAGAGAGTTTGATGGAATATATTAGTCTTGATTATGACGGACTTTCCAAGACAATCGCTGAACTGATCGGTGGTATTGAAGTAGAAGTTGATACGAGTGGATTTCGAATGATCTTGTAACATTCAGAGAGAAAGATGATGTACTGACATTGTTGATTCATCTGGGCTATCTGGCTTATGACAAAGAAACGGAAAAAGTGCATATTCCAAATGAAGAAATCAAGCGGGAATTTTCAAGGACGATCAGGGGAGTCAGACGGAACGAGACAATTCAACGTGTGCGTGAAAGCGACCAGATAATTTCAGATACAGTACATATGAATGCGGATGCAGTAGCAACACAGATTGAGAAGATCCATATAGAGGAGACAACGGCTCTTTTCTACAATAATGAGCAGGCATTACGAAGCGTGATCAAGCTTGCATATTTTAGTTATCGCGATTATTATCTGAAGTTCGAAGAACTTCCGTCAGGCAATGGATATGCAGATATTGTATATTTTCCAAAGAAAACGTCGAATCTTCCGGCATTAGTAGTTGAAATGAAGTGGGATAAATCAGCGGAAGGAGCAATTACACAGATTAAGAAACGGAACTACCCGGCGGCAATCAAAGATTTTGGCGGTGAGATTTTGCTGGTTGGAATTAATTATGATAAAGATGCTCCGGTGGGCGAACGGAAGCATACGTGTGTGATAGAAAAATATCAAGTGTGATACATCAGAATGGAATGGAAAAGAGAAAAAAGAATTCTACTCATCGGCGATTTCGGTATACACGATGGTATCAATTGTAGGATTTATGATTTTATCCGCAGTAGTTTTGCGGTGATATGTCAGATGAAAACGAAGGGTTCGGCAAGATGCCGAACCCTTTCACTGTATGTTAATTCTCTTTATTCTCCACCAACAGCATATTAAGTTGTTCTAACCGTTTAAGATCCTTCTTTGTAAAAAGCAACTGATGGCGGAAGTTCTCTGTGTGTTCCTGTGGTTTTAAGGTGACTACGCATTTAAATGCACAAGGCATAAGGTCTGCACTGGAGATACCGCACAAGAGTCCCATTGTGAAATCTCGAAGTTCCAGAGGTTGAAGATGTACAGAAGGTCTTCTTCCAGTGGGTTATATTGATTTACGAAAGAAAAGCGGATTAGCATATCACTATAAAGAACTCGTCCGGTGTAGAAAATCTCGCTGCTGCTTCCGTTAGCGGAGACAGAGCAAATCGTCAGAGTCGCTTCGTACTTTCCGGGTTCACCTTTCTTCTCATAAATATCAATGACGCCATCTTTCGTGCGTTGATATCGTCCGTCATAGAAGTAGAAATATAATCGTTGCGCCTGAAAGAAAGGACTTTTCCGACCTCTTCCGGGCGTACTGATAAGCTCACTGGTTGTTTTCGGAAGATAAGTAGTCAGCTGAGAGATTGAGACCTGAAGAACCTGGCTAATCTCATATAAAGTCTCAATATCAACAGCAATCTCTCCATTTTCATATTTACATATTGTGGCGCGGCTCTTATGGATGGCATCTGCGAGATCCTGCAGTGTCATTTTCCCTGCTTTTCGGTATTTTCGAATTTGTTTTCCGACATAACATGTATAATTACTCATATTGTTTCCTCATACTATCCATTTTCATGATAAATGCTGTTCTTATATGATTATATCTGAGAAACAGGGTATTTGTAAAGTCACAAGAAACATTTTTTGATTAAAAAATTTACGCATAAAAGAAACTTCTTCGGTTTGCATTTATCTGAAATTTATATAGAATATAGCTATTGGGCTTGATATTCAGGCCCTTTAAATAACTTTATGAATGTGGGGATTTTGACATGAAAGAAAAAAGAAGTAGCTTTTCCGGGTCGATAGGCTTTGTCTTAGCGGCAGCCGGAAGTGCTGTAGGTGTTGGTAATATCTGGAGATTCCCGTACCTCTGTGCGAAAGACGGAGGCGGATTGTTTCTCTTAGTTTATCTTGTACTTGTATTGACTTTTGGATTCGTATTGCTGACAACAGATGTTGCGATTGGAAGAAAGACTAAGAAAAAATGCATTGAAAGCCTTTGAGGAGCTTAACCCGAAGTGGAAGTTTCTGGGACGTTTGACATTCCTCGTTCCAGTACTGATCATGACATATTATTCCGTTATCGGCGGTTGGATCACAAAATATCTGTTTGTATACCTCGTTTCTGATGGAATAGAAGCTGCGGCAGATGGATATTTCACATCCTTATTACTATCAGATATTGCTACCGATCGTATTTATGCTGATCTTCCTTGCGCTGACAGCATGGATCGTGTTTCGCGGTGTAGAGAAGGGAATTGAGAAATTCTCCAAGATTATTATGCCGGGATTGATCCTTCTGATCGTGATCATTGCAGTCTTCTGTCTGACATTGACAAATACAGCACCAGACGGAACTGTTCGTACAGGTATGCAGGGACTGGCTGTTTATCTGAAACCGGATTTCCACGGATTGACAGTGAAGCGTTTCCTCGAGATTCTCCTGGATGCGATGAGCCAGCTGTTCTTCTCTCTGAGTGTATCCATGGGAATTATGATCACATATGGTTCTTATGTGAAAAATGACATTGATTTGAATAAAGCGACAAATCAGATTGAGATTTTTGACACAGGTGTGGCAATTCTTGCCGGAATGATGATCATCCCAGCAGTATTTGTTTTCCTTGGAAATGACGGAATGGCTTCCGGCCCGAGTTTGATCTTCATATCACTGCCGAAGGTATTTGATGCTATGGGAGTATTCGGACGCCCTGCAGCGATTGCATTCTTCCTAATGATGGGATTCGCAGCACTGACATCCTGCGTATCTGTCATGGAGACACTGGTTGCAAACGGTATGGAATTGTATCACAAACCACGTAAGAAAATGTGTGGAGTAGTTGGTATTTACTCCTTTATTACAGCGGTTTTGATCTGTCTTGGATATAACAAACTCTACTTCGAATTGAAGCTTCCGAACGGATCCGTAGGACAGCTGCTCGATGTTATGGACTATATCAGCAACAGCTTTCTGATGCCGTTTATTTCACTTCTGACAAGTATCCTGATCGGCTGGGTAATCGGACCGGATTGGATCATAGGAGAAGTAGAACGCAACGGAGAGAAATTCAAACGTGCAGGTATGTACCGCTTTATGATCCGTTATGTTGTTCCGGTCGTAATGCTTGTCCTGTTCCTTGTATCCACAGGATTCGCAGATTTAATTGCATAAATTACTGGATATTAAATGTTTGCGAATCCGGAAAGAAGACGTTACATTTTACGTTTCAACATTTCCGGATTTGCAGCATACTCCAGAGCTGTTTCCGCAGTGATTCGGTTTTCCTTGTATAGAGTCAATAGACCAGAATCCATAGAAACAAAAAAACCACTCGCTATTGGTCCTGATTATGATATACTAGACGTAATGAGTTGGTAGTGAGAGTGGAGCAAGTTGGTCTGCTTTCCATCAGCGATACGATTATATTAAAACAAAGGAGGACTTACTCGATGAGAGAAGTAAAAGCAGTAAAGATTAATGCAGCAGATTTTGCACCGTACGGAACATTTTGCAGTATGACAGAACCAGAGGGATATCCACTGGAGGGAGAGATTCATAAATTCTATCCGGACCGCATCTCAGAAACCTGTGTTGGAACAATGGCATTTTCACCGATTGAAGTTCGCAAGGACGAAAGAATTGTCAAGATGGCAGAATATCATACAACTACATGGGAAGGGATTGTTGCTCTTGATGACGACATGCTTATCCATGTTGCACCTGCTTCCGGCGGAACACCGGTTCCGGAACTTGCGAAGGCTTTCCTTGTACCAAAGGGATGCATGGTAAAGATCAATGCAGCGATCTGGCATCTGTGTCCACTTCCGGCGAATAATGAGGTACTTCATGCAATGATCGTACTTCCGGAATGTACTTATGCAAATGATTGTACGGTTGTTGAATTTGAAGAGAAAGATTGGTTTAAGATAATATTATAAAGATGAAACAGATTGATTTTGACCACGGAACGGTTACAGGGAATATTTTAGGAGCAGCGTTACCGATGCTTGTGGCACAGATATTGAGCCTTTTGTACAATATCGTAGACCGTATTTATATTGCCAGAATTCCGTCCGTGGGAACAACAGCGCTTGGGGCAGTGGGGTTATGCTTTCCGATCATTGTGATCATCACTGCATTTAGCAATTTATTTGGAAGTGGCGGTGATGTATATATCTCTGTTATGACGATCGTATCAAGTGTTCGTCAGATGGTGGAAACTCCGATTTATGCTATCAATGAAGGAACTTCTCCGATCTTGAGCTATAATTATGGAGCTCAGCGTCCGAAGAAAGTCAAGAAAGCTATCTGCGTATTGACTTGTATGATATTGATCTATACAGCAATTGCGTGGAGCGTGATTATTTTCGAACCGGAATTTCTGATCGGAATTTTCAGCACAGACAGTGAATTACTTGCCGATTGCGTAGAAGCACTGAAACTTTATTTCGCAGCATTTATATTTATGGATCTGCAATATGTTGGGCAAACGGTTTTCAAATCATTGAACAAAAAGAAGCAGGCGATTTTCTTCTCGCTACTTAGAAAAGTATTTATCGTTGTACCGCTTACATATTTGTTCCCATATACATTTCGCATGGGAACGAGAGGGGTGTTCTTAGCAGAGCCTATATCTAATGTGATTGGTGGAAGTTTATGCTTTATTACAATGCTGGTAATGCTGAAAAGATCTATTTGACATAAGAAAAAAGAAATAGGTTAAGGATAATGCGAAGGAAAGCAGCAGACAATGAAAGAACTTGTTATCCGTTTACTGTAGAAAAAAAAGACATGAAAAAACATGACATGATATAATTAAAAAATAACAGAAAACATTGAAGATGAATAGGCAACAGTAAATGGACAAGGGAAGTACCGGTTCTAAACAGACAAAAAGATACAGTTGGATCATTGGCTTGCTTATTTTTATAACAGCACTTCTTTTGGGCTGTATTATTGTAAAGAACATAGAGAAAGAAAAAAAGACAGCAGCTGCTTATACTGCACAAAGTACAGTAAAGCGGATCAATGCACAATTAGATCAGTATGTTGAACTTTCAGAATTTCTTGAAAACGTGATTCTTGCAGGATATGATCTGAATCAGACTACATTCTCAGAATTGGCAGAAATGCTTCCGAATGAAGCAGGTGTTGTAAAAGCATTCGAACTCGCACCGGATGGGATTATTACTGATATTTTTCCAGAGCAGGGAAATGAGCAGGCTTTTGGAATGAATATGCTGACAGAGCATGAACGCAGTGGAGACGCAAAGCGTGCCAAAGAAACGGGAAAATATACTCTTGGAGGTCCATATGAATTAAAACAGGGAGAAACAGGAGCTTTGCTGTTCCATCCGGTTTATCAGAATAATATTACAGGAAATGACACCTTTTGGGGGTTTGTGATCATAGTTATCGACTGGGATAAATTTATAGATGAAATTGGCATGGAACGGCTAAGTGAAGCATCCTATTGTTATGAGATATGGACGAATGATGAGAATACCGATGATCGGATTGTTCTGGCTCAAAATCAGGAACATATGCCTGAGAATAGCCTTACGGTAGAGTGTGAGATTCCTAATTACACATGGTATGTGGATATCGTACCAAAGGAGGGATGGATTTCAATTTATCAATGGATTGCTGTTATTGTATCAGCCTCATAATTGCCATGATGGGTGCTACTATTTTTGATCAGATCTGCAGCAAAAACGTCGAGAGAAGCAGTATGCAGCTGAATTGAAAAAATCGGCAGAACAGGCAAAAGAAGCAAGTGAGGCAAAAAACACGATTTCTGTTTAATATGAGTCATGACATCCGAACCCCGATGAATGCAATTATTGGATTTTCAGATCTTCTCGGAAAGAATCTTAAGAACGAGGAAAAAGCAAGGGAAGTATTTAGGAAAGATCAAGTCCTCGGGCAATTTTCTGATGACGATTATTGATCAGGTGCTGGAAAAGGCTCGCATTGAAAGTGGAACAGCTGTGTTAAAAATGCAGGCAGAAGAATTTGAGCGAAATGTTTTATTCTGTGAATACAGTATTTGAATCTGCTATCCAATCGAAGGAAATTCAATATTCGATAGATACAAATATACAGCATAAATACGCAGTCTGTGATAAGACAAAACTTCAGGAAATATATTTAAATATAGTGAGTAATGCAATCAAATATACTCCAAACGGTCAGGCGATTCATGTAAATATTACGGAAACAGCATCAGATGATAAAAAAGCATGGTATGTATTCATCTGTGAAGATACCGGAATAGGGATGAAGCAGGAATACCTTCCACATATTTTTGATGAATTTTCAAGAGAACATACGGCGACAGAGAATAAAGTGGTCGGTACTGGTCTTGGACTTTCTATTGTGAAATCTTTTGTTGAACTGATGGACGGAAAGATTTATGTAGAAAGCGAACAGGGGAAAGGAACAAAATTCACAGTGGAAATTCCACTGGAGATTGCATCAGAAGAGGATGTATACAAAAAGAAAGAGTCGGAACAGTCTGTTATATCTGATAAGAGTATTGGAAAGCGAATTCTTCTTGCGGAAGATATACAGATGGCAAAAAATGCAGGAATGAACGGTCATATTGCAAAACCATTGGATGGGGAAAAAATGATCACTGTGTTAAAACAGTGTCTGGCAGATAACAGCGACGTCAAAATACAGGAAGATTTATAAAAAGGCATTCTTGAAAGAAATAACAGATGGTGTGGGATTTTAATATAATCCCACACCATCTGTTATTTATTCATGAGAATTATCACTGTACGGATATGCATGTCTGCCCAATCCATAAACAACACATAAAAATACTCTTCCATATTGCTGGTTTCTACTTATTCTTCCATGATCAAGTACAGAAAGGTAAGTTCCATCAGCTTTTCGAAGATGAAAATAATATAGTCATTTTCATTGCCGCTGTCAATTTGCTGCCAGATACTTGCCTCAATCTGCTGTTGCTCATCTTCCCGGATAAGGTTTCGAAAGCTCTTCTTTGTAAGCTTAAACAGCTCATCTATATCTTTATATCCGGTCATGTGGAGAAACTCATGGTTTGCATAAAAGAGTTCATCATTTTCCTTGTCCGCTCTGTAGATAATAAACGCACCAGGAAGATGTTCAGAGATATCCTTGAGTGCAAATCCAAGTTGTTTGCGGCTCCTTGAATGGAGTCCTTCTCTGTAAGCCATACATCCATTTTTACCATGCAGTTTTACTTCATAAAGTGCAGCATCAGCACAGCGCATGAGCTGTGCACGGTTTGATGCAGCTATAGGATATTCAGCATATCCAAGAGAAATATAAAACGGGTAGTCATTTCCCTTGCATGAGAATATCTTTGGAAGCATAGTGAATTGTTGTAACTGTTCTTTCACATCATCATATGTGCAATTTGGGAGAAGAATACAGAATTCGTCACCGCCGTTTCGTCCCAACAATGTATCCGATGGAAAAAAACTCTTCATACTGTCAGCAAGATTCTTTAAAGCCCTGTCACCGTAAACATGTCCATAGATATCATTAATAAACTTAAAATTATCTATATCAAAGAGTGCAACTACATAAGGAGCGTTCGGATTTTTAGCGATCATTTCTTCTGCTAATTCATCAAATCCGTAACGATTATAAATATTGGTAAGTGAATCCATATGTGCTAGTTTCTGGAATTTGTTTTTTATGTTCTTTTGCTGTTAACCAGACCCAGATAAGAACCGACAGAACAAATACGATAGAAGTATAAAGTCCGATGATTACAGCTATAAGTTTAGCATTTCTCCATCCACTCACAGGCATAACCTCAAATCTCCAGTTCTCTTCACCTATTGTAAAATCATAAGAAACAGGATTTGTTAAATTTCCATCTGACTGACAAACAACTTCATATGTGTCACTCCAGGGAGTGTCTGTTTTTGAAAGCTTATATTCATAACCAAAATTTGAAAGTGCACTGATCGAGTCGGAAAAAATCTCAGGAACACGCAAAAATAACAATCGTAAATCCCCAGAAATATTCTTGTCCGTTTTCATCATTTAAGTAGACTGGATTGCGAACCGCAATTCCATAGTCACCTTGTTTTAATTCAAGGGTCCCTGCGTAATGACTGTATGATTGTCTCTTGCATAACAGGAGATTTCACCACGATCTTTATCATGAAGCAGATCAATCTTACCCGCTTCGTTTCCTTCAGCAGGATAAATATCTGTCACAACACCATGTGGAGCGAGCTGCACACTTTCAATGGAATCAGACATAAGATTTTTAGCGATCGTGTTAAAGTGCTTGATCGTTCCATCATCACTGATCAAGATTTGTTCCAGAGTATCCGTAATCTCAGTTCCATTTACAATCTCATTTTTTATGCGTTCTCCATAGGTCGCTGCGTTTAATTGTGCAGTTGTGTGTCTCTGTTCTTTTTCAAAGGCGTCTGTTTTGTATACAATCAAACTAACAAGGCACATGCCCAGTAAAAAAACGATTAGAGGCACAAGCGTTTTCTTCTTCAAGTAAATCACCCCTGTTTAAGCATTCTATATTTTTGCAATATCGTATTATAGCACAGAAATTGAAAGATTGAATGAAATCTGTGGAAAAAACAGGAAAATTGGGTGTTGGAAGTGATCAGGCAGAGAAAACAAAAAACAAATGTACAGGAGTGATTTGCAG
>ENA-OQIY01000017-OQIY01000017.1-human-gut-metagenome-genome-assembly--contig:-NODE-17-length-15519-cov-0.903651_pt1 | contig 15519 bp, 20 predicted proteins | sample MGYA00242592_ERZ504757 | MGnify/ENA primary metagenome ERZ504757 (study PRJEB26092, sample SAMD00036366) | human gut metagenome | host: Homo sapiens | study: EMG produced TPA metagenomics assembly of... | reverse complement strand
TATGCCAGCAAACATGTGGTTCGACCTCACTGGCGGCAGGGGGCCGTGGTGGGCATCGACAAGATAGTGATGCTGATAGCCTGATCGTGTTCCGCATCGGTTGGTGGGCGACGATATACTGTCAGCAGATATTGCTCGGAATGCTCACTATATTCGGTCCAATACAATGGGCATTTTCGTTGCTGCCCAAGTGGGAAGGAGCGTGGGCGAAGTGGCTAACCCGTTATTTGACAGTTCATTTCTACGGAGCCATGCTCTACTTCGTCGGTTTCTACGTCCTGTTGCTGTTTGATATTGTGCTCTGCATACAGGTAGAGAACCTGACGGCCATCACCGCCAGTGAGCAGACGATGGCAGCCTATCTGCAAAACTCGTTCTTCTCGGCAGGCTATCTGATGGCAGCGAGCATCGTGGCGTTGAAATGCCTGAACCTCGTGCCCGACCTTGCGGCATGGATGATACCAGAGGGCGACACCGCCTTCTCAACCCGAAACTTCGGCGAGGGCGTGGCACAACAAGCCAAGATGACGGCTACGGGAACCATGGCGACCGTGATGAGATAACATGTGAGTGTGCGGTGAGTCACCGCACCTCCTATTGAAACAAATAAAAGTAACCATCAAGAAAAATGAAAGCAAAAAATGAAATTGAGCGTTGGCTCAAAGATGAGAAATTCATGGCGTTTGCAACAAGCGTGCAAAGGAAGAGTTTTTCAATTCCGAAAACAACTACATCGACCCACAGTATGAGGAGATGGCAGAAGGCTTTGAGGATAACGACGAGTATGTAGTGCCTATGGTAGATTACCTGAGTTATCGCTTGCATCGTGCCAAAATCTACAGAAATCGACGGAGACGTGAACGTGACATCTGGTGGGTGTGGATCCAACTGAAATACGAAGGCATCTACGTAGAGGCTTGCATCAAGTATTACGCCAAACTGGTGGAAGAAGTTGAGAAGGACATATACACCATCCTGCACCGTGAATATGTGAGAATGAAGAGAAATCAGACCTCAAACAAGCAGTAACGTATGGTAATCAAGAACTTAGAAAACAAAAATCAAGCTGGTGGGCATCATCTGCTCTGCGTTCCTCATGGGCTGCATCATCATCTCGGTGTCGAGCATCTGGACGGCGCGCTGCATGGTGACGGACGCGCAGCAAAAGGTGTATGTATTGGACGGCAACGTGCCCATACTGGTGAACCGCACCACGATGGAGGAAACGCTGGATGTGGAGGCAAAGAGCCATATCGAGATGTTCCACCATTACTTCTTTACGCTTGCTCCCGATGACAAGTACATCCGCTATTCGATGGAGAAGGCGATGTATTTGGTCGATGAAACTGGTTTGGCGCAGTACAATACGCTGAAGGAAAAGGGCTTTTACAACAATATCATGGGTACGAGTGCCGTGTTCAGCATCTTTTGCGACAGCATCAAGTTCAACAAGGAGAAGATGGAGTTCACCTACTACGGTAGGCAAAGGATAGAGCGAAGGAGCAATATTCTGATGCGTGAATTGGTGACGGCGGGACAGGTGAAGCGCGTGCCGAGGACGGAGAACAATCCTCATGGACTGCTCATCACGAACTGGAGAACCTTGCTCAACAAGGATATTGAGCAGAAGATCGAAGTCAAACTTCTAATAATCCTAGCGGTATGAAGTGTAAAAGGAATCAGACGGATGCTTGTGGGCGAGGATATGCCCGACAAGAACGACCCCAAGTACAAGAAGCGGTATGAGAAGGAGGAGGGCGGCAGGGCGCAAGTTTGCCAAGACCGCGAGGATAGACCGTGCGGCGGCTAAGGTGCAAGGCTTTGCCAATGCCCACAAGACGCTGTTTCTCGTCATCGTCTTCGGCTTTGTCGCCACGTGCTTCGGCATCAACATCTACAGGATGGTGCGGTATTACGGTCATCGGACGGAGCTGCAAGTGCCATCGAGCGGCAGGAAGGGCGCATGAAGCAGATGATGAATGCAGCCCATTGCATCACTCCTCCGTGACGCATCGAACCAACGAGGAGAATCGAGACAAGTCAGTAACATCAAAATCAGACAGCGATGAGAATAACAGATAAGATAAACTTCCGTCAGCCGAAGTACATGCTGCCAGCCATCGTGTACATCCCGTTGATTGCCACAGGCTATTTTGTCTTTGACATGTTCAATACGGAGGTGGCGGAAACGCAGGACAAGAACCTGCAGACCACCGAGTTTCTGAACCCCAACCTGCCCGGAGCGCAGATTAAGAATGGTGACGGCATCGGTGGCAAGTATGAGAACATGGCGAAGTCGTATGGTCGCATAGCAGACTATTCGGCTGTTGATAACATTGAGCGTGACAACGAAGAAGAGAAAGAAGCGTATGAATCCAAGTACACAGAAGAAGACCTTGCGGAACTCGTCCGTCAGGCAGAAGAGAAGGACGATGCAGCCGAAGTGGCCGATGCAAGGCGCGAGAAGCGGAAGCACTCGAAGCACTCAACAAGGCACTCGCCGAAGCGAGGCTGAGAGGACAGGCGGCAGTTGCCCCCGTGGCCCAGGATACCACACAGGCTGGGCCTCCCAAGGAGCAGATTGAGGTGAAAGGTCAGATTGCCGAGGACAGCAAGGCGGTGAAGGCACTGGACGAGGAGGACAAGGCACAGGAGGTGGTGAAGAAGGTGAAGGTGACTTCGGACTATTTCAACACCCTGACGCAGAACGAGCATGAGCCAAAGCTCATCAAGGCCATCATTGACGAGGACGTGAAGGCTACGGACGGGTCGAGGGTGCGGCTGAGACTGTTGGACGATATTGAGATTGGTGAGACCGTGGTGAAGAAAGGGTCGTACCTCTATGCCACCATGAGCGGTTTCGGTTCGCAGCGAGTGAAGGGTAGCATCAACTCCATCCTTGTGGATGACGAGCTGATAAAGGTTTCGCTTTCGCTTTATGACACGGACGGACTGGAGGGACTGTATGTCCCCGGCAGCCAGTTCCGTGAGACCACGAAAGATGTGGCGAGCGGTGCTATGCAGAGCAACATGAACATCGACCAGAGTGGAGCGAACAACAGTTTCTCGCAATGGGGAATGCAAGCCGTGACCAATGCCTACCAGAAGACAAGCAATGCCATCAGCAAGGCTATCAAGAAGAACAAAGTGAAGCTGAAGTATGGGACGTTTGTTTACCTTGTAAATGGGAAAGAGAAAAGGAAATAGACACTGCCCGACAACGGAATTGTCGGGAACGGTGGCTCATAGAGTATAAACATCAAAAAATCAACTAATATGAATTGTTTTCAGAAAATGAATGTCTGTGCATTGCTTTCGCTGAGCGTGCTTTCAGCCAAGGCGCAGACCACCTACATGGAGATGGAGCAGCTGACGGTCAACGACCAAGTGACCACCGTCATCACCGCCTCCGAACCCATCCGCTTTGTCGATATATCCACAGACAAGGTGGTGGGCGACCAACCCATCAACAACACCATCCGCCTGAAGCCGAAGGACAACGTGTATGCCGACGGTGAGGTGTTGGCGATAGTGACAATCGTGACGGAACGCTACCGCACGCAGTATGCACTGCTCTATACCACGAGGATGCAGGAGGCAGTAACCGATAAGGAAATAGAATGCTCGGAGCGCAATGCCTACAACAATCCCGCTGTAAGCCTGTCCACTGCCGACATGACCAAGTATGCACGTCAGATATGGTCATCGTCTGCCAAATACCGCAACGTGGCGACGAAGATGCACCGCATGGTAATGCGCCTGAACAACATCTACAGCGTGGGCGAATATTTCTTCATCGACTTCTCCGTGGAGAACAAGACCAACATCCGCTTCGACATCGACGAGATGCGCATCAAACTATCGGACAAGAAGCAGAGCAAGGCTACCAATGCGCAGATAGTGGAACTGACCCCATCTCTTGTGTTGGACGATGCGAAGACCTTCAAGTATGGCTATCGCAACGTGATTGTGGTGAAGAAGATGACCTTCCCCAACGACAAGGTGCTGACCATCGAGCTGTCGGAAAAACAGATAAGTGGACGCACCATCTCGCTCAGCATCGACTATGAGGATGTGCTGTCTGCCGATTCGTTTAACCATATACTGTTGGAGGAGGAATAATGAGAATTAGGAATGAGGAATTAGGAGTGAGGAATTGGCTTGTGCATACCTTACTCGTTGTCATCTGTTTTATGGCAAGCATGACTCCGGCAATGGCGCAGCAGAATAGCGACCGCATATCCTTGGGGTTCGGATGCCTGTATGAGCGAGGACTGGACGTGACGCTGTCCTACGAGTATGAGACGAAGTACCACAATGCGTGGGAGTATTTTGCAAACGGATATATCAAGTGGAACGAGTGCGCATCGTGCGGTCATGTCTGTCCTGAGATTGTTTTGGAACAACTACCGCAGTTATGGTTTCGGCTTTGCTATAAGCCTGTGTGGCAAGAGGACGCAACCACCATGGCAACATGCGCATAGGAGCATCGGCAGGTAGCGATACTGACAGGTTCTTGGGTGGCATCCACCTCGGCTATGAGCAAAACTATACACTCAGACACGGCTGGAAGCTCTTCTGGCAGGTGAAGACCGATGTGATGATCAAGGGTGAAGACCTGTTCAGAACGGGTATTGTCCTGGGTGTGAAACTTCCTGTAAAATGACTATGCGTATGAAGAAACTGTTTTCAATCTTGGCAGTTGCGGCAACGGTGTTGCTGACTGCCTGTGACGAGCATCAGGACTTTCCCGACACAGCATGAAGGTCACCCATATCTTGACCACTGACGGCAAGGTGATGCCCTACGAAACCTACGAGCAATCGTGCAAGCAAGCCATTGCAGTGGTGTTCAACGTCAATCAGAGGGAAGAAATGGAGGGAAACGGATATGCCGTCTATCTGTGGGACATCGCTCCCGAAGCCTTTGCTGACAGTATCGGTGTGGAACAGGACACATCCTGTGACCTCACCGCCTACGACGGCAACAAGAACACTTTTGCCCTTTATGGCACGACCGATGTGAAGTCGCCTTTGGCTGAGCGTGTCTTCGACATGTGGCGTTACGGGCAAAGTGCCTATATCCCCAGTGTGGCACAGATGCGTCTGCTCTATCATGCCAAGGACATCATCAACCCATACATCCTGAAATGCGGCGGCACACCTATCCCGATGAGGATGATGACTGTTTGGTATTGGACTTCAACGGAGGTAGAAGGACAAGCGACCGCCAAGGCATGGCTTTACTCACTGGGAAGCGGTGCCATACAGGAGACTCCCAAGTGGCAGCCGCATAAGGCGAGACCCATCATCACGATTATGGATTAGCCCATATACAGACATCGAGTATCACCCGTATCATCATCAAAGTACAACAATTAAAAAAAGAAAAAGCATGAAAAAGGATTTGTTTCTAATGTTGGGACTTGGAGCCATGCTCCTCACGTCCTGTGACCAAGACATCGTCAATGAGATTTACCTGCCCGGTGGCGGAGGTTCTGTGGTCGTGACCGACCAGCACATCAACCAAGCAGCTTCAGGTATTCACCAATCTGGAGATGCTGCAACCTGCCGTTTCCACACGAGCCGTTGACAACCAGTGGGAACTCAATGATATGATTGGCATCTCTTCCACAGGGATGATCAACAATATGAAGTTCACCCGAAGCGGCGGCACGAATCAGTTTGTGTCAGCCAACAAGGTGTTTTTCACGGACACAGACACTCACACCTTCAATGCCTACTATCCTATACGGCAAATCCTACCAACGACCTCATAGAGTTCCAAGTGCCGGAGGCAGCTGTACAGAGTGAGCAGAAGGTCAATGATTTTCTGTTTGCCAGTGGAGCGGCATCATACGCCAATCCGAGCCTTACATTGAACTTCACCCATCAGATGGTGCGTGTCATCATCAAGGTCTATACCTCACCAGAATACGGTTTCACCACCAATGATTTTGCAGGAAGCCTACTCACGTTCGTCGGTTATTTTGACAGCGGTACTTTCAACATCAAGACCGGAAAGGTAGAATGCAGTGACGAGTCGGTGACGACCTATTATTTCGGCGACCCACAAAGTGACCACATGGAATATACGCTTTATGTTCCTGCACAGGTTATGCCAGACATGACATTGCAACTCAGCAATGGGGAGAACTTCGTATTCCTCACAAACGACACGTGGAAAGCGGGTCATTCCTACAGCTATTCATTGAAGCCTGTACGCAACACCTTGGAGGTCATATCTGCAACTATTTCTCCGTGGACAGTAGAGTCTGAGAAGACCATCAACGGCTACGAATAAAAACTCATAAGAGGATTGGAGGGTGTCCACCGTGGCATCCTTCATCTTTTCTCATTATCACCCAACATCATCGTAAAGTAAATGGAAGAAAGCAAAGAGTTACAGGGTTTTTACAAGATATTCAGGGCGGTGATTTATGTCTCCATCCTGATGGAGTTCTTCGCCTACGCACTGGAGCCGGAGCAGTTGGACTTCTTGGGCGGCGTAGTGACGGATATCCACACTCGCATCAAGCGGTGGATGATTTACCATGACGGCAACCTCGTGTATAGCAAGGTGGCTACGTTCCTGCTGATATGTATCACCTGTGTGGGAACGCGCAACAAGAAGCATCTGGAGTTTGACGCTCGCAGGCAGGTGCTCTATCCGCTGCTGTCGGGAGTGCTGCTGATTGTGCAGTCCGTATGGCTGTTCGGTCATTCGATAATGCCCTGTTTCTATACCTCCGTTTGAACACTTGGCTCTATATGCTCACTTCCATCGTCGGTGTCGTATTGGTGCATATCGCCCTCGACAATATCTCTAAGTTCCTGAAGGAAGGGCTGCTGAAAGACCGCTTCAACTTCGAGAATGAGAGCTTTGAGCAATGCAGGGAGTTGCAGGAGAACAAGTACAGCGTGAACATCCCTATGCGCTATTATTACAAGGGCAAGTTCCGCAAGGGATGGGTGAACATCGTCAATCCGTTCCGTGGCACATGGGTTGTGGGTACTCCTGGTTCTGGTAAGACCTTCTCCATCATCGAGCCGTTTATCAGGCAGCACAGCGAGAAGGGCTTTGCATGGTGGTGTACGACTATAAGTTTCCCACTCTCGCCACCAAACTCTACTATCATTACTTGAAGAACAAGAATGCCAAGGACAGCAAGATGCCCCATGGCATGAAGTTCAACATCATCAACTTTGTGGATGTGGAGTATTCGCGCCGTGTGAACCCCATCCAGTTGAAGTACATCAACAACCTTGCCGCAGCGAGCGAGACCGCCGAGACCCTGCTTGAATCCCTGCAAAAAGGCAAGAAGGAAGGCGGCGGTGGCAGCGACCAGTTCTTCCAGACCTCTGCCGTCAACTTCCTTGCCGCCTGCATCTATTTCTTCTGCAACTACGGCAAGGAGCCCTACGACAAGGACGGAAAGATGCTGATTGCCGAGCGGCGTGAAGACCCAAAGACGAAAAGGCTGATACCCACAGGACGGGTGTTCGACCATTCGGGCGCGGAGGTGCAGCCCGCTTATTGGTTGGGCAAGTACAGCGACATGCCACATATCCTATCGTTCCTCAATGAGAGTTATCAGACCATCTTCGAGGTACTTCAGACCGACAACGAGGTAGCCCCCTTGCTTGGCCCGTTCCAGACTGCCTTTGCCAACAAAGCCATGGAGCAGTTGGAAGGTATGATTGGCACGCTACGTGTCTATACCTCCCGTCTCGCCACCAAGGAATCTTACTGGATATTCCACAAGGACGGCGATGACTTCGACCTGAAGGTCAGTGACCCGAAGAATCCAAGTTATCTGCTCATTGCCAACGACCCCGAGATGGAGAGCATCATCGGTGCACTGAATGCCTTGATTCTCAACCGCCTTGTAACGAGGGTGAATACAGGACAGGGCAAGAACGTTCCTGTCAGCATCATCGTCGATGAGTTGCCGACCTTGTATTTCCACAAGATAGACCGACTGATAGGCACAGCCCGAAGCAACAAGGTGAGCGTGCACTTGGCTTTCAGGAACTTCCGCAGTTGGAAGCCGATTATGGCAAGGTGGGTATGCAGAAAATCATCACCACCGTGGGCAATGTGGTGAGCGGTTCGGCAAGAGCCAAGGAAACCCTCGAATGGCTGTCGAGTGACATCTTCGGTAAAGTAGTGCAACTCAAAAAGGGCGTGACCATCGACCGTGACAAGACCTCCATCAACCTCAATGAGAATATGGACAGCCTGGTGCCTGCAAGCAAAATCTCCGATATGCCCACAGGTTGGATATGTGGACAGACCGCCCGTGACTTCGTAGTCACCAAGACCGGGATGAACGGAAGCATGAACATCCAGGAGAGCGAGGAGTTCAAGACATCCAAGTTCTACTGCAAGACCGACTTCGATATGACGGAAATAAAGAAGGAGGAATCGGAGTATGTCCCTCTCCCTAAGTTCTATAAGTTCAAGTCGAAAGAAGAGCGAGAGCGCATCCTCTACAAGACTTCGTTCAGGTTGGGGAGGACGTGAAAGCCATGATTAAAGAGATTCAGCAGTTCCGCACTATGATGTAGTGATATTGATTAGAGTGCGGTGAGACATCGCACCTCCTATATAAAATAATGTAATGAGAAGATACATCATCGTACTATTGAGCATGTTGGCCATCTGTAGCGTGCCCTGTCAAAGCCAAACCATTGACAGGGCACTGTTTGAACGGATGGTAGCCATTACCAAACACTTCGAGGGTTGGCACGACCCAAAGACCACACCGGGCTATGTGGGCTATGGTCACCAGCTACAGAAGGGAGAGCGTTTCCCGAAAACACTGACACGTCAGCGTGCAGATTTGCTGTTACGGACAGACCTCCTCCGGCACCTGCGCCTATATGCCCGTTATGGCAGGGATGCTTATCTGCTTGCCACCCTCTCGTACCAGATTGGACCAGCCAAGTTGTTAGGCAATGGACGATACCCGAAAGCGTCCCTGCTCACCCGATTGGAACGTGGCGACAGGGACATCCTGCCACTCTATCTGAGCTATTGCAAATGGAGGGGAAAAGCAGTGGCATCCATTAGGAAACGGAGGTGGGTGGAATATCAGCTGTTGTATGCCGAGCGGTGAGGCACCATCCCTCCTATACCTGTTTGTCTGTCACTTATATTATATATAAAGGTAATAATTGCAATTTCAATGTTAAAGTCAGAGCATTATGGCATCCATCAAATTAAAGTTCAGAACATCATCTGTTCAAGAGAAAGAGGGTCGCCTGTATTATCAGGTGATACACAATCGTGTGGCACGTCAGATCCATACAGAGTACAGAATCTATTCCTCAGAGTGGGATGCGGACCATTCAAACATCATTTTGCCAACTTCCGTCACTCCACAACGTCAAGCCTATCTTCTTTCCTTGAAAGATACATTGGATGCTGACAGGAAGAAACTGCTGTTGGTCATTGCACGGTTGGACAAGGAAGGGCAGTCATATACAGCAGACACCGTCGTTGACAACTTCCATGAGGGAAAAGAATTACATGGCATTATCGGCTATACGCTGGAGTTGAACGAAAAACTGAGACGCATCGGCAAGAAGCGGATGGTAGCAAGGTACAAAACCACCCTCAACAGCCTCCAGCGTTACCTGAAAGGAGGCGATGTGCCATTGGAGGAAGTCGATGGGACAACGATACAAGGCTATGAACAGTGGCTGAAAGACAGCGGACTGTGCCGCAACACCACCTCTTTCTACATCCGCAACCTGCGCACCATCTACAATCATGCCGTAGATGACGGACTGGTCATCTCTTCCTCACCGTTCAAGCATGTATATACCGGCATCGACAAGACCGTCAAGCGGGCACTCCCCTTGGAAATCATCAAGCAACTGAAAGAGCTGGACTTGAGTCTGAACCCCCGTTTGGAGCTTGCAAGGGATATGTTCCTGTTCAGTTTCTATACCCGTGGGATGTCGTTCATCGATATGGCACAACTTACACCAAGCAATCTGCATGGCAGTACGCTCATTTACCGCCGTCAGAAGACCTCACAACAGTTGCACATCAAATGGGAACCTGCCATGCAGGAGATAGTGGCGAAGTACAAAACAGATGATTCTCCCTACCTGCTCCCTATAGCAAAAGGAGAGGGAGCCATATTCTGGAGACAGTACAAGAATGCCTATAGCCGTATCACCAAGCAGTTGAAGAAAATCGGAGAAATGATAGGCCTGTCCGTACCCCTGACCACCTACGTAGCCCGCCACTCCTGGGCAAGCATAGCCAAGAGCAAGAACGTGCCCGTATCTACTATCAGCGAGGCATTGGGGCATGACTCCGAGAAAACCACACAGATATACCTCTCCTCATTGGACACCTCTGTCGTTGACAACGCCAACAATCTCATCATCAATTCTCTTTAGGAGGTGCAGCGTCTCACTGCACCTTTATTTCAATATTTATAACTATTGTATTGCGGTGTGATACCGCAACTATAATAAAAAAAGTCGGGGATTGTTGAGCAAAAAGGTGTTTCTCTCTTTAAGAGAAACTCTTCGGGATGCAAAAATATGAAAATAACTCCAATTCACCAAATTATATAGCGACTTTTTTACAAAAATGCTAAAATTTGTTGATTTCCGTCAAGCAATTGTTGAGCAAATATGTCTTTTACGATAAAATGATACCTCAATATCAACTGTTTAGCAAAACGATATTTCTCTTAAAGAGAGAAACATCTTTTGCATACCTTTTCCGACCGAATTTTTATGTCGTAAAGAGGGGCTTTGCAGGGGGGTGGACTCAGAAAGATGAGAATAGATGACTATTGTAGTTGAAACACATAGAAAGTTGCTGATATACAGACCGATACGCATATCGGGATGAACCATGAGTACGTTCTTTTCTCAAAAACAACATGTCAAAACAAGTATGGTGAATGTATTGGACAAGGATAAGATACTGTGGTATGTCATGCGGGCCTACAAGAACGAGAATACTGCCGAAGATCGGCTCTCTAATGAAACGTATGGCTTAGAGTATTTCATACCCAAGCAGAAAGTCCTTCGCACTGTCAAGGGCAAGAAAGTCTTTTTCATGGTACCCGTCATCCATAGTCTGGTGTTTGTGCATGCAAGTCATCAGAAGATTGTTGATTTCAAACACAATTATTATTACGACCTACAGTTTGTCACATGGAAAAGTGGCGGAGAACTTGTCTATCTGACTGTACCTGATGAAGACATGACCAACTTCATCAAGGTGTGCAAGCAGGCAGATGAAGAGGTACACTTCTACAAAATCAGCGAAATCAACAAGGAAAAAGATAAAATCAACATTGAAAAAGGTAAAAGAGTAAGGGTACATGGCGGACCGTTCGACCAGGTGGAGGGCTACTTCATAAAAGTGGCAAAAAAGAGAGGTCGGCAGCTTGTCGTCATTATTCCCGACCTACTGGCGGTTTCAGCTGAGGTGAAGCCGGAATATATTCAAATCATAGACTGAGATTATGGAAATCTAACATCCGAAGCAGGGTTAGAGGAATTAATGAATAAATATTCGAAAAGAGATGAAATAAATTAAGGAGGGGTTATAATGAACAAAGTAAATATAAAAGATAGTCAAAATTTTATTACTTCAAAATATCACATAGAAAAAATAATGAATTGCATAAGTTTAGATGAAAAAAGATAACATCTTTGAAATAGGTGCAGGGAAAGGTCATTTTACTGCTGAATTGGTAAAGAGATGTAATTTTGTTACGGCGATAGAAATTGATTCTAAATTATGTGAGGTAACTCGTAATAAGCTCTTAAATTATCCTAACTATCAAATAGTAAATGATGATATACTAAAATTTACATTTCCTAGCCACAATCCATATAAAATATTTGGCAACATACCTTACAACATAAGCACAAATATAATTCGAAAAATTGTTTTTGAAAGTTCAAGCCACAATAAGTTATTTAATAGTGGAATATGGTTTTGCTAAAATGTTATTAGATACAAACAGATCACTAGCATTGCTGTTAATGGCAGAGGTAGATATTTCTATATTAGCAAAAATTCCCAGGTATTATTTCCATCCAAAACCTAAAGTGGATAGCGCATTAATTGTATTAAAAAGAAAGCCAGCAAAAATGGCATTTAAAGAGAGAAAAAAAATATGAAACTTTTGTAATGAAATGGGTTAACAAAGAGTATAAAAAAACTGTTTACAAAAAAATCAATTTAATAAAGCTTTAAAATATGCGAGAATATATGATATAAACAATATTAGTTTCGAACAATTTGTATCGCTATTTAATAGTTATAAAATATTTAACGGCTAAAAACAATAGGCCACATGCAACTGTAAATGTTTAGTTATAGGTAGGGTAGCATAAGTTAAAATGCTATTCTGCCTTTTAAAGTATGTGATACATTCCAGAGAGAGATTGGATATGTTCCCGCCTACCGATAGTGCCAAAAACGTAGTGGATATGTTTCCGAGAACGGATACGCTCAAATGACATTCATTCTGTCCTCTCGAGCCATGTGGAGACGGTATGTCTACTGTCACGGAACAAGTAAAAAAGTACAGAAATAGGCTTAAAATAAGGGATTCCGAGAGATTTGCCGATTTTGGCAGTCTCCTGGGAACCCTTTTTTCGTGTTTTGACAATAGCGTCATAGTCTGCCTTTTGATAGGTTGAGACAAGAAATTACTTTTTTGACGATTGAGACAATAGGACTATTGTCAGGTTAAAGTCCGTTTTTTTGGTACAGATGGCTTGATATTATTATACTGTCCAGAGTAGCAAACCGATTGACCTTAGACTAAAAATAGGGTAAAATTAGTCAATCACTAGAAGGAGAATGGGATATGGATGAGAGAATATACTTAGACACCTATCTTTTGCAGCAGGACATGCGAGTTCGCTTGCCGAAGTCGGTAATCTCCAATTTAGGGGTCGTAAAAGGAAAAACAAAGTTTGATATTTATTTGGACTCAAAAGAAGCATTGCTTAATATTTAAAATCCACGATGAGGAGAAGTCTGAAAATGAGTAAAAAACTTATAGCCGTTTCCCTGTTTACCGAAGCCGGTGGCATGGATGTAGGCTTTGAACGACCCGGGATTAAGGTTGTATTTGCAAATGAGGTTATGAAAGAAGCAGCTCAGACTTATATACTGATTGATTTCCGTGCCTTCTATGGCTTGGATAAATTTAGCTTGAAGCAAATCGACCAGTATGTTTGGCAGATCGGGAAGGATTACTTCCCGAAGAACTACGGAAAGAAAGTATTTTGTCTTTAATCGATAAAAGGAGTGTGTTCGTATGGTAGATAATGTAATTCAAATAGTAACAGAGAAATTATCTTCTTTGCCTTGCATAGAAGGCATTGTATTAGGGGGCTCACGTGCAAGAGGCACCCATACAGAGGATTCTGATATAGATATCGGAATCTATTACAATTCAGAATCATTTGACCTGACAGCGATTAATCAAATTGCTACAGAATTGGATGATGAGAATAGAAACGACCTTGTTGTACCTCCCCGAGCGTGGGGTGATTGGGTTAATGGCGGCGGATGGTTAGTTATAAACGGGTATCATGTTGACTTGATTTTACGTGATATAAAACGGGTGGAACAAATAATCAAAGATACGGAGCAAGGAATTGTTACTGCCAATTATCAGACTGGGCATCCCCATGGTTATATAAGTGCTATGTATCGTGGAGAATTGGGCGATCAGCAAGATACAATATGCTAAGAATGAAAGCTTATGACGAATTAAAAAATCATGGCGGAAATTTACCTGGTGCTCTAAAGAAGAGCTTGATAAACTTTTTTATATTTGAAGCAGAGTTCTCTTTAATGTTTGTAAAAGCAAATGCGGGAGCAGAGGATAAATATTATATTGCAGGCCATGTTTTTCGTATTATTTCATGCTTAAATCAAGTACTATTTGCATGCAATAATGCTTATTGCATTAACGAAAAGAAAGCTATAAAACTGCTTGAAACTTTTGAATATAAACCTGAAAAATATGCCGAAAGGGTTAATCATATTTTTGAAGTACTCGGTCTTTCACTTTTTGAATGCTACGATATGACCGAGAAGCTTTATAAAGAAGTGAAAAAAATTGCAACGGAGATAAATAACTTTTTAAACGAGGGGAATTCAGATGAAAGAAAACAAATATGATGATAATATATTTTTCAAAAATACAGTCAAATGAGTCGCTCACAGCAGGGACTAGCCGGTGCAGGAGAATGGGAAACATTGAGAAAGCTGCTGCCGGATTTTAAAGATAAGCGTGTGCTTGATTTAGGATGCGGCTATGGATGGCACTGTATTTATGCGATGGAACACGGAGCGTCTTCTGTTGTAGGTGTTGATATTTCTCATAAAATGCTCGAGGTAGCCAAAGAAAAAACACATTTTCCACAGGTTGAATATAAATGCTGTGCTATAGAAGATGTGGAATTCCCAGAGGAGAGTTTTGATGTAATATTAAGTTCACTTGCGTTTCACTATGTAGCAGATTATGAGATTTTAGTAAAAAAGATATATAGAATACTGAAGTCTGGTGGCAAGCTAGTTTTTACGGTTGAACATCCTGTTTTTACTGCCTATGGAACACAAGACTGGCATTATAACGAAAAAGGAGAAATACTGCATTTTCCGGTGGATAATTATTATTATGAGGGCAAACGGACAGCTGTGTTTTTGGGAGAAAAGGTTACAAAATATCATAGAACACTGACCACATATCTAAATACACTGCTTTCAAATGGTTTTATAATAAATCATATTGTGGAGCCGCAGCCGCCGGAATACATGATGGATATTCCGGGGATGCAGGATGAAATGCGCCGTCCCATGATGCTGATTGTATCGGCGAACAAAAAAGTGGATAGATAGAACTAAAACACCTATAAGGTATAAATGAAGGTAATTTATGTTTAAAGAAAAAAATTATTATAGAGATGAAAGAAGTATTCAAAGAAATTCCTTTTGGCATAGAGCATACTCTCAAAGTTTTGAAAAATGCAGAAGATATAATGAAAGGAGAAAATATCGGAGAGGAAGAAAAAGAATTCATCAGTATTATTGCTATACTACATGATATTGGTGCGGTTGAAGCACAAAAAAAATACGGTTCTATTGATGGTGTCTATCAAGAAAAGGAAGGACCAGAAGTAGCGAAAGAAATATTAAAAAAGGTAGGCTATAACAAAAATATTGATAGAATATGCTTTATAATAGGCAACCATCATACTCCATCTAAAATTGATGGACTTGATTTTCAAATACAATGGGAAGCTGATTTGCTTGAAAATTTAACGGTTATGGATAAAGAAAAAGAACAGGAAAAGATAAAAAAAGTGTATAGATGAAAACTTTAAAACAAACACAGGAAAAGGATAGCTTATAATCGCTTTATTTAGATTAGTAAGTAGATTATTACAGTTATAGTATTTTATATCGCAAAAGAAAAAATAGTAGTTAAGTTTAACCTAGGTTAAAGTA
>ENA-OQIY01000016-OQIY01000016.1-human-gut-metagenome-genome-assembly--contig:-NODE-16-length-15605-cov-1.052785_pt1 | contig 15605 bp, 26 predicted proteins | sample MGYA00242592_ERZ504757 | MGnify/ENA primary metagenome ERZ504757 (study PRJEB26092, sample SAMD00036366) | human gut metagenome | host: Homo sapiens | study: EMG produced TPA metagenomics assembly of... | reverse complement strand
ATCGCAATGGTCTTATACCATTTTCCATGCCAATAAATAAATGCAAATAGCTGAATCATAGCACCGACAAAAGCTATAGGCGTTATTAGATATTCCATAGACAGGAAATAATACAAATCACTAAAATACCTGTAAGCCCTGCCCCTGAAGAAATCCCTATGATATGTGGATCAGCTAAAGGATTTTTCATCACAGCTTGTAAAATAGCTCCTGCCATAGCCAAATTCATACCTACTAATCCTGCCACTATCGTTCTTGGCAATCTAATATTATATAAAATCTGTTGGTGAGGACTACTTACACCATCGATAAAAATATTTTTCAATTCACTTATTGGAATAGCTACTGCTCCACTTATTATACTGCATATAATGCCCGAGCAAGCTAAAATGGCGAATACTATCATCATTAGTATTCGCCATTTATTAATCGCTATGCCAAATTTTGTAGTTTGTAAAACTTCTTGTTTTTGCATAGTCATATCAATTCACCATCAATTAAATTTATCTGGATAAACAAGCTTAGCCATAGTTTCAACCGCTTCTGGATAATGAATGCCTGGACTTAGTAAAAATAATTCCTGTGGCAAGAAATATACTTTCTTTTCTTTTACTGCTGGAAGAGTCTGCCATGCTGGATTATTTTCTACATTCTCCATCATAGATTTCTTTATAGTTTCTAGTTTTCCCATACTTGTAACAAAGATAATATCTGGATTTGCTGATACTAATGTTTCCAAACTATATGGCGCAGAAGTTGGATTGCTTTCTAGTGGAGTCAATCCCTTAGCAATATTTTCAAATTCCAAAATCTCTGCCGTTGAACCTGCAATACTACCTTCTAATTGTACAGTTACATTTTGAGCTGTACTATGTAGTATCGCTATACGTTTATGTTCATTTGGCAATTTGGCTTTTATTTCTGCTATTTTATTATCCATATCTTGTATCAAAGTTTTTTGCTTTATCTGGATTTCCTGCAATCTGTCCTAAAACATCTACAGTATGTTTTACTTGGTCATACGTACGCATTTCAAGAACAACTACAGGAATACCATTTTCTTCAAACGTAGATACAAATTTATCATTCATACCCTTATAAGCAATTACTAAATCTGGTTGAGCTTCTATTACTTTCTCAATGTTAATATTATAGACATTTCCTACTTGTGGTAGATTTTCATCTTCTTTAGGAATACCTGTTTTTGCTGATACCCTAGCCACTATTTTTCCATCAACAGCATGAAGTGGCTCTAAAAAAGATGCTGATAATGGTACTATTCTTTCTGGTTTTTTCGTCAAAACTACTTTGTCTATCAGCATCATCTGTAATAGTTAAATAACTATCAGTTCCACTCGAAGCATTTTTTTTCCTCTGTTTGACTACCACAACCAACTAATATTACTGAAAAACATATTACTAAAGCTAATATACAAAACAAACCATTTAATTTTTTCATAGTAACATTATCTAAGGCAATTAAATACCTTTACTCCTTCTAGTCAAAATAGTTGATAAATAATTTAATTTTTTATCTTTTTGAGCTTGTAAGTCATTTATAATTTCTTCATCTGGAAGACCACAACGGCTTACAAGTACAGCATTATCCACCATATCATTTTCAGCTAAAGCATCTACTACTTCAGGATAATTTTTATAAACTTTCATCATTACCACATTATTAGAAACAGCTAAAGCTTTATCAATAGTTTCTTTATCAGCAGTTGCTGGAATTACACTGATGATATCATTGCCTTCAACTAAAGGATAACCTAATTTACTACCAATCGCACAAAATGCTGGCACACCTGGGATAGTTTCAATATTTATATTCTTTTTCTTTTGCTAAAAGACGATATACATAAATATATGTACTGTAAAACATTGGATCGCCTAATGTTAAAAATACTACATTTTTTCCAGCTTGTAATAAAGCTAAAATCTCTTCTTTATTTTTCTGCCATGCATCAGTAGTTTCAAAATTAACTACCATTGGAAAAACTTGATATACAATTTCAATATCATCTTTTAAATAAGGTTTAGCTATGCTTAAAGCTACGCTACCATCTTTTTTTTCTGTTTTTGGTGCAATGAGTACATCAGCTTTTTCAATAGCTTTAATAGCTTTCATTGTCAATAATTCTGGGTCCCCAGGACCTACACCAATACCATAAAAAGTTCCTGCCATGATTAAAAATCCTCCTGCATAAAAAGGTATGTGACAAAATTTGCCACATACCTTACTGTATTACATTTTGCATATTTTAGTAGAAACTAAATTACTTAATAAAATAATGCTCTTATTTATTTTACACTTGGCATATAAAAGCGTCAAGCATACAGGATTTATTCAAAATCTATTATTTTTCTGCTTCAAGAGCGTTCCATGCTTCATTTGCTCTATCTACAAATAATTGACGAACGTTTTGGTTTTCACCAAGACCATGAATGTATGCGTCTACTTTAATACCTTCTTTTTCTAAGATGGATTTTATGAGAATCTTCTTCTGCACCAGCCATATCATTATTTGCATGATCACCTGCAACCATCATAAGAGGCATCATTGTAACATGATTGATACCTTTTGCTTTTAATTGAGGAATAATATCTTCAAGAGATGGCCAGCCTTCAACTGTATAAATCATTACTTTACCATCATAAAGTTTATTTAAACGATCTTGCATTACAGAATAATAAGCATTAGATGGATCTGGTGTACCATGTGCCATCACTAATACTGCATTCTTTTTTACCTAATTTTGGCATTTGAGAACCAATTGCTTGCATTACTGCTTCAACGTCATCTCTTTGACCTTCTTGACCCATCCAATACATAAGAGGTGTACCAATAGTTCATTTTTTTGAATTGTGTTTTATAGATATCATATACAGCTGTTTTATAAGCATATTCCATACCAGGAATGATATCTAAGGAAGTAAGTGCTATACGATTATAGCCTTCAGCTTTTAATTGAGCTAATGCTTCTTCTGGTGTAGGAATAGTAATACCTTCATTTGCTTTTACACGGTCAATAATAATATGAGAAGTAAATGCTAATACAACTTTTGTATTTGGATGTGCTTTTTGAATTTCTTCTACAGTAGCTTCAATTGTTTTTGCACGAGTATCTTTGTATGTTGTACCAAAGCTCATTACTACAATAGCATCTTTATTTGGAGCTTTTTGAAGTTCTGCATCAGTTGTATTATATGTACGTACACCGATTTCAGAAGCTTGTAAAAGTGACAGGAGTTGCTGTTTTTACTTCTGGATTTAAACTATATCCTGCTGCAAAAGATGTTGCAGATACTCCTGTTAAAGCTACACATGCCATAGATGCGATTAACATTTTTTCCAATTAGATTTCATAATATCGTTCCTCTCTTAATTTATTTATAATGTCCTAAATTTGATATTTAAATAAATATTAAATACTTCATCTATTCGATTATAAAGTCATTATTGAGTATCACTTATTTCCATGAGAATATTATGGCTTATAGATAAAAAAATCTCTACAAAATAAATATTCTTGTAGAGATAGTGTTTACTATAATAAATCTCCTACCTATCTCTCGCAGGTCATAACGGTGATTGACAAATAGGCAGTTCTTCTGACTCAAGTTCATCGCTTCTTCAAGCCTTCCCAAGAAATATCTCAGTGACATAAATTTGAAGTTGCTCACTTTCACAGCGGCGGGACCGTAGCAGCTTTTACTGCTTTCTCTATTAAGCCCAAAAGGGGCACCTATTCCACTCAATAAATATAAAATTGTTAGAAAAATAATTTCATTTTTACAATAACACTTAAGAATATATCTGTCAAGACATTATTTATGTTCATCTACCATAGTCTCTGTAGCCAAACCAAATTTAGTTATCCCCGCAGCTTTAAATTTATCTAATAATGCCATAATTTTTCCATAATCTACATTTTCATCAGCACGAATTACTACAGCAAAATTATTATTTTCTTCATATTTTTCTTTTGCACCTTGAAGTAATGTATCTTCATCTATCAATTTATTTTCTAAATACAAAGTGCCATCAGCTTTCATAGTGACTAAATAATTAACATTTGTCTGACTTTGGGCATTTTGCACCTTAGGCATATTTACAGGAATAGTTTTTAAATCCACCATGTATAAGCGTGCTGAGCATAAAAAATACCAATAAGAAAAACATAATATCAATCATTGGTATAATCATGACTTCAGGCTTAGAAAACGCTCTTCTATCTTTTAAACGCATTGTTATTCACCTCTAGTTATATAACCTTCAATTAGTGAAAAAACCTGTTCCATATCAGTTACGATACGGTCTATTCTCTGCACAAAATATGCATGAATAGCCAAAGAAACAATAGCTACACAAAGTCCTGTAGCTGTTGCGATTAATGCTTCACCTACACCCCCAGTGATAGCAATAGCTTGACCTTCTTCTAAATTAAATACGCTAAAAGCTGAAATCATACCAATTATTGTCCCCAATAAACCTAACAAAGGAGCCATAGTGACAATTACATTTAAATAATAAAGTCTTTCTCTAAATTTAGAAATACTTATCCCTGATTGAACTTCCAACAACATCATCAAATTAATATTTTTATTTTGCATTTTATTGAAAGCAAAATCGACTAAAGAAGCTAAATCCCCCTTGCTATTTTGTGCTAAATTTCTAGCTTCTTCAATTTTATTATTAATCATCAATTTATAAAAATTCTGTGCAAAAGCTCTTCCTGAATCAGCTTTCATAAAATATAATAAACGTTCTATACCAATAGTGATAATAAAAATTGAGCATATTAATAATATGTACATTACTAATCCGCCCTTATGAAAATACTCTACACCTTGCATCAATAAGTCCATGAAAAGACCTCCTATAAAAATCTCACTTCTTGTATTATAATTTATTCATACTAATAATAAGCTTATCAAATATAGCTGTCAAACCTAAAATCAAAAAAATTAACAATTAAGGAAGTGCTTTTATGTTTACTACAAAAGTCCAAGTCGCCCATCATGATATGCAGGATTTTATTTCTAATTATCAAGACATAGACAAATTTTTGACTTATTGCCAACAATGTAATAATTATAATCATAAATGGTCTTGTCCTCCACTTAGCTTTAATCCTAAAACTTATTTGAGCCAATATAAATCTATTTATTTAGTAGCTGTACAAATAAATTATAGTGAAGATACTATAAATAGCTTAACTACTAAAGAAGAAATTAGTACATTTACTCGCAAAACTTTGCGCAAACTAAAAAAATGAAAATAGCTACTGCTCTACTAAATTTAGAAAATGATAATACAATTTCCTTATCTTCTGGTGGCTGTAGTTACTGTTGCAAATGCAGTAGAACTGTTAATCAACCTTGTAAAAAACCAGATAAAATGCGTCATTCTCTTGATTCTTTTGGCGTAGATTTAGGAAAAGTAATGGAAGATATATTTAATATAAAATTACTTTGGGGCTTAGATAAATTACCAAAATATCATGTATTAATTCATGCTTTAATCTCTAACGAAACTATTTCTGCTACAACTATATCTGACATAATAAGCAAAAACAGCGTAATAACTATAATAGTTATACGCTGTTGTTTTAAAAAATATTCTTTCCCCCTCAGTTAAGGGAAAATATATAAAGTTATGGGGGAAAGAGAGAGAGTTAACAAATTATTTTAATTTCCACATAATGTCGGAAAGCATGAGCTGATCTTTAAATTTATCCATATCTAAGTCTTTAGTGATATGAACGAATTCAATACCCATCATATTAGCCCAATCGCGAAGTTGTTCAGCAGTTACAGTGTAGCTGATAACGCTATGATGTGCACCACCTGCTAAAATCCAAGCTTCACCAGCTTCTTCAAGGCTTGGCATTGGTTTCCACATTACACGAGCTACAGGAAGATTTGGCATTGGCATAATAGGTTTTACGCATTCTACATCGTTAACGATAAGACGCATTCTACCACCCATATCTACAAGAGTAGCTACAATAGCACCGCCTGCTTTACCTTCAAATACAAGACGAGCTGGAGCATCTTTGCCACCAATTCCAAGTTCATGAACTTCAATTTTTGGAGTTCCTTCTGCAACGCTAGGGCAAACTTCGAGCATATGTGCACCAAGGTTATAGCTATCTTCGCCATCTTTACCGAAATGATAAGTGTAGTCTTCCATTAAAGCAGTACCTTTATCAACGCCCTGTGCCATAGTTTTCATAACTGCAGTGAGGCAAGCAATTTTCCAATCACCTTCTGGACCGAAACCATATCCTTGACCTGTTAAATCTTGAGTTGCAAGACCTGGAAGTTGATCCATACCATAAAGGTCTTCAAATGTATTTACAAAACCATCTGCTTTGTTATCTTCTAAGAATTTTTTGATAGCAACTTCAACTTTTGCTTGATAACGTACAGATGCAATGTTATCTGTATTCATTTCATATTTAGTTTGATATTCAGCAACTTGAGCATCAATTTGTTCTTCAGTTACTGCGTTGATGTACTGTACTAAATCTCCTACTGCATGAGTATTTACAGACCAACCAAATTTGATTTCTGCTTCTACTTTATCGCCTTCAGTAACAGCAACATTTCTCATGTTATCGCCAAAGCGAATAACTTTTAAATCAGCACTAGCGATTACGCCAATTGCAGTACGCATCCAAGTTGCGATTTTGTTTTGAACAGCTTCTGTTTCCCAATAACCAACAACAATTTTACGAGCAAGACGCATACGAGTACCAATGAAACCATGTTCACGGTCACCATGTGCAGACTGATTTAAGTTCATGAAATCCATATCGATTTCTTCATTTGGAATTTCTCTATTATATTGTGTATGAAGGTGAAGATATGGTTTTTGTAATTTTTTAAGACCTCTAATCCACATTTTGGATGGGGAGAAAGTATGCATCCATGTGATAATACCAGCACAAGTATCATCATAGTTTGCATCCATTACAAATCTATCGATTACTTCAGCAGTAGTACCTACAGCTTTAAATTCAATTTTTGCAGGAAGTTTGCCAGAAAGCATTTAAAGCCTTCTACCATTTTTTTTAGCGTCTTCTTCAACAGCTTTTAAAGCTTCTGGGCCATATAAGAACTGGCTACCTACGATAAACCAAAATTTGTAGTCTTGTAATTTTTTCATAAAAAAACAACTTCTTTCCTTAAAAATATAACTTATATTATTACTTGCAAATAATTCTATTATAATCTGTTGTATATTTAATATTACCATTTGTTTGAAAATTGTAATATATAATTGTCATACAACATGGTTTTATTATAGCATGTATGTTATACAAATTTCAATAGGCAAAAACATAAAATTTATAAAAATTTTTTCAATCTTTTCAACAATTCCACTATATAAATAATTTTTATAGTCATCTTTATCTATATAAAGGAAATTATTTTTTGCCAATCTTTTTCCTAAATAAAAAAAATTCAAAAAAATTTAAAATTATTTGCAAATAAGCACTTGTCAAATAAAAAAAACTATAGTACAATTCTTTTTGTCAACATATCATACAACTTCATTAAATTGTTTAAATTAGTATGATATTTATAATTGTCTGTTAATTTTATAATAAAGAAAAGGTAGGTTTTATCTCATGTCCACAGCTATTGACACTGAAGCGCTTCAACAAAGTAAACATATGCGCAAATTAGTATCTGTTGCAGCCGGTATGGCTGGTTTGTTGTTTGGTCTTGATATTGGGGTAATCGCTGGTGCATTGCCATTCATTACAGACCAATTATCACTCACAAGCCAAATGCAAGAATGGATCGTAAGTTCTATGATGTTTGGTGCGGCTATTGGTTCTATTATCACTTTATGGATTTCATCTAATTAGGTCGTAAAAATCTATTTAACAGCAGGTCTCTTATTTATTATTGGTTGTTTTGGTTCTTCATTCGCTCCTAATTATGAAATTTTATTAATCTCTCGTATAATCTTAGGTTTCTCCATTGGGGTTGCTTCTTATGTAGCGCCACTTTATCTTTCTGAAATGAGTGAAAAAGAACATCGTGGTCGTTTGATTTCCATGTATCAGCTCATGATTAACTTCGGTATCGTTATTGCATTTATCTCTGATACACTTCTTGCTCCAACAGAAAGCTGGAGACTTATGCTTGGTATCATCAGTATCCCTGCATTCTTATTAATAATCGCTGTTGCTAAATTACCAGATAGCCCACGTTGGCTCGCTTCTAAAGGTTTTACAACTGAAGCTCAAAAAGTACTTAACGTTCTTCGTGGTAACAAAGAAAAAGCTCATGAAGAACTCCAAGATATCACAGATAGCTTAAAAGTTAAACAAGCTGGTTTCTCTTTATTCAGAGCAAATAAAAATGTTCGTCGTGTTGTTTTCCTTGGTATGTTCTTACAGTTCATGCAACAATTCACTGGTCAGAACATCATCATGTATTATGCTCCAAAAATCTTCAGTCTTGCTGGTTTTGAAAGCCACACAGACCAAATGTTTGCTACTATCTTAGATGGTATGACATTCGTTATCTTCACTTGGATTTCCATGCAGTTCATCGATAAAACTGGTCGTAAAATCGCACTTAAAATTGGTTTCGGTATCATGGCTTTAGCTCTTATCGTTCTTGGCTGGTGCCTCATGCAGTTTGAAGGCGGAAATACAGCTCAATGGATTTCTTACACTGCTGTTGGTATGACAATTCTTTCTATTGCTGGTTATGCTATGAGTGCTGCACCTGTTATCTGGATTTTATGCTCTGAAATTCAACCTCTTAAGAGCCGTGACTTCGGTATAGCTTGCTCTACTACTACAAACTGGGTATCCAATATGATTATCGGTGCTACATTCCTTTCCCTTCTCGAAGGTATTGGTTCCGCTCAAACATTCTGGTTATATGGTATTTTGAACGTAATCTTCATTTTCTGCACAATCTACATTGTTCCAGAAACAAAAGGTGTTTCTCTTGAAAAAATTGAAAGCAATCTTATGGAAGGTAAAAAACTTCGCGATATTGGTTGCTAATGTTGCTAATAATGAGATAAGTTCAAGGAGGAAAATATTATGTTAATTACAATAGGTCGTCAATATGGTGCTGGCGGACGCGAAGTAGCAGAAATTCTAGCTAAAGAACTTCAAATCCCTCTTTATGATAGAAAATTAGTTGCTTTGATTGCTGAACATCTTGAAAAAGGTTGTAAATTAGAAGAATTAAATCTCACTTATACTAATCTTTATGGTGATGAATCTCCATATGAACATATCTTTGATAATGTTGTTCAAAATGATGATATGTTTATGTTTAAACCTCAATCTAACGCTATAAAACAATTAGCTGATTATTATAAATCTGGTATTTTTGTAGGTCGTTGTGCTAATTATATCTTAAATGACTATAATGCTTATAGCTTCTTTATCGTTGCTGACGATGATTTCAGAACTACTAGAGGTCAACTTGTTTATCATAAATCCTTATCTGAATTAAAAAAAGAAGACCAAAAACGTGCTTCTTACTATAATTACTATACAGGACTTAACTGGGGCGAACCTAAAGATTATGATTTAATAATCAATGTAGCTCGTACAGGCATTGAAGGTGCTGTAAAAGTTATTAAAGAATATGTTGCTAATAATCCTAAATAATCTTGCTTGACATCAACACTTCTTTTATGTTAAAGTATCACATCTTTTTCATAAAAGGAGTGTTTTTTTATGCCTTATGGTGTCCTAACTGATATTTTTTGTATTATTCTTGGAGGTATTATCGGTCCTAATTTGAATATTAAAATTACCAAATGCGAGCGTAAAGCCCCTAAATTTATTTATGGGGATATAAGCTCGCTAAAAAACAATGATTCGATATCATTGTTTTTTATTGTATTATATTTTTAATAGTTATATAATACTTTTATGAAATATAAATCAAATAATAATATAGTATATTCTTGTAAATATCATGTAGTATTTTGTCCTAAATATCGTAGAAAAGTGTTGAACAATGGTGTTGATGAACGATTAAAGGAGTTGATTAATAATATTTGTCAGGAGCTTCACGTCGATTTAATCGAGATGGAAGTAATGCCAGACCATGTTCATTTGCTTTTAGAAGTTGATCCACAATTTGGTATACATAAAGTTGTTAAACGAATAAAAGGAATATCTTCAAGAATACTTCGAGAAGAATTTTCATGGTTAAAATCAAGGCTACCAACATTGTGGACAAATTCATATTTTGTATCTACAGTTGGTGGAGCACCAATGTCAATTATTAAACAGTATATAGAAAGTCAAAAGCGTTCAGAATAAATAAATGATAAAAAGGCAGGTGATTGTAGTGAAAACATATTGTTTTAAACTGTATAAGGCAAAAAGAAATAAAAAACTTCATAAAGTTATTAATATAGCTGGAATTATCTACAATCACTGTATTGCTTTGCATAAGCGATATTATCGTTTATTTAAAAAATCTCTTAATATCTATAAGCTTCAAAAACATTTAACTAAACTTAAGAAAATAGGTAAATTTAGCTATTTTAAAGAAGTAGGTTCGCAAGCTATTCAAGACATAACTCAAAGAATAGACCGTGCTTGTAAATTGTTTTTTAGAAATTTAAAACATAAAATACGTACAGCACCACCATCTTTTAAAAAGATACGAAAATATAAATCATTCACGCTCAAACAAGCTGGTTGGAAGCTTTTAAAGGGTAATATTATAAAAATTAATAAACAAAAATACAAATATTTTAAAAGTAGAGATATTGAAGGAATAGTTAAAACAATAACAATTAAACGTGATACTTTAGGTGATATATATCTTTATTTTGTTTGTGAAACTAACGAGAATAAAGTTTTAGCAAGAACAGGTAAAAGCGTCGGCTATGACTTTGGACTTAAACAGTTTTTAACAGCATCGGATAATGAAGATATAAAAGCACCTTTATTTTTTAAGCAAAATGCTAATGATATAAAAAAAGCTAATAGAATATTATCTAGAAAAAAGAAGACTTCTAATCATCGTAGATTAGCAAAAATAGCTCTTGCCAGATTGCATAAGAAAATATCTAATCAACGTAAAGATTTTCATTTTAAATTAGCAAATAAAATTTGTAGTGAATATGCTTTAATCTGCATAGAAGATTTGAATATAAAAGGAATGCAAAAACGTTGGGGTAGAAAAATATCTGACTATGGATTTAGTGAATTTATAAAAATTCTTGAATATAAAGCGAGAGAAATTGGCTCAATAGTGCAAAAGATAGATAGATACTATCCAAGTTCGCAAATTTGCCATGTTTGTGGTACAAAAAATCCTGAAACTAAAAATTTGGCAGTTCGTGAGTGGATTTGCGCAAAGTGCAAAACCAGCCACGATAGAGATAGAAATGCTGCTATAAATATATGGAAGGTTGGGGCATCAACCTTCTTTGGAGAGATATAGTAAGACCTGCTATTTTAGTAGGCAAGTATCGTTTGTATCCAAGAATCCCTTGCATTTAGGCATGGGGAGTATGTCAAAACACAATGTTATACCTCTTGTGAAAAGCGTTACCAAAGAGCGTATTATTGAAAATCTAAAAATAAATTTTACAATTAGTAATGAAGATATGTGTGCTATTGATAATATAACTACTTGTGGTGGCTCTTACAAAGATAGTGATAATATTAATTTTTAACTATATTAAATAAAAAAACTGCACTTAAAGTGCAGTTTTTTTGATTTTAAAATTTCTTCAATCTCTATAAATTCATTATCTAAAAAATACACATATTTTCTTTAATTTAACTCATAAATTGACAATATTGTTAACACTAAGTATAATTATTAGCTATGTATGTATTATATAAGATATATTATACATAATAAATTACTCATCGAAAGGACTATTTTTTATCGTAATGAACACTTCTTCTCAACACCAAAAATCAATGATTAATACTATAATCGATGGTATCGCTGGTATATTTTTACCCATTGTCAGTTTACTAAGTGCCGCTGGTATCTTAAAAGGTATTATTGCTGTATTAATTGCCACAGATGTACTAATTAAAGAAAGTGATAATTACCTTGTTTTAAATGCCATGGCTGACAGTCTATTTTACTTTTTACCCATGTTATTAGCCTATGCATCAGCTAAAAAATTTGGTGCTAATCCCTTTACTGCTGTCGTTATTGCAGGTATTTTCCTTTATCCTTCACTAAATCATATCTTAGAATCTGGTCAAACTGTAGAATTCTTCCACATTCCTTTAAAAGGTGTTACATACCATTCTAGTGTTATCCCTATTATTTTAGCTTCAGCATTATTAACTTTTGTTGAAAAATTCTTAAATAAAATTTTCCCTGATATGGTAAAAGGATTTTTGACACCTCTTTTGTGTATTATCTTTGTAGGATTTGTAACATTATTCTTATTTGGCCCTATTGGTATGGTTATAGGTGATTTTCTCGCTAATATCTATGAATATATCTATAATTTTTCCCCAATTATTTCAGGAGCGTTATTAGGCACAGTCATTCAGCCAATGGTAATCTTTGGTTTCCACTGGAGTTTTATTTTAATCGGTATGAACAATATTGCCGTATTGGGTTCGGATACAGTTTTAGCCTTAATGGGACCTGCTGTATTTGCTCAAGCTGGTGCAGGACTTGCTGTATTTTTAAAAAGTAAAGATACGAAATTTAAATCCATTTGCGCATCTTCTATTTTATCAGCATTATTTGGTATCACTGAACCAATTATGTTTGGTGTAAATTTACCTCGCAAAAAGCCTATGATAGCCGTATGCATCGGTGGTGGTATTGGTGGTGCTATCGCTGGTTATTCAGGCGCTAAAGCTATCGCTTTTGCCTTTCCTAGTCTAGCTTCTCTTCCTGTATTTTATGGCGATGGCTTTCTATTGTATATTTTAAGTGATGTAATTGCTGCTATTATTGCTTTTATCATCGCTTATTGTTTAAAATTTAAAGTTGATTTAGCAAAATAAAAAGATAGTACAAATTGAACTGCACCCCAAAAGTTGGACAAAAAACAACTTTTGAGGTGCAGTTTTTTTATGACTAAATACTCAAATGAATTTAAAGTTAAAGCAATTAAAATGGTTTTAAAAGGAAATTCTATTTCTCATGTAGCTAAAATTCTAAACATGCCAGATATAGCTCCTCTTTGCAGATGGATATCTCATTATGAACATGGTGGTATTCCACAACTTCTTCATAAAAATCGTAAATATACTCCTATCTTTAAGCAAAAAGTTATTGAATATAAATGGCTACATCATTTATCATTAAATCAAACAGCAGCCAAATTTTCCATTCCTAATACTGGTACAATTTCTACATGGGAAAAGTTGTATCATTCTTATGGCTTTTCTGGCTTACTTGCTAAGAAACGAGGTAGACCATCTATGAAAAAATCTAAATCTAAATACAAAGTTAACAAACCTAAAAAAGAACTTTCTTATGTTGAAAAATTGGAACAAGAAGTTTATCAATTAAGGATGGAAAATGACCTATTAAAAAAGTGGCATGCCTTAATGAAGCAATGGGAAAAGGAAGGAAGACACTAGTTTTAGTAATTGCTAAATTAAGGAAAAAATATACTCTAAAAGCCCTATTAAACTATACAAAATTAGCTAAAAGCACATATTATGATGCATTAAAAAAATTATCTAGAGAAGATAAATATAAAGGATTAAAAACATTAATTCATAATATTTGTAATAAAAATCATGGAAGATATGGATATAGAAGAGTAACTATGCAGCTGCATAAACAGGGAATAAAAATCAATCATAAAGTAGTTATGAGATTGATGAAAGAAGAAAATTTAACATGCAAAGTAAGAGCAAAGAAATATAAATCGTATAGAGGGCAAGAAGGAAAAATAGCTAAAAATATATTAAATAGAAATTTCAAAGCAGAAAAACCAAACGAAAAATGGGCAACAGATGTAACAGAATTTGCATTATGTAATGAAAAAATATACTTATCACCAATAATAGATTTATATAACGGAGAAATAATAAGTTATAAAATATCGAAAAGACCAATACTAAAGCAAGTATTAGATATGGTAGAAGATGCAACAAGAAAGATAAAAGAAACAAAAGGGATAATTCTACACTCAGACCAAGGATGGCAGTATCAGAATAAAAAATATCAAAAATTATTAAAAGAAAAAGGCATTATCCAAAGCATGAGCCGAAAAGGCAATTGCTTAGATAATGCGTAATAGAAAATTTCTTTGGTTTGCTAAAAAGCGAATTATTCTATTTAAAAAAATTCAAATCCGTTGAAGATTTTATAAAAGAGTTAAAATCTTATATAAAATATTATAATACAAAACGGATAAAGATAAAACTAAAAGGACTTAGTCCTGTAGAATACAGAACTAAGTCTCAATTAGTAGCTTAATTAATATGTCCAATATTTTGGGTGCATATCATGAAGTGGTTCTTTTTTATATATAGAATAAGTATAAGTAAATGCTACTTATGATAATAGATAAAATCATAATTGGGAAAGCTACCATAAAGTATTTACCAAAGGAGATTTTTTCTCCATGGATTGCTGCCATACTTGCTACTACTACGTTGGCACTTGCACCTATTAGTGTTCCATTTCCACCTAGACATGCACCTAAGGATAATGCCCACCATAATGGTTCAAGATTTGTCATTCCCATTGCACCCATATCTTTGATCATCGGTATGAGAGTTGCTACGAATGGTATATTATCTATAAATGCAGAAGCTATTGCACTTAGCCATAAAATAAGCATTTGTTGTGCTTGTTAAATCTCCTTGCTGTTACTTCTAATACTTTTTGTGCTAATAATTTTATTACTCCTGTTTCTACTAAGCCACCTACTAAGATGAATAATCCGGCAAAGAAGAATATTGCCAGCCATTCTATATGACTTAATACATTGGCAATTTTCTTTTCATATCTAGCTATACTTATGAGCATCAATATACATGCACCAGTTAATGCTACTGTTGCTGATTCTAAATGTAATTGTGAATGCATTGTAAATGTAATGATAATCAAAACTAGTACTACTAAACATTTTTTGAGCAATGTCGCATCTTTTATTTCTTTGCGTTCGTCCATTGCCATTACTTTTGCTCTTAATTCATCTGTTGTAACTAATTGTTTACGATAAAGGAATAATAATATTGCAATTGTAACGATGAAAGTAACTATACATACACCAGATAAGTTTGTAAGAAATGCCATAAAGTCCATCTCTGGTACGGCACTACCAATCATGATGTTTGGTGGGTCACCGATAAGTGTTGATGTACCACCGATATTAGAAGCCAAAATTTGTGCTACTAAGAATGGTTTTACCGGTACATTTAACTGCCTTGTAATACTGAAAGTAAGTGGCACTGTCAATAATACTGTTGTTACGTTATCTAAGAATGCAGAACATATTGCAGTTAAAAAAGATAATGCTACTAATAATTTTAGTGGCTCTGCTTTTACTTTTTTTAGCTGACCAAACTGCTAGATAAATTAAATAAACCAGTTTCACCTGTGATATTTACAACTACCATCATACCAGCTAAAAAGACCG